>Ga0182030_10003415_pt1 | contig 33898 bp, 34 predicted proteins | sample 812S3MmetaG_FD_121299 | JGI IMG/M metagenome (GOLD analysis project Ga0182030, IMG submission 121299) | Permafrost microbial communities from Stordalen Mire, Sweden - 812S3M metaG (Illumina Assembly) | ecosystem: Environmental > Terrestrial > Soil > Wetlands > Permafrost | place: Sweden...
GTCCTCTAAATCGCTAGGGTTCATAAACTTCAACCTTTCCTTTTTTTTTCTTTCCTTTCTTCTTGGGGGCGCCTGCCTTGGCTGCAACTCGATAGGGCAGAGGCATGTGGACGTCGTGTATGTAAAACAAAGGCCTTCTTCATCAGGGAGAGTGGTCGCCCGATCGTGCTGTAAATTGCAAACCACTCGAGATGCCTTCCCTCATTCCTCCGCTGCTGTCTCCAATTCCCGAGGTGCTAAGCATTCGGTTGTAGGCGAGTCAATGCTTGCAAATGCGCCGCCGCCGCCTTTGATCAAAGGTGTTGATCGAGAGAGCTGCACATGGGTCACAGATGAAGTTGAGGTCATATATGAGGCTGGGGCCGCACATGAGGTCAAGGTCACGTATAAGGCTGAGCAGGTAAGAGACTCCCCAGGCTTTCTCAAGAGCCCCGGACTCACCATCACTGGACAGAAATATCCTCTTGACATCGACCAACTTTTTCATACATCTCTAAGCAGCAATCTATGGAAGCTTTGCTATGTGGCAACAGACAAAATTGAGGCAGACGATTCAAACTGGGGCACAATAGCGTCAATACCAGGAATATACGTTCTTGGGTAAAGACTCGACGGATTTTGCAAAGTTGTTATTGATGAATCATATATTCCGTGGCTTTGCTGTCACAACTTTCTGTTTCTCGACAAGGCTGAGTTCGAATTCCTGCTCTATTACGATCCAACGCAACCAGCAGAGATTGAAGTAGAGGTATATAGTTGGAGGGCATTCTATCTCTGCTTCCTCGAAAACGCCTTTGGGGCGATCTGGTCTGGACGTGGCCCGGGACTCGATTTATGTCTTTGCTCCATCGCTCCGTCAGACCTACAAACAGCACTTGAATGGGCTATCTTGAACTGTGATATACTGGTAAACCCATTACTTATTCGTTTATGGGTAATATCACTCACCGTCTTAGGTATCTAAACCTCAAGTTCAGAAGAAGTTCAGTCTATATCTTCTGTTTCTTGCTCTAAGCTTACTCAGAGACTACAAAACATCCTCAGCCATTCAGCTCTTTGAAAAAGACCAAAATGAAGTGTTACAAGCCTCCAAGAAAGATCCGGCAGATCTGCTTATGGCCGCGTTCGCACAACGCCACAATCGCAAAGCAGAAACTCTTGTCATTGGATTTTTACGACGTTTCCTCATACTTTCTGGCGGCTCGGATGATCTCTACCAACTCACATACCAACTCATAAACTAACTCACAGACGACCGGGAGTACACAGCAATTGATGTTCTCAAACTATGCGGTTCTCTTGTTGGCGTTACTGGGTCCAATCACCTTGGGAACTCCGACTTGCAATCGATGCTCAGTGCTCTTTCCAGGTCTGATGTACTTACCGATGAAGATATTAGCACTTTGGGTGTTGCTGAATTGATCAGTCAGTTAATGACCTTCCTTCCAATTGAGTTTCAGTCAGACGAAGTTGTGCAATTACCCTTCCATTACAAACTTTGTGCCCCTCTAAATCTCTATCTGCTTGGTGTACTGGAAGAACAAAGCATGATTGTATTTGATACTCTTCCTGCTAGTAGCGTATATGAATTGGAGAAGGGGTACAGCGATTGGAAGATGGGCAGCGGGGACGTGGTGAAACTTCGACTTGGCGGTGTCGTGATGGGCTCCATTTTCCAGAAATCCACAGGGGATGTTAATTTATGGTAAGATATTCCTAATAATCACCTTGATCCAGTTCTAATAAGCAGTCTTAGCTTATCATCACTGCTTAAAGAACTCAAGCTGATAACTCTTTTCGTTCATTACGATGGTTTGTATAAAGACTATCAAGGCACCCAACAACGCCTTTCCAATGAAGTCCTAAGAGTCGTTCAGGCAATGAAAGTAGGCCAGAAAGTCCTCATTATAGAGAAAGAGTACAGGAATCCAGAAGAGGAGAAAGAGGATAGGTGAAAGGAAACGCGAATCTGGGAAGTTCACTTCTCTGCCTTTCGACTTTTGCTAACATGATAATAGGGTTGTTGAGGCATTGCAGGTGTTGCAGATCCGTGCAGGCCACCTTAGCTTTGGGCAAAATGCCCCTGTTCATCAAACCATTCGGGGGGAGAAACCGAAAATGATTAAGAGGAGCGTCCGACAGCATATTAGAAGGAAATTGGAAGAGCCTCGAGTACAGCTTAGTGCATATGGTCTGGGGCATATCTTCTCATTCATGTGTTGTAAATCCCTGGGAAATTCATCAAATCGGGGCTATGTAGAATTGAGTTCTCGTCGTTGATGCAAGTTTAATCACGTTTCTTCAGGAAATTTCAGAAAGCTTCGGAGTGCAGCGCAGAAGATTCTATACTTCCCTAACGAATTTGCTTTATGGTGCAGATGTCACGGGAAAGGCTGGATGCTTGCTCGTCTATTTGTTTCCTAGTTGTAGAGCATCAGGTTTGGCTGCACTTAGATATGATAGGATTCTTTAATGTGCAGAGCCGCTGGCAGAATACGCAGCTGGGAGAAGTGGAGATTCATACGTCGGCGACGCCGTGCCCGACTACGGTGCTCAGGCGATGCTCAGGAATGCTCACCCTCGGCTTATGCTTGCTCACCCATATCTCAGGCTAAAGAAGCAGCTGCTCAGGTCCAGAGACGGAAATTGAAAATGGCATGAGAAAATTTCCATACCGAATCATCTGTTTCATACTGGCTGTGTTGTTGGTGGCCTGTCTTTGGTCAATCGGGCGAGTTCCATCTGTTGTGGGGCTATTTGCCCATTGAATTCGGCCAATCTAGAATTCCACTCAGGTATCAATACGCAGACAGAGAGATCATCTATGGCGGAGGTGAATGTAGCCATTGTAGTCGCCAGTGACCTATCTCATTGATTTGGATTCGTGAAATGTGATGTCAACGCCAGAAAACAGAGGTTTGTTTAGAGAAATATAAAGACACATTGGATACAGAAAGCCGTTCAGATGCTCAAAATTCTTTGGATAAGATGAGACAGGTTCTCAAAGCTATAAGAAGAAACGAAGAAAGTGGGCGGAACGGGATATTAATCCCATAGGCACGTCGAACAAGATTGCTTACCGGCCGGTCAACAGATTCGTGGTAGCTGCCGGTGAATATCTGATACAGGGTTCTGATCATTCTTTGTCCCAGGTGTGACGTTGTATCTTATACTGAGCAACGTTGACATGACGAACGGGGTCAGCATGTTGAGTAGCGGATGACTGTAGCGGGGTGCTGGTGTTGGACGAGGTGACACTTTGTTGCATTTCACGTTATTGTGTATCCATGTTATTCACGGAAGGCCTGCATCTCACGTCGTTCGGCAATGCGTTCCTCCATCTATCGTCCAACAGGTTCTCCTTTTCACTGTAGATATCATGAGTCCAATTAGGGATTGACATGACAGTGGCAGGTTATCGCATGCTTCGCCAATGCCCCGCATTTCGAAGGTGGCACTCATTGAATATCGTTACGCTCTTTCCCTCCCCCCCCAATATACACTCATCACCACCCGCGACGAGCCCTATTTCTCGTGACGTTGGGCCTGAGAGCCGTCTCAATGTTCATCCTTTATCTACAAAGAATCGTTGTCACACTGGGAATGCTAGCTCATCTACCTGAGGTAAAGTATATCAAGCGACCAGATCTAGACCTCTATAATACTGATGGTATATATTGCCTATCGATGTCCCTCTTTCCCCACACACCTGATTGCCCTTAATCCTTGATCATTCTGCCGAAACTAAACTTGAAGACGCTTCTCCAAATTCCTGATAGCTAAGCGGGCGTTGAAAACTTTGTGTAGTTGCTCTATGTCACTTTCACAGCCCCAAGCCTCTCCACAGTATATGGTACGCTCCCCTTCAATGCGTAGTAAAGGACTAGCGGGCACTAGAAGGACAAGGTGCCGCGCTGGTATCTGGGGTAATTTATATTGAGCTCGAGCAGGAGCTGCAGTTCTCTGTATAAATTAATTATATCACCGAGGTCCTAGAACATGTCCAAGGATCCAAGACTTGTAGTCTTTTAGAAGCCATTGCTGCAGTTTAGACAACAACCTCTGTAGCCTAAACATATCCAAATAGCTATTCATCTTCGCAGATAATAGCGGGTACGGACCAAAGACGACCTGAAGCGTATTTAGCGGCATTTGCAGGCCACAAGAATACAGACACTCACCACCTTGCCAGAATCCTCCTTCCAAGATATGTGCAACTGCCATTCATAGCCCACGACCGTCCATCCGGGGTAAGGAGATCCCTCCAACATTTCCTTGTCCCTTCCCATGCTTGCCAGACTCTTCAATTTCTCTAATGCTGCCGCTGACCAGACTCCTAGTTGGCAAACAGCTTCATTGTAATCACCCCCTTGCCTTTTCACTTCCAAAGGGCATGCAAGAAGCCTCTCTCGCGTATATGCATCACTCATATGCGAAAGACCAACGCCGGGGTTCTCCTTCCGCCATTGATTGATTATTGAATTGCCCTGCCTCAGTGAGAGAACAAGTGCAAGATCTGCTTTCCTGGACAAGGACGTTGGAGGTAATGGAAAGTTGGGGAGGTATTGAGACTCGATGGATTGGCTTTGTCTGCAAGCAGTCAGTAGTCATTCAGTGAAATTGAAGGAGGTAATTACACGCTGTTAAGCTCGAGATCCTGCGACAAAGCATGTATACCAGCTAGTTTGAGAACGGATCTAACAACTTGCACCCACGCACTCTCGTCTTTTAAGAGGTTGCTGCATGCATTCGCCTCATAACATATGTCTTGAATATTTCCCCACAACGACTCAAGCCCTTCAGTTGTATATCCGTCGTCATCGCAAAACATTGCGTCGTGCAGGGCAATAGCTTCGTCCGGAGCGATTTCGCGCAATCGGGCCTGTAAGATGGAGTAAGCTTTGAATTGAGAAATGAGCAAAGGTACAGACCTCAAGCTGCCTCGGAATGAAGGCCTTGTCGTACCCGGTTAGTAGGAATCCCTTCAGTTTATTTACTGCTTCACTAGGGCTCGCGGTGGCGGCTGGGCCAGGCTGGCAGATATCGATCGGTGGTGCTGCCGAGCGCAGGCGTGCCAATGTTGATCGTGTTGGGCTTGTGGATCGGGAACTCCGTCGTGAAGGCGATTTGGCTTCGAGTATTGGTCTGCTTGATATGAGAGACGGGTTTGATCCAGTGAATGAAACAGTGTCTTGGTCCATTCTCCTGAGGTACCTTTTCTGCGGGTGTGCCCCCTTCTGGTCGGCAGGATCTTGCTCAGTCTTACACCACTTGCGCTTTCGTATCTGTGTTGAGATCTCTTCAGAGTCTGGGGACGAGGCCAATGGCGGGATGGATCGCAGATCGGAGGCAGCAGTAGCGGAGGATATCTCAGATGGTAGTTTGGCGATCCAGTTTTGGATGTGGGCTTCTTGAGCGCTTTTGTGAACATCAAGCTGAACTGCGAACTTTTTTACCATCGCAATGCTTCCATGCTCTATTGTCCTCGTCATTGTTGTGGGAGGATCGGATGTTGACTGATCATGGGTGCCTTTTAGCCTGACGAATAAAAAAAGCGGGTCCATAGTAGCTCTGAATGCCCACGCCGGGGGCATTATTTCAAGAGCTTCAGCTCTACAACCCTTTTCAATCATTGACTCCACCCACTTTTCTGTCAAGATACTAAACCTAGTGTAGTAGTCATTCTTTCAACAAAATTAGCCATGGAATCATACATCGCATCGATCTCAAAATAGAGGGAGCTTATGCAGACAGAATTCGATAGGGTCAAACTGGAATTAGACTGTCTAAAGAACCTCAGGTCCAGATATGGAGGTGACCGACATGAATATCAAATTGCTGGCAGATGGATACGACATTGAGGAACGAAAAAGGAAGGATGCCATGTTGGACCGCGAGATAGAAAGACTCGATAAACAGATACGTAATACGGAGGCCCTCTTTATAAAGCTGAGAGGATCATTTCAATGTATGTACAATCCTTCCAAATTCAATTGGATTATTCACTCACTACTGCAGAAACACGACTATTGAAGAAAAGGGTCCATTTCCTTTCTTGCAACTCCCCGTCGAGATAAAGTCCATCATTTTAGAATATGTGCTCGAGTCCAATATTCCATTCCCAACGCGAGGGACTAAGCCCTGGTTTCCAGCCTCCCGCGTCCTCTGTACCTCAAAAGGGCCCCGCGAATTAGCCAAACCGATTCTATATTGTGGAAAACTCGTCAAAATTGATCATACGCGCTTCATCGCCATGTCTAAGGAAGGGGCAAAGCTGAAGTCAAGTCCAAGTTCCAGAACCGCCCCCGGTCTAATCAGAATCACCACCAGCAGCAACACTCCCCGTTGCAACCGAGAAGATGGCAACCACAGGCCGTGCTCCATCCTCGACGCGGTCACCGCGGGATGGCAGGCAGCTATTCGCTGCGAAATCCCAACGCAAACCTAGGAGACCCAACAGAGAATATGCAGAGCAAGAGAAAGGAGTGGCACCACCTGGACTAGACTGATACGGGCACGACCAAGGACCCGAAGATCGCAGACTCAGTGGCGCTTGACGGGAACGCAGAAAAGTTTAGATCGATTTTTGCTCCCAACCTCATTGTCAATAGCTAAGCTCTATTATAGCAATACTCATCAGTCATGCATTTCGCCGCCTTGTTCGAAACCCAAGCGTACGAGATTGAGAGTTCTACTCAAACGCCATGCGATCAACATTGACTAGAGCGTAGCAGCACAGAGAACGCGCGGAGCTAACGCCACTCTCGGAATGGGCCCACAGAACCCGCAATATTCCTGCACGCCAGAATTCATAATACACCAAACCCAACCAGAACTGCCCTGCACCTAACACATCTCCAGAAATCCGACCATTCCTAGCTTAGGAAACCAACCAGCCCCAACCCCAGCCCCAGGCAATCAGTGCCGTTCCAACGCAACAGGAAAAGGACGAGCGTCGAAGACTCGGCGTCTAGATATACTGTGGCCAACCAGGACATTTGGCAGTTGAATGCCCCAGATAGACCACGTGCGTTCAACCTATACCCACCAACCAGACCCTTGCCAGTAAGCCAACACCCACACCAACCCAGATACCATCTAACGCTGGAAGCCGCCCGCATTTGAAGACTTCGGTGGACATCGGGAAGGACAGGAAGACGTTCGTGGACAGTGGAGCTACAAGAGATTTCACTCACAACAACGTTATCGCAGGAGGCCTAAGAGTTTTTGTATCTAGAAAAGCAATCAATCGTGATTAAGTCTCTCATTTACCCCACCATAAGTTTCTCTGAAAATCAGTAACGACATAGAAACCAAAAATACGGCGCACACATTGTGACCCAACTGAAGCAAACTATTAGCCTGTGTTTCTCAGAATTCATTCCTGATCAATCTGACCTCAACATGTCCGCTCTGCACTTTCTGGAGAGAATTAGGTTTCATGACCTGACATAGTAGAGACCAGCCAACGAGTGATTCTGCGAGGAGAAATGTTGCCCCTGCCTATATCTCCGTTTAGTGCGGTATCATCTGGCAATAGGGAAGAACGTATAACCTTTTGTTTAGAAGTAGCTGCCACGATGATGCCACGATGCGATATCCCAACAAGGCCGGTTGTGATTGTAACTGATGCGAAGATCAGCGTTAAGTATGTGGTGTATTCGCTCCTCAAAGCTTTCAAAGACGTAATGAAGATGAACCAAATTGACCACATAAGAAACAATAACCCCGGTGGCGGTATTCAGCTCGTTCGGCTAGCTGTATGATAAAGTGGCCCCAATAACTGGGGTTACAAAAAGCATAGATCATGAACGCAAAATCCCGCTCAGCCCTAAGTAGGTAATAAGATATGTATTGGTTTCTAACATGGTGAACTTACAAGTAGATCTAACATAGCAATGAACCAACAGCATATACAAGCCCACTAAAGTACGCCTACAAGCATAGAGTTGTGATTGATGTTTTGAATTTGGAATGCATGTAGAGAAACATTACATTTATTGCGTTCGTATATGTGAAAACTATTACACCACTTATATTATAATTATATTTCATTAATTTGACGCAAATCTAATATGAAAGATTTAAATCTGTGGTTTGCATGGGCATATGGCACCTCCAATAAAAGTTTCATTTTGGGGTGAGTACTTGCAGCCGAATTCTGTAATTCGAATCAACCCAAATAGATTTTGAGCATTAAAAACCCTTTACCAACAAGAAGTACAGTAGTACTATATTAAGCTTTAAGTTGACCATTAATACTCATGGCAGCGGAAAGGATATCCCTTTTCATCCGGCCACCGTAATGAGGGGTAAGATCGCTAAAATTTTCAAGTACGATGGTTGAAGTTGTGGCGCGGTGTCAGACGAGGAAGGTAGTAGTCGCTTCAATGTGCCAGGAAGAATGAGATTTATTGAGGAAGGTCAAAAGTTGTGGTTAAGTATGGTGTTTACAATTCCCAATTTCTATACTGGTTGCAGAGATTAGTTCTCAAAATTTTGCAACCGCGCTGGTTCTGGGGCAGCTGCAAATTTCGATTTCGTAGCACATAGCCACTACAGGTTTCTGGCTGCAGCAGATTGCTGATATGATTTCTTCTGCTACTTGCTCTGATAGTAATTGTGGCATCATTTGTGCCGAATGCACTCCCTAGAATTGAGAGATTCCATAGAGTGTGAAACAATCCAAACAATCCAAATAGAGACCGAAAAACGATAAGGAGAAGGTAAACAGCGGCTAGAAAGAATGCTTTGTATTTAATAGCTTGCAGAGACACCCTTATTCCGATCTGGATCACGACAGATTCAGAACAGTCGGCTTTTACGACGCTTGAAATATTTACCTTAATGTTACTACTCTATCTAACCTTGACATATCGTCGGTATTAAATCAAAGGCAACCAGTCGTGTTTCAGTCGCCGAATGCGCCACTTCAATACTTAGTACGAGGAATAATGCTCGAGATCCACAGCAAGTGCCAAGAAAGGGTTTCATTCTCCGCCACGAACCCTGCTCCTCTAGTGTGACAAGCTCAACACGGATCGTTGCCCCCGGACCGGGACCCCAGTTTCTGGAGAAAAAGCCCAAGGATGTATCAGGGTGGGGCCATAGAGCGGCGACTGACGCTAGTAGCAAAGAGAAGCGATGCATTCGACAAAATTCTGACATGAAATTGGGAGATCGACGGCTTGCCAATAAGAAGGCTTCAGAGACAAATTTCGCCATGAGCAGAAATATTGCAGGACCTGCATCTCCGAAAACGACAAGGAACATGACATGGGTATTGCTCTTCTTGGGATTCCCTTGTCGTCCTCTATCTGCAGGAAGGGAAACTCCCAAGTCTGTACCAGGGCCCTCTCCAGTTTGCCTACATTATAAAAGCGCGCTCTTAACACGCAGGTTCAATTCATTTTCCTCCCAAATTATCAATCTATTGTTTGCACAGCTAAGCTCGCGACACCACCTCAAAAGCTAGAACAAACCCTTTGTACTACAATACCCCAAAAATAAGGTACTTATGCCCTGATGGATGGTCATTTGAAGTTTCATTTATTACCACTCTTGAATTTTGAGCTTGATTAACCTAAGACTTGTGGTCTTGCTAAGAGTATCAGGGCATATATCGAGATAATCACGGTGGGGGTCAGTCAGTCTTCGGCTCATCCTCAACTTTGCTCCTCAAGACTTCTTTCCCTGAAGCTTCCTCGTTTTTCCAACTTATCAGAAATCGAGAGGCTACCTACCGCGGTGGTCTTCTCGAGTTTAATCGGTTGTGAAGTTCAAGACGCCACGGGTAGACCATTCGATTCTTGATAGCTGATAATCTTCGGACCCGAAGGCTTCTTCCACAGAGCTCATAGATGCAGAGCGTCTCATTCGCCCCCAATAACTTTGGGCTACGCAAAAATCAAAAGAGTGCGCCCACCTATCAAAATACTAGTTCTTGTTAAATGGGAGAATAACTTCTGACTATGTACTAGATTATGTTTTTGTTAACAAATATAATTATTATAAACGTTTAAAGAGTATGTGTCTTTTCAAATAAGTACAATCTTGATACTAACTAATATATTAGTAATACAAGCCTATGAAAATTGCTATAGATGAAAAATCAAATATAATACTGTAATAATATATACCTGGCTATGTTTAGCTTGTATTCGATTAAAGCTGTATTGTATTTCTCTGACTATTAGCTGTGATTGTGACTTTTCTTCTGATTTATATGTATTCAAGTCAAAGAGAGGAGAATATAGAAGTGTATAAAGTGGTAATAACGACTATTATTATCAAGTATTACTACAGTAGTATTTAGATGGTCCTTCCAAAAATGTACCTTTGATTTATACACAATAAGTTTCTTATTCTGATTCTGTTAGCATATATCAGTCAGTTTCTTACGGCGAGCCTTCGTCTGGTCATAGTCAACAACAATCTATGCAGTACAGCAACCTGCAGACTCCGGTTAGCAATATGCAGATCCCAGTCAGTGCCCTCAATCAACATCAGAACTGCTCCTCTCAGCCAGTCTTTCCAACTCTTCCTCTAGAAACCGTCACTCCAAACTTCGATATGCATTTCTCGAATGGCCATCAACAAATGAGACAGCAATATTCTGGAGCCCCGATTTCAAGTTTCGTCAGTCCTAGTATGGGGCAAGAATCGGTGGCTAGTGTGTATGAAGGCGGCTTGAAAAGACAGACAAATGATTAAGACGAAGTGTCGGTGATGAGGCGACCGATAACCGACGGATGTTGAACGGATTTACAGTCTCTGCGTGAATCTAAAGGTTGTCGCGACGTTCCGCTGGGTCTTGTTGCATGTTAGTTGCGGAATAAGACAATTGATATATGATTTATGACAATCCTTTTCATTCTTGGATGTTATTTCGGAGAATAGAGTTCTCACTATGAATTTTCATTACTATATGATTTGCATAGTCTTATTTCCTTCTCAAACTTCTACAAAATCATCCAAAATAGGAAAGAATTACTCTAAGATCAATTAAAGTGATTTTTGCTAGTGATTATGTCTCATTTCCTCCTTAAACTCCTCATAAACAAGTCCAAAACAGGAAATATTTACTCCAACACCTCAGCTTTTTCTAGCTCAGCCTCAGCGCCATTGCAAAACCTTACGGTGACCAAAGCAACAATCTCACCCAATCTTCCACAGACTCCAGACCATGTTGTTCAACGGAGTCGTCTGAATACCGATTTATTGCAGACATCCAACGATGCTCCGCCACCGACTTGCGAGACTTCGCGGACTGGACTATGATCGGAATTTGCCGACAACTCAATCAATTATACCCCCCTCAATGCCTCGAGTGATGCCGACGGCCAAACAACAATTCAAGAGGTATATATAATCCTATTTTCGTAGTATTATTTTAATTCTTCTAGGACTTTGACTTCATTTTCCCTGAACTCGGCATCAACTGCGGAAACTTGCCTCCTTTGAACAATGTTCAACAAACTCGGAGCATTGATGGCGACAATGCCTTTCTCAGCTATATACAATCCCAAACAGCGGTTGAAGTCGAAGACGTAAGTACTATCACCTCCTTTTAGGGCCGGACTGACTGTCTTTAGGAATACTCCTTCCTTTCCCCTGAACTCGACGCCGAAACCTCCCCTTTTTAACGAATCGCCAAAATAATGGTTACAACACTCTACCTACCATCGAAACAACTCAATTTCCGCGTTTTCGGCAATTCGATCCAACCATTTCGCCTGAAATTGAAGATCCCCAGTCTGCCGTACCTGAGCAAGTCGATCATGCTATTCCTTCAACAATTGCAGCCACCCTCTATACCGGGTTTGATAAAATCCATCATGTCACTCCCGCTAGCAAGTGTAATACCCCTCCCTACTGGGTTTGAGCAGGTCGATCCTCTTATTTCGCCGATACCAACCCTGGTCTCTGCTGGATTGGAGCCACTTGACCTCTTGCTCGAAAGCTTGTTCGACCATACACTATTGCCAGTGGGAACCTTCTTTAGTCCTCCGAATGTCTCTCAACAACTTCCGTTTGTTAGTCCCTACACCAGCAGGGGTCCTTGGGCCCCTCTTCCAAATGACCTTGGACAATCCAATCACACAAAATTGCCGCTCTTGGATGATTCAAGCAACTCGTACCAACTATCTTCCAGCAATCCCCGCAACAAGAGACGATTCGAAGATTGTGACAGCAAAGTTGAGGGGAGTTACAAACCCTGGGAGATGAACTCACAGCAACAATGGCTGGGGTGTTCCTTTCTAAAGGTCCCCCACTAGCATATCCCACCAAACGGTCAAAGAAGACCCCGAACCAACAACAGCAACGTGGGATAAAATGGATGACCAAGGAAGGGAAGGACGGGCTCGATAAGCGTTATGCTGAGAAGCTCGCTGAATGGCGACTCACTCCCGAACACCAAGGTTTCTATACTATTGGCACAGAAGAATGGGCTAGTTCAACCCCAGAGGAAATTATGCAGAGTTTTGAAGACGATAATCTCCAGGCTGCCTCTAGTAGGCTCAGCGAGACGTTTGGTAGGTTCTGTTCTCTAACGTCTATTACTTCAGTGCACACTTCGCTCACATGCATCTAGTTGTACAGCTATGATGACCACAAGACTACTTTTGGGAGGTCTGTTGCATGGTTTCGAAACGGTCCTTGGCAAACATCAATGTCCATGTGGCATTGACCTTGATATATTCATGGATGCTAACCCTGAGTGGGAAGCTAACCATGGGTCACATAGGTGCCACCAAGACTTTTGTCGCATCTATATTATCCACGAGTCCGGCTGGATGAATTATAGCCGGAGAGATTGTTGCAAAGATGCACAGAATCTACGCGCTGAGGGGAAACCAGTGCCTCCGCGGTGTCTCAAACACTAGCCTGAGTGTATGATGCAGGCAAGCCGAACCTTCTTTCTCCCTTGACCCTCTTTACGCAATCTTTCTCGAGTAAGTTGCCTCTTAGGAATGAAGCTTACCCTCTTAGAATGCGCCCCTGACTACATATGAGGTCCTTCTCATCCATTTGTCCGTGTTCCGACAAATTACGGGACTGTCAGCCCCCCCACCGCCCTCCCGACCCCGCCGACACCGATTTCCCACTTTCGAGTACCAGCTGCCACTCCAATTTTGCCCCAACTCGACTGTGTATTTAGATCCTGTCAATATTATTAATACGCCTGCTCCAGCTGACTCCCAAGTCAAACCGCGACCAAAGACTATTTGTCCATTCTGTCAGCCCTTCATGCCTACCAAACGATCACGGGCTACTAGTCTCACATCTACCATATACACAAAGGAATCCACGATACCGCACGGGTCGCAGAGATCCGGCGTTTTGGCTTAGTTTAGAAGGGCTATCTAGGTGGGGGGGGGGGTCAGAGTTTGGGGGCTCCGACGTTGATGCAGGCTGTCCACTTGAGGAGCCCAATACTCCCCCCCTCCCTTAACACCTTTTCATACTCTACGCAGCTTTGCTTGATTGCTCGTTGCAAATAGTGAATTATCTTATTCATAGCTTGCAGACTAAAGATATAACCCTAGGGTTCCACCCGCAACCTCCTAATAACCATGCATTTTGATCACTGACAGCATCGTTGTATAGAATAAAGAAAGGAAAGTAACTCTATGTACCCTCCGATTCCACGACTTTTATCGTGCTAATCTTCACCAGAAACTCTGGGGGGATCGAGAGAGAAGTTCAATTCTTCTTGGTAGCCGCGGATTTTTTGGCCGCGGCTCTCTTACCGACCGCCTTCTTCGCAACCTTCTTCGCCGTGGGCTCTGTAAGAGAGGTAGAGGATCTTGTTCTTATGGATTGTGCTTTTGTGGCGTAGCAAGTGAGGAAGGATTCTGCTGTGCAGTGTTTGGAGATGATTCCTTATTCTGTTTGACTGCCTCGATATGCTTAGCCGTTTCTTGTTTTTCACTTTGACGGTAGGAATGATTCTCACCTTCGTCAAGAATAAGTCTCTCTTCTGCTTCTTCATCTTGGATGGATTCTTTCCCCTTTCGGCTGGGTGTTGGCTGTTGCGGGGATTCTGCTGCCTCGATTTTCACATCGATGAAGTCTTCGTCGTTGTCCAGGCTTTTGCCGAGCAAACCGGACTTGAGAAGAGCAAAGTATGACTTCTCCGTTGAGAACTGGCTTTGTTCATACCCCTGAAATCCTCCCAGTATTGCGCAAGACTCGCGATTGCTTTAGCACACCATACTTTGTATACTTTCTCACAGGCAGTAGGATCTATAGATATCCACCGCTGTGCCTCCAGCTGCACAAATAGCTCTGAATCTACCAACAAATATATCTAACACATTTTCCAGGCCAGTTACTAAAATTGTTGGACTTGGAGATGGAGTTCAACTTCGGAGTTCTTGAGGGTTTTGACAGAGTAGAACTGGCACCGGTGCCTAATTTGGCCTTTTGATTCTGTGTGGTATTATTTTCGTCTCCGTCTCCTTTTCCATGTTTCCATGCAGTTGTAGGTCAACCTTGTATGGTGTCATAGGTAATTTCGACGAAGATTCGGATGCATTCGGAACAGATGATGATGAATCTGAAGCTTCAGCGACAGCGGGAGTGGTGGAGCTGCCTTCGATGAGGTTGAATACTGGGAACTCCTTTTCGAAACCGTCCCCTTCTTCGAGGAGACTAGAAGGACACTGTATTGCAGTTCAAACTTCTCGAGTTCCTCCTTGGAGCACTCACTCTAGACGTGTGAAACGACCGCTTTTCTTCTTCAAGATCTTTACTCCCTTTTCCACATCCTAGGCCTGTAAACCCTTTTGATGTTTCTAAGACATCTCACAGGTCCAATTTCAATTAAGTGAACACACAATATAACTTATCCGTATTCTATTCGCTATCTGTGATCTGAAAGCAGCAACCGCAAATACCAATAATTGCGAGCAGACTCAGCAACCCACTACTAATACTCAACCCCTGCCGCCACCCTCACCTCGTCCCCGTCCAAGACCAACAAGGTGAGCTCTCGAGCTACCATGCCCACGACCACGGCATCGTCCACGAGACTGACGTCTATATCGACGCATGCCACGCCCACTATCGTTCATCCGATTAATCCCCTTTCCACCACCATGTCCACCCCTATCATCTTCACCTCCACGTTTCCCACTACTACAACCAAGATCCTGTCCCCTTTTATCAACCGTATAATTAGTCTTCAGCAACGGGGTGTCAACTTGATCCTCGCCCTTCAACCCAAGTCCCTCCTTCCTCACATCCTGCACCGTCCAAGGCTGGAATATCTCACTCAGTTCCTTTAACACCTGAAGTTCCGGTACCCAAGCTTTGACATATATTCCCTTGGGATCATATTTAAAAGCCTGTCTCACGGTTTAAGATTCTCGCCTTACTGTGCGGGTCATTTCCTACGTTTGGAAAGTATTGCCAATTGCTCCAGTTGGAAGAGGTCTCGTGGTAGACAAGTATGCGCTTATACCACTCTGTGCCAATTCACCGGTCGGTGTGTAGATGCTTGGCGAGGAACGAAACGATATTTTGATGAGCACGGTTGGAGGTATAGCTTGGTGCGGAGAAGGTCGCGGAGGGAGGCGTCGATAAGACTCATTTCTGTTCTGCCTTTAATGAAGTGGAAGATCATGTTCATGAAGACTGCAGTGGTATGGGAGGGGCTGGGGTTGGGGTTGGTGGGGCCGGCCCGCAGTCGGAGGACATGAAACTGGTGAGTTCGAAGAGCTTTCCGAATTTGAGGGCGTAGGGGCGCATGTAGTGTCTCCAGAGGAGATAGACGCGAACTGATATATCATGCCATCTTCCTCGCCTTTGTAGGTATGCTGACAGCTTGGTGGAGAAGTCTTCACTCAGGAGGCTATTGTGGGTGGCGTGGTATTTGCTCGCTGCCAGGGAATGGGTGTGCTGATTTCGTGTCAGAAGGATATAGAAGTTTGGGAGTTTGGGAATGAGGTACATAGCTTCTAAGGGCTCAAAGTTTAAGAAGTCCTTGGAAACTATCGGGGATGACGAAAGGCTTGTGTTGAGGAGCAATTTTGAGAGCTCGTTAATGTTGTAGAAGGGAAAGTCCCGGCTGGAGAGAGTCAGTGAGTTAGTCAACCGAGATATAGAGACTAGAAGTTACTCATTCATGAGGTACTTTTCGTTGTTCCAAAAGCTTGAAGTCGAAGTCGGCTCAATTCATGCTTAGCATATGTTGAGCTTAGGCTTAAATTAAAAGTGTGTCTCTGTGTACGTTCAGCATATGCTCAAAATATGTTGTACATATGTTAGAAGTGCGAAGATGAGCTTCACCTACCTCAGACGTGGTGCATTTATGAATGTAAATAAAGAGCAATGCGAGTTTGTTTATGCTGAGCCTACCTACTTAGCGTGGGATTGGGAGTCACATGATCGTCACAAATCGTTCCAGACGACTAATCACACTACTCTGTCCGCACAAGCAACTTAAATCAACAACACTTTACACGTTAGACAGCACGCTGACAAAGCAACATGGAAACCTTTCAATGTTCTCGGCATACAGAAGGACAATCGATTCAAGTACGTTCTTCCGCTGTAGCCGTACGTATTCGATTCTCAGCGGCTGGATCTTTCTAGCTTCATCCCAAAGAAGATGGAGCGAAGAGTCCATACAAGGAAGCAAGTGGGTCATATTTCTCGCTACTGTCCTCGTCGAACTAAGTTCCTAGCTAGGACTTAGAGGAAGAGCTCAAGAAGCCAGGCAGTGGGCTTTGCATCCGGGCCGGCTCGCATTAGACGTAATCAAAGAGCTTGAGAAAAGCTTTTACAGAAACTCAACGCCATTATGTCTGATATAACGTACGCACATCATATGCTATAGGCCAGATCCGCAGAATGCTACTACTCGCATGTCAGCCATTAATGGTTCTATGTATGTATTGTCTATGCATATTTTGAGATATTGAGCATATGCAGCTGCCACGTCAAGGTTAACGGTCAGGAGATGTGTGGTATGATCGTGAGTGGTCAAACTTCCTGTAAGCTGATCATATGCTAGGCATACACAGAACTAACTAAGACAGGTTCGTCATATTCGCAATGCTCACCCGGGCGCAAGTAAGTCAAACCCCTTCACTCCAAGAGACCATCGCAGGCGAAAAGTAAGTTCTGCTGAGCATATGCCGTACTGATGCTAGGCAGCGCCATCAAGCAATTAGTCCCGAGTATTGGCAATGCTCTCAACTTCGTCAATCAGAACGCAAACAAATTGATCGGTATGTGCCTCGCACATCTTCTCGATAGAAGTAAATATCTCGTTAATTTGCTTAGCACTGAGGGTCGCAGTCTTGATTTGTATCAGCTTGGTCTGCTTGTAGGTTGAGCTGAGTCGAATCGAGACCTTCTGTGCGAGACCCTGACAGAAAAAAACACCTTCCTTCCTTATACCTCCCCCGCAACGGACAAGAAAGAGGATCCTTTCCGGTAACTGGCGCACCGTATGCTCTGGAGCCTGGGGAAGTTCTGTATACTGTGCATATGCTGAGCTTACCCATCGGTGGTTTGTTCGATCAGTATGCAATAGTTTGCGAGCGTAAGTTTAGCCCATGCAAAGCATATGCCCACCTAACGCTGTACAGTGCCGTCGATGCAACATTTGATGCTCAGTTCGGTACCCGATTCCGTCGTCCGGTGAGTCATTGAGCGTATGCTCACCTCGTGCTAAGTCTCTGCTTCTATTACCATTTATTTATTACTATAGGAGTGGATATATACATTCCGCCTACACGGAGCATATACTGACAATATGCAGCTTCTCCATCCCGGTTCTGGTCCCCGTTCTGGTTCTTCTCGAAAGCGTCTTGTGTCTTGTAAGTATGCGTACCCTTTGTAAATTGCAAAATCACCGATCTAATGTTTAAAACAAAGATTTTTACAAGTAGTTTCCCTTTTGAGCTCCTAGTGTTCAGTTCCCCAAAGAACAACCCTCACTGGGCTATCACCTCAAGACTTCCGCATCTATATTATCAACGTCAAACATCCCTCTGAGCCGCTCGACAACAGATCGGCAGTCCTAATGCCCATAGGAGCATCATTAAATACACATCTAGCACAGTTTTATTCAGCCCCTGACCTTTTCCCGATGATATTTTCAGCAACGGGCTCGACCACACTGATCCGCCAGCATATCTGGGTTGGGTATGATAAGCCGCAGGCGATTGCGATTGTGGTGTTTGATCCGAAGATTAATTTGGTTGGGATAAAACCGTGGGGATTGAAGGGCGTGGAAAAGAGACCGCATATCCAGAAGTTGGCACATCCCATGGGTATGGCGCCATTTTGGGGTGTTGATGCTTATCTCATTGGAGTGTCCTGCCAGGGTTTGCCCTGATTTGAGGTCGCGGATTGGGTTTGGGCCTCGAGCCTTCGTTTCTTTCAGGCACTGGAAAGTTCCATGTCTTTGAACGAGGTGTTATGAAATTGGATACTTCATCTTTGAACTGATGCCGCGCTATGTGATCTAGAAGTTGCTAAAATTGACATTTTACTGCCTCTGTAATTGTTTCCTATTATCTGTAGGAGGTAAATCGTATTGCTGAGCCTGAAAACTTTTTTGAGGACGAGTCGTGAGCTGTTGAGCAGCTGCAGGCCAAACGTCTCATTGAGTGTATTCTGTTATTCGCTGGAATGATTGCTGGCCCGATACCCTCACATATTAGCCTGTCGCATTGAGTTTTCGTCTCATTATGCCGAAGGTCGCGAGATGGTCTTGAGCAAGGCAAGCTTTCTGGACCTCAAAAACGATAAGTCTTGCGCGTGGGCAAGACAATACCGGCACACTGGCACTTGCACCGCAGTCACCACTATATCAACCATCGCAATCACAAGCAGATCGGAATTAAGGTTAGAAGAATTCTATCCACAACAAATCAATTACCTTTCATCTCATCAAACTCACATCAAATTAGACAAAGTAGTGCTTTGCTAGTAGAGGTAAATCAAGAATCGGGTTGTGCACTTTTGGGAATAGATCTAGAGCTGTGACCTACAAAATTGCTACCTATATATCAATATTAGGTCCGCAGAATAGACTATTACTACAAGCTGAGGGGCTGCTGCCTTATTTTTTTATTGCCTTTCCCTTTTTTTTCCCCCACTGTATCCTATCTCGTTCTTCCACGTCGATATAGAGCCTCTACGATAAGCGAAGATGCAGGGCAACACACGATTTATTAGTTTAAGCTACGCCACGCCTTTCTTCACCTTTATTTTGTGGAGCACGTTATTATTCGTGATCGCTACAAAATCTGTCAAACGACTGATGAACAGACAAGGTCACGGTATATTTGTAGCGGAAGAAAATTATCTGCGCGAAAGGCTGACAAACTCATTTTCATATTGTGGCATCCTACGTCATGGTCAGCTTATTAGCTCACTAATTTGAAGAGCCAAATGGCCTCCCAATCGCAGAAGTCACCATGGCTGCCCCAGATCGGCCTAGAACGCGTTCCGGAAATTTGAGACTGTATAAATTTACTCTTCTAGACATTCTATACATCGCTTCATTTTACACCCTGGACAAGCATTCTGATCGACTGGGAATAATCTCTGAAAGCATTCGCAGCAGTCCTATAGTACCAAAGCAATCGATACGATTGAGAGACCGCTGATGGTATTCACAGCAAATGGGGGACTGAGACAAGCTCATCGTGGGGGTGGGTCTTTCATGCACAAAACTCAATTGTGAGATCAAAGCGGTTTTCCCCAACGCCTCTATCCCCTGAATCCCCAGCTTGTATATTCGTAACATGACGAGAGCTTGATGCAGTATCTAGATATTCCCGGTAGCTATTACGCAGGCAGGAAATTGGGAAAGATGTGAGAAAAGGGTCTCATCCCTGAATATCGAAATTTGGTCGTCATCGTGAACGGGAAAGATTTCAAGGTCAGCATTATTTGGCTAGCGTTGGATTTAAGACAAATCTATGTGCTTTTGATTTCTTTTTCCTTTACAGCTTCTTTCCCCCTCGGATTCAATATCATCGGTACAGGAAACCGTAACCATATTCAACATTCCTTATTCAAAATAAGAAATGTAAATCCCCGGTCCATATACCACAAAATATATTTATTGTTTTTATTATTATTTTGTCTCATAGCTCCTTTTTCCTATCAATATATACTATCCACTTTTCTATCGGTCGAGTTCTAAATGTCTCTTGCCATCACAGCATCGATACTCCCTCCCTCCATTTCATTTCCCGCTCTATATAGAACCTGAGTGAGACACTTTGCGAAGCGAGCATAGTCGGTTCTTCCGACTATGCTACTAGAGACCGAGAGCTTGTGGTCGCCGACCTCGCGAGACCATATTAAATGGCAGCTAAGTAGGCTAGATCAGTGGCCACTGCAACAAAGTTCAGCAAAAATGCCTAGTCCCCCCCTTTTTTTATGTAGCCTGCAGATTTTTCAAGTAGAATCATTGGTTGAACTAGGCTCAGCTGGATCCATGTCATAGTTGCAGATCTCAATTTGAAAAGAAGCAAATATAGCATGAGCGAAGATCCGTCTGATCCGTTCCGTGCAGATGTAAGGTACGGTACCTGACATCGTGTCATCCTTGCTACCATAAGGTGGAAAGTCATGGCGGTCATAATTCGGCGGTCCTATGATTTGCTCTAGATGTTTCTAAAAGCGCCAAGCATCGATATTACCCCTCTAGGCCCTAGGTAAAGGCGAAAACTGACAGACGTAGGTATCACTCCAAGGCTAGGCATGATCTTCGACATCGACAGCAACGAATTTAATCACCCACTCTCATTAAAGAATCAATACTTGCTTTGAAGAATATATTATACCTTATTCTACACCCAGAGCATCAGATCTTTATCCCGGAAACCATGACTACCCTCGATGATGGCCCAGAAATTCATGAAGACGCTGTAGCTGCATCTGGTACGCTGAACATCGGATTAAACAATTCGACAGGCTCAAACACTGTATACGCATATATCACCGGTCAAGCTATCAACAATAACAATGCTCTTTTCCTTCTCCAATCTGATGGAAAGACACCTTATTATCCAAGCAACCCAAGCTCCGACGGTGCTCCATTGTCAGCGAACTGTGCAATTGCTTTAGGTGGTATTGGCTCGACGATCAATGTCACCATCCCATACATCGCAGGCGGGCGCATCTGGTTCTGTGTCAATAACACCTTGACTTTCTTTCTGAACCCAGGTTCGACAGGGCCTGGACTTGTAGAGCCATCAGTACGTATTTTGAATCCAAATTTTGTTGACCTTTTATTGATACTATTTAAAGGTCAGCAATACTTCCAATCCAAACTACAACTTGAGCTGGGACTTCTGTGAATTTACGTACAACAATTCGCAGCTCTATGCAAATATTAGCTATGTCGACTTTGTCTGCTTGCCAATATCCTCCATCTCCGGTTCAACGTGGAACTTACCACAGAACCAGATACTTACCCTGGATCATCAATCCACAAATGATTTTTTCATACTCCACATGATAGATTACGAACCAGACCCAGGACTGTAAGACCTATCAGAAGAATATGATACAGACAATAGCAGCCCTACAAAAATAGACACCGTACGTCTCATTCGAGCACTAAAAAGATCCTGTATAGAATATGAGTCAGCTGGGAACAAGGGATGTGGAGATAATGGGTGGTTAACTTGACGCTTATATTAATAATAAATCCTGATTTTGGTCGCTGAGCAAGCTATCCAGCCATGGACTCGACTGTTCTGGCTACCTGTTCCTAGGCTCTTCTTGGTTGCCATGAAATCGTCGCGATGAAAGAGTAAATCTTGTTCATCCTCATATATAGGTTCTCTAGTGATAACAATACCTTCATAATGGTGAGGCTATGCCTTGTCAAAGTCTTTGATCTCCCCATACCTAAGACAAAAGTTGCCTGCTCCAATTAATTTTTCAATTTCTATGTCAAGTAGGGTCCATATAAATTCTACTCATAGTATTCCCTAAGTTTAAGTAAAAAAGACGAGAAATTTTTCAAAGGAGTGACTAATGCGTATAACTCAAGGTGATTTCTCATCTATCTTTGATCTTTGATCCTGAAATAGAGTCGACAAAATGTTAATAGAGAAGAAGGAATTCTCAACGGACAACTTGATGGTCTTGAGCTCGAAAGTCTGGTAGGCTGTTGCATTGGAAACTGCTGTTGGGTGAGGACGGAATTGATTTTCTAGGCTCTTCGGACTTTGCTATGATAGGATAATAGTGTAGGAGGGGAAAGGAATAGCGGGGAATCATCATTACACAACTCCTTGACAGGTTCATTCAGCAGCAATCGTACTTAAGCTTAGCAGTTAACGGATTCCTCTTCTCTGTGCCTTTACTGTATCGCCCGCCCTCATTTGACAGTTTACTTACTTTGACATCACAAAGAAATAAATTTGGAAATCACGATAGAGATCAATTGGTGGATATAAAATCGCATGAGTTCTTCGACATTCTTCAATACGCAAATTAATAAATATATGGAGCCCAAGTTTGGTGTTCCGTCAAAGGTGGTGTCCCATTTTGGGCCGTGTGAGGGGCAGGCACTTTTTCCCGCCAAACATTGCGGACAGATTCTGACAACGAGCCTAGTTGGGGTGGCCCCCGCTCGCACCGTATTGTGAATAAAACACTTAATAAACTTATCTTTAAAGGAAAGAATTTCTGATTTTCTCTTCGATGCGTGATGCTTTACTTCTTCCTTGTAAGAAAAAAAATTTCATACCATATATAAATCATCTATTGTCATTGAGCGTACGAGGTAATTTCAGCCTGGTTGGAGGCCTACGCGTATAATCTACCGATAGAAGTCATCGAAAACCTGCTCACCGATATGCCGCTTTAAACCGCATTTTCAAAGCTTGCAGCATTTGCATGTACTTCCTGAATCAAATTTAAGGATAAGTCAAAGTCATTCTCATCCTCATACAAAGTCAATGCTCTCTGACACTAGGAGAGGATGATTTGATGGATTCGAAAGCAAGTCTTCCAATTCCCACGCAATTATTCCTTTGATCCTCGATCAATATTAACTTATTAAGCTTTGATTCTCTCGTTTCTCTTCGTGGGCGTTGTAACTAGACGAGCTTCGCCACAATGTAAACCATATCTAAGATGCGAACTAACTTATATGCCTCATTTCCTGTCCTATAAAATACCAACCTCCCTTCCTCCCAAAAGGGTGCGACATTCACAACACTTCGTTCTACGAAAAAATTTACCAGAAAAAACTTGAACTTAGGATTCGAAGCAAGTAAGTTGTAGTGATCATGTACACTACCGACGATGGTTGAAAGCTGATACATACCAGAAGCTATGTCGGAACGACAACACCATCTTCAGTCCTCATGGACACAACACCAGCGCCGCACTTATAAGACGACTCAATCTTGGGCCTGTATATTTTGTTCAGATAGAAGGATTTTTCTATCTACAGAGGACCTCCATGAGCATGGGTTATCAGCACATAAGGATAAGTTTCCAGAGGACAAGCAAGAAGAGCTATTGAGATATGAGACTGAGTCTGCTCAGAAGAGGTCAGCAGAAATTCCAAGGTTTCCTTTACGTTGTGACTAGCCTTACATAAGGCTGCAGCGATATTGGTTGCGTTTGTGTGCAAGACTGACTATTAAATGTATTAGAACACCCAAAGGTGACTTCTATCCTCGTAAACCTTCGTTCAACGAATCGGTTAGTGCCCAACCTGAGTCTCTGCCAGGACAGACAAAATGGCCTTTATCGAGTCCACATACAAGTGAGGATATAACTATGAAAGATATCTCGGAAGATAGTTATAATGGAGATGAACCTCGAAAAAGAGCTGTTATAGGCGATGGTATATCTACTGGATCTGCTTCAACGTTTCGAGAATCAGAAAGTCCACCGCCTCGTCGTTCAAAGACTCGCTCGACTTCAGATCCTGACCTTCAAAGGAAATCTATGTTCGACCAGAGACCGCATGTTCCAGGGAAAAAGCTATTCGACACAAGTCATATGGTATCTATCAACGTTCAACGACTGAGAATGCAAGCTTTACAATCAAAATCTCGCAAAAATTTCCAATCTCCTCCCCAAATAAGCGGTTCTCGCCAGCATATCACTTCGACCCCGTCCAGTCCTATTATCTTAGAAAGTAAATCGGCTATACAATTTCAAAACTATCCAAGAGAAGAGACATTCAATATCATTATATAACCCGAAACTAGACCTATCTCCCAAGAACAACTTGTAGCTGAGATCAAAGGGATATACGCTGGGCTTGTAATGGTCAAAGCTAAGTGCATTGAAGTCGACAATAAACAAGCCACTCTTGCTCAAGCAGACGACGCTCAGACGAAGCTGAATAACGAGCAATGGCAAGCACTCATTACTTTGCATCGTACATTGCTTCATAAGCATCACGATTTCTTTCTAGCATCTCAACATCCATCTACAAGCCCGGCATTACGTAGATTGGCCTCAAAATATGCAATGCCTGCCCGTATATGGCGTCATGGCATACATTCATTTCTCAAGTTACTTCGTCATCGTCTTCCAGCTTCACTAGATCATATGCTGGCTTTCATCTACTTAGCATATTCAATGATGGCTCTATTGTATGAAACAGTGCCTGCATTTGAAGATACTTAGATAGAATATCTTGGTAATCTTGGCCAGTATCGTATGACAATTGAGGATAATAATATTCGAGATAGGGAGATCTGGACCGAGATAGCAAGGCACTGGTATTCAAAAGCGTCCAACAAAGCTCCTACTACTGGCCGATTGTATCATCATCTCGCGATTTTGGCAAGGCCAAATGCCTTGCAACAGCTCTTCTATTATACTAAATCACTGTGTATGGTGATTCCTTTCACCTCAGCTTGAGAATCAATCTTAACCTTGTTCAAACCAGTTTTGAATGCAGACAATAGTCAGGATCAATACAGACTTCCTCCCCTTAATACTGCGTTCGTCAAAGCGCATGGACTGCTCTTTACTAACAGAGAAATAAAGAAATTCAAATCCACAATAAACGAATTTCTTAGACTATTGGACAATCAGATCGGGAGAGTTACTCGAAAATTTATAGAGCAAGAATATCACATCGCTATAGCAAACAGCGTTTCGATACTGGGCTTTGTATTAAAAGACAATGTACTTATAAAGGCCATATCCTCCAAAGATAATAACGATACTCAGATGAAAGAGACTACTTCTAACGATATTTCTTTCTCGATGACTATATTCAAAAATGCTTGTTTTATTACCAACGGTACTTTAGAGATCGTTCTACAACGTATAGGCAATCCCAATGTTCTTCCATTCATTCATGTCACACTCGTTTTTATGTTCCGTATTTTCCAACACCCAGGTGCTATGAGCCTTCTGGAGGCCGACTTCCCTTGGAAGTTACTTTTCATTATGCTCAATACTTTATTGGCAATCTATGAAAAGTCAAGCCGCATAGAGAACGATTCGTTTCCTTTGCTTAAGAAGGAAAATGTCCGTCCATTTCCCAAAGACTTTGCAATGCAGGGGCTTTTGTAGGCCAATAACTATTTCCCTGAAACATGGTTTAGAAACGATAAGACAGATAAAGAGGAGAAATACCACGAGCTTGCATCTATGACAGCTCAGCGACGAGAGAGAATTCTATGGCTTGCCTGTTGCATTACCAGTACTGAATGCGGTCTCAAATACAATAAAGCCGAACCTAAATTTTCCGCCTATCTGGCTCCACTTACGTCCAGGTCGTCCACAACCACAACAAAAGCAGAGACATGGACTCAGATTAAACGAGACGTCGAAGATCGATCTGATATTGAAGACGAATGAATGAGCTTCATATGAGAGTAGTGGTCTAGTCGAAGTTAGAGACAACCGGGGATTTGTATTGTTTAAAAGAGGGAGAGGAAAAGGAGATACTCGGACGGGATTCTGGTGATATGGAAGGAAAGGTTGAGGACGTGTGGATTAGGAGTAGTTAGGTGGTTGATGAGAGACCTGTGAATTAAATTTTGGAGAAAATTTTCTGTATAGATTGTTTGTGTGTAATTGTCACGTTGAGTAGTACAGGTTGAGTGGATGAAAAGTTGTCAAGAGAACGGGAGCGGCTGAGTCGGCCGATCACATGACCTTACCGCGATGGTAACCTTGATGTTGAGAGGGAAATGTAACTATATCTGCTCCCCTGAATTTTTCTCGATCAAGAAAAAAACACCATATTTCTGAAATCTCTTTGAAGTAAACATAATCAAGCGACAAGTTGTTTTCGATATAGACGATAAATTTAACAAATGAGCGAAAGTCGTCGAAATCTGCGTATTTCAATGTAAATTTCTTTATAGAAGCTTCAAAAGGCCGGATAATTTCTTGAAGGTCGGCGTTGGAAGTAGAGAGTCCAGCGATAGTCAGAATTTTTAATTTCCCAGACGTGATTCGTCGGACAGCCTTTGAAGAAATTGAATCGCGGTTAACTATCAAAGATAGCTCTTCGAGGTTCGGTGCGGTGGATAGAACTTTCTTAATATGGCGCAGCTCCCTTAAGTTTTGTTTCTCGCCATCGAATCTGAGCTCTATAGATTGTAAGTTGTCAATAAGTTCATCTCCAAAATTCCATAAGTTAGGTCTTTGCTGTTATATGTTCGTATATTTTGTACACGGACTTTGAATGGCTTGATTTTATCGACCATCTCTATTGCCTCTGCCACTGAATTTCGTGGCATAACTCGTGAGAAAATTCCATTTTTACATCTCTTCCTTTTGACGATTTATATGTTATTGTTGTAGATAGTAATAGCAACCCACCAAATGGGCACACCATTTCTACCGATTTGCAGCCTCCGTCATATGTCAACAAGAAGTTGAACAAATCCTCGGCTTGCGTTTCTGCCTTGAAGCCTTTCCTCCTGTTTGAAAGAGGGTTGTCTAACCTTGATTAGCCTTGTTCAGATCCTTAACATGTGAAGCTTCATACATTCTGTCTGCTGAGTTGCAGTTTGCGGATTTACATCTAAAGAAGCAGTGAATGTGGTAGATTCTGCACGTGGATCAGCAGTCTTCCACTAACTGGACGAGGAGCTTTTCACGGACCTGGCACATTGTGTTGAATGTCAACGGGATTCGTCGAGTGTTCAGCTTGGTACAGATCTGCTGGCTGCTGGTCCGACTGAATTTCTTGGGTATTGGGGGTATCTCTAAAGACTGTCACATCTGGCTCTGATTAGCGTGATCCCATCAATCCTGAAGGTTTTATACCGTCTGTGTGTGGAGCGGTTTCTGAGTCAATATTGGAGGAGGCCGTAAAAGGGAATGGGTGATCTGTAAGCTGATCAGCAGATATATTCTCAGATTGTTGCAGGATATCAACTATTAGATTCTGGAGAGTTGTTTGCCGGAGAGATCTCTGAGGTTCACACACGCTTGGAGGGTCGGCCTGCTGAAATCAGCCCCGAACTGTATTTACTCATAAAATCGCTCTATTCACCTCGAAGGTCACATCCATTCAACCTTGACGATTCATTCTCGAGAACTTTCCTCAAGCATAGGGGATGTTGCACGTTTCCCCACCATTTGATGATCTCTAATGCGTCATCCTCTGTCCTTACATTGCTGAGGGTTGACCATGGGATAGCTAAAGCGCATAGCGTAAAGAGTTCTTCGCTGTGGTTGGCAATTCTCCGTATATAACGACATGCTCTTTTCTTAAAAGCATAATGGCGTATTGATGCGTAACTGAATCCAACTTTCGAATTTGCTTACTTCAGGTTCATAATAGGCGTTAAGGGCTCGACTCCTTTCCTTCTCAAGAGAATCAATAACTTTCGAAACTTGTGATGAGGGCATGCTGTCGTTATGCGAGAAAAGGTGGGATGAGAAAAGATGGGATGGGATGGGGTGAGGTGAGATGAGATGAGATGAGATAGGAGCAGATCGCCGATTGGCATGGGCACGTTTATTTCAAGAGGCAACAATGATGATTGGGTCCGCCCGTGCAAGCACCCCCACCACTTACTATGTACGTGTCCCAGAACGTTCAGAAATGGAGCCATCTTGCGGGAAAGGGCCGAACCGAGTCCCGTTAAACTTTTTGATGTTGGATGGTCGGCTCGTCACCAAACGTTGCTTTATCAACCCTTCCGATCCCCCCGGAGCATGAATAAGGCTTTTTCTTAAAGTAAACATCCGACTCACCTGCCCTGACCCATAACGCTCTTCTATCCAAGTATTCTTAACACTTCATCCAACCAATATGTGATAGAATCCTTTTTTTCCTTTTGGCGCTAAATAATGACATGAGCAGATCTCAAAATGCCCAGCGAGGACCAGAAACGCCAAGCTGCGGAGAAAGCCGCGGCCGAAGCTGAAGCAGCGAAGAAAGCTGAGGAAGATCGGAAGACGAAGGCTGACATCACGAAATCGCTTACCGATGAGACCACGACTTGCCAATTGTCAAGCTCCGGAGACGCAGCAAGGGCGAAAAGGGGATACTAGGTGGGATGGGATTGATATATCAGAAGTTGGTGATGGGATGGAGATCAGTCCACCAGTGGGTGCATTAATTTGTAGACTACGTCGGATTTCACCACGATAAAAGTCTACCGCAATACCGTCTTCTGCCTTGCAGCAACCAGAAAATGATGTATCTTTCGTATATCTATTGCCAAAATTTTTATAGGAAATCCAATTGAAATATTTAGGACGGCGCACGAAAAACTGGTAGCCTATTCCAGCTACTCAGCGAGTCAGCGAGTCAGGTTTGAGCGTCAAGCTAAATGTACCGGCATGCCATTTTTAGTATAGCGGCACCGCAACGAATTGATTATCAAAGCTCCTTTCACAACTCAATAATCAATCCTATCTCCTTCATCTCGATGTGACTGTCTCCCAACATGAACGACAAGAGCATACCTTCTATAACATCGCTGTCTAACGATGTCCGTTGCAGCCTCGATAGAGAAGATCCAAGCTACACCAAAATCAGAATCGGCGCTTTCTGGTTCTGAGCATCCGCCAAACGCCCCCACCACCCTTCCACTTCTTTATGGGGAAATGACATTGGCAGAAGCTCTCGACGAGGAGGGCAATGCGCTTTTTCCGTTGGCATATTCCAGTCAACGCGAGGACTTCTTGTTTTGGATCTACGAGCATCGCGAAGACTTCAAGGCTCTTGTATCACTCCATCTCGACCTGGCCAATAGCGAAACATGCCGATTTGGAGAATTCAGGGAGTGGAAACATGGCAGCTTTAATGTTTGTATACCGGTATATATTGATAATTGGAGGAAGCATCCGGGGAAACGGGTGCTGCTTCGGCTACCGCTACCATACAAGGTCGGAGAATCAATATGTCCTGGCAATGCAGACGAGAAACTCCGCGCCGAAGCTGCTGCCTTTATCTGGATTCAAGACAATTGTCCAGATATACCAATACCTTTCTTATGGGGGTTTGGATTTCCAAGTGGTCAGAGTGTATAATCCCCTTTTTAATATTTCGACCAAATTTTCAAAACAAACGCTGATCTGTATAGTTCATGAGGCCCGAAAATGCACCTTTCTGCACAAGGATGATCTGGTCCTTTCGACGTGCTATATCGTCCCTCTTTGGATCTACCCTTCCTTGTCGATATATAAGCTACAGCCGTCAGAGCGTCGTGGGGCATGGATATTTGATTATGGATTATATCGAGAAAACTGATGCGGAGATGCTTTCCGAGTCTTGGGACGAATTCCACCACGATCGTGCCCTAAGGACCAACTTCTTCAAAGACCTATCTCACATCATGCTCGCCTTGAGTCAGTCGCCTTTGCCTCGTATCGGGTCCTGGACGATAGACGAACAAGGTGTCCTTATGTTAATAAATCGTCCTTTGGCTCATCATTTCCATTCTCTGGAGAACGAAGGTATCCCGACCAACATACCAAGAGATCTTACCTACACGACTACAGATGCATACTACACCGATCTCTTAGCATGCCATGATAGCCGTATACGAAATCAACCCAATTCTATAATTAACGAGGAAGACGGCCTTTCACAGATAGCAAATCTATTTATAATGCGAGGACTTATTAACTACTTCTCATCCCGCGACCTTCGGCATGGGCCGTTTGTTTTCAATCTCACCGATCTACATGGAAGCAACATCTTTGTAGACAGCAATTGGCATATCAAATATGTTATCGACCTTGAGTGGGCATGCTCGCTTCCTATAGAGATGCTAGCTCCTCCATATTGGATAACAAACCGCGGTGTGGATGAGCTTAAAGATGAAGAGCTTCCAAAGTTTGAGAACGTATGCGAAGAATTCATGGACGTATTTGAGGAGGAGGAGAAATTGTTTCCATCGGTGTACGGCAGTGTTATATACCGCGCAGATATTATGAGGAGAGGTTGGAAGATCGGAAACTTCTGGTACTTCCATGCTTTAAAAAGCCCGAAAGGGCTATACAACCTATTTTCCCAGCATATACAGCCAATATTTGAGCCACGACGGGATATCAAATTTGCACAAATGATATCAGCTTACTGGGCTCCTAATGCGCGGGAGGTTGTAGCTGCAAAACTTGTGGACAAAAAGAAGTATGAGCAACAGTTGCGGCAACTGTTTAAGGAGGCTGGACATTCTGAAGTGAATTCGAAGTGAATTCGTAGGTGGGGTTGTGTTAGCCAAAGCCACGTTTACCCCCGTTCCCTACCAGGTAGGAAAGCGAAATCTTCTGATTATTAAACAAGCTGACGTAAAATTCACATTAGGCTGGCCAATTCTATATTATGGTGCGCCGCATGTGTTTTCTTCGGATTTCATTGCCATTAAGGAATATTGAGAGTGCAGTTGGGGGTTTTGATGTTGAGGAAGTATTTACCATAGGGTCCGAAGGGGTTTTTCCGGCGCTTCCGGAGGGTTTCGAAAGGCGAGGTAATAAAATCAAAACAATTGCTTATCGAGCGCATCCGAATATTGTCACCTTGTGGGATACTGGAACTAGTTGCTCAGAGCCTGGTCAGAATCATCAACTCAGCAGTTATGATAATTGGGATACTATCTTGAAAGATCTTGGGCAGTATCTCTAGACACCTGCTCGGCACATTATATGGGGTCTTTTCTTTTTTTGGGAGTAATGTTTAATAAATCTTGAAACATTGATCGCAAAACATTTGCATATTACATTTCAACCCTATTGCTATCTTTCCGAGTTCTCTCCCTTGCTTGCGACAAGTGACAATACAATCAATCTGCAGTGATGAGAAGGCTGCGGACGGTTCAAGAGCGGACAGGATGCTGATCGAGCAGCGGAAAGGCAGTAATGCCCAAGAAGGATGTCACTCTCATCTGAACCGCGCTCGCACACTTCAGGAGTCCGTTGCCCATAAGTTCGACCCCAAATCTCGCCACCTCCTGGTGTTGTTGATATTATCCCAATTGTCCAGCTAATTACCCTCCCTCACCATCATGTTGTACCTCCGCTCGCTTCTCTTGGCTACGCGGCCGAATATAGGGGGCATGGTTTCGGGAGTCAGCTCATGTGTCGAGATTGCCAGGTTTGATGCCATCGTAGTTATAGAGTTGATAGGCTCCATCTGTGCTTCAATCTTCAAACTCTTCCGCCAGTCACAACCTGAATCACTTCCTCATCCTTTGTACTCATACCCACACCGATCCGCCAACTCTCACTTCGACGGACCTTAACTCCCCTCTGTTCCCTTCTTACTACCATCTGCGCTCACACCCTTCCCCAAACTTCTCACATACATTCGCCACAGATCTTCCTTCCTCTCCTTTATATACTGCTCCTGAGCCTCAGAAGCACAGTCCTGAACAGAAATCCTATTGTGCAGGTCGCGGTCCCAATTGGCACAACTATCGACTACGCTGGAAGGGCGTGTTATGCGTGTCGTAATCTGGATCTTTCGGTATATCGTCCTTGAGAAGCTGAAGATATTCTCGAGTTTGACGATTGAGAATCGCCCTGAATCGCCGTGCTCGAGAGTGCGCCGTTAAGGAATTGCTCAGAGAAATATAAGGAACAGTACGTCTATTGCTAATACAATATAAATCGCTGTATGTGATGCTGGTAGATGGAAAGGCTCATTTGGTCTTTACCTCAGTCGTGATTAGGAAGCGCCGGTTAGAGGACAATGGAATGAGATTGTCCCTATGCGGAAACCTGAAAGGTGGTGGAGATTTAGACAATACCGAGAACGATAGAAATGATGTACTATCTCTGATGCCATAGACGGGCTTCGAGAAGGTCGCGAGGTATGGTGGTGACTATTATCGACGAAGGTCGACGGACATTCGTGATCAACCTGAGGTTGTGCGTCGTCAATCTCAGGTGTGGTGGTCGATAACGCCACAAGGGGGCTAGGCTGTCCGACATGGAGCTCTGGGATGTGCCCTCGGGAGGTGGTCGGAGTGACGGCAGGCGCTGAGCGTGGCTTTCGTCGCTTTGCAGGTCGTGGGTTTCTGCCTTTGCGCAGGCTAGAGCGTATATCGCAAACTCGGAAAATGTCCACCTGTAGAGCCAAGCCTTGAGAGTATGGTTTGCAAGGCATTGATATCCGTACATTGTCTTCATTGAACGAAGAATCCGACCTGCTTGCATATTTCCCTCATACAACTCGGTACTGGGTTGGTTTTGTCTGACGTCCAGCAAGCTGTCGAGCTCGTACTCCACACAGTCAAAAACAGTGCTCGTCAATCTCCGGAATCTTGGGTTGCACGGCTGGCAGAGCCTCGGTGGCTTCCTTATCTTCAGGGTCGTCTGCGTCGATGACCTCGGCCAAGTCCTGCTGATTAACCACAGCTAGCACCACTACCTAAGTCTCCTGCTTCTCCCACCACTCGAGAGCTGGGGTACCATATCGAGAAGCAGCTTGCAGATCTTCTGGTCTGCCACCAGTGGTTTCGCCGCATTGTCGACTCTGGATCTTGTCCTGTGGTGCCTCAGCCAAGCGAAGACTTGGGGAGGCTGGTGTGCCGGCGGATGATGACTCCACTTTTTACTCTCCCAAAACCAGACCCAGTTCTTTCTCCAACTTAGCCATGTTCTCATCTGTCCATCCATTATTGCCGCTGTTGGAAAACTGGGGGAGGGAGTAGAGCGCAGACTCTACTGGTGTGCTTTCAGTAATATCGTCGACGCCTTGCGGGCTAGTCTGATCTTGCGGTGGCTTAGAGAATTGAGGGAGGATCTGCGGTTGGACTTGTGCGGGAGCAGAAGGTACGCTATGCTACTCGTGAGACCCAAGTCCTTGGGCTGGCTCCTCAATATAGCGGCCCTCCTCAACGTCATACCATGGACCGGATGCATCAATGGACTCGATCGGCGCTGAGGCAAGTTCTGAGGTTATGAAGGTGTTATGTAGACTCGCGTCCAGGTCAATACGCCCAGTGTCGACTTCACCAGAAGCGCTTTCGGCCTGACCCCCAGCACCTGGGTCGTCATCACTATCGAGAATCAGTGGTTGATCTGCATATAATTAGCGGACCACTTCTGAGCACAAAGGACAGCCGGTGCACCTACCTTGACTCCCACCCTGACATTCACCCAACCATAATCGTATTCGGTCGACTTGCAATCCAGGCCTGTAAAGACCTGGCTATTCCAGACGTTGAAGGGTGGGCCCGGTCTTGAAGACTTTAGTCGAGGTCTTCGGAAGCAGAGCAGCCCGAGAGAGCTCTTCGAGAGATGGAAAATCGTCGTCTGATTCACCGTCATTGTCATCAAGAGTGCGTTTGCGATCTAGATTAACAGATTAGAACGATTCACTTTCGGTGTAGCTTTTCCACATACCTTCAGCTCTCGCTGCCGTATTTCTATCTGCCTCGATTTGACTTGAACGGGAAGAAGTGGCTGCAGGTATGCTTATTTTCTGGCTGCCGCTGGCGTTGAGTGA
>Ga0182030_10003418_pt1 | contig 33888 bp, 35 predicted proteins | sample 812S3MmetaG_FD_121299 | JGI IMG/M metagenome (GOLD analysis project Ga0182030, IMG submission 121299) | Permafrost microbial communities from Stordalen Mire, Sweden - 812S3M metaG (Illumina Assembly) | ecosystem: Environmental > Terrestrial > Soil > Wetlands > Permafrost | place: Sweden...
AAAAAAAAAAAAAATAAAAAAAAAAAAAAAAAAAAAAAAAATAGGGGGGGGGTTTGTAAAAAAAATAAAAAAAAAAAAAAAAAAAAAAAAAAAAGGGGGGGGGGGGGGGGGTTATATGAGTAAGCAGCCCCTTTTCCCGAACGACAAATTTCTTTGTTGCACATCTGCAGCCACGATGAAAGCACGAGGTTTCCACGTGGAATTCTAAGGGTCGCCTTCATACGGAGTTGAGGCGGCCGCCAACTCCGAGCTCCGATATTACTAGATATTGACGCCCTTGAGTTTCCTCATGTAGACATAGCTACCCCGCCAGTCAATTGGCCATGGTAGCTCCGTATCCCACCTTTGCAATACGTTGCATCCTTCTTCCATCGGTTTATCGATCTTTACGTGAGCCGAAAAAGTATAAAGTGATTCCAATTGCTGATTTCTATCTAGAACAAATACCTCGACAACGAGCTACCCCACTCTACAGACTGCCCACGTCGAATTATACACATACACATAGGGTAAAATCTCGATCAATTGTCGATATGGCGAAACGAAAGGCACAAGAAGATCCCATTGTCATCGAAGGTACAACACCTCCCGCCACGCCAGATGAGGAGATCCAGAAAGCACCACAGGTCCAGAATGCTTGGACTAACCCAGGACCTTCTGCTTTTGACTTCCGCAGTATGTCCTCCTCTTCTGCGCATCACCAGAGACCCTGACGTTCAAAGGTGATACGATAACAACACCCACCCTCTCCATGCTCACAGCAATCCAAAAAACCACTCTTCGAGACGATGTCTTCCAAGAAGACCCTACCACCAATGACCTCGAAGCTTACATCGCGAAACGCACAACTCACGAAGCGGGCCTCTTTGCTATGTCCGGAACAATGGGCAATCAACTGGCGATACGATCACACTTAACCCAGATACCACATTCCGTACTTTGCGATTATCGAAGTCACATCTTGGAATACGAGGCTGGAGGTATAGCAAGCTTGTCACAAGCTCTGGTCAAGGGTGTGATTCCCAGCAACGGGGTCTACCTAACTCTCGAGGATATTGAGAAGAGCGTTGTGCTCGATGATGATGTTCATCTTTGCCCAACAAAAGTCATTTCCCTCGAAAATACCTTGGGAGGGACCATCATGCCACTATCTGAAGTCAAGAGGATTTCGAAGTTTGCCAAAGAACATAGTATTCCGCTCCATCTCGACGGGGCACGGATCTGGGAAGCCGTTGTTGCGGGAGCGGGGAGCTTATCGGATTACTGCCAGGAGTTTGATAGTGTCAGTTTGTGCTTCTCGAAGGGTCTGGGTGCGCCAGTTGGAAGTATGCTGGTTGGGAAGAAGGAGTTCATTAAGCGTGCACGTTGGATACGGAAGGCTATTGGTGGTGGGACCAGACAATTGGGTGTCTTAACTGCTGCGGCTAGAGTCGCGGTTGATGAGACATTTGGAAAGGGTCCAAATGGCGAGGATGGAAAGCTGAAAGGAAGTCATGTTACGACCAGGAAGATCGCCCAACTTTGGACTGCACTGGGAGGGAAATTGTCGAAGCCGGTGGAGACGAATATGGTATGGTTTGACCTCGAGGATGCTGGGGTTACTAATGACGAAATCACGAAAATTGGAAATGAGAACGGATTGATATTGAGGAGTGGACGATTGGTGGTTCACTACCAAATTAGTGATGAGGCTGTGGAGAGGTTGGAGGCAGTTATCAAAATCATCATGGAGAAGAAGAAGACGAATGGGAACAAGAAGCGAAGGATCTCAGAGAAGACTTATGGATGATGATTGATGAACTAAATATTAAATCTCGATAGCGAAAATTGCTAGACAGAGAATGCAATGGGTTTCAAAAAGGACGGGAAGTCTCACGTCAAGTGCGCATTGAGATGGCGATTATTTACAGGATTTTTATTTGAGCTAAAGCATATTCTCCTTGCATGGTCAAGCCAATTTCTCAGGCGAAATCGTAATCTGATTTTAATCCTAACATTCAGCTACTTCTCAGTGCAAATCAGCACTAATCTCATGGCGGGGGATCTCCTTAGCTAGGTAGATTTTGGCCGGCGCTGACATGCGCCTCATTCGTGCATGCATCGTATTGTGAAGCCAATCCGGTCCCGAGCATGCATAAGGTTAAACTAGTTTTCCATTTCCTAGCCTTTTGGGATCACAAATCTTTCCTCAGCCTCGTCTAATCCCAGTCATATAAATGATTTCCTTTCCTCAACATGTCTACATCTTTCTCCCCCCTGCTATTATTTCTCATAACCCTTTCAGTCTATCTTTCCCTTACGAAAACCCGAAAAGAACTTAGAAAATGCCTATTCTCCCAACCATCCTCCTCATCCCTGGCCTCTGGGTAGGTCCCACTGTTTATGACCCCGTTCGGACCCTCCTCCACGGCCACGGCTACGAAACGCATACCCGCACTCTCCCTAGCACAGGCTCCCTCTCCCCCGGAAACCCAAGCATGAAAGATGACATCGCTTCCATCCGCTCCACCATTCGGTCTCTTCTCTCCCCTAAACCCAGCCCTGAGATTCTTCTCGTGCTTCACTCAGCCGCCGGTTTCCTCGGCTCAGAAGCCATGCAAGGCCTATCTGTCACGCAGAGGAAAGAGCGCGGGGAAGAGGGAGGTGTGACGGGAATCGTATTTTTATGTGGTGGTATTGCGCCGGTTGGGCACTTACACACCACACTGCCATTCTTCGATTTTGTAGTACTTCTCCCTTCCTTCCCGAGCTCAAAGAATTCCAAAAATCTCTAAATGTCTGATAATAACAATGAAAATAGAACGCTCCCAAAGGCGGCATGACATGTCTTAACGCGCGGCACACTCTCTTCTCTGACTTCAGTGACGAAGAAGCGGAGCCGTGGTTGAAAGTATTGAGACCCCAGCCAGCGGAAGGTTGGGATGGGGTGACGGAGTATTGTGGATGGTTGGATGTGCGGACTGTGTATTTAGTGGGTGAGGGGGATAGGGTCCTGCCGAGAGAAGTGCAGGAGGGGATGGCGGGGTTGACTGGGGGGCGGGTGGAGAGGTGTGCGGCGGGGCATATGGTTATGCTGAGGGATCCAGGGAGGTGCGTGGAGGTGATTAAGGGGTTGGTTGAGGATTTGGAAATAGAGGGGAAGGGGAAGTAAGTGGTTGGTAAAGAACACTTTTGAATATGCCATAACATCCACCGGCCTCTAATGAAAGTTAGTACTTAGTGGATGCGCCAGGTGGAGCGAGATAGCCCTGCTAAGAGCACCAACAGGGTCGTGAAGGAGATCTATATTGAACATGGCATGGAGCCTCAAGGGGGGGAGTTTACATGTATGTGTAGTATACAATTCACATGCCCTTCCATAAATTCAAGCCTGTTACCTCATTAGTAACAGCTTCAAAATTTTGAAACTTCTTCCAGTATTGCATGGAATTATCCCCCCTCAAATATATGCGCTAATTTCCCTAGTCCTAGACGTTGTAGGTTAAGATGTGTCTCACGTTATGATTACCTTTAACATGTCACTTGAAGATTCCTTCCTTTCCCCAACACATGAATTTAAAGAGGGTAATATAGATAGATGACCAAAGAGATTGTGAGAAAGAGATGCCCTCCTAAAAATTGAATCCGAACGCGAAGATTCGTTCTGATTACATGACTCGTAGACGAAAAGGGTTCCGCGAAATGGATTTGCTCAGTCTTTCTTGAGCCCAACTTATGTTAGTATTTTGTACAAAATTTCACCATAGCACTATAAAACAAAAGAAAAAAGAAAGGCAAAAGAGGAGAACGTTGGTACCTAGTTTTATCAGTCTCCAAGAAGGAAGTGACGAGATTCACAATCAAGTTTAAGCTCAGAGACTTTGGTTATCGTTTGTGAACTGTTGCGATTCAAATCCTAATCCCTGGTGCATGTCAAGCAATTATCAAGACAAACTTCAAAAGAAACATATATAATTAGGAATTAAATAAAATTTACTCAAATAGTCGCCAGCGACTATCCTTACCTAACTTCCTGGAAAAGCGTCATGGTATGACCGTGGCATATCCTGAGGTCTGCGTTTCGGCCCCATTTTTGGATCATAAGTCGCCTTCTTTGTGGGTGCAAAATGTACATGCTTTTCAACCTGAACATGATTCTGCTGTCTCGGTGCCGTCCACGGAGGATTTCTCTGGCCCCGCGGCATGAATCTCGGAACATCGAAAAGTGAACCCTGATGCCTAGGTTTAACCACCGGCTCCTTTCTCGGACCCTCCTCACCCAGCTCAACCCGTACCCTTTCAACCCTCTCCCTCTCCACCCTTACCCCCTCCTCATGCCTCACCTGCTCAACAGGATCATGGCGTCCAGGATCGACACAACAAAGACTCGTATAAACATGCACCGTGACCCAGATACCCCACCCCAGAACCGCGGCGCTAACAACGTAATCTAGGGTTCTCTGTACATTGAAATATAACCACATCCCAAGCAGGAAACTCACTAATAGCTGTAAATAGAGCTTCCATATCTGCGGCTCTCCTCCTCTCGTCTTTTGTGGTAAGTCAAAAATTCCGATTCTGGCAGACTCTTCCCCGCCAGCGGGAACAGGAATCTCAGATCTCGGAGGGGGGATCCCGCCCGCCATAACCGCAATAGCGTTGTGAAATAAAATATTCGGGTTTGGATCTGGAGATCGTTGGGTGCGTGGGGGGTTGGTCCATTGGGATGAGTTTTGGAGGTTTTGAAGTGTGCGCGCTTCTTCGCCGCGGAGGCGGTCGAGGAAGGTTTGTGGAGCCCGGAGGGGGTGCCGATGGCGGGAGCGGAGGGGATCGTAGGTGTTTGTTGGTGAATTCATTTTGTTGGTTTGTGTTGTGTTGTTGTATTAAAATGTTATTGAGGTGGTTGAAAATTGGTATAGAAGTGACTGTTGGAATGAAATGATAAACGCTTTATTAAAAAAATACTGAGAACGATGCTTGAACAATGTATTTATGGTGGGAGTGTGTCCTCCATTATATATGCGCTAACTTTTGTCGAGTCTGCTATAAAGAATGCTGAGCTTCATTGTCCATTATCCTTGGTCATTGACAAAAATCTTTGTATTCATATCAACGGCAATAAAGAGCCCCAGAATTGACAATGAGAATTCATTCATCGAGTATATCGTCGATTTCGTTACTTTCTCCAACTTTTTCGGCGTCAAAGAAAGCCCCTTTCATGAACAATCGAGCAATGCAGAACAAGTGAAAACAAAGAAGCACCAATGAAAGGAAACGATGCTGTTCATTCCCTCTGAACAGCAATTAGAAATGGGGGAAATACTTTCATCGACTCCGAAAATGGAATCTTTCGCTTTTAATTCTGACCTTGCTTCTCACATCAAAACAATCGATCCTCGCTTTCAACCACAAATTATGTGTTTGTATTTCGTCACAGTATTCTTTTGCTCCCACAACGTGGTCGAGCGCATCCCGTGCGAAGTAAAGTCCGTCGACTTCCCTCAATTCAACCTCCCGTGCGAAATCACAGAATCCTACCGCAAAGCGGCAGGAGCATGCGGGCCATGCAGACGGAAGTCAAAATCCAGGGGCCTTAGAATCACCACCAACAAGTCCCTCAGATCCCGGTATCTCGGAGGCGAGAACGGACGGACCATGAATTCATCCAACTCCGTCAAGAGAAAGCCGGCCCCAGAAGGTGAGTCAGCAGAGAACCGCGGGACGGTCATCGCTGAGCTCGAGGCGAGAACAGACAGGTACGAAGCGTATTCAGTTGAGCGCCTCCGACCAGCACCTCTCAGGCTCAAGTCGAAGGCGCGTCCCAAGACAGATCCTCTCCGCCTCCACCCAACAATCCTCAGACCCGCAGATCCCCGTCGCAGGTCGACAACAGAAACGCAAGTCAAGGAACTTTTCTTTGCGCACCGCCCTGCGCCGAAAGAACCCCGCCCAAAGACAAACCAAGGACTCCTTAACCACCCTACTATTCTCCGTCCCGCAGATGCCCGTCGCAGGTCGACAACAGAGACACAAGCCAAAGAGCTCTTCTTCACGCACCCGCGCTCAAGGCAAGTACGTAACCCATCAACAAGACCAGGAGAACGACCGCACTCCCTCGCCGCAGGCCGACCAGCCGAGTCCACATTCACATCAACACGTATCTCCACGATCCCCATACACTACTCGTTCAACAACCTCCGAACTGAAACACTCAACACTCGCACCACAATACCCGCAGCAGGACTGCGCTCCACCTCCCCCGAGACAGCAACCGATTTTGTCTCCCCGATGAGCTCAATCGCCGGTCCAGGATGGGAAATCTTCGTCCCCTCGCCCACCACAGCATGCCCGAAACCAGCGCCTACATCAGCACCCACATCCTCGGAAGCTCCTGAGATGGAGACTTTCGAGTGGTCAAGCGCAGCACGAACATCGGGACTCTTCGAACTTCCTGGAACAACGGAGATTCGAGGAGACGTGAACGAGGCTATCAGGGCAGGTCCCTTTATCCCCGATTCTCAACGATTCATCCTTCCCATCCGACAATTCCCCGCGATGAGATTCGAGGGGACGGTGTTGGAGGGGATCGTGTGAGTTCGCGGGAATGGGAGTCGGACGAGGACTGAAAATCATAAAGATTATAAAACATTACCATGAAGATCTGTCGTAGACGACTAATGATAATACAAATACATTGAATAACGCTAAATATACTACAAATCCCAACGCCGTGACGTGAAATGCTAATATTAACCTTCCAATAATGCTCTCTTATCATACGAGGCGTCCATCTCCATTGGTATTGCGTCGGACGTTCTTAGCCATTCGCCATTGAAGGCATTAATGAGCCAATTATTTAACTCTGCGCCACCTGTCAGCTCTCGCTCATACTCATTTAGAAGATTAAACTTACTGTCATAGACTATCCTATTAGCGTTATGAAAATAGATTCCATGATCACTGTCTGGGAAAACATGAACATCGTAATTCTCAACTCCTGCCAAGTCTAGTTTATCCAATAATGTCAAGGAATTTTGCATGTGCACATTGTCATCTGCAACGCCATGCATTATCAAAAATCGAACATTCTGATGAAGGGCGGTCATGTTACTGATGGTCGCATTGTCATATCCTCCAGGATTATGCTGAGGTGTATGCATATAACGTTCAGTGTAAATTGAGTCGTAGAATCGCCAATCTGTTACAGGTGCAACAGCCATGCCGTATGAGAAAGTCTCTCCTGCATCTTGCTCGAGGGTCTTCAGAGTCATGAATCCTCCATATGACCATCCCCAGATAGCGAGTCTTGATGCATCGACGTATTTCTTCTGAGCCCAGATCTTGGCGGTCTCGATCTGATCATGAGCTTCCCAGTATCCGAGATTCCCACGGACGATGGTCCTGGACTTTCGTCCCGTAAATCCTGTTCCTCGGCCATCGACTGTTACAACAACGTAGCCGAGATTAGCAGCGACGTAAGACTGAAAGTCCACAGTGAAGCTTTTGGAGACTGTCTGAGATCCTGGACCGCCGTATAAATAGAAGAGAACAGGATACGTCTTCTTCTCGTCGAAATGTGGTGGCCGGCGTTCGACAACTTGAAGATCAAATCCATCGACATTGACCGTTGAATAGACCAGAATGGGAAGCTCATGCTTTTTCGCCATATCTGCCAAAGCCGGGTTCTCCTCGATGGTATCTTCGTAGTGGTCGTCATTGCTAGGTGTGCTAATTACCTTTTGCCACGGAATGTTCGGCCCGTCGTAGTTGAGGAGCGCATAACCAGCACCACTGGAGAAAGACGCACCATAATGTCCCTCCTTTGTAGTATCTGTAAGTGGTTGCATATCTGTGCCGTCCAGCTTGACACTGTATATATGTCTTTGTATCGGTGATACTTTGGTAGAAGAGAAGTAAACCAAATTCTTCTTCAAATCTACTGCGGAGGGAGCATCGACTACCTCCCAGTCGCCAGAGGTTAACAAGATTGGCTCCGGATTGTCCAATGGCGTAAAGTATCCAAGATGATCATTATTATCGTGAATGACGGTATCGATATATCCGTCTTGAGGCCGACCGTTGGATGGATCTGCTGGGATAAAACGAGTTTTCTGAGACACCTCAAACCAGCCACCATCAAGGTTTTGGACATCAGTAGTTCGGACTGTCTTGCCTGATCGTGCGGCGACATCAACCAGCACAACACGCAGGACATCGCTTTCTCGATTTGTTTCCCGGATAATGGCTTTGCCTGTTGCACCAGCCCACACGACCTCGGTGATGAGTAGATCGTCAGGTGAAAATCCACCGGCAATTCCGACCTCAAAGACATCACCCTTCGCGATATCATAGAAAAGTAAATCAACGGTAGGATTCGGAGCTCCAGCTTTGGGATACTTGATCTCTCTGACCTCGGGATAATTTTCTTCTCCCGGCAGAGGTTTTACGCCGCTAGGTCGGGATACGAAATACTGAATTGGGAATTCTGGCACCTCAGACTCATTGGTTCGCAAAAAAGCAATATATTTGCCATCTTCGGCCCACCAAGTAGCACTGTTTGTCTGAAATACCTCCTCTTCATACACCCAATCAGGTACACCGTAAAAGTATTCCGAACCGCCATCGGTTGTCACTTGGGTGACGACTGTGGTATCCAATTTGCGCAAGAAGAGGTTGTTGTCTCTTGTAAAAACAACAGCATCGCTTTGAGGACTCCAGCTAGCTAATTGTATTCTCCCGTCTATGTTATTAGGGTCCAATGGTTGTGCTGATTGAGTTTCAACATCGAAGATCCAGTATTTCGCTGTGAAAGAGTGTCTCCAATTGCTCTGAGCATCCGTTGCAATAAGAACTTTTTTCAAATCCTTACTCGGAAAGACTCTAGCAGACGTGTAGCCATTGTTCCCATATCTGAACGCACCCTCCTTCATCAATGTCTTTGTATCCAGAGTGGCAGTATGATCGGCATTCTTCCCTCGAACGTCTTCAACCACAAGATAGTCCTTCCCTCCTACGCCTTGCTCTAGCAACAACCCATCCTCACCATTTGCGCCCTCTATCCAACTGATGCTTTGTTTTTGTGCACGCCATTGTCCGCCCATTACCTGGTCTAATGTAACTTTCTTCCCATTGCCTCGAGATGCGGTCGCAGCAGGATCGTGAGGAATATCGGAGGAATGTCGATATGATTGACTCCAGAGAAATAGAATTAACGCCACAACCCAAGCCCCAATAAAGACGCCCCCGATTACCCACATCAACCGCCGGAACTTCTTATCCACATCTCTGCCTGTCGATACGCTGGTCAAGAAAGGTCCGCTTTCTGGATCGTAATCTTCCTTATCCTCCTCTTCAAGAGATGTGTCCGCATGTCCGTAGTCGGCGTATGGTAAAGAATCCCCCCGCGGAGGGTATTTTGGGGTTACCATCTTCTTATGCCCATTCATCGGTTTCCTACCCTCCGCCTCTGCTCGTTCGCCAATGCGCTCGAATACCAGACTGGTGGTCGACTCGGATGATATGGATTCATCTGATATCCGTCTATGCTCCTCCGACTCCAGCGGCAGGAGTTGCGCAGCTTCTTGGCTTTGCCCAGCCATTATCCGTGATCGTGGGTTTCAAACCCAAAGGGAGGTCAATGCGATTATAACGAAGGAGACATAGGTGGCCTTTCAATAGTCGAAGCTCATAGTCACACAGCTACTAGGACAATGCGCAGATACAATAAATTGAAGTGAAGTGTGACACTAATCAATTAAGTCCTTGTTGCGGACGTCGTCGCAAGCTGTCTTTGTCCGTCTGGTAGCCTCGCTTAGGCAGCTTTTCGTAAAACTTCAGTTCATCCAAACACAACATCCATCAACCTTAAAAATGAAGAATATCAGCATTTATGGACTTCGCTGTTCCGAGCTCTAAAATATTTTCTTTGATCATCTCTATTTCGAATCCCGATAATAGGTTAGGCCAGTGAAGATTCTCATTGCATAACAATCACGTGATGATATTTTGATATCTTAGTAGGTTTCCCACCAAAAATACCCTTGGGCTTTCCAAGTCTTGCACAAGCGGTGAGTCTCAAGCGGATCTATGACGAGGCATTGAAGCTCCAAAAAAAGACGAAAGTCTGACAAAAAGAGGTCTCTTTGGGATTCTGCAGCTGACCAATACTGCCATTGCGTTTTGCCAAGCCCAGCTAGGCCGGCGCAATAGAACAAAGATTCTGATTTCATCTCCAGCCTTCCTTTGCATTATCTGAGGCCAGTTCATATCACTTTAATTATAGCACCATGCAGAAGCTTCCTAGTGGCTGGTCTATATCTCGCTAACTGGCCATTCCTGCCTTCAGTGATCCAGGAGCGCACACGTTATCTACACAGATATCTGAAGCCTCAAAGCCTTTTCTATCCCGTTTGTTTAGCATTATCAGAATCATATTAATATTTTACATCTGGGGCATATGACTGTGTCTATTATATCCACGGAAAGTCGTTGAAAACGCGACAACATCTTGGCACTCCCCATGATTAATATATAAATTCCACAGTCCTTGGGAATACTTGCTTATTCTTCCTTTGCAGACAGACCGTTATTCTGGTATCTACATGAAAACATGTGTATATGCGATCATTTGGAACAATTGATTGGAGGGTTTCAGCTGCCGTCTCCCAAAATACCTCATAGTCGATCCCATACTTCTCAGCGGCAACGGACGACGTGTACAGTAACCTTTTTGTGTCTCGCCCTCCCTCGCCCTGCCGCACATTTTAAACCTTCCATCCTCGGCTATCTATAATCCAAGGCCTGTCTGGTGAAATTCTAAGTGTTTCACCCTGGGTCAAATGCGCTACCTGAAAACGTACGAAATGGGAAAAGGATAATTTGTACAAGGTATTTATTTCGATGTCTTTGCTTGCAATACTTTGTGATACAACTGAAATCAAAATGATTTATCACGCTTCTGCTGTGCGATTTGATTCTGCCGCAATTTGCAAATGAACTGCTTGTCATCGCCAAATTTAAATACCTACCAGGTTACCCCTTCGCTCTACGCCAATCCACCACTTGTTCTTACTCATTATCCCTATCTTCGTGATAAACTGCATAGGACCGGCTTGTTCTGCTTTGACTCTTTGTCATTGTTTTCCGCAGCATCCACGTCCCTATCGCCCTATCCGGTTCTTGTTTATTGAGACGCAAATATCTCATGCGCAATGCTTGTCTCCCAAAGAGATCTTTAATTCACTCATCAATATTCTCATTCCATTCAAACAAAATCTTTTCATTGTCTTGTCTACATTTTTTGAAACATTTGGAAGAAAATACCCTTTTGGTATTGGATATATTTATATTTTCGAGTTTAGTTTTGAGGTTGAGGAAGTTGCACTTGCCTGTGTTCGCCGCCAACCCTTTCCCTCGTACTTCACACTCGTGGAATAGTTACAAAAGAAAATCAGGTTCTGGTTGATTATTGAATCCTATTGCTTATTTCTTCAATTGGTTACAATCTGTATCGTCTACTGTACTGTACATTTCTGACATGCGACGTTGGAAAGTGATGGCAAATGTGCATTTCAGAAGCGCTCTTTGTCCTGCGATCGAGAATATTTCTGAAGCGTACACGATAAATCTCAAAGCTGAGGTGTCTATTATCTATTTAAATAAGCAATTTTTGCGAAATCTGGCTTTTCGGGAGGTTCTTTATATATGAAGTCAAGATATTAGGTGCTTAACACCCGAGAGGAAGAGGTCTGTGGCGTAGTGGCCACAAGGTCTAAGTGCTCTCTTCGCTGGAAACCCCCTTTGGGGGGAGTACGGAAGAGACACCGCGTTGATGGTCAAAGGGTCCGCCGAAAGTAATCCTGAGTGCAGTGGTGCGCACAACCCATAAAAGAGTTTTTTTTTTTGCCCTTTTGCTATACCATTTGTTGTTGTTTCTCTCCATTACATGTTTTTTGTGATTCTGTGCTGTGCTGCTATTTGGACCGCTGCTCTATGCTCTTTTACGGGAAGGAAGGTTCTGCATAGGGGAAGGAGGGGGTTGAAAATAATGGTAGCGACGAGAAGCGAAACTCAATTCTCTTCTGCCACCGCCCGACGGGATTGAACATTGCAGCAAAATATGGAAATACTTTCTATCACCGTATGAACAGACTGCAAGGCGAAGCGTTACAGTGTATTTCATGTTCCTGGAGGGTATTGTGTGTTTGCCCTTCTGAAAATGTGGCGATCACATTGGCACCGAGAAGGTACGGGAAATTCCCTGCAAAACTATCCGGCACAATTGATGTTTATAAGAATGGCAGCAGCTCTCACTTTCTGGACTAGAACCGGAAGACCAGATACACTCAGATACTCAGATACTCAGCGTCTCACTCTCCTTCCTATCAAGTCATTCTTTTCAAGGAAACCAACTACTTCAGCAATTCCCATAGATATCCAAATCTCGACGGCTCGCGCGGCAATGCCCATCACAACAGCACTTTCCAGAATGGCAGAATCTATTGTCGTTAACACAATTCTCTAGGGACACAGCGCCGAATCGCATTTTTCATCATAGCCATTCGCTCCCAGAGCACACAACCAATTCCTTTCGGAGGCTTTCCACAAGCAGCACATTCCGGCCACTGACAGCTATCCTGGATATAATAAGGTCACCCACAGTATCGGTATAACTGCACTTGCGGAGACAATTGCATTTCGCTCGACAAAATCCGCTAATGCATAAACATTACACTAATCGAGCTTATAGCCCTTGGTCAGTTCTTCAATCGCTTTTACATCTCCCTTGGGTGCATCGAATATGCAGCCTGATCCCTCCTGGAATGGCCGCCAAGAATAATACATATTTAGGGTGCGTTTGGATAGTGGTAAGCTACGGGTAGATGGGTGGAAACTTGGAAAGAGCCTTACGCTGAGAGCGTGAATAATTGGAACCAACTGGCAGTTATAAGTTGCTCAATTGGTTGATTGGAATTAAGGGTGCAATTTTGGGAACTGGTAGGGCACTTTGTTGGTAAGGAATGTGATCTTCTTTGGCTTTTCTCAGTCTTGCCCGCGTTTCGGACAACGAGCCTGATGAAGACGAAAGTGGATCCCTCAAAGCATCTAAGTTGAAGGTGAGGATACCAACCGAGTGGTCTCTCAAGAAATATGGCTTGAAATATTTCCACAGTATCGCTTAATCGCCTTCAGAAGCAGCTTTCTCGCAAAAAAAGTGTTCGTGTTCTGCCTGACTCGTCTAAGTTGAGTCGTTTCTGAGCAACGATGCAGAGAGGGGTAACTTGGCAAATTGACCTACAAGAGCCCTCAAAAGTATGTCAAGAGCTCTGACTATCTTATCTAAGGTCGAAACATTGTTGAACAATATCATTCTCACTAAAGATCAAATGGCTGCAAACATCACTTCGGAAAAAATCGGCGGGAACGAGCCGGCCATAGAGAAACCAGACATCACTGAGGACCAAGTTGAGAATATCACTCCTGCCAGCGAGAGTGATCATTTTGATTCCCATTATGAGATAAATAACAAGTATGCTGTGAAAGGCGATCAATCTGATGGAAAGATTATCTGGACCTAGAAAACCAGAATTGCCGCATTCTCCCTAGTCCTCCTCTACGTTGGTATGTAAGCAAGGTCCTGTTATCGTAGGCAACACTGCTAATTGTGTCCCCAGGATCTTAGATTCCTCTTTACTTCATCGGGGGAACCATCTCCTTTATCGTCGCAGAAATTGGAGCTGCCGATAAAATATCCTGGCTTCCAGTGGCAAATACCCTAGCTGTCGGTGCAACATGTCCATTCTTAGGATATCTTCAAGATCTCATGGGTCGTCGTTATATCACACTCATGGGATGTCTTCTCCTCATCGTTGGAGTAGCGCTTGTCGGTTCTACTCAGACCTTTGGTCAGGCTGTAACAGGAATGGCCTTTGCTGGTGCAGGAGCAGGAATTGGAGAGCTTACGGCTTTAGCAGGGTAAGCTACGAAAACTCCCATTAAGTGACATAGCTAATTTTTCAAGCGTATCTGAGATTGTACCTGTCAATAAACGTGGGATCTTTCTTGGCATCGTTACTGCAGGCATCCTCCCATTTGCTCCATACGTGTTGTATGCGCAATATTTCTCGACATATTCAACATGGCGTTGGGGAATGTGGATCTCGCTGTAAGTCTGCTATAATACAATCTGGATTGATCAAGGTCTTACACTCTCGATAGCGCCGTCAACGGGATCGCTTTTGTCGGTATACTCTTGACTTACTTTCTCAAAAGAGTACGACCAATGGGTCTCTCAAAAATAGACATCGTTAAGAAAATAGATTATATTGGAGCCTTTCTAGGTATCTATTACTGGCCTGACATTGTTGTGAGTAAATCTTAGCACCCATAAACATCATACTACTAACAACAATTAGCCTCGTAGCCCTCCAAAGTGGCGGCTACACCCACTCCTGGACCTCCGCCTATGTTCTCTGCACCCTGCTCATTGGCCTCCTCCTCATATTCCTCTTCATTCTTTGGGAGTCCAAACTCGCTAAACAACCCATGGTTCCCCGAGAAATCTTTGCTGGGCAAAGAATCGTCGGTCTCGCATTCGCTATCGCTTTCGTCTCAGGAATGAACTTTTACTCCGCCCTCAACTTCTTCCCTATTATATATGAAGATCTCTTCTCACCTACACCGTTAGCTATTGGGACGAAAGCCATTGGTGCAGCTTTTGGTGTGTCCTTTGGTGCTGTGATTGTCAATGGGCTGTTGAGTGTTTTTAAGGATTGGAATAGAGAATTGTTGCTCTTCTCTTGTGTGCTGATGAGTAAGTCAATAACATGTAACTCCAAATCTCTCTCCACTAATATTCTACAGCAGTATTCAACGGCGCCATCTCAGCCGTCACCCCTAATACGCCAGGCATGGCCGTAGCATTTGGCACAATCGGCGGTTTCGGAATCGGTGGCGTCTTAGTCCAGCAGCCACAATCGCAATAACCGTAACCCCAGACGCATTTATCGCCACAACCGTTGCTCTCTCCCTCGCTATCCGTGTCATCGGTGGCTCAATTGGATATTCCATCTACTACAACGTGTTCTCCACCAAACTCAAAACCAAACTTCCCTTATACCTGGGTGATTTCGCTGTCAAAGCCGGTCTTCCTCTCACTTTTGCTAAACAATTTGTATTGGCGGCGCTTACGGCGCCGAACACGGTGGGAAGTGTGCCAGGGGTGACGCCAGCGGTATTGGAGGCGGCGGTGATGGCAAAGAGGTGGGCGTATGCGGATAGTTTGGTGTATGTTTGGTATGTGAGTATATGTTTTGGGGTGTTGAGTATTATTGCTTGTTGTTTCTTGGGCAACGTGAGACCGTATCTTACACATAGGATTGCGGTTGAGCTCGCTCATTAGAGGACGTCTTGAGTGAGATAGCTGTATTGGTAGATGGAGAGAACTGGTTAATTGAATGACCAATATCATCACTTGCGTATTGATCAAGGCGTGGATTGCTCCTTATAAACCCCTTTCTTTTATGAACACTCTATCTAATGGGTGCATTATTTTTACAGATAAACGAGAGATATAAACTCCAATCAAACTCCAATCCCCTCCGTGAACCAACCGTCTAATGGGTATATTGTCTGTAACAACGAACGATAAGAACTCCAACTGAGGGGTATCAATCAACCGGAGTGCTCTTCCAAACGAGAGACAGAAAACTCCAGCAATGCCATGTGGGTATCAATAATCAAAAGAAAGTCATAGCAGCCACAGCCGCCGCACAAGCCGCCACGCCCCTCTTCCTCCAGTTCCTAACCTTCTTCGCGGCCCCGGACTTCACACTTCCTTTCTCAACTTGATTTGGAGTCAAACACACCAGTCTCGTATCCGCCCATCCACTCAACCCATTCCCAGCAAACGTCCCATTTCCCACTGTTTGTTTCGCCCATCCGACTAATAACAATGGCGAACTATTCTTGATCGCTTTATTATACGCCGTAAGATCAGCTGGCGCATCCATGGTAGTGCTGAAGCCCGTAATCCACGCCGAACTCGACGAGCCATTCCCGATATTGTGGCTACAGCTTGAAGTATTCTGCGTAGCGAGCGTGGGGTAACTCGGGTTCCCAAAAAGCGGCTGGCTGACATTCCCCAACGAATCTACACCCCTCCAACATTTCGTCCCTAGATCCATCCCTACGGCCCCCGCAATCACCTGACACGCATTGTTCGACGTCCCGTTTCCACCCACCCCGCTCCCATTATTCCCTACTAATCCCTTCGCAGCCGATTGAGCTGTGTCTTGGATATATGCTGAGCATGTGGACGATAAGACGCCGTCACAACTCCCATTCCCGCTTTTGGCTACGATCGGGCGTGCGTTACTCGGTGTGTTGAGTAAGAATCCACATCCCATCCATGGCAGATCCGGAGAACTGAGGTCTTGGACTGGGTTTGTGTCGAGCCAGAATGATTGTTTAATAATGGAGTGCGAAGGATCGGTGATGTTATCGCGGTAGATTCCCGTTGAGAGGGTCCAATTGTTGTTGTTTTGCGAATAAGTGGGGTAAACGAAAGGAGGAATTGAAACCGAGCCAGTGGCATTGAGATATGGGAGAATGGAAGGAGTGAGAGTAGGGTCGGTGAGACAGGAGGAAGGAGAGGGAGAAGCGTTCGAAAAGGTCGCCTGCAGCGCAATTACAATTAAGAATGCGACAGAGCTAGCGCGCGCTGTTTCGAAGTGCTTGGAAGATGACATGATGAGGAATGCGAATGAGGAAATTACGGAGGAAAACAATGAAAGAGATCTGAGAAAGCTGCAAATGCTTGAGATGACAAAGAACGACAATTGACCTGAGTGACGGAAACCCTAAACAAACGCCCGCAAGAGCAGATATTATATCCCCTCAACCAACCTCCGAGAAATCTATTTTCTGACCATCGTAGGATGCAGAGTCTCGACTGCGGCCGCCGCGCCTTTGCTGTACATGAAGTGGGCAATGTTGGTGTTCTTAGAATAGCACACGCGCGCTTGCTGCGCATTTTTGACAAGGCTACGGCACAGCCTCCAAGCTAGATGCTGGTGTACGATTGGCGCGTTCGAGGTGGGGCTGATCCTTCGGATTATTGGCTTTGGGCTAATGGGGATAGAGTGCTTTGGGCTATATAGTTTTGTTTGCGAGAGAGTTCTTATTTAGGTGTGATGGTGGTATTGGGGGAGGCTGATGATGGAAATCTCCAAGCGAGGCAGGCTTTCGAAGGTTGGGACAGAGAGCGGTTGAAACATTGAATTGCTGCACTAATTTGGAACTTCCGCATTCTACTCAACAGAGAATCTGAGAGATCCGACTTGTACAGCCCCTTAACTGAGGAATAATGGCAGGTCGTGAGGCGTGTTCATATCACGTGATTAAACATTACTTCGAGATTTCGTACGAAAATTAGAGTATACACGACCTAGCTTTCTGACGTCGGTGTTTTGAAATACACCTTTACTATTAAACGTTAATAAGTGATACGCTACGGTCAATCAGAAGCACTAAGGGGCTCTTTTGTATGAAAGAAATTGAACCTTCATCATCTCCTCGACAGAACCCTTCTCAACACTCATTCTTCATTTACTGAGAAGGAAAAGGTACAGGCGCTATCGGTACTCAGGTATAGTCTTTTGCTTTCAGTCGTAGGCCCTTAATAATTTATTGAATCTAAGAGATGAAGGCTCCATCTCCCTCCCCGTTGGTTCTCTACCATGGTTCAAATTATTATATGCCCAGCCCCTAAAATATTGATCTGAAATCCAGCTCTCAAAATCTGCACTTACGAACCGAAGCCTGCGTTGTGCATTTACCCACGGAATATCTCGATGGATCTGGATCGGTAGAGAGTCTCTAGAATCTATAGAATAACGATTTGCAGAACAACAATCACAATCGATATCATTCTCATCACATGTTTCCACAATACAATGGTGGCCGTCAGGGGCCATGTACAAGCCCCAATGACCGCAATAATGCTGATCGACAAAGAATCGGACTACGTAGCCTCCTCTTCCGTTGTCTTGCTCAGGGCGACATCTCATGAGGGTACCGAGAGCCATATAAAAACCGCCCAGGTTCAATCGATCAATAAGTTCTTGAGATCCCAAGAGCGCCACAAACCCTCCAGGTAACCGAAGCCCAGCCTTCTTTGTGCCGGCGATAAATTGGTCAAGCCAAAACGGCGAAGCTGCAGTCCCTCGCTCCCAAATATGTTCAGCCGCGATGTGTTCCTCTTGTGGTTGCAGCCAGTGCAGGTCACCGTCGAGCTCCAGATATTCCAGATTGGGGACAGCGTTGGATTCAATAAGACCTTTGTTTTCGAACATTTTGCTGTAAAGCCGATCCCAAGCGTTCCACGTGCGCTTCGGTACAAAGCGAATCTTCATGGCCTTCTCATTGGATTCGAGGATTCGTCGCGATTCAAGGCGTCTAGGGAGTTTTGAAGTCAGGAAATTCTTGTAAGAACGTTTGTCAACAAGAGCGAAGCTTCTGAGGTCATTGCGCGAGAGGTGAAGAAGGATCTGAACAACAAGCTCATCTGCCAAAGCCTGGTAGGACATTTTGAAATGTAAATGAGAGAGGGAGAGTCTGGCTTGCGTCGCGGTTGGTTTATTGCTGTTAGCGCGTTGTTGGTTGTCGATGTGGGGCTGCTGCCTGCTCAGGGGGATACGCAATCACGTGCCATATATACCATCAAGCGAGAATCAGGGGTTGGCTGTCTTTCTATCGCACGAAACGCAGGTAAATTTCCCTCGACTCGACGTGTCTTGCCCATGGGAAGCAGTAGCTTCAACTGGCTCAGCTTCTTTCTTGATCAGGATGAATCGAGAGACAGAAAATAAATTAGGCCAGGAGCTGAACTTTGCCAAGGAGCCTAAAGAGAATCCATAGAATCCTCCATGGCATAATATGAGAAACCATTCCTCACCCCACCCGATTCCTCGCTCGTATTACTCTCTTCGTGCTGCATGTTGTCTGAGTATCTCCTAAGATCGGTAACCTTTTGCTTCAACGCACCAGAAAGAATATTGCAAGCCAGCAAGGCTATATCCGATTTCCTTCCCAAATACCATAGTGCTTTCACACAAGACTCGCTGCGACTTGTATACACGTCGAATTTGGAATGCTCCTCGTACCCTGGTTGGGGAAACATCTTCATCAGCACTGTGCACGCTTTACTGAAACTCTGGATCAAAACCTCTGTCCATGGTTCAGTAAGTAGAGCACCTTCGTTGACAGCAGAGTGAAACTCCCCCGCTCGAGAGAAGGAGGTGTTCGGATTTGGACATGAGCATCGCCCTAAATCTGAAATAGCGAAAGCATTATGAAGGCGTAGATTCTCAACCAGCTTCTTGTGACTTCGCGTTATACGATGGTTCTCGAGCCCTGCTTGCATTTCGTCGATTTCCTCAATCAAATCTGCCAGGAGAAGCCCTGCGAGATGCCAGTGTCCGGCCAATACAATATACCATGATTGAATACGTGGAGGAAGCGTGTCATGGTATGATATACAATCGCAGAAGAACGGTCCGTACTTGGTATTCCAATAATCGTGTACCTTCAGAGCGTTACCAATGGCGATTTCCAGCTTTTGAGGCCGCGCGCGCCGAGACAGAAGTGTCTGAAGTTGTGTTATACGACGAAATAAAACTACCTTGATTGGGGCCGCTTCGCAGAGTATCGAAGTCGCCAGGTCGTAGGAGCATGGCCATCGCGGGCTATCCGTTTCCGAATAAGTACCTCCTTTTTCGAAGAAGAATTCTCCCCAGAGCTCCGATTCATTGATCTTACTCGGAATTAAACCATCGATGGCCAAGTAGTCAAAGTTTACGTATTCTTCCAGTTGACCATGATTAGATTGTGGCTGTACCGAGGGAAGGATATCACTGTCCTCGTCGGAGACAACAAGAGGTCGCTTGTTGATTGCAGCAGATAGGGTGTCAAACATAACAGCCAGCCAAAATAATAGATTGAAAGTCTGGCGATCTTTAATTTCAAGTGGCGTTTGCATGTTGTTTGAGGATATCTCTGGCCATCCTCGGGTTTTCTTCATGTTTGTGCGTTGTTGCGACTCAAATTTCTCTAGTTTGCAGCGGTAAGAAAACATTTGCCTCAAAGCTCTTTCGAGGAAGATTGGTGGTCCATCAAGCTCGAACACGTTCTCTAGTAGGTTTTGTTCGTAATCGGGTTTCTCGCATTCTGGGCTGATGGCTGGAGTTGGCCAATTTGATGGGCAGCTTCCGGGATCAGAATCAGGGAAAAGCATAGTTTCATCGAGTTTCAAGCTGTTGGAACACTTCGCTACGTCCAGTGGTCTTTGGGTTAAGGCGAAAATAATATTTGCAAAGACAAGCCGGAATGAGGTAATGTTTTCCGTATCTTCTAGAGCACCTCTCGCTTCGTGCCAGAGCATCTCCTGCATGGATCTGTCAAACTCGGTATCTTCCAAGCCTCCTATTTGAGAATCGAGTACGCCCCCGCAAATCTCTGGAAATCTCGCAGAGCTTCTCCCTATCAGAACATCAAGTCAGCGACCACATGCGAGAAAAATACAGTCTGGATTGCATTTTATCTTATCGAACAAATAGTAAAATGGGTAGGACTTACTACTTGAATAAGACCATTGAGTAGCAAACGACATGATTGACTTCCTAAGAGCGATATCCACAGCTTTATTTTCAGACGTGGTGAGTGTTCTTCCTCTTAGGATGCCACATGCTTTGTCTAATTTGCAAACTCGCTCACAAATGCGATTTGACCAGTGAGAATCACGTTCTTCCGTTATAGGCTTCTGTCGTATCGGAGCGTGTAGTACGTGAGATTTTACTTCAACATCGTATGGACATGTTCTTTCCGTAAGCCAGCACGCCAAAGCATTCTCCATACTATCGTGGTAGATTTTTAACAGATTGCTACTAATAGAAGACTTGTTGGACGAAGACGCTAGACGAAATTCGAGACTTGCTGATGATGGATCTGGGCTGGCGGGTGGATGTGATGATTGAAATGAGGTGCGCCGTTTCGAAGATCGAGCAGGGGGTTTTCGGTTGGGACGGACACAAGATGCTGGCATAGAATACCTTCGTTTCTTTTTTGCTGTGTGGCTTTGCTGATTCTGGGAGGTTTGTTCCTCATCTTTACTAATAGGTGTTTCAAACCCGATGTCTGATCCGTTGATCCTGTTCAGTGATGAAGTGGTAGTCGAGCTGTTAGACAATTGTATGGAACCTTCCGTCAACCAAAAAGTCCGAGGATCAAAATCAGCCGCTCCGAGGTCATTGCCAGCATATTTTCGTGATTCTGATTCGAGGGACGTTCCATAATTTGTCGATGCTGCTTGAGAGGTCTCCTCAAACTCGAAGTTCTGGTGATAAATGTAAGATGCCGGCGAAAGAGGCAAGTCCCAGACCTCGGGTAAAGGCGAAACAGCCTTTTCGATCTCATTCCAACTGTCTTGACCCCATCTTTGCTTTTCCGGCTCTGCTTCTGCTATAGGAGAATGTAAAAGCGGTGGTCGTCTGTTGGTGTGCGGCGTTTGACCAATTGACCTGAGCCATTCTGTGGTGCAAGATTTGCCAGTCCTCGAACAATTCGAGCAAGGATTAAGATCTGAATACTGGACGTCCTTTGATACGAGAATATCGCAGCCCCGTTTACCTTTCCGACACTGGTCGCAGCTGCTGAATTGGCGGCGCCGTGTCGTCTTATGGACCTGGGACTCTGATTGACTACTGCTTTGTACCAGTAATTCGGTCATTCTTCTCTTGACTGGACGAGGTTGATTAGTGAAGTAGACTTTATGGAAATAAAGACTAGGAGGGAAGAATGGGGTCTCTGAAATTTGGCTGTCATCAGCAAAAGTGGAGTTCTCCCACAACCAAAAACGCGGGGAAGGCAGGGTCAGTCACAAGTGCTCATGAGTGCATAAATTGCGGGGAAAGAATCGCTAGGGTGGTTTATGTGCATGATCAGTTCCTTTTTACAAGGCAGGATGCTTGAGACCCTGGAAGGTGCAGCCGGATGATCCGATTCACCCAATCTTGGCAGCCAACAGTTTCATCCAACTTTAAGTATATCTAAAAAGGCAAGACTGATTTGAGACTCAAACTTGAGGAAGTGCACTGAATTAAATACAAAGAAGGATTATGAGAGTCTCCTATGCTAGGGCTTTGTAAATTCCCGCCTCAACATTGAACCAAAGTCCCAAGACCTTTGCATCAGCAAATGGCAAGACCTGAGAACAGATGAGTCCTGCAACCCCTTTCTTTCGATCGCACCACCACCACAAATTGGGCAATCCTGCCCACTGCGCAGTCCCTTCAGAGCGTCCGGTGGAACCGCTCGTCAGCATAAATGTTAGGCCCCAGCCCTGCCCCTGTTCTTTGGGGATGGGATAGAGATCTGGAAGAATATTGGTGAGCCATGGCTTCGATGCAGGAATACCTTGACGACCAAAATTAGGAAAGTCAGGAATTTGGTTGCTGAACATCTCGTCGACTGTGCTGGGCTGTAGGATCTGAGCTCTTGTTTTTGGCGATGTTCCGTCGTTGAGAAGGGTTGCTAGGATTTCTACCAACTGTGAGCCCCAATCCTTTTGAGAGAAGGTGCGATGACTTACGCGCGTATTCTTGCGGCTTTGCAAAACATCCAGCACCTCCGCTGTTGAGAGTATTTTTGATGTCTTCTTTGCTCTCCACAATCAGTGGCTTTCGATGAATATGATCAAATTTAGCCAAAGACCCGTCCGGATTTCGGAAATTCATATGCGCAAGGTTCGCTTTCATGGAAGCTGAGGGGAACATGGAGATATTTTTGAGACCAAGCGGTTCAAATATATTTTTCTGCATATAATCATTGAGAGAGAGATGAGTTGCTCGTTCGAGCACAAGACCTGCCCAGTCTATGTTGACTCCGTACTCCCATCCTTCTCCTGGTTGACGGATAAGGGGCTGCTTGATGTCGAATATACTTCCCGAAAACTCGTCATAGCCAACCGGCTTGTTGTGGTCTCTCAACTTGTCGTTGAAGAATGCATATCCAAATCCAGCTATCACCATCAGTTTAGGATCTGGTTTGTCTCAAAATCCATACCTGTGTGGGACAATAACATCCTCAAAGTTATTCCTTGTTTCTTCTCTACGAGACTTCCATCATCTAACAAAACTTTTACCTCCTTCAATTCTGGGCATAAGCTTTCAACCTGTTCCGACGAGTCAAGCTTTAGAATGCCCTTTTCAACTAGCTGCATGCATGCAATTCCGGTGATCAATTTTGTGCAAGAAGCAATCCAGAAAATGTTGTCCAAAGTCATTGATTCGCTACTTCCGTGGCCTCGCTTTCCTGCTGAATGAGCAAACAACTCCTCGCCATGATTGTCAACTACCACCACCGTCACGCCAGGAATATCTGTCACCGAAGACTCAACTGTCTGCGTGAGAGACTCAATTGCTGAAGTAGATAAACGAGTCATTTTGTTCTCGGGATTTAAGGCGTTACGAATTCTTCGTTGGATGTTCAGAGACCACTTTGGGAATGTTTCCTGCGACTGTGTCATGTCGTGAGCTCAAGTTCGTCAGACTCGTGCATACTTATGGACGAACTTTCCGCCGCCAATGTACGTCAGTCAACGACCATGTCCAGCCATTGAAGCCATTGAACCGGACTGGTGTCGAGTTACCCCGCGCTTTATGGAGGGGTCTCGGCAATACCAACCAGGGAGATCTGCCCCATGTTTGCGGATCCGCAACTAGCTAGACGAACCCCGAACGGTTCCGCAAATGCATTGCATGGTCTAGTCACCACTAAAGTAGAAAAAAATCGTCATATGTAACTGCAAATGAAAACATCAACCCTGCACCCGGCTAGTGTTACCGCGTACTTGTGGTTCTCATGGTCAATGGCAGAAGGAGGTTGGAGCATCGATGGTATACCTGGATTATTCCCAAGTGGTTCAGTGATTTTCCAGGACGATTTTTGAAGATCATACATTGTCTGGTGTACAGATGAGAATTGCAAAGGAATCTCGAGCATCACTCATCTCCGATTGCGGGGGTATGCCTCGACGATTCTAGTGATTCCCCCTCTTCTAGCAACTTCAATGCACTTTGCATCTCCTAGATGGAGCTTCTTTGCTGCTCATCGTACAGCAGATCGTGTGCGGAACCGTTGGAAAATGATGCACGCGTCCCAAATGAACCCAGAATCCTGGAGTCCCGCAACCTCAATTTCCAAGTATCAGAGGAGGAAACGTCAACCCTTCGTAAGGGATCACCTTGCGGATCCGCAGCCTCACTCAGCTCACTACTAAAGAATGAAGTATCTCAGCATTTCCTCTCTTACTTTCCTTATTTCCATTTCCATTTCACCATTCTTCATATCTTCAAAGCTTTGACTTCATCATCAACCATGACGATTACATCCGAGCTTTCTCATTTTGCACACAGGAGAGGTACAACAGGGCCATATGCCGACAACCTCCATGTCGACATTCTTGTCGTTGGAGCCGGCTTTGGTGGCATATTCTGTCTCCACGAATTGCGCAAGGCAGGCTTCAATGCCGTGATCTTCGAGGCCGGCAACGACCTTGGCGGAACTTGGAGATGGAATAATTACCCTGGGGCTCGTGTTGACTCCGAAGTCCCAGAAGTATGCCTCTACCTTTCTCTCATTCATAGTATAACAGGTACTAATCTCACACAGTACGAGTTCAGTTGGCCTGAAGCCTGGAAAGACTGGACCTGGACAACAAATTATCCCAATTACCAAGAACTTCGAGCATATTTCGATCATGTTGACAAAGTTCTGGATATCAAAAAAGATTGCGCGTTCGATAGCGTCGTTGTTGATGCCCAATTCAATGAACACGAGGGCAGATGGACTGTCAAGACTGCGGATGGCAGGACTGCTAAGAGCAAGTACTTGGTCGTTGCTGCCGGGTTTGCTGCCAAGCGTTACATCCCCGACTTCAAAGGTATCGAAAGTTTCAAAGGCATTATTCACCACTCCTCATTCTGGCCGGAAGAGGGAGTTGATGTTAAGGGGAAACGATGTGCTGTTATTGGGACTGGTGCTTCGGGTGTTCAGATCTCACAGGAGTGGGGTCCTGTTGCTGGAGAGTTGAAGGTCTTCCAGAGGACGCCAAATCTTTGTGTTCCGATGGGGAAGAGGCCTTTGACTGCCCAGGAACAGCAAGCTGCTAAGGTACATTATCCGCGTTTATATGAGTGAGTGGACTCCTACCGCGTGAGTGTGGTTATTCTGTTAACACTTTCATAGATTACGCGAACGATGCTTCGGCGGCTTCCTCTTCAGCTTCAGCGAAAAAAACACCTTCGAAGACACTGACGAGGAACAAGAAGCTTTCTACCACAACCTCTGGGACCACGGCGGTTTCGGCTTCTGGCTCGGAAACTACAAAGACATGCTCTACGACGCCAAAGCCAACCGACGAGCCTACGATTTCTGGGCTAAGAACCAACGAGCCAGAATCGGCGATCCGAGGAAGAGAGACCTCCTTTGCCCTCTTGAACCACCTCATGCTTTCGGTGTCAAGCGTCCTTGTCTCGAGCAGAATTATTACGAACAATTTAACCGTGCGAATGTTGATATTGTGGATATTAATAAGACGCCGATTGTTGAGATTAAACCGACGGGAATCTTGACGAGTGATGGGACGCTGCATGAGTTTGATGTTATTGCTATTGCAACTGGGTTTGATATTGTGACTGGTGGGATGACGGCTATGGGGCTTAAGAATACGAAAGGTGTGCCATTACAAGAGGAATGGAAGAAATCGGCAACAACTTACCTTGGAACAACGGGTATGTCATACACGTCCATTTTCGGCAATCTCTCGAACAATTACTGACTTCCATTTCTCACAGTCAGCGGATACCCCAACATGTTCCACCTCTACGGCCCCCAAGGCCCCACACTTCTCAGCAACGGTCCCTCAAGCGTCGAATGCCAAGGCCGCTGGATCGTTGATGCTATCAAGAAGATCGATCGCGAAGGCATCAAGTTCATCGACCCTACACCCGAGGCTACGAAAGCCTACAAGCAAAAGATCAATGAGCTTTCTGATGCTTCTTTGTTGCCGACTACTAGGTCGACGTATATGGGTGGTAGTCTGCCGGGGAAAGCGTTTGAGCAGACTTGTTGGGCGGGCGGGATTCCGGCGTATAAGGAGGAGATTAGAGCTGCGTTGCCGGGGTTTAAGGGGTTTAGGGTTGTGACTTAAGGAAGGGGATGAGATGAGATAGCTTTCAACCTGGCAGACAACGAATATCTTGGGGGTGTGTGAAACATAGCACACATTGAGAACTTGCTCTTGTCTCTCATAAAGAACCACTGGGCAGTGAAGAGTTGCGCCCTGACTGATTAGTTATATCACGTGATAGTATTTGAATGAAAATCCGCGAAAAGCTTTCGTCCTGGGGTATTATGATTATTTGATACTTATAATTTTGGTCCGGGTCCCTCGAACAGATTCAAGAATGCGGGGTGTACTTCCTCTGTCAGGTCGCTGGCTTGCAAACTTCTCCCCTTCTTGGCAAATGCTAACCTTGAGCATTCCTATCCAGTCAGTATCATTTCTCGAACGCGAAAAGAACCACTCACTCGTGTCAGAGCACTTCCTCCAAAAGCCGCCAAAGCCAACAACTCAACTGAATCCAAATCACCTTCATGATCCCAAATCTTATCCAAATACGCCTTCCTCCACCCCAAAAACGTCGCCAAACTCCCCGTCAACGTATCCCCCTGGCCCCCACTCCTCTTTAATCCACCCTTCAAATCACTAACAAACGTCTCCTCGCCATTACTTATCCAATCCTCCCTCCCCTTCTGAATAATCGTCACGCCCCCAAACGCCCTCGCCAACCTCTCTGCTCCCCTCCCCCCCTCCAACCCCTCAGTATCTATCCCCTTACTCTTACACAACCTCCCAAACTCCACCACATTCGGCGTGAGTATACATTCTCTATACCCTTGTACGAGCTCTGGTCTCGTCTGCGCAATATTCAACCCATCGGCATCCAACACAAACGGGATATTCTCCTTCCTCGCCGCCTCGATAACTTTCGCGCACGTATCCTGCATCAAAGGATCCCTCCCCAACCCAGGCCCGATCACCAAAACATGTAACCGGGGTAACATATCGATGATACCTTTCGCAATATATGATGCGGATTCGGAACTCGACGCGTGTGTCGATTGGCGCATTAATGGGTGCACCATTAGGTTTGGAGAGTAGGTTTTGATTACTTGCCCGGCTTGCGGTTCGCAGATTACGTGGCTCTGGGGGGTGTGTTAGTTTGAGGGGAGGGTGGGATGGAGGGGGAGACTTGCCATGTCGGCGCCCAGTTTGGCGGAGGCGATGGCGGAGAAATAGGGTGCGCCGGTGTAGTCTTCGCTGCCGCCTATGACTGCTACTCTCCCCATTTGCCCTGCGGACAATTAGTGAGGACGGAGATGTGGGGTTGCGAGATATACCTTTGTGGAATTTCTCGAGCATTGGTGGTATCATTTTTCGGACCTTGAGGAGAATCTCGCGGGTTTTGGGGGACATTTTGGGTGATTCTCCAGGCATTGGAATTACTATGTCGAGGTTTGTTTATGGTGTTGTGGGTTGGAAAATTATCATGGTGGGATGTTGTGGTCAACACGAGTGATGTCACGTCGAATGTTAAAGTCCGATGTCGTCGTTCAGGGACCTGCTGTTCTAGAACTTAGCGAATCTGCCCCTGAAACATCAGCATATGGCGGCTTACTGTATGTCCTGAACAAAATTTTATATCTTCATTCGAAGAACCTCTGAACTTATTCAATTCATTCTCATTCTGCCCTCTGCATATACGGCTATTCAATCTTTGTCAATGCCTAGATACCGAGCTTCTGCGTTACACTGTAATTGTGGCTGAAGCTCCTTCTCTCAGTTTCAGTGTGCTTTTATAAAGGCAGCGGCGGCCCTGGGACTGAGATATGACCTCTCGAGAATCAACCACTACCTTGGCATTGCCTCAGTCACCCCGAGCAACAGGGCAAGACGAGCGTGTCCTGTAGGTCTTGATGGCTTCTCTTGGCGACAATATGTTAGCACTCATGAAGTCATGCCCGAGGCTAAATTGTTCTACTATTAGAAGCGATACATTGAAATAAATGGAAGGTCGTCCGAGATGCTCCAACACCAGTTACTCAGATCGTTGAGGGGTAATTGATCGGCATCAATTGCAGCGAGCGGAAGACCCCCGCGTTGCCCCTCCTTGTACGACCTAACTTCCATTCGCCCTCTTCTCTGGGCGTTGTATATAGATAAGGGTAATTGCAAAGGGGGATGTTTCGCTTTGTACCTTCCTTCATTAGCACTCAAAATTAAAATCCAACTTGCCTCCTCAATATATTTCCGAAAGCTCACTCTTCACGAAAGTTCGTCGAATGATGGCTCAGAATGTTAAATCAAGTACGGCGGTCACAAAGGATTATGGGAAACGCACAGCAATTGTGACTGGCTCGGCACGAGGAATGTTAGTTACCCAGGGTACAACATCTAACAATACTGAGGAGATATAGTGGAAAAGCAGTTGCGATTCGACTGGCAGAGGACGGCTTCGACGTGTGTATCAATGATATCGCAGCGAACAAGGCCGGTATTGATGAAGTAAGTCTTCCCCCATGTAAATGCAACATTTAGCCTTAACAGGGACTCTGCAGGTGGTACAAGAAATTCAAGCTTTGGGTCGCTCCTCATACGGTCACGTCGCCGATGTTTCGAAGCTCTCCGAAGTAGAAACTCTCATCGAGGAATCAGTCAAGAATCTTGGCCCATTGAATGTAATGGTTGCGAATGCGGGAATCGCCCAGGTGAAGGCCTTGCTTGACTTGACTGAGGATGATGTCAGGAGGATGTTTGAGGTCAATGTCTTCGGGGTTTTTAATTGCCATAGTGCTGCTGCTAAGCAGATGATCAAGCAAGGCGGCGGAGGCAAGCTGATCGGTTGTTCTAGGTATGTTGGCCACCTCCTTGATCACGAGAGGGATGCACGTTTGCTAATACTCAACAGCATCGTCGCGTTCAAACCCTTCGCTATGCTATCTCATTATTCGGCCTCGAAGTTTGCTGTACGAGGCTTTACACAAGCATTCGCTATGGAAATGGCCGAGCACAAGATCACGGTTAATGGATATGCACCTGGGATCGTTGGAACTGCGATGTGGGACCTTATTGATGAAGAGCTAGGCAAAAAAGATGGACGAGAGAAGGGAGAGACTATCAAGAAGTTCACGGACGATCTGATTGCGTTGGGAAGAACCAGTGTTCCCTCCGACGTAGGGAAGACAGTCAGCTTTTTGGCCAGTCCGGATTCTGATTACATGACGGGTCAGACGTTGATCATCGACGGTGGTATTGTATTCAATTAGACAATAACTCAAAGACTATTTTACAGTTAGGTGGGCGCCTAGCAATCTTGCTTCAGGATTGCTGCTCGTGTGCTTCTGAGGCACTTGGGACTGAGTTACCGTCACCTGACCAAGGACAAAAATGATATTGAACCGGAAGTCATTTCCAGTATCCACAATGCTATCAAACCCACTGGGAAAGCGACGCTGTATAATATTGGGCAAGGTATTAGAAGTTTGCTTCAAGCTCTTGCAGCTATTAATAAAGCCTACGCATTTTCCCAGATCGAGGTACCGCGATATCGACTACCAGCGACCTGTTTGCTCACCCCAATCGAAGCAATGAAGACTCACCACTCGTCTGCTGTTGCACCTCTGAACATGCCGCAAGTTTCTTATCTTCCCTTCAGCTACTGCAATCGATTTCCGAGTAAATGAAAGGATCACATATTCACCGGTTGTCTCGTCGCTAGGCGTAAGAGCATGCCAGATTCACCCACAAGCTCCACGTATTCCCACTCACAACTCCTTCGCCTGCTCTCGCACAAAGCTTAACTCAATTATAATCAACTGCGAACCTCACTAATACACCATTGCATCATGGTCAGCCAAGCCGCTAGAAAAGTCCCCTCTCGCCGCATCCATCCAGCTGTAGCTTCACTTCGCTACCCACCTCGGAAACTCTCAAAGCGCAAACGCACCGCAACCTCCGACGAACCCAAATACCTTGACTACAAGCCTCCTTGCAAGGACTGCACCAGAACCAGCCCATGCAACCCTTGCGTTTACCAACACAGTAAGGATATCCCAGAGTCAAGCGAGTCCTCAAAGACTTGTTTCATGAGCAAAGTCGCAATTCATTGTCCCTGCGGCAGAGGCTTGATTTTTCACATGGCACATCTTTTAGATTCCCTTCGAAGAAGCGATTGCTGACTTTCGGATTATAGACGTCGTCGATGCATATAACGCCAAAGTCGAAGCCGAAGATGAAGAGAAGGAACACCAAGCCCGCACCAAACGCCGCCACCTCTTTACAATCTACGAAGCACCCACCCTCAAGCGTCGCACCATGACAAAATTCGACATCGAGGTCACGCATGTCAATATCACGTCGGCTGAAGTCAAGTTAGGCAAGGACAAGAAGTTGGGTCGGTTCAGATGCGGTAAGCCGAGTCCGTTGAGAAAGGTGTGGACGATGTTGGATGATGCGTTTAAGGGGAGGGATGTAGAGGGTGAGTCGGAGGAGGATGAAGAGGTTCCTACTGCACCAATTATAGCTAAGGGAGAGAGCATGGATGCGGTTATTTGTGGTCCTAAGCATGCGGGTCTTTACTTTAGCTGAGTTAGCGAGGTTGACCGGGAAGGAATGAATAGGGCGCGATTTTTCAGGGGTGGAAATGTCTCGAGGTCAGTCGATGCTGGATATATGGAGGAGATTCAAACAATCATACGGCACAGCGATACTTTGGCCATGGACACATGGTGAGAATCTCAATTTCTTGAATTTTTTTCCCCAGTTATCTAAAATGTCATTGCATCTATTCCTCCAAAATAGCCGAAGGGCTCAGCAGAAGTACTCGATTGCCCTCAATCTATCAGATACCGAAAATCCTCAATTTCTTGTAATGAGATTTCCTTTCTCGCGTCCTAACTCTGCAATTATTTGAACTCTAAACTAGACTTGGACCTATCAACCACAGCCTCAGAATGTGAGTACCCCCTGCGATCTCACATTACTTACTGACTTTCCTCGGTCTCAATCTACCTCAAATTCGTCAACAAGCGACAAAGATTTCATCACATTCTCTTTCTATCGATTTATCATCAACCAGTGCCTATCCTGGCTCGGGCACACTCGGAGATGCGCCGGACCTCCACTACAGCGATTCTGATGCCTCGAAATGTAGCACCACCCACGAAATAACCTCCAAAATCACTCCCAGAACCGCCCCTCGGAAGTCCGTGCTTTCTAAGCCCACCTTCCGGTAGCCAGTCCTTGCCTGGATAGAGATTTTATACCCCGTAATAGTAGATTGGGTTACTTCGGTGTCCTTGATGGGCCTATGGTGCGTACTGAGTTCGAGGGATTGGAGTTGGAGCTGCTTAGGGCAGAACTGTTGCCAAGGTAGAGGAGATATTGGAGTATCTTGGGCTTTGGGGGAAGATCTCGCGTGTTTTATGTCTTGGGCAGATCGCATTGTTGGCTTAGATACAAGGGGGAATTAGCATGGGGAGTTGGTTTACGAGTATGGCTTGATTTGGGGAATTCTGGAGGGTAGAACTACAATGCGGGAATCAATATCGAACATCATTACGATTTTTATAACAGTATATTGTATATAAACTCGAGAATCTTATCAATCGCAAATCATTGAGATGCTTGCCCTAGAAGTTAATGACCCTCAATCTCCTAGGATCTCCCTTTTTACTTCTAAACTATTCTTTCACCCTTCAATTTTTGTCGCTTCAAAGTTTCTCTACTTTAATGCCGCCGTAAATACATGATTATTTCCCCATGTGGCGCCGCATCTTTAAGTGTCACGGAGGTAATCCGCTCCTCATTCAACCTGGCAATATTCACTTGCTGGTCTCAAAAAGCGACACATACCAAAACTGCTCCGCGTATTCACCTATTATTGCTAGAGGAGAAGCATAATGCCTTTCGCTCGCGCTTCTGATTTTCGAAATCCCTCTCATCCGAACAACATTTCCCAAGTCTGTGGCAACTCCGCATTCTATTTCTCACAAGACCAGAACCCGTATGTCTCATTCCCAGATATCCTATGACTATTTACTGATGAAATTTAGCAGTCATACATCAAGAACCCCCGCCAAACGTTCCATAAGTACCAACAGCAATGCCCGCGTCCACTATTTACACCACCATGTTACGTCCTCTATCCACCACGAGCTACAGATCTAAAGCAAAGATGAACCCTACCGCACCAACCTTATCTCACCCTGACTTCGAAACATTTCTCGCAGCTATCCCCATCATCAGGTCTGAGGCTCAGTTGGTCGCGCCCAAACCTCAAAGATCACTCTCCGTCACAGGATTGGGTATCTATATCGAGGGTTTCTATACAGAGGGCGCCTACACCGAGATGGATGATACTTTCAGTATTTCCACCGTCAATACCGACAACTCCTCCTCCACCTCTACCGTCAGCACCCATGCCTCTTCCAACAGCTCTAACTTCACCAGCAACGGCTTCACCAACACCAACACCCCGCGCCTCAACCCCAAAGCCCCGGAATTCACCCCCAAGGTCGCCGCCGTCCCCAAACCCAGAAAAATGTCAGAGGCCGAGATGCAGAGTGAATTGAACAAGGAGTTACTTGAAGGAAGCACTCCAGATTGGGACGATAAGAGATCAGAGGCTGAGATCCAGGCTGAGTTGTATGCGGAACTTCTTGCCACAAGCGTTCCGGAATACTACCCCCATAGACGCTATGTTGGAGTCATTGGATATGGTCGTTAGTGAATAGGAGGTGTGTACACTTTAATGAATGATGGAGGAGAGCGGAGGAAAGGGGAGGCGTGATTTGATAAATGAATATGAGACGATACCAGCAAATCAATCTGTAAATTGCGTAAGATCTCCCCCAGTCGTGATATCTAAAACTGCTATACTATAAACACTCTGGGCTAAAAGTTTGACATATCATATTATCACTTCTTCATTTTTGGAATACATCCCAATCCTACAGAACCACGCATCCTTTCGAATGTCTCAATATATTACGAACAGTTAGAACACCTCTCCGCCGACATTCTTACTTCCTAGGACCCATCATTTGCTATCCTCACTATCTCGACTCCCAGCGAGTCCTCATTGCAACCCCTGAGTACTACCAACATAAATACCAGCCTCGATTCTGCTCCCCCCCCCTCCTCCATTATCTAGCCAGCTCTTTGTACAATAATCTCTAAGCCCCTATATATTCACAACACCACCACCTAATGTAACTCCTCTGAACGGCGTCACGTCAGATCTATCAGATCTAAATTCTATTCCTCAAAAGTCATAGTCTATATTTTTCCAACATAAGGATGATATGAGCAAGTTTCAATTTACTTTTGTTTCCTTGTCGCTCCTTTCTCGCCTCCCGCCGGGGTGATCAGTTTTTGCATCCTCTACCCACGAATATCTACCATTTTATTTCAAGGTTCGGTAGCCGCCGTCCGAATGTCTTACAAAAATCACTTCAGCTGATTATATCCCGTGGGCTATAGCGACCAAACGGCCATTTGAGAATTTAGAATTTAAAATTTAAGAATTTAGAATTTAAAATTTAAGAATTTAGAATTTAAGACTATAATAAAAATATTGTAGTCTAAGGCCACAATATATTATTACTTTATATTATAATATAATATTTAAATAATATAAATAATATAAATAATATAAATAATATAAATAATATAAATAATATAAATAATATAAATAATATAAATAATATAAATAATATAAATAATATAAA
>Ga0182030_10003419_pt1 | contig 33875 bp, 37 predicted proteins | sample 812S3MmetaG_FD_121299 | JGI IMG/M metagenome (GOLD analysis project Ga0182030, IMG submission 121299) | Permafrost microbial communities from Stordalen Mire, Sweden - 812S3M metaG (Illumina Assembly) | ecosystem: Environmental > Terrestrial > Soil > Wetlands > Permafrost | place: Sweden...
GCTTCAAGTCGGTCGCGTTCTTCCTTCGTGAGCGTAACTTTATATCGTGGTGTCATCCGTCCATCATTCACCACGAAACGAAGGACGTCAATATACGCAATATAACGTGTTACACAATACTAGTTCTCAATTCCGAATGCTGCAATCTAATACTGCCCAGCCAAAAAATGTACTCGCCGTTATGTAGCCGGTGGTTGCCATGGGGGTGCCCCCCTACCGGCAATTGACTTCCGCAATGGTCGAGCATGAACTTCACGGGGTCGGCTCCGGCATCTGGCGAGGCACGAGCACGTCAATCTCGCCGCGGCGGGCCTTGTAGTACGCGAGGGGGCAAAGACCTGGGCGCGAGTGATGTTCGGGAAGGACTGAGAGACATCGTCGTCCACGGTTTCACCACTCTGGAGGAGGCTGACGATGTCGTGGATGCCGGCGCGCGTGCCTTCGATTATGGAGTGAACGCCGCGTGAACCCGGATGGCGTGTGATGTAGCGGCAACCAACATTTGCAAAATCTTCGTTCATGGTTCTAATCATTGCTTCAAGTCAGTTCGCCGATCCGAGAATCAAAAGAGATATTGCAGAGACGCGGGCGCATCTTAACCCTGCTGGCATCTGTCACGTGGTAGGGCTGCGCTACCGCGCGGCCTCCGCTGACGCCTCGGCGAGGCGTCCCCACCAAAAAAAGGGTTGCCCCTGGGTCGTTCGTTCCCCGCAACCCAGGGCTGAAAGCTTCAATTCCGCTGGAATTGGCAAAACCCACGAGCACAACCGCACGTCATTTGGTGGTGCCATTGAATACAGAGCGCCGGAAAATTTGCATTGTAGTGTGCCCGGTCATTACTGCCTGTCGGAATTGGGGCAGAGGGCAATTATTTCCCTTTCGAGCGGCGGCAAGAGTGGAAAAAGGCTGATTTTAGGCCTTTTTGGCGCTGGCATGGGGAGTGCTAAAAACCGGAAGGCTTTATTTGCTATGATCGATGCTATATTCGGGGATCCTAATTATGTGGCTGCGAAAAAGTTGCTGGATATTAACGTCCTGCGTCACGAAGCCATTGCCAGCAATATCGCCAACGTTGAGACACCCAATTACAAGCGCATGGATGTTGCGCCGTCTTTTGAAGCCCAGTTGAGCCAGGCGGTGGCGGGCCGGGATGCGACCCAAATCGCCGCGCTGCAACCGGAATTGGCCGTGGACAGCAAAGCGGTTACGGGGCGCGCTGACGGGAATACCGTTCAGTTGGAAGACGAAATGTTGAAGCTCAACCAAAACATGGTGGAGCATTCGCTTGAAACCCAACTGGTCAGTTACAACCTGTCCAAGATGCGGTTGGCGATCACCGGTAAAGCCAGTTAATCTATGATCCAACTCCTCTCAGGCATCGACAGCACCGCTTCGGCCTTGAACGCGGAACGAATTCGAATGGACGTGATTTCGGAAAACATTGCCAATGTCAACACCAGCAAAGGCCCCGACGGCAAGCCGTATCAGCGGCAGCAAGTGGTGTTCGAATCGGTATTGAACGCGCAGCAAACGGCCGGCGCGGCAGCCACGCTTCCGCAGAGCACGCAGGTGGCACGCGTGGTCAAGGACAGTCGCCCGCCCAAAATGATTTATAATCCCTCGGACCCGCAGGCCAATTCCCAGGGAATGGTGGCCATGCCGGACATCAACATCCATGAGGAAATGGTGGATATGATCGCCAGTTCGCGTTCCTACGAGGCCAATCTCGCCGTGGTCAAGAATGCCCGCACGATGGCCATGCAGGACCTCTCCATAGCCAAACATTGATAGCCGTTTGCCGCACCCATGGACGCTCTCTCCGCATTAAAATTGGTGGCTGGACCGCAAACAGCGAGCCCGTTGAGCGATGTCACGCAAAGTGGCGGCCTGGCACCATCCATTCCGACGCAAGAGTTGGAAAAACTCAATTCCGATCTTGCTCCCCAATCAGCGACGGCGACCCAGGCAGGCGGTTCCTTTCAAAATCTGCTCGGCAGTTTTGTGGGCGAAGTCAATAACCAGCAAATCGCGGCCGGGGATGCCCTGACCGGCCTGATGAGCGGCAAAAATGTTTCCCTGCACCAGGCCATGATCTCGATGGAAGAGGCGAACGTGTCTTTTCAAATGATGGTTGAGGTGCGCAACAGACTTTTGGATTCGTATCAGGAATTGATGCGGATGCAGGTATGACAATGATTTTCTTTCATGAATAAAAACCTTTCACAACTCGCCCGGCAGCTCGCCGCCATCTGGCAACAACTGGGCGTCAGCCAGCGCATCAGCGTCGTCTCCGCCACCGCCATCGTCATGGCGGGGCTGGTTGGCCTGGCCATGTGGTCCAGCCGCGTCGATTATTCGCTGCTTTACGGTAAATTGGACGAAGGCGAAGCCGCCAAAGTCATTGCCGCGCTTGATGAGGCCAAAGTGCCTTACCAAATCGGTCGGGGCGGCGGTTCTATTATGGTGCCGGCGGACAAGGTTTACCAAATGCGCATGCAAATGGCCGGCAAGGGGATTCCGCGCGGGGAAGGGGTTGGCTTCGAGATTTTTGACAAGGCCAGCTTTGGCGTTTCCGATTTCATCCAGCGCGCCAATTACGCGCGAGCCGTACAAGGCGAACTGGCCCGCACCATCAGCCAGCTTGACCAGATTGAGTCCGCCCGCGTCATGCTCGTCATGCCGGAGAACCGGCTGCTTTCCGACAGCCTGCGCAAGCCGACCGCTTCGGTCTTTGTTCGAGTCAAGGGCAGCAGTCCGCTGCCCACGTCCGCCATTAATTCGATTCGTTTTTTGGTGGCCAACAGCGTGGAAGGATTGCAGGCCAACAACGTTTCGGTGGTGGACAACCAGGGCAACGTTTTGTCAGAGAATCAGGAGAATGATTCTGTCGCCGGGATGTCCGGCAATCAACTTACCGCCCGCCGCAATTTTGAACAATACCTGAGCAAAAAAGCCGAGGGCATGTTGGAAAAAGTCCTCGGGCCCGATCAAGCGGTCGTGCGCGTCGCCGTCGATCTTAATTGGGACACCATGACTCGCACCGAAGAGAAATTTGATCCTGATGTCCAAGTGCCCCGCAGCAGCACCATCAATGACGAGAGTTCGGATACAGATACACCCACGGCTTCCGGGACTCCGGGAATTGCCGCCAATAGCGTTTCCGCCGATGGGAGCAGCAACGCGCCCGCAGCCGCGGGCCCGGTCAACAGCAGCCGCACGCGCAAGAAGATTACCACCAGCACGTTCGAGCTGAACAAGATTACCAGCAATATGCTCCAGGCGGCCGGAGGGGTGAAACGCATTTCCAGCGCGGTCTTCGTCGCGCAACGATTTGACGGCAAAGGGGCGGAGCGCAAAGCCGTGCCGCGAACTCCGGCGGAGTTGGAGAAACTCCGGCACATCGTGCAGAGCGCCTTGGGCATTCAGGAAAATGACCCAACCCGCAAGGACGAGATTACGCTGGAGGAAATGCCGTTCAGTGATTCGGCCACGGCGGAAACCCTTCAGCAATTGGAACAGCAGGATAAACGGATCAATTGGATGGAACTGGCGCCCAAGATGGTTTATCCGGCGCTGGCCATTGGAATGCTTTTCATGTTCTGGCGGATGTTAAAGAACGCCAAAGTGGATGAAATTCCTCTGGGCGTTCCGATCGGAAATGGCAACGGCAATGGCAACGGACGCTTCGCCAAACCGGGTGCGCCTGGATCGGGTTTGGTGACGGTGGACGTGCTGAATCAGTTGGTTCGGGAAAATCCGGCCAATATGAGCCAGGCGGTGCGCGCCTGGATGAACCGCGGCAAGCCCAACAACTAAATTCCCTGTTTATGCGCGATGAATTCCTGGTCTGAAAATATCACGCTGCCGGCGCCGTTGCGCGACGCCTTTGCGACGGCCCTTGCCCCTGGAATGCCGCCTACGGATGCCGCGTTGCGTCAATCATGGCAGGCCGGATACGAGCGCGGGCGGATCGAAGGGGAAAAAGCCTTGAGCGAACAATTGGTCAAACAACGGGGCGAGTTGCATGAGCTGCTGCACGGCGCGCTCCATTCGCTTCAGCAGGCAGTGCCTCAGGTGGTGCATGACACGGAAGACACAATGGTTTCCCTGGCGTTGGAAGTGGCGCGAAAACTGGTGTCTGAAATGCCCGTCTCCGTGGCGATGGTCGAGGCCGCGGTGCGCGATGCTCTTGGGCATGTGGAAAGTTCGACCCAGGTGACGGTGCGACTGCACCCGGCTGATTTGGAATTGCTGCAAAAAAACGCCTCACCCTTGCTGAAATCAGCCGACGATCCCAATGATTTTCGTTTTCTCAGTTCAGTGGAAGTGACCCGCGGCGGATGCCTGGTCGAGACGCGTTTTGGAACGGTCGATGCCCGGCGCGAAACTAAATTCGATCTGCTCAAGAAAAATTTAACGTGATGATCGCACAGAGCAAACCAGCAACATTGAACCGGGTGGAAGCCCTGCTGCGGCGGGCGCAATCCATCCAGGTGGTGCGCAATCACGGCCGGGTCATTCAGCTTATCGGCCTGGTCATTGAATCGGAAGGCCCGCTGGTGTCCGTGGGTGAAATTTGCCGGATTGAATCTGCCCGGCACGATGGTTTTACCCTGGCCGAAGTGGTCGGGTTTAGGAACCATAACGTGCTGCTCATGCCGCTGGGGGAAATTCGTGGCATCCATCCGGGCAGCGAGGTGATTGCGCTGGGCACGTCTTTGCAGGTTCCGGTGGGCGAGTCCTTGAAAGGCCGCGTTATCGACGGGTTGGGCGAACCCCTGGATGACAAGGGACCTATTGAAGCTGAAGCTTTCATAAGCTTGAGTCATCCTCCGCCGCACCCATTGAAACGGCAGCGCATCGAACAGCCTTTTCGCACCGGCATCAAGGCAATGGATACTTTTACGCCCTGCGGACGCGGCCAGCGCTTGGGCATTTTTGCCGGCAGCGGCGTGGGCAAGTCGACCCTGCTGGGGATGATCGCCAGTCAGGCGGAGGCGGACGTCAATGTGATCGCGCTGATCGGCGAACGCGGCCGCGAGGTGCGCGAATTTCTGGAAAAGGATCTGGATGAGGTCGGGCGGCGCAAATCGGTCGTCGTCGTGGCGACGTCGAACCAACCGGCCATCGCCCGCCTGAAAGGGGCGTTTGTGGCCATGTCCATTGCCGAGCATTTTCGCGATGCCGGCCAAAATGTTTTGATGATGATGGATTCGGTGACGCGCTTCGCCATGGCCCAACGCGAGATTGGTCTGGCCGTGGGCGAGCCGCCCGCGACGCGAGGTTATACGCCCTCGGTATTTTCGTTGCTGCCGCAACTCCTGGAACGCGCCGGGGCAGGGGAGCAAGGGTCCATTACCGGACTGTTCACCGTCTTGGTGGAAGCTGATGACATGAACGACCCCATCGCCGATGCGGTGCGGTCCATTCTGGACGGGCACATTGTGTTGACGCGCGAATTGGCCACGCAAAATCATTATCCGGCGATTGATGTGCTCGAAAGCGTGAGCCGTTTGACGCGGGATCTGACCTCGGAAGAACAGCAGCAATTGGTTTCGCGGGCGCGGCAGGCCATGGCCATCTACCGGAAGAACCAGGATTTGATCAACATTGGCGCTTATCCGGCGGGGACCAATCCGGCCATTGATCTCAGCATTCACTTGCATGAGCCAATGAATTCATTCCTGTGCCAGGCGGTGGAGCAGGGGTGCTCCATCCCGGAAAGCTGGTCGCAATTGGAACAAACCATGGCCACGCCCATGCCTGCCAAAGCAGGGCCCGCCGGGGGAAAGAAAAACAGCTAGGCGCGCATGAAAGCATTCCACTTTACCCTGGAAGCAGTCAGCCTCTTGCGCCAGCGCCAGGAGCAAAAGGCGATGGACCAATACGGGCAGTGCTTGCTGGCCCGCCGGCAGGCAATGGACAAACTGGAAACGGTCGAGCGGGAATTGCGCCTGTGCCTGGAGGAATTGCGGGGCAAACTGGCGCGCGGATGCACTGCGGCCGAAGCGGTCCAGGGCCATGCCTACCAACGGTCGCTGGGCCAACGCCGGGATGAGTGCTTCTTTGCGCTGGAGACGGCGGAACGACGCGTTAACGCAGCGTTGCAGAACATGTTCCACGCCCGCCAGCAGCGGGAAATTGTGGATAAATATTTTGACAAACAAAAAGCCGCCTATGCCCGCGAGCAGGGCCGGCTCGAACAAAAATTCCTCGATGATTTGGCCGGACGGCGTGGCAATTCCATATTTGCGTGGAAGCCAACGGATACTCCCTTATGATTAAATTACTTACTTCACCCTGGACGGCGACAATGGCCGGCGTCCTCATTTATCTGGGCGCCAGCGTGGCGTTCTGGAAAACACCCGCCATCCCCGCGCCTCCTGCCGTGGTCGACCCCGCCAAGGAAAAACGCAATGGGCCGTCCTGGGATTTTATCAATCCGGAGGCGGACCAGCTTATCGCCGAATTGAAGGCGGAAAAGAAATCGCTCGGGAAAAAGGAACAGGACCTTAAAGAATTGATGGCGCGTTTGGAGGCGGAACGGTCGGAGTTGAATGTGGTCACACAATCGGTGCGCCAGTTGCAAACGGATTTTGACCAGAACGTGCTTCGGATTACGGAGGAGGAAACGGCCAATTTGAAGAAGCTGGCCAAGGTCTACGCCAACATGGACCCGGCCACCGCGTCCAAGATTCTGGCGGAAATGGATGACGCGTCAATAATCAAGATCATGGTGTTTATGAAAGACGTGGAAACGGCGGCCATTTGGGAGGCATTGGCCAAACAGGGACAGGCGCAGGCAAAACGCGCCGCGACGCTGTCCGATCGCATTCGGCTGACCTCGTTTCGCAACAATGGCGCAAAATGACGACTCATTCCGCTCTTTTTTCAATTCTCGTTCCTGCATTGCCGGAAGGCGGGGGTCGCCCTTTTATTGCGGAGTCGTCTTCAACGTCAACGGCGGCCAGGGAAAGTTTTCTTAACGTCATGTCCCAATTGGATCGGGATGATCTTTCCAATGCGGCTGGCGAATTGAGCCTCCAAAAAAGCAATTTAACGCCGACCGAGATGTCCGAATCTGCGGTCCATTCGCGTAACGCGACTGGCCTCGATGGTTCCCTGTCCAGTACGCTCATGGGTGCGCTGGTTCAACCGCAAGCCGCTGACCCGCGACTTAGCAGGGCGTCCTTTGTCGAGGCAAGAATTCTTAAGGATGGGCGATCTGACCGCGCAGAGCGGGGGAATTCTTTTACTACAACTTCAGACAGCGCGACACCCACGAAAGTACCGGTCCGACGTCGCGCCGAGTCTTCCGGAAAAGCCTCCAGGAACACAGCCGGGGAATTTCGCAAAGGACGAGGTTCTGAGGCGTCAAATAATAAAGCTGCCACGCCTTTCCCGCGGACAGCGACCAAGCCGTTGACAGAAAGCCCGAAGAGAAACACCTCGCCGATCCAGACGCCGAAGCTGACGGCGGAAACTTCAGTCAAAGCTTCACAGAATGCCACTGGCGGAAACAGCAAAACCGTATCTGCCCCGGTGGGCAGTTTTAAGAATATTCCCGTTTTGAATGAAAACCAAGCGAGGACTTTCAACGAGCCGGCAAAGACTGAAGCTTCTGCGGTGGAAGCACCAAAAGTCCCAACGAATTTTCCCGTAAAAACGCCGGATACTGCACAGGGAGAATTCCGGGATGTTGCGTCCGTCCAGACCCTGCCGCTTATTTCTGGCGATGCGGACAAGCCGTTGACAAGAAGCTTAAATGTCACCACTCCGATGGTGGCGCAAAAACCTCTTGTCCAGCCAGCGACCGGAGCACCAGGGATTTCTGTCGGTGGTCCAGGGAAGACAACCTCTGTAGCGACAACAAAATATCAGGCAGCGCCGATTGCTCAAAACGCTGACGGCAAACCTTCGACGGTGATTACCGGAAAAAATGCGTTACCAACGAATACGCCAAGCTCGATCGTTGTTCGTGCAACCGCGTTTGAGCGAAAAGCCGCGGGAGAATCTCGGAGCCTGACGCCGGGCCCATCCGCAAATTATAAAATTGCCACGACGGGCCAGAGTGACGGAGGCGAATCTTTGACCGTAAGTCCGGACGAAAATGTTCCCCCGACGGCAACCACCAAAATAGCTTTCAATGCCGAGTCCGAATCACTGCGCCCGGCCACCGGGCAGTCGGACAGTGTGGCCAATGTCGACACAGTAAAATATAAAATTGTGCGTGTGGAAGAGGAAGGCGAAAGCATACCTTCGCCAGTCAGTCACGAAACCACGGCAACACCGCCTGCCAACGTCTCGGATACGGTAATCACTCGGGCAGCAAAGGCTACGATCGCACCTGCGGCCCAGGAGGAAGAAAGCGAGATTTTAACAGACAGCCCAAATAAGGTGGCACCAAACGATGCACCGCAGTCCATTACTCCAACGGTTGAAGAGGCCGTGGAACTCTCAGCACGCGCAACGTCCGCCGAATCGCCGATTGTTTTACAAATACCCCCTGGAGAGTTCCGCAAATCGACAGCCACTCCCGCAGCGATTCTCCAATCGGCGTCAGCATCTCGAGAGGGTGAGGCCAAAACGACAGGCTCAACGCTCGATGCTTCCGCCCCGCAAATGCAGACTCCTCTTCCCGAGCCTGGAGACAAGGTGCCGGGGATGGATGCTGACGTATCCTGCATTCTTCCTGCGGTTGCAGCCCAAGCGCAAATGGCGGCACCAAAGCTCCGGAAATTGGAATCTCCTGACGCTGCTCCCACCGCGACAACGCCGTCTCTCTCAGAGAGCAAGGCCGAAAGCAGTGGCCCAAACCAGAAAACGATTGACCGACATCCGACAGAGACGACGGTTTCTGCCAGAGAGACAACCAAGCCGGCAGAATCTGACGGGCATTCCCAGGAGCGAGTCGCAGAGCCGGTTTCAGCAATTCCACTTGGGGTAGTTGCTTCCGCAGTTTCCGGCGATGGCACAAGGGGTGCTTTAAGTAGTCAAGAAATGAAGTTTACGACGGAAAAGAACGAAATTGCCGAGCCCGCTACGCAAAAAGTGCCGGGTGCGTCATTAAAGGATAACTTTGACGTCAAAGGCACGACGGGTTTGGGCATTCAATCCGATTCGAATCGTTCTGGTCGTAAATCAGACCTGATTGGCTCCGCGCCAATTATGGATTGGCCATCCAAAGCAAACGATTTAAATGTCGATGCAGCCAAAACAGTGGCCGCCACGGCAGGGACCGATCACACAGCAACGCAAGTAGAACACGTGCGACAGTTGCTGGATCAGCAAGTCGTCGTGATGCATCAATCCGGCGCGAACAAGCTGGCGGTTTCGCTAAAGCTGGATGCGCAGACTGAATTGAGTTTGCGCTTAACCAATCACAACGGGCAAATTCAGGCTTCTATTCGTGTGGATAGCGGCTCGGTGGCGGGCTTGGACACTCATTGGAAGGATTTACAGGACTCCCTCGCGCGGCAAAATGTTCAGTTGCTGCCTTTGGAAAACAAAGGGTTGCCGCGAACGCCCATTTTTAATTCAGCGTCCACCACAGTTTCCGCATCGCCTTTCAGCCCGTCGTCAGAGAATCCTCAACGGCGCAGCCGGGAAACACGGCAGGACTTGCCAACCGCCGGCGAGGTCAAGATTTTTCCTGTAACAAACAAAGCAACCACCCAAACAGTTTCCCGGCAAGGCTGGGAATCCTGGGCCTAAAAATATGTCATCCGCTGTTTCAACCGCTTCTTCCGGCCAGAGTTTAAACCAGGCCGATTTTTTAAAATTGCTCGTCACGCAAATGACCTCGCAAGATCCGCTCAACCCGGAGAGCGACACGGACTTCGCCGCCCAGTTGGCCCAGTTCAGTTCGTTGCAGGAAGCTACGGCCATGGCGGGCAATATGTCGACGATGCAGGCGAGTTCGTTGATTGGCGCGACGGTGAACGTGCAATCAGCCACCAATAACACTCAACAGGTTACCGGCGTGGTGACCGCCGTGGATATATCCTCCGGCACACCCGAAATCCAAGTGGACGGCCAGCTCTACGGATTGAGCCAGATCTTATCCATTTCGCCGACTCAGACCGCCTCGGCAAACACGCAAACTGCCACACCGAGCGTGGCAACTAAACCCTAACACTAGATAATAAAATATGTTAAGTTCATTAAGCGCAGGAGTCAGCGGACTCGAAAACTTCCAGGAACAAATGGATGTCATTGGCAATAACATTGCCAACATCAACACCACCGCGTTCAAGGCAGGCACAATCGATTTTGCCGACGCGTTCAGCAATACGCTGCAAGGCGCGGGCGCGACGACGCCGGCCATGCAGGTGGGCACTGGGGTGGAAGTCGCCGGCATTGGCAGCAATTGGACTGAAGGCGGCATCACCAACACCGGCAACCAAAGCAATCTGGCCATCTCGGGCGCGGGCTTTTTCGAGGTTGTGGATCCTGTGACCGGCGCCAAATACTTGACGCAGGACGGCACCTTTAGCGTGAATTCCGCCGGCGATCTGGTCACGGCGGGGGGTGACTACGTGCAGGGCTACACCGGCAGTTCGACCACCCTGGGCAATATCCAGGTCACTACCGACCCGGCCAAGACCGGCGTCTCCATTTCCTCTTATACCATTGACACCGAAGGGCACATCAATGTGGAACAATCCGATAATACGACCTATGTGTCGGGCCAGGTATTGTTGCAAAATGTCCAGGCTCCCCAGATGCTGGTCAGCCAGGGGAACAATCTCTATTCCAACTGGGAGTCGGCCGGACCCAACGCCGCCCTGGGAGCGCCGGGGGCCAGTGGCCTGGGCACTATCCAAGCTGGCGCCCTGGAATCTTCCAATGTGGATCTCTCCAACGAGATGGCAAATCTGATTACCGCCCAGCGCGCCTTTGAGGCCAACTCAAAGATTATCACGACGGGCAATGAAGTGCTGCAGACAGTGGTCAACATGAAACAGAGCTAGCCTTTGAACCTGTATGGCCAGCAATTCTTTGGAAGCGCCTCGCGTCACTCGCGAGGAAGCGAAAGCCGCAGAAAACGGCAAGGCAGCCGAGGTCAAATCGGACGCGCCCGCAGCGACCGGCGGCGGGCTCAAGGCTTGGTTGCCGCTGGCTGTGGCTGTGGTGATCATGCCGGTTTTGGCCTATGCCACCACGCGGTTCGTCCTGCTGCCAAAGCTTGAGCACGGATTGGCGCAAGCCAATAAAGGCGGAGCGACGCCGGCCAGCGCGCCGGAGGCGGGTCCCGCAGCGACCGGCGAAGGCAAGGCCGCCGCCGGCTCGGACAAACTCAAAGTGGCGGTGAGTTTGAGTAAAATGCTCGTCAACGTGGCCGGAACGATGGGCACGCGTTACCTGATGACCAGCGTGACTTTGGTGGGGAACGTTCCGGATTTCAAAAGTAAAATTGACGAGAACAAGGACCAATTGATGGACCTGGCCACGGGCACGCTGAGCGCCAAGACCATTGCCGACCTGGAAAAGCCAGGAGCGCGCAATGTGATCCGGGCCGAACTCATGACCGTTTTCAACAATGCACTGGGCGGGCCGCTGGTGCAGGAAATCTATATTACAGAATTGGCGATTCAATAGGCCTCTGATGAAAGCAGAAAGCCCCATGGCGGAAGTTGAAGAATCACCCGAATCATTTATTGAGGCGGAAGCGGCCGGGGAAAAAATCGTGAAAGTTTACGATTTCCGGAGTCCGCCCCTCTTGTCCGCGGGAGAATTACGGAAATTGCGCGGGCACCAGGAGGACTTCGCCCGAAGTGCCTCGACCCGGCTTTCCCTGCATCTGCGGCTGGATTTCACGTTGAAAGTGACATCTGTAAATACTATTAATTATCAGAATCTGGCCGCAAGCTGGGGCCGTCCGTCACACCTGACCCTTTTTAAGACCGAACCCTTGCGCGGAATTTCCACCGTGGAGATTTCCTCCCAACTCGGCTTGAGCATGGTGGACCGCCTGATGGGTGGGCCCGGCCATGCGCCGCCCGCCGATCAGGCCGCCAGCGAAATCGAGAAAGCACTGCTGGAACAATCCGTGCAATTGCTTCTCGAGGAATGGTGCGATCACTGGTCCAGCGTGATGGAATTGAAACCCGTCATTCTCGGTTACGAAAGCAATGACGGTTTCATTCCGACCACCCCGCCGGAAACAATGATGCTGGTGGTGGCCATGGAAGCGAATTTTGGCGAGTGCATCGGGCGCATCCAGATCGGTTTGCCCTGCACGGCCGTGGATCCCATACTTCGTGTTTTTTTCAAAAGCGCCATTCCGATGGCGACCGTTCCGGCGCCGGCGCCCATTCGAGCCGCGGCCGGATGGAAATGGAATCGTTGTTTTGATGATGTTTGCGTGCCGGTGACGGCAGAGTGGGACGGATTGGAAATGACCGCGCGCCAGATCCTGGAACTGAAAGTGGGCGACGTTCTGCCGCTGGATTCGCCCCATGCGCAACAGATCAATGTGCGGGTGGCGGACATGATTAAATTTCAAGGCCGCCCCGGCACCCTGGCCGGACAATGGGCGGTGGAATTAACCCAAGTGATAAACCGCTAAAGCAGTATTTTATGGAAGCAACCGAAAAATCGTCTCCCGGCCTGGAAGTTTTGTTGGGCGTCAAAGTGAAGCTTACGGTGGAACTGGGGTCCTGCCAAATGCCGATGCGGGACGTGCTGCAATTCAACGTCAATTCAGTCGTCAAGCTGGACAAGTCCGCGCAAGGGCCGGTGGACCTCTACGCCAACCAAACCCGCATCGCCCGCGGCGAAGTGGTGGTGGTGGACGACGTTTACGGCATCAAGATCACCGAATTGTTTGGAGTGGATAAATGAGTGCGGAGCGCACCATGCTCCCCGTCAAAGCGATGATGGCGCTTTTTGTGGCGACCCTGAACGCTTCGGCGGGGTCGTTGGACGTCAACGCAGTCCCGGTTCTGCCAGGCGGCCTGCCCAATGCGGGCGCTTCGGTCTTTCGTGTTTGCGGGGCTTTTTTCGTAGTGGTGGCTTTTTTTTTGGCGGGAGTGTGGCTGTTCCGAAACTGGCAGCGACTGACCGTGAAAAAGAGCGGGGGAACGAAGTTAACTCTCATCGAAGTCAAAGCACTGGGGCAGCGCCAGGCGATATACGTGGTGGGCTATCAGCAACAGCGCATGTTGCTGGCGTCGTCGCCCGCCGGGGTGACACTGCTGAGCCATTTGCCGGCAGCGGAAGAGGTGGAAAAGACCGCGCCAACCCCGACCAACTTGAGCTTTGCCGAGGCCTTGAAACATGTCCTGAGCCAGAGACAATGAGATTTTTTTCTTCGAGCATTCCTTCTTCAGTCGGCCTCCGATCCAAGGGTCGGCTGGGGCTTTGGCTCCTTTTGGGAGTGATGTTGTTTGCGGGGGCGGGCGCCCAAGCGCAAACCAACGCCAATTCGTTCAACCTCAGCATCGGCCTTAACGGATTGGGCCAGCCGGTCGATGTGGACGGCGCAATCAAGGTCCTGGCCATCATGACCTTGTTGACCCTGGCACCCTCGATCATTCTTTTGATGACCTGTTTTACGCGCATCGTCATCGTGCTGTCATTTGTGCGGTCGGCGCTTTCATTGCAGGGCGCGCCTTCCAATCAAATCATCGTCGGCCTGTCGCTTTTTCTGACATTTTTCATCATGTCGCCGGTGTGGGAAAAGATTGACCATGAGGCAATCACGCCCTATCGAGCGAAACAAATTACCAGTGAAGTCGCCCTGGACCGGGCAGCGGCGCCGATTCGGAGTTTCATGCTGAAACAAACGCGGCCCAAGGACGTGGAGTTGTTCGTGGCGCTGGCCAAAACGGGCCCGATTCCGGTGGATAAACTGCCTCTGAAGATTGTCATTCCCAGTTTCATCATCAGCGAACTGCGGACGGCCTTTCAAATGGGTTTCCTGCTGCTCGTGCCGTTTATACTTATCGACCTGGTAGTGGCGACAGTACTGATGAGCATGGGAATGATGATGATGCCGCCCATGACCATTTCACTGCCGCTGAAAATCCTACTGTTTGTCTTGGTGGACGGCTGGCATTTGGTGGTCAGTTCCATCGTGCAGAGCTTCGGAACTTGATTTTATGAACACTGAATTTGCCGCAGAATTGCTAAAAGCGACGATGTTCGAGGCCGTGACCCTGGCGGCGCCGATATTATTGGCGGCGCTGATCATCGGGCTGGCCATCAGCATCTTCCAATCCGTCACGTCCATTCAGGAGCAGACGTTGACCTTCGTGCCCAAGGCGCTGGGTATCGTTGCCCTGCTGGTGGTTTTGATGCCCTGGATGTTGCGCACGCTGATTGAATTCACCACTGCGGTGATTCAAAAAATGCCGCAAATGGTCCAGTAAACTGCCTCCATGAGCGAGCTTATCACCTGGCTGATGGTATTTCTGCGGGTCAGCGCCATGCTGGCGGTCTTTCCGATTTTCTCCGCGACGAATTTTCCGGTGCAACTGCGCCTTGCGCTGGGAGCATTGATGGCGGGATTGGTCACACCAGCGTTGCCAGCCGGGTTGGGGCCGGCACAGGATATTTGGGGATGGGTCGGGGTGATGGCCATGGAGATAGGGGTGGGATTGTTGTTTGGGTTTGCAAGCCGGATGATTTTTTTTGCGCTTGAGATGTCCGGGGCGATTATCGCGATGGAAATTGGTTTATCGCTGCCGGCCAGCATGAACCCGATGAGCGGAACCCAATCGACCGCGCCGAGTTCGATTTTATATTATCTGGCGACGATGCTTTGGCTGACCATGGACCTGCATCACTGGATGCTCATTGGTTTTGTCAAGACTTACACCTGGCTGCCGATCGGAGGGGCGCACTTAACGGAGTTTTGCCTGGCGGATATAGTGGCACGCAGCAATCAGACCTTTGTCATCGCCCTGGAACTGGCGGCGCCCGTGATGGCGGTATCCTTCATCGTCTCCCTTGTGTTCTCGGTGCTGGGGCGCGCCGTCCCGCAGATGAACGTTTTTCATGACAGCTTTACCATCCGCACCCTGGCGGGGCTGAGTGTTTTTGGGCTGACATTGCAACTGATGTCGGACCGGATTGGCAATTATTTGCGCCGGCTGCCGGAAGACATGCTTAACGTGGCGCAAATGCTAGGGGCGCGGTAAAGCGGAACTAATCCAGTGAGCGAACAAAGCGGCGACAAGACAGAGCAAGCAACAGCGAAGAGGCTGGACGAGGCCCATAGAAAAGGCCAGTTCGCCCGCAGCCCCGAGGTGCAGACCGCTTTTGTCCTGATGGCGGCGCTCACGGCGCTAACATTCTCCGGGGGCGAAATGTGGCGGTTGATGGCGAACACGCAAGCCGTCATGCTCAGCCATTTGCATGACACGCCGTTGACGGTTGATGCCATGCAGGGATACGCGATAAAAGCAGCGCTGGTGTTTGGAAGCTGTGTTTGGCCGATATTGGCCGCGACCATGTTGGCGGGCTTGCTGGCGGGAGGGATTCAAACCCGATTTCGCACGTCGCCCGAGGCTTTGGAAATAAATTGGGCACGGCTGAATCCGGTGGAGGGATTTACACGCCTTTTTTCCATGCGGGCGGCCGTGCCGACGGGCATCAATCTTGCAAAAATGCTGGTCATCATCGCCTTGACCTACGGGGTAATTCGCGGGGTCCTGGCGGACCCGATTTTTCATTCGTCGGTGGGGGTGGAAAGAATTGCCGGCTTCATGGCGGAATCTTCCTTTCGAATCGTCACGCGAGTGGCGCTGGCGTTGTGCGTGTTGGCGTCGGCCGATTACGGCTACCAATTTTGGCGGACCAACCAAGACTTGAAAATGACCAAGGAAGAGGTCAAGGACGAGACAAAGAACGCAGAAGGAAACCCTCAGGTTAAATCGCAACGGCGCCGCAAACAATACGCGAACGCCAAGCGCAAGATGCTTGCGGAAGTGGCTAAGGCTGATGTGGTTGTGGTGAATCCAACCCACATCGCGGTGGCCCTGCGCTATGACAAGAAAACGATGAGAGCGCCCAAAGTTGTGGCCAAAGGCACCCGTCTCAATGCGTTGCGAATCCGTGAAATTGCGACCGAGAATCAGGTCCCGATCGTGGAGAACGTGCCGCTGGCGCGTATGATGTTCAAGTATGTGCGGGTGGGTGGCGAGGTTCCTGCTGAGTTGTACGCGGCAGTGGCGGAAGTGTTGGCGTGGGTTTACCGCGTCAACGCCTATCGGTATTACCGGGAACGCAGCATGCAAACTGAATAGAAACGCAAATGGCAGAGGCAACCACCAAAAAATCCAACCTGGGATTATTGTTCAAGAACGGCGACGTGCTGCTGGTGGGCGCGCTGTTCGTGACCATCCTGTTGATGATCCTGCCGATCCATCCATTCCTGCTGGATGGTTTTTTGGCCATCAGCATCGCGCTTTCCCTGCTGGTTTTGCTGGCGATTCTTTATGTCAAGGAACCGGCGGACTTTACCGGCTTTCCGACCCTGCTTCTGTTCATCACCCTGTACCGGCTGTCGCTGAATATTGCTTCCACGCGGCTCATTTTGCTGGATGGTTATGCCGGACATATCATTGAAGCGTTCGGCAATTTTGTGGTGCGGGGCAATTACGTGGTTGGGCTGGTGATCTTTTTAATCCTCGTATTGATAAATTTCATCGTCATCACCAAGGGCGCGGGGCGCATCGCGGAAGTGGCGGCGCGATTTACTTTGGACGCCATGCCCGGCAAGCAGTTGGCCATTGATGCGGAGTTGAACGCGGGAATGATCAACGAAGCGCAAGCGCGCCAGCGGCGGCGGAAGATCGAGCAGGAGGCGGACTTTTACGGAGCAATGGACGGGGCCAGCAAATTCGTGCGCGGCGACGCCATCGCGGCCATTCTGATCACGCTGATCAACGTACTGGGTGGATTTGCCATCGGCATCATGCAAAAGGGGATGAGCGTGAGCGAAGCGCTGCAACGATTCACACTGCTCTCCATTGGAGACGGATTGGTTTCACAAATACCCGCGCTAATTACTTCGACGGCGGCGGGCATTCTGGTGACACGGGCGGCGGCCAAGGAGGAGCTGGGCAAGGAATTGACCAAACAACTGCTGGCTTATCCGCGCGTGCTGACGATTCTGACAGTGATGCTGGCGGTTTTTGGCATGGTCCCGGGAATGCCCATGATCCCATTTTTCTTTCTGGCCGGTTTGACTGGTTTTCTGGCGTATAGTTTGAGAGGGGTGGAAAATCAGGTCAAAACGGCCACAATGAGTGACAGCAAGGGGGACGGCGCGGACGGGGTAACAACGGGGAAACCGGCAGCCGGCGCAGCCGGCGACAAGCTGGAGCCGCTGCTCAATCTGGATGCATTGCAAATTGAGCTGGGCTTTCGCCTGGTCAGTCTGGCCGACGTGCGCAAGGGAGGGGACTTGTTGGAACGGGTGACGGGTGTGCGCAAAAGTTTTGCGCAGGAAATGGGAGTAATCGTGCCGCCCATCCGGCTGCGGGACAATTTGCAATTGGAACCCAACCAATATCGATTTTTATTGAAGGGCAATCCCATCGCCCAAGGTGAATTAATGCCGGACCATTGGCTGGCCATGAACGCGACACAGAGCAAGACCGTGCTCAAAGGGGTGCCCACGGTTGAGCCGGTCTTCAAGTTGCCGGCCACCTGGGTCACCGATGTGGAACGCAAGAACGCCGAGATCAGTGGTTATACGCTGGTGGACGCTTCTTCTGTTCTGGTCACGCACCTGTCAGAAACCGTGAAGCGGAACTGCCATAATATTCTCAGCCGGCAGGACGTGCAAAACTTGCTGGATAATTTGAAGCTAACCCACCCGACGGTGGTTACCGAATTAATTCCTGCGCAACTGAACGTCGGCCAGGTGCAGCGCGTTTTGCAGAATCTCCTGGCCGAAGGCATCTCAATTCGAAACCTCGCCGGAATTTTGGAAAAGGTGAGCGATTACGCCAGCATCACAAAAAATCCGGATGAATTGTCGGAACACGCGCGACGGGCGCTGGGACCGCAAATCGTCAAGCCCTATCAGGCGGACAACGGAAGTCTGCAGGCCATTACGCTTGATCCGCGCCTGGAGCAACAAATTGCGCAAGGAGTGCGGCAAACGCCCACAGAAATCAGCTTGATGATGGAGCCAAAACTGGCGCGGCACGTCGTGGATACGCTGTCACAAAAGATTCAACAATTGCTGACCAGCGGGCAGCCCCCAATTATTATGTGCGCGCCGCAAATTCGGCTGGCCTTCCGGCGCTTTTTTGAAACGACCTTTGCCGATCTGACGGTCCTGTCTTACGCCGAAGTGCCGTCGCGAGTGCAGATACAAAACGCCGGAGTGGTGCCGTCGCTGGACTAGTTTTGCCACTCCTCTATGGAACCCACTTCTTTTACGGCCGCGTCCACCGAGGAGGCGATTGCGTTGATCCGAGCGAAGCTGGGGCCGGAAGCTGTGGTTTTGAACGTGCGCCGACTTCCGGCGAACGGCCTGGCGCGACTGTGGCAGAAACCGATGATCGAAGTCCTGGCCTGCAAACCGGAAGCGCCTGCAGCCGAAGCGACAGTCTTTACCGATGCGCTGGCGGAGTTTCGCCAGGAGCTGGCGGAAATCAGGCACCAGGTGAGCAGCCGGCCCGCGCCAGAAGTTCCGGCGGTTGAGGAGATTGATTTACGAAGTGGGAATTGGCGTGTCGGAGCAGTGTTGCGAAGAAGCGGCTTGATGCCCCTGCCGGCCCAGCAGGTGCTTGACAAGTTGCACGAGAAGTTCGGAGCGACTCCACCGCCGTCCCTGGGTGAGGAAATCAGCCGAACGCAAGACGTTCTGGCGGCTTCGTGGAGGAAACCGGCGCCGATAGAGCCGAAGTCCCTCCATGTCCTCATCGGCCCGGCTGGATGCGGCAAGACAACTTATCTTTGCAAATGGCTTACGCAAACCGTGTTGATGGAAGGACATTTGGCGCGAGTGTGGCGATTGGATGGAGCGACGGCGAACATGGCCGAATCGCTGAGTGTCTATTGCGAGATTTTAGGCGCGCCGCATGAAAGGGTCTGGCAATCCGATGGGGAAACGCTGGCGGAAGATATTGGTTTCATTGACCTGCCTGGGGTGGATTGGCGCAATCCGGCCGTTGTGCAAGAGCTGGGGAAACTGCTTAAACAATTCGGGCCGGTCCACGTTCATCTGGTACTAAACGGGGCCTATGATATCTCGATACTGTTGGCGCAATTCCGCGCTTATGCGGTGTTGCCGGTCGAGGATTTGGTCATTACGCACCTGGATGAAGAAAGCGGCTGGGGAAAAATCTGGAATCTCATATTAGGCACAAATTGCTCTATTCGCCACTTTAGCGCCGGGCAAAATATTCCGGGAGACCTCTGCGAAGCATCGGCCAAAATGATTTTTGCCCGGCAATTCCCCGGAAAACAGGCTGGCAGCATATCTGCTAAGCAGTTCTCGGGCTGAACTTGTTATGAGAATACTATTGTTGATTGGTGGCCTGCTGGGTTTCAGTGTTGGCCTGCTTTTCAGTTGGGCCGAACAAAGCTCGGGGCCGGCCTGCCTCTGGCACGCGTGCCTGGCCGCGTATGTGGCCGCCGTCCTCATGCGCTGGTGGGGAAATGCGTGGCGAAAAAATCTCGTTGAGTCTTTGCGGGAGCGCGAATCCGCGCCCGAGCCGGTCCATGCCGCGTCTCTTTCCAAAGTGAATAAATCATGAGTTCCACCACGTTTGATACGGCGCCACCCGCTGCGGAGGAAGCTCCCTCGCTACAAAAGGATCTCTGGCGGCGCTACGCCAAGTCCGGCCCCGGCAGTTCGTCCGAAAACAGCCTGATCGAACAATACCTGCCCCTGGTGAAAACGGCGGTGGGGCGGATGGCAATGACTTTGCCCTCGCATGTCAATCATGACGATCTTTACAGCGCGGGGTTGGTGGGATTGCTCAATGCAGTGCGGCGCTTCGACCGAAAGTGCGGAGCGTCCTTCGAACATTACGCGCGGATGCGGATTCGCGGAGCGATTCTGGATGAATTGCGGCGGCTGGATTGGGTGCCGCGCTCAGTGCATGACAAGGCGAAAAAAGTGGCGCAGATCATGCAAGAGCTTGCCCAACGCGAGGGTTGCATTCCAACCGATGTGCAAATGGCCCGGGCCTTGCATCTTAGCTTGAACGATTACGAGGACCTGCTGGACGAAATCCGGCCCGCCTCATACGTCTGCCTGGACTCAGTGCAGGACGACTCAGGCGAGACGGGCGGTCCCAGTCATGATGTCATTGCCGACGATGCGCAGACAGACCCCGGGGCAGGGGCGGCGACACGCGAAATGGCGCTGCTGATCCAGGACCGGTTACTGCAACTGCCGGATATGCAGCGCAAGGTCCTGGCCCTTTATTACCTGGAAGATTTGCGTCTGCGCGAAATAGCGGAACTTTTCGGAGTGACGGAGTCGCGCATCTGCCAAATTCACGCCAAGGCCATTCTGGCGCTTAAAGCCCTGCTTCAGGAACACGAGCCTGAAGCTTTTGATTACCGTTAGGCTTGAATCATGATCGTACTTCTTGGCGCACTCATAGTCGTGGCTTCGGTTGGCGGCGGATTCATCATGGCTGGGGGCCATCCGGCGGCGTTGATGCATTTGTCCGAACTGGTCATCATCGGGGGTGCGGCGTTCGGGTCGATGGTCTTGATGGCGCCGCGGAAGGTTTTGATGGACTTGTTCAAGCAAAGCCTGGGGACTTTGAAAGGCGCGCCCTACAGCAAAGAAGCTTATGCGGAACTTTTCAAGGCTCTTTATGAGTTGTTCATGATGGGGCGGCGCAGCGGAATGGTGGCGCTGGAAGAGCATGTCATGAATCCGGAAAGCAGCGCCATTTTCACCAAATACCCTTTGTTCCAAAAAAATCAGAATGCGATCTCGTTTCTGTGCAATGGGCTGCGGCCCATTATTGATGGCAAGATCAAGCCCGATCAACTCAAACTGCTGTTGGAGATCGAAGTGGACGCAATGGAGGAGGAGCTTGAGAAGCCGGTGGGGGTGCTGAGCAAAGCCGCCGATGCGATGCCGGGCTTCGGCATTGTCGCCGCTGTGCTGGGCATCGTCATCACGATGGCGTCCATCGCCGGCCCGATTGAGGAGATTGGATTGAAAGTCGCGGCCGCGCTGGTCGGGACGTTTTTGGGAATATTTCTTTCTTATGGATTCATGAATCCGCTGGCGGTGAACATGGAATTCATGAACATGGCGGAAATGACTTATATCCGGTGCATCGCCGCCTCGGTCATTGGCTTTGCCAACGGCATGTCGCCGATCATGGCCGTGGAAGTGGCACGCCGCGGCCTCGGCAGCGAGGTGAAGCCGACTGCGGACGATTTGGAAAGCATGTTAAAGGCGATCAATCAACCGGCAGCGAAATAATCATGAGCAAGAAAGGCCATCACGGGGGAGCCTGGAAAGTGGCGTACGCGGACTTCGTCACGGCGATGATGGCGCTGTTCATGGTGCTGTGGCTGACCTCGCAGGACCAAAGAATCAAGGAAGCGGTCGAGCGCGCCTTCCGAAATCCCTTTTCGTCCGTGACCAAAGATTCGACCGGAGTTATTCCGAGCAAGGAAAGCCAGGCAGTCAAGAATAGCAACGGAAACTTCGATTCGGCGTCGGCCGTTGAATTGACCATGTTGCGCCGGCTCAACCAGGACCTGTTGAAATCGCTGCAAAGTTCCACGGAGGACAAAGAGGAAAATCCGGTAAAGTTGGAAATGACGCCCGAGGGATTGTCGATTAATGTCTTTGATCGTTCCCATAAACCGATCTTTGAATCGCAATCGACAAAATTCACCCCGTATGGCGATTGGGTGTTCGCGACTCTGGCCTGGGAGATTTCACGTTACAATAATTTGTCCGTGGAATTGGAAGGGCATACCGAAAGTGGACGGCCGCCCCTGCGGCCCGATTATGGGGACTGGGAGATTTCCTCCGACCGGGCCAATGCCGTACGCCGGAAGTTGTTGGAGCACGGAGTCGCCAGCCGGCAAGTGAGAAAGGTGGCTGGTTATGGCGCCACGGTGCCCATGCCCAATGTGGACTTGAGCAGCGAAATCAACCGGCGTGTTACAGTTTTATTAAATATCAAGGGGGCGAATTTGTAGTTTTACCGCAGTTTCACTTTATGTCAGAAGCGTTTATTCCATTGGTGCCTGTCAAGACAGGATCGCGCGAGGCGTCATTTACAGCCCTGCAAATAAAAGGATTGAGCGGCAAAGGTTCGCCGTCCGCAGCTCCGCCTGGGGCGGAAGGCGGGAGCGAAGCCTGTTCCAAACCGGTCGTAACGTTGCAGCGCAACGGCGAGGTTGTTTCAGGCATTCGCATTCAATGCGGATGCGGACAAGTAGTTGATCTGGCCTGCGTTTATTAAGATGATCCCCTTAAACCCCACAAGGCAGATTTCTCCCGGGTTTTACGGCATGTTTTGCCGGTTGGTGGGCTTGAGAGGGGCAAAAGGCCGTAAAATAAGGGTAATGACCGCGTGGCACGGGCGTTGCTTGTTAGGTTTTGAATGAATGTCAGCCTTTATCAGGCCGCGGCGGCATTGAGCGCCAACAGCCGCTGGCAGGATGTAATTGCAGAAAATCTGGCCTCGGGGTCGGTGCCGGGATTCAGAAAGCAATCATTAACTGTGGACGCGATCCAATCCGGGTTGTTGCCGGCCACAGGCCTGAATTCATTGGGATCTCCTCAGTATTTCAGCCTTCCGAAAGGAAGTGTTTCGACCAGCTTTGCAAGTGGCCAACTCGATTATACTGGCGACGACAAAAGTGCCGCCATCGAAGGCAAAGGTTTTTTTCAAGTGCAGCTTGCCAACGGAAGCATCGCCGCAACGCGCGACGGTGAATTTCAGATTAATTCGCACGGGCAGTTGGTGACAAAGGAAGGTTATACTGTGATGGGCCAGAGCGGGCCGATTCAGTTGGATGTGCATAATCGCGATCCCATTTCCATTTCCGCAACGGGCGATGTGTCGCAAGGCTCTGATGTAAAGGGAAAATTGAGTTTGACTGATTTTTCGAACCCCGAGCTGCTGACCAATACCAACGGGGTTTATTTTCTGGCGGATAATCCGGGTCTGCTCAAACAGCCTGCCACCGGCTCCGTGCGCGAGGGATTTGTGGAATCGGCCAATACATCCTCGTTGGGCGAAATGGCCAACATGATGACGGCGATGCGGGGTTTCGAAGCCAATCAGCATGTCATCCAAATTCAGGACGACCGGCTGGGCAAAGTCATCAGTGAACTGGGTAATCCAGGCTCAAGCTAATCTATGTTACGCGCCCTCTATTCAGCCGCGACCGGCATGGAATCACAGCAGCTTAACCTGGATGTGATTTCCAACAATCTGGCCAACGTCAATACGACCGGCTATAAAAAAAGCAAAATCGAATTTCAGGATTTGCTCTATGAGAACATCCGCTCTCCCGGAGCGGAGCAGGGGAGCGGCACCGAGTTGCCCACGGGATTGCAAATCGGCCACGGCACGCGCGCGGTGGCCACGACCCGGGTTTTTACCGAGGGCGAATTGACCCAGACGGGAGAACGACTGGACGTGGCGATTCAAGGGGATGGGTTTTTTCAGGTGACCATGCCGGATGGCACGCTGGCTTACACGCGCGACGGCTCATTGAAGACCAATTCGCAAGGGCAGATCACGACCAGCGATGGTTTGACCGTGCAAAATGGCTTTCAGCCGATTCCTGCCGGCACGACCGCGGTCAACATCTCATCGAATGGCCAGGTGACGACCACTGGCTCGAATGGCACACAGAATTTTCAAGTGACGTTGGTGCGTTTTGCCAATCCGGCGGGTTTGCAGAATATCGGACGCAATTTGTATCTCGAAACAACCGCCTCCGGCACGCCGGAAACGGGCAATCCGGACGAAAACGGTTTTGGAAGCTTGCAGCAAGGCTATGTGGAAATGTCCAACGTCAGCGTGGTGCAGGAAATGGTGAACATGATCGTGGCCCAGCGCGCTTACGAAGTGAATTCGAAAGCCGTCCAGGCCGCGGATGAAATGATGCAACAAAGTGACAACCTGCGCCGATGATGAATTTTCTTAAGAAGACTTTTTTTTCGATGTTGACCCTGCTTTTAACCGGCTGGGTTACGAGGGCCATCGCGGCCGAGTCGGATCTTTGGAAGCTGCTGCCACAGGCGCAAGTGGACAGCTCGGGGGTTTTCCTGGATGAACTTGTGTCCGTTTCCGGAACAAACCAGATTGCGCCTCATATCCGTCTCGCGCCGGCTCCCCGCTTTGGCCAGACTGTTTCTTTTTCCCGCAACGCACTGGCAGGATTGGCGCAAGTCCGCACCAACGCGCCTTTGCTGACCAATTGGACCGGGGCGGCGGAAGTCCGGGTGTCGCGCCGTCTTCGCACCTTTGAGGATTCTGATTTGATCGAACTTTTGACGGCGGTGTTGCAAAAGGAATATGTAAAAAACCAGGGCGAACTGGAATTACATTTGACTCGTCCGTGGGTGAAGCCCCAAGTGCCAGACGAGGTGTTGACTCTGAAAGTGGGTGAAATGCCAGCCCGCGGCGTCAGTCCGAATTTTGTGGCGGCTTTTGAACTGTGGGACGGCAAGGAACGGATTGGCAATTGGCAGGTGCCGATCCAGGCGGCGGTGTGGCGGGATATTCCGGTGGCCCATTCGACTTTGCAGCGCGGAGAGGCGCTCAAGGACGCGGATATAACGATGGAACGATCCGATGTGTTGGTTCAGCGCGATGCTTTCATGAATTTTCCAACGACCGATGAATCCCTCGAATTGACTGAGAGCATTTCCGAGGGCCACCCGGTTCTAAACCGGTCGGTCCGCATCCGTCCGACGATCCTGCGCGGGCAAATGGTGGACGCGGTTTTTCAGGATGGGAGTTTGGGGATATCGCTTGTCGTGGAAACGCTGGAAGATGGGGTGCTTGGACAGACCGTCCGGGTGCGCAATCCCAAGACCCGGCGTGAAATACATGGAAAGGTGGAAAATGAAAAGACCATACGCATTAATTTATAAGGCAACAATTCTCGGCCTCGTCCTGGTGACGGCTCCCTGGTGCAAACTATCGGCGGACTCTTTGTGGAACGAGAGCACTTCGCGCTCCATGGCCGCCGACAAGAAGGCGAGAGGGATCGGCGATATTCTCACTATTCTTATCCAGGAAAACAACGGCGCGACCCGCAACAACAACACCACCACGTCCAAGAAAGCGTCCGTTAATGCCGCCATCTCCAGCTTCCTCTATAGTCCGGCGGCCTCCAGTTTGCTGACCAAGAAAGGAACGCTTCCCGCGCTGAATTACACGTCGGATACGGAGTTCAACGGGGGTGGATCGATCAACAATGCTGAAACCATTACTGCGCAAGTTGCGGTGCGGGTGGTGGACGTGCTTCCGAATGGCAACATGGTGGTTGAAGGCCAGTTGCGCACTGCCTTCTCCGGTGAGAAACAGGATGCCGTTGTGCGCGGCACGGTGCGGCCGGATGACGTCATGGCCAATAACACGCTCTACAGCTACAACATTGCTGATGCCACCATCCAATTTATATCCAAGGGCACCATTACCGATGCCCAGCGCAAGGGTTGGTTGACGAAGGTCTGGGACAAGCTAACTCCGTTCTAGTAGAATATCATGCGCCTTCGCTTTCATTTGTTATTTGCAATCTGGTGGCTTGGCTCTGCCTGGGCTGCCTTGGGCGGCGGTGTGCGCGTTAAAGATATCGCGATTGTTTCCGGGGTGCGGGACAATCAATTGGCCGGTTACGGATTGGTGGCGGGACTGGCGGGTGACGGCGATAAGAACCCTGTCCAAACCCTGCAAACCATTGCCAATATCCTGCAGCGGTTTGGCTTGACGGTTCCAGCCACGACGCTTTCTGCGAAGAATGTTGCGATTGTCATCGTCACGGCCGATATTCCCGCTTTCAAAAAGCCGGGCACGCGCCTGGATGTGAATGTTGCCTCGATGGGGGACGCCAAAAGTCTGCAAGGCGGCGTCCTCCTGCAAACTCCCTTGCTCGGCGCGGATGGAAAAGTCTATGCGGTGGCTCAAGGCGCTTTGACCCTGGGTGGTATTTCGGGTGGAACGGACGGCGGCGGCGGCGCCTCCGTGCAAAAGAATCATCCGACGGTGGGCCAGATCGCGGACGGGGCTTTGGTGGAAAAAGAAATTCCCGCCCAGATTGTGAGCGATCATCACTTGGAATTGATTTTGCGCGAAGCAGATTTCACGACCTCAGCCCGGCTGGCCGTGGCACTCAACGACAAGTTTACCAATAGCTCGCAGGCCCTGGATTCAACGACGGTGCGAGTGCGGGTGCCGGACGAGTTTGAAAGCGCCCCGGTGAATTTTATTTCACTCCTGGAAGGAATTGAAGTGGAGACGGATATTCCGGCGCGCATCGTTATTAATGAACGAACGGGGACGATAGTGGCAACTTCGCACATCCGCATTTCAAGTTGCGCGGTGTCCCATGGCAATTTGACCATCAGCATCGCGACCACGCAGAATGTTTCGCAACCCAGCGGCTTCAGCCACACTGGCCAGACCGTTGTTACACAGCAGACCGATACCAAGGTAAAGGAAGAAAAAGGCGCAATGATTACATTGCCCGAGTTGCCCACGGTGGAAAAAGTGGCCGCGGCCTTAAATTCGCTGGGGGTGTCGCCACGCGACATGATGTCCATGTTTCAAGCCATGAAAGAGGCCGGCGCATTGCAGGCTGAATTGATCATCCGCTAGCCTATGGACATTTCACCGCTGCAATCACACGTCAAGGCCTCGACGGTGCCCTTTGATCAATTGGCGGCGAATCCGAACGTATCGCAGAGTGACAAAGTCAAGGAAGCTTGCCGGCAATTTGAAGCAATCTTGTTGCGCCAGATTTTGGGCGAAGCTCGCAAGACGGTCATCACCTCCTCGGCGAACGGGGACTCGAATGAAACAGGGATTTACAACGACATGATCAATAACCAGATGGCCGACAGCATCAGTCGCGGCGGAGCTTTCGGACTGGCCAAGAGTCTGGAGAACCAATTGGTCCGCCAGGTTTTGCCCAAAGGCGCGAAACCGGGGCAATCCAGCGCCGCAACCACGCCGGCCGCGAACCAACCGATTATTAAACCGTGACTGAGAAGATCGCCACTCTAATCAACGCCTTGCGGCAGGAACTGGAACAGTATCGCGTAATGCTGGCCCTGTTGGACCGCCAGAAGCAACAGGTTGGAGCGCGTTGCGCGGAAGATGTGTATCAGTCCATCGCCCCCATTAAGGGGCAGGGCTTGTCAATTCAAAGGGCGCGGGCTCAGCGCGAAGAATGTCGCGTCCAGCTGACACAGGCGTTGCAACGACCCAGGGACTCGTCTTTTGCCGAGTTGATTCCGCTGCTGCCGGGGGATTGTCAGCCCTTGCTGGGTACGTTGGTGCGGGAAAACAATTTATTGCTGGCGCGCGTTCGGCAACGGGCGCGGCAAAACCATTTGTGCCTGAGCCGTTCGATTGAGTTGATGCAGGGTATGATCAACTCGCTTTTTCCGGCTCGCGAAACCCGGATGTACAATGAGCGGGGAAGCATGAAGTTGCGCCGCCTCACCCCGCTTTCCATGTATGAGGCAATTGGTTAGTCCCGGTAGTGGTCTATGATGTCACTATTTAACATAATGAATATGGCGGGGCAGTCGCTCTCTGTCCAGCAGCAGGCGACGGCGGTGGCGGGCCAAAATCTAGCCAATGTCAACAATCCCGCCTACGCCGATGAGCAACTGCAAATTCAGTCGGCGACGCCGCTGCAAACGAGCGTTGGGCAAGAAGGAACCGGAGTGGAGTCCACCGCGATTACCTCGTTGAGGAATGCGCTTTTGGATTCGCAAATTGTAGCCGAGGGCAGTGTCACCGGATCGCTTAATTCCCAACAAAGCGCGTTGCAGGATGCGGAGACTTATTTGGACGAGCAGATCAGCGGTTCCACCAGCAGCGACGGCGGCACGTCCAGCCCGAATGGATTGGCAGCGGATTTGTCAGGGCTGTTCAGCTCATTGCAGACCCTTTCGAATGACCCCAGCAATATCTCGGACCGACAGGCGGTAGTGCAAAGCGCCCAGCAGGTGACAGAGCAATTCAATCAGGTGTCCTCCGGCCTGGCCACAGTGGCCTCCAATTTAAATACTTCCATTCAAAACGACGTGGCTGCGAGCAACCAGGATTTGACCCAAATTGCAGCTCTGAACCAGCAAATCATCCAAGCGCAAGCCAGCGGGGGATCTGCCAATGATCTGGTGGACGAGCGCGAGAAGACGATCGAAGATCTAGCGGGGAAAATGAACGTGACAACCGCCGCGCAGTCGGACGGGGCAATTAATGTAAGCATCGGTGGTTTTACTATGGTGTCGGGCGGCTCGACGACGGACAATTTGGGAACAGTCACCAATGCCAACGGACAGCTCGTGATCGCAGAGGGGAATTACGGCGCCCCGGTGTCTCTTTCCGGTGGCAGTGTCGAAGGCAGCCTCACCGCACGCGACGGTGCGTTGGCGACCTTGCAAAGCTCGCTCAATACTCTAGCGTGGCAAGTCATCTCCCAGGTAAATACAGTGTATTCCAAGGGCTACGACTTAAATGGTAACACTGGCCAGAATTTTTTCACAGGCTCCACTGCGGCAGACATCGGCGTGAACAGCACATTGGTGAATGATCCTTCGACCTTTCAGGCCGCCGGAGTCGCGGGAGCGCCTGGCGATAACACGGTGGTATCTGCGCTGGCCCAATTGGCCAATCAATCCAACTCCGCGTTAAACAACCAGACGCTGACCCAAAATTACGCGGAGACGGTGAGCACTTTGGGTTCATCCTTGCAATCAGTCAACGACCAACTGGATAACAGCACGTCGGTTTCACAAATGCTCGCCAGTCAACGCGCTTCAACCAGCGGAGTGGACACGGATACGGAAATGACCAACCTGATGCAATTTCAAAAGGCCTATCAAGCCTCCGCCGAACTGATTACGACGATCAATGAGATGATGGAGACGGTTGTCAACATGAAAACTGAATGAGAACCTTAAACTGACAAATATATGCGCATAGCAAGCTCAAGTTTTTCGTATAATTTTCTCAACCAGATCCAGCAATTGGAGCAGCAGCAGAACACGTTGCAGGAGCAGGCCACCTCCGGCCTCAAAGTCACTTTGCCGGAGGACAATCCCTCCGTTATGGGCCAGGTATTGAATTTACAAACCGAATCGGCCGCGACCACCCAGTATCAAAACAATATTACCCAACTTCAAGCCGCCGCCACAACCTCCGGCGCCGCCATGACCAGCTTGCAGACGCTGGTAAACCAGGCGAATGAAATCGCCACGGAGGCATCGAGTGGCACGACATCTTCCACCCAGCTTTCAAGTGACGCGGTCCAAGTGGCTTCCTTAATTCAACAGGCGGTGCAATTGGGCAATACACAGGACTCTGACGGCAATTATATTTTTAGCGGCACGGCCACCGCCACACAGCCTTTCGTTACCACTACGGATTCCAATGGCAACATTACCGCCGTCACCTATCAGGGCAACACCGAGGCGGCCGAGAGTCAAATTTCGTCAAAAGCGACCGTTTCGGCGCAGGTTCCCGGCGCCAACACCAGCGGATCAGGCCCGCAGGGTCTTTTTACGGACAGCCGCAGCGGGGCCGATGTTTTTAGTCACCTGATTGCGTTGCAACAAGACCTGACCTCGGGCAACACCAGTGCCATTAGTTCTACAGACTTGCCAGCGTTAACCAAGGATGACGACCACCTTATCAACCAGATCAGTGGCAATGGTGTGATGCAGTCCGCCCTTACGGCAGCCAGCCAAATGGCCACTACCCAAAGCACCGACCTGACGACTCAAATTTCCGGTGATACCAACGCGGATCTTGCCCAGACCATGACTGCATTGGATCAAACCCAAACCGCCTATCAGGCGGCGTTGGAAAGCGGCTCGATGGTCATGAAGCTTTCTTTACTGGATTATTTGTCCTGACTTTTGTTCGATTCGGCGTCGGAACAAAATAACCACCGCGATCCGGCCGCGAAAGATTTCCAATCAAGCGGTCAGGGAGAAGAGGGCTTCAACGAGTTGCATTTGCTCGAAGGTTTCCATCATGAATTTCGGAATGGAATCCGCCGTCAGTCCAAGAGAGGCCAGAACATCGATGCGACTGCGCATAGCGAAGGCGGCATGCCCGTAACCATGCCCCATAAAACAGGAGATCATGTTTCCCAGATAAACACAGGAAGCCAGGCGCTCATGGGCGGCCGCCCCTTTGGGCGAGTGATGAAACCAGACAGCGGCAACCATATTGGGGGGGAATTTCCAGTGTTGCAGCAATTGACCGCCCACCTCCGCATGGTTCACACCGAAAAGCTTGGATTCAACTTCCAGGAGCGAGTTGCCATACACCTCTGTTTCTTTGACGATTTTTACATAAGCGGCATTGAGTGAATTCGAGAGAATTGTTTTGCCGATGTCATGGAGGAGAGCAGTGGTGAAGGCCAGGTTTTCGTTGTCACCAATATTGCGGGCGATGATTTGCGCGGCGACAGCGGCGGCGATGGAGTGTTTCCAAAGCTCGCCCTGCTCCAGGCCATAGGCTGCCTGGGCGGAACTTAACAATTTAGCGCCGGTGGCGGCGGCGACGAGTTGATAAACCTGTTGAAAGCCCAGGCGGGTGACCGCTTCCTGCAGATCGCAGATCGGTATGGCGGCGCCAAAATAGGCGCTATTGCTGATGCGCAAGATGTTGGCCGTCAGCGCCGGATCGTAGGAAATCATGTTGACAATTTTGCTGCTGTCCAGGTCGGGCATGTTGAGAAGCCGCATCAATTCGGGCACAACGCGCGGGGTGGGCGGGAGCAGGCGCAAAGTCCTTATGTAATCTTTTACGGCCTGCATAAGGTTTTAGGCGTGGACTGGCCACAAAATCTTACCTGGACAGCGCCGCTGGCCAGGTTCAGTTCCATGCTGCAACTGGTTCTTCCTCCCAAGGCTTGGGCGTAAACAGTGAGGCCCAGGCGCAACAATAATTGGGCAAGATAATCGGAATTAAATTTGCCAATATTAATCTGGGTCGTCTCGTCCATGATCTCTGCCGCGCCGGCTACAAATACGCGCAAATTTTCCCTGGTTGCCTTTAACTGCCCGGCGCGTTCCAGGAGAGCGGCAATCCCTGTATCCAGGAATAAACCAGGATGATTGGCGGCCCGGATTGGATCAAGACTCGAATCAGGCAAAAGACTGTGCAACAGGCCGCCGACTTTGACGGTCGGATCGTAGATGGCCACACCCAGACACGCTCCGAGGGGGGAAGTGCAAAGTGAGGCGGCGGGGTCCTGGCTGACCGCCAAACCGGCCAGGCCCACCCTCAATTTGGCTGGACTTGCAGTTTGATCTTCGCTGGACATGAGAGCTTTTGGGGCAATATTCCCTTATTATTCTACTCGTTAATTGTCGTTGCTCAATATCAATCGGCGATAACGTGCTTCAACTTAACTGAAAGCAGCGGTTCGCCCTCGATCCGCATTGGCTTCAAAAAACTTTAAGTGACTCCGGGACTGGTTCGCCCATCTAGTAGGCTGTTTTTGCCTAGCTAACCGTACTGTCTGACGGAGGATTAGGGCTTCCGAAGTGGGCAGACAGGGGGAGAACCGCCATTTCCAGGCATTTTGGGTCCGTGGCATACTCTTTGCTCAACTCGCTCGGAATAGGTCATTATGAATACCGAAGCACTCATGGAACCCCAAGCGCGTGATCTTGGCGACCAAATCATCATTCAACTACCTTACGGGTTGTTAGGGTTCGAGCAGGTAAAGAACTACCTTCTTCTGGCCAATCCTCAGGAAGCGCCGTTTATGTGGCTGCGGATGGTGGGAAGAGACAAACGGGCCTTTCTCATTGTGTCTCCGTTTCTAGTTATGCCGGATTACCAGCCCGACATTCCGGACAGCGATGTGGAGAATCTGGGGTTGGCCGAACCTGCGGATGCATTGATGTTCAATATTTGCACTCTCCGCGGCTCCGGTCGGGCCACCATCAATTTAAAGGGACCTCTGGTCATCAATCGCCATACGCTGATCGGCAAGCAAGTCATTCCCAACAACGCTGCCCAGTACGCAGCAACCCACCCGTTGCCGGTGGCCTGAGACAGTTAATCCATTTTTTATGCTTACTCTTTCCCGCGAGGATCAATGCGTTACCGTCCCGAACAGCCCGGACAATTTCACGAACGATCAAGTAGAGCAAGGTACCAACTCAAGGCCGCAGGAACTGGAATGGCAGGAAAGAGAAGCGGCCCTGAACACAGCGATATGTTCCGACCCGACTAATCTTGACGCGTTGCGCCAGTTCGGCTTGCTGCGAAAGGAGCAAAAGAGATTTCCGGAGGCTGTCTGGGCTTTCGGCAAATTATTGGGAAAAAAACCGGATGATTTGCCGGCGCAATTGAGCCGCATTGATTGCCAAGTGGAGGCTGGCGACGGCGTTGCCGCCCGGTTGTTCGCTCTGCGGGCGATGGCTGCTGTCGGGCAGCAACCGCAGAATATTCAGTTTCTCCTGTCGCTGGCCGAATGTTTTTTCCGAGTGGAGGATTATTCGTCGTCTGCTGAAGCCTGCCGCCGGATCTTGCGTCTGGATGCCGGCCACGCCTCTGCGGCCGAGTGTCTCGAAAAAGCTTCCGCCAAACTCAAGCAGAAAAAAACCACCACCGGTGGCGCACTGCTGCTGAACCAATTCCGCGGAGGGACGAATGGAGCGGCGGATAATATCTCAATCCAGGAGTCAGCCGCCCCCGGTCAACACTACCGCGGCACGATTGTCAACGATGGAGAGGATGACGCTGTGTATGAGTTGTCACTTGATGTATATCCTCTGAATAATCCACAGCACCCGTTGCGCCACTATGGGTATTGGAATACAAATTTGCAGGTTAAAGCCGGGCAATCATTTGTGGTCGATATTCTGTGGCAGTCCCGCCTGGGTCGTGCCTGGTTTAACGGAACCAAAGTGGACGCCGCCTGGCAGGGTGAATTAAAGGAAGCCGGAGAATGCTCGGTTGAACTGATCGTCTATCGCAATCACGAGCGAATTACTTACAGCCGTTTTACACGAAAGTTTGATGACACCGATGCCGAGGGGCAGGAGCACCCGGTTTTGTTTCATGTCGGGAAGGCCAGCCAGTTGAAAAGCGCGGTTTGGTTCCTCACCTGGGCCTGTAATTTCAAATGCCCCTATTGCTGGGAAGTGCAAAAAATCGCGCATGGCGAAATGAAGGCCGACCCATTCAAGGAGGCCGATAAATGGATTGCCGCCTGGAATCGACTCAGGCCTGCGGTGCTGGATATTTCAGGCGGAGAGCCTTTCCTCCAGCCCAATTTTATCCGCATGTTGCAGGGATTCGATGACTCCATCCGCGTCGCGATCACCACCAATCTTAGTTTTGATCTGACGGAATTTGTTCACAAGATTTCTCCGAGCAAGGTTTTCAGCATGACGCTGAGTTTTCATCCGACTCAGAAACTTTCCCTGAACGCATTTCTCGGCAAAGCTCTGCTGCTCAAAAATCGCGGCTATCAAGTGACCGTAAATTTCGTCACCTATCCGGAGCAATTGTGGATGTTGGGTAAATACAAGGAGGTTTTTGAGTCGGAAGGGCTGAGATTCCACGTCGATCCTTACGCGCCCACTTCTTATTATCCTTTCATGCTGACAGAAAAGGAACGAGACTATCTGCGGCCCTTTGTCGGGATCGACCGCGCCCACGCCGGTGTTCTGACCGGCGAAAAGAAGGCCA
>Ga0182030_10003421_pt1 | contig 33870 bp, 24 predicted proteins | sample 812S3MmetaG_FD_121299 | JGI IMG/M metagenome (GOLD analysis project Ga0182030, IMG submission 121299) | Permafrost microbial communities from Stordalen Mire, Sweden - 812S3M metaG (Illumina Assembly) | ecosystem: Environmental > Terrestrial > Soil > Wetlands > Permafrost | place: Sweden...
CTACCGGCAGCGCTACCTCGACCTCGTGGCCAACCCCGAGGTGCGCGAGACCTTCCTCAAGCGCTCCGCCATCGTCCGCGAAATCCGCGCCTTCCTCCATGACCGCGGCTACATCGAGGTGGAGACGCCCATGATGCAGCCCATCCCGGGCGGCGCGGCGGCGCAACCGTTCGTCACCCGCCACAACGCGCTCGGCTGCGACTTCTACCTGCGCATCGCCCTGGAACTCTACCTCAAGCGGCTGCTGGTCGGCGGCATCGACCGTGTCTTCGAGATCGGCCGGAACTTCCGCAACGAGGGCCTCTCCCGGAAGCACAACCCCGAGTTCACCATGCTCGAGGCCTACCAGGCCTACGGCGATTACGAGACCATGATGGAATTGGTCCAATCCATGGTCTGCCAGGTCGCGACGAAGGTGCTCGGCACACTCCAGATCGAACACAAGGACGCCGAGGGCAAGGTCACCCGCACCATCGACCTGACCCCCCATTGGCGCCGCGCCCGATACAAGGATCTGGTCCGCGAGCGCGCCGGTGCCGACTGGTTCGAAGTCACGCCGGAGGAACGCCGACGGCGGGCAGTGGAGGACTTGAACCTCGGCGGCGACATCGCCGCCGGGTACGAGGACTTCGAGGTCACCGGCGCGGTTTTTGAGAAGCTCATTGAGCCGACCTTGATTCAACCGACCTTCGTCACGCACCTGCCGCGCGAGCTGGTCCCGCTGGCCAAGCTCTCACCCGACGACCCCACCGCCGTGGAGGTTTTTGAATGCTGCATCAACGGACAGGAAATCGCCCCGGCCTACACGGAGCAGAACGACCCAATCGAACAACGTGAACGGCTGGAACACCAGGCGGGCGGCGAGCAGCAGAAACTGGACGAGGACTTCCTAACCGCCCTGGAGCATGGCATGCCGCCCGCCGGGGGGATGGGGATGGGGATCGACCGGCTCTGCATGATGCTGCTGGGCCAGGAAAGCATCCGCGATGTGATTCTCTTCCCCCAGTTGAAGCCGCGGTAAGGGAGGCCGGGCGCGTAGTTTCCGCGCGGCAATTCTCGTAATGGCACCCCACCGGCCGTGGCATGGGCATCGTGGCCAAAACCCGTCGGCCAGTGGGCGCAAAAGACCGGCAGTATCCCCGCGCCACGGAGCAGGATCGGGATCGTGGTTATTTAAGACAATCTGCTTGACGTTCATTGCCTTAATTCGTATTGTTTAATCATCAGCCCGCTGGGGACATGGGTGGAAACCGGTAGTCCACCGAGTTGTCCTGCGGGTGACGAATCAATCTCCGGCCCGACCCGGCAACGGGTAGGGAGCCGAAAAAACGCCGTTCCGTGCGATGCGGGACGGCTTTTCGTTGCCCGTCCCCCCCCCTCGAAAAAAAGACCGCGGCCGGGAGGAACCCCCGGCCGTGGGGTGATTATTCCAGAGCTTCAGCCGTCCGACTGCGCCTCACAGCCGCCAGCGGTAGAACACCGTGCCCGTCGCCGGGATGGTCAGCGGGGAGACCGGCGAACCGGTCACGTCGGTGTAGGTGCCGTTGACGGTGGCCGCCTTCTGCAAGACGGTGCCCTTCGGCCAGGTGATGGTCACCTGGTTGCCCCCGGCCGGGGTCACGGTGAGCGCCGTGGTGCCGGCGGTGCCGATCAGGTAATGGGCGGCGATGTTGTAGGCCGGAAGCGCGGTTGGGTAAACCGCCACCTCGTCCACCGCCCCGTTGTAGTTGCCCGCCCAGCCCTCGCCGGTCGCGCCCACCGCCCAGTCGCCCAGATCCACCGGTAGCGCGCCGGTGGCGGTGGCCTGCGAGGCGATCTGCACGCCGTTGCGGTAGAGCCGCCAGGCCGTGCCGTCGTAGGTGCCCGCGAGGTGGATCCAGGTGTTGCCGCCCAAGTCGTTCACCGGGACGGACGCGGTCGCCTGGTACAGGTTCGTGGTGCCGGTGCCATCGTCATAGGCGGCGGAGCCGACGCTGTAGTTTGCGCCCGAGTTGTCGATGCGCAGGAATACCTGGGTCGTGTTGGTGATGGCGCCCACGAAATCAGCGCCGGCGGAATCGACCGTGCCGACGTTGGCCTCGTAACTGCTGATGGTCTGGGGACCGTGGGAGACAATCATGGCCACCGGGTTCTGGGACGCGGCGGGCTGGATCCAGGCCTCGAGGGTGATGTGGCCGGTGATGTTCACCTGGGCCGGGTTGTTGAAACTGGCCCAGTGATGCGTGGTACCGTCGAACGCCACGGCGGTATTGCCCGCGTCGAAACCGGCGAGGGTCGGGGGCTGGGGCCCGGCCACGCTGTTGGTGGCGCCAACCAGGTCACCGGCGGCGGCGGACCCGGCGGTGCCGCTGTTCGCGACGGGCCAGAAGGCGGGATCGCTCAGCGTCAGATAGGTCTTCGGAATGGTGGTCTTCTCGGGAATCGGCGCGCCGTAGTTGGCCAGAACCTGCTCGCCGCCCGCGTTGAACACCAGCGACTCGTAATTGGTGGGGTAGTTCGCCACGGTTCCCGCCTGATGATGACGCAGGATCTGGTCCGGTGTGAGCGCGAGGTTGTTGTAAAAGGCGACATGATCCACGTCGCCCTCGAACGGGTTTGCCCCCAGCCCGGAGGCGATGTTGTACGAGCCGATAGCGAAGTCGGCGGGAACCGTGCCATCCTCGGTGGTCTCCTGGTTGGCCGAGTAATAGGCGTTGCTGTTGGTCGCGGCGGCTTCGCCATCCACGTACGCGGTCAGCACGCCCACCCACTGGTCGTTGCCGGGGTAGGTGTCGGTGCTCGCAACGATGCCGACTTCATAAGACGGCTCCCAGGTAAACACGAGGTGCTGCCACGCCCCGACGGTGTAGGGGAGATCCGTCAGCACGTCCTGGCCGCTGCTGCCCTGGCCCGAGTACATCCGGAAGGTCCAGCCCAGCCCGGAATAGCCGGAGATGTTCTGGTTGTAGTTGGTGTTGGGCGCGCGCTGGAAAACCACCCAGCCCGTGCGGTTGCCGGAACTGACGTAGCGGTTGTTGATCGGGGCGGCACCCGGGTTCTGCCGGTCACTCGTCGGGCGGACCCAGAGTTCCAGCGTGAACGGAAACGCCGGCGAGGGGTTGTTGTCAGCCAGCCACGGGAGGTCGGTCGTGGAGTTGCCGGCGAGCTGGTGGTAGGCGAAGGCGCCGCCGGTGGTGCGTCCGGCGAGGGCGCTGGTGGCCGGGTGGCGGACATCCGCCGTGTTGGTGCCCATGGCCGCGCCGCGATCATCGCCGAAGTTCACCGCCACATCCGGGCTCGGGGCCCGCTCGTTGAGCTTCAGATAGAGCACCGGGTGGCCGGCCTGGATGAGGGAGGTGTAGGATTGCCCCCGCGCGGCGTTGGTCCCGTTCTGGTAGTGCGCCAGAACCTGCGCCGGGGTGAGCATCGTGTTGTAGAGGGCGAACTCGTCAATCCCGCCGGTCCACGGGTTCTCAAATCCGGAGGTGCCACCGTTGGCGTTGTTGTAGCCGCCGAGCGACAACGCCGGCGCGCCGTTGGGCTGGACCGCGTTGGTGTCCTGGCAGGAATAGTAGCCCGGACCGGAGCCCGTGTAGATGTTGGTGTTGGCGGCGACACCGTCAATGTAGATCGTCAGGGTCGCATTGGTCACCTGCATCGGATTGTAAACCACCGCCACATGCTGCCACTTGCCGAGCGTGAACGGCACGCCGCTGGTGACGTCCAAATGCCCGCTGGTGTCCTGGTTGTTGTACATCCGGAATTCCCAGCCGACCCCCGGTCCCTGCGTGTAGCCGCTCGTGTTCGTGTTGGCGCCGCGTTGGTACATCACCCAGCCCTGGCGCGTGGCGCCTTGCGTGTAGCGGTTGCACCAAACTCCCATGCCGTTGTTCGCCTGGTCGCTGACCGGGTAAATCCAGGACTCGACAGTGAACGCTTGCGTGCTCGGGGGGTTCACGGCCGCATTGAACGGAACCTCCGTCCGGGTGGTGAAGTCAAAAAACTCCGCGGTGTCGGGATCGCCCGCAATGGCGCCAGGCATCGGATGGACCGTGCCGCCCGTGACATAGGCCAGGTCGTTGCTGGCGTTGCCGGCCGCCCCCAGGCTGCCGATATTGAGGTTGAGGAGGTCCCGGGTGGTATTGTCGTTGAAGCGATAATACGCCACCGGCTGGTCCGCGAGCACGGTGGATTCGTAATCGGCGGCGGCGGCCAGGCGCGGCAGCAGGCAAACTGCCGACGCCATTACCGCCAAGCCGAGGCGGGTGTTGTGTCTGTTCATGATCGTTCTTCGGGTGTTGGGTTGTCCATAGGCGGCCCGGCGAATTACACCCGGCCGCCCGCTCCGCTCCAGACCACACTAGCGCTATGGCGCCCGGGACGCTTCGCGAATTGAAGAGCCCCGTCGCGCAGCCCGGAACGGAGCAGGAACCTTAGCGGGGATGTGTGGCGACCCAGCGGCGGGAATGTCAAGATACAGTGGCGGGACGATGACACCGCGCCTCCACCCGGCGGACCATGAGCAGCCCCCCGCGCCCGAAGATCACTCCCCGAGAAAATAGCGAAGGGAGTCGGCCACGCCGCGGCCCTCACCCAGCGGGCTCACATATCCACCCTGCCGCCGCACCAGTTCGTGCACCTCCGGGATGCCGTTTGCGGGGGAGGCCAGGAACCGGGCGTGCCGGGACGACAGCATCGGCAGATCGTTGTAATGGTCCCCCGCGGCGAACACCCTGTCGGCGGTAATCCCGACGCGCCGGGCCAGCTCCGAGAGCGCAGTCCCCTTGTTGTAATCGGCGTGCGCCAGGCGGACCGAAGTGTGATTGCGCACCTGGGTCAGCCCGGGAATCCCCGCGCAGACCTCCTCCAGATACTGGCTCGCGCCCGCCGCCTCCTCCGGCGACTGCGCCACCAGGCAAAACGGGGAAAAGTCATCCTCGAAAACCATCACCTCGAACCGCTCCTTGACCCCGCGGATGATGCGGGGCAGGCGCGGGAGGAGGCGGGCAAACAGGCCGGCGTGGGCCGCCTCGCAGTCCCGGTTCCACTCCTCCACCCCCACGTAGTCTCCGCCCCGCCGTTCATGGATTTCCCGCTCCACCAACACCAGATAATCAGGCTGCACCGCCAATTGCAGCCGGTCCAGGGTCTGCATCAGGCTCGCCCGGTCACGGCCGGTGTTGATCACCCATTTGGCGCCCCGCTGCTGGAGGCCGGCGATCAATGCCTGGAGGTCCTCCGGAACGGGCGGGTCGTCGAGGTCGGCGTAGAGAGTCCCGTCAAAATCAGTCGAAACAAGTTGGATCCGGGGGGGGTTCATGGTCAGGACACGGAGGCTGCGGCAAGGCACTTCTCATTCTGGATCCCCACTGGCGCAAACACGGGCTGGCTGCCCGGGCCACGGGACACGTTGGGGATGGGTGGGGCCGGCCGCCGGGTCCGCGGGACCGCGAACCGGGCGGTGAGGATGCAGAGCGCTCGCACGCGGGCCATCCTCGCATTTCCACCCGCGCCGGTCAAAGCCCCGCGCGGTTTGACGCCCACAAGTTGCGATCTCGTTGTGTGATCTCGTTGTTGACAGCGCGAACAACGGGGCTTTACTCTCAGGCCAGCCTTCCACGCCAAACCCGTGGGGCGCAAATTTGAATTGTGGCTGAAAAAGACGATTACTTGGTGGACATCCTGGTTGACTTGGGGTTCTTGAGCCCCGATCAGGTGGCGGCCCTCCGGACGGAGGCCCAGTCAGCCGGCGTGGGAGTCGTCGATCTCGCGGTCGCCAACAAGTTAATCCGCGCGGCGGATGTTACCCAAGCCAAGGCGGCTCACTTCGGAGCCGAGGTTGTCACCCTCGCAGAGATGAAGATCGAGGACGATGTGATCGCCGCGATCCCCCGCCATATCGCCCGCAAGTACCGGGTCGTGCCGGTCTTCAAACACGACAACGCCATCACGGTGGCGCTGGCCGACCCGTCGGACCTCGACACACTGGACAGCTTGGGCCACCTGCTCCACGCGGAAATCGATTTGCGGGTTGCCTCCGAGGCGGACATCGAGACCGCCCTCGGCAAGTACTACGGCGGCGACAAGGGCGGCGGCCGGTCTGTTGCGACCGACCCCAAGCTCGCGGAGACCATCAAGGAACTGACCGAGGAGCATGTCCAGGTCAAGGGCGGCGACGATGCCGACGGTGGCACTGTGGCCGCGGACGCGCCGCTCATCAAACTGGTCAACGGGATCATCACGGAGGCGTTCAAGATGCGCGCCTCGGACATCCACCTTGAGCCGCTCGCCAAGAAGTTCCGCATTCGCTACCGGATTGACGGCGTGCTGCACGAGATGAAGCCGCCGCCCAAACGCCTGCAGGCGGCCATCGTGAGCCGCTTGAAGATCCAGGCGAACATGTCCATCTCCGAGCACCGGGTCCCCCAAGACGGCCGGATCCAGACGAGCGTCGGGACCAAGCTGATCGACCTGCGCGTCTCGTGCCTGCCGACCAACCATGGCGAGAGCATCGTCATGCGTATTCTGGACAAGGAAGGCCTGCGCCTCGGCCTGCCCGAGCTCGGCTTCTTCACCGACGACCAGCAGACCTTCGAGCGCCTGATCGGCCTGCCCGACGGCATCCTGCTGGTCACCGGCCCCACCGGTTCCGGCAAGACCACCACGCTTTACTCCTGCCTCCACTTCATCAACCGGCCGGACCGGAAGATCATCACGGTCGAGGACCCGGTCGAGTACATCCTCGCGGGCATCAACCAGGTGCAGGTGCAGGAGGCGGTGGGGCTGAGTTTCGCGATGGCGTTGCGCTCAATTCTGCGGCAGGCGCCGAACGTGATCATGATCGGCGAAATCCGCGACATGGAGACCGCCTCCATCGCGGTCAATGCGTCCCTGACCGGCCATTTGGTTTTCTCGACGCTGCACACGAACGATGCCCCCAGCGCGGTGACCCGTCTCATTGACATCGGGGTGAAGCCGTTCCTCGTGGCCTCGTCCACCCGGGCGCTCATGGCCCAGCGGCTGGTCCGGAAGATCTGCAAGCAGTGCGCCACCCCGACCATGCCCACCGAGGCGGAAATGCGCACCCTTGGCCTCGACGCCGGCAACACCCAAGGCGCCAATTTCATGAAAGGCAAGGGGTGCGCCAACTGCAACGGCACCGGGCACCGCGGCCGGTTCGGCATCTTCGAGATCTTCGTCATTGATGACGACGCGCGGAAGCTGATTTACGAGAAGGTACCGTCCTCCGTGCTCCGCGCCCGGGCGCGCGAGATGGGCATGCGCACGCTGCGCGAGGACGGCATCCGCAAAGTTTTGGCCGGGCTCACCACTCCCGAGGAAGTCATCCGCGCGACCGTGGGTGACTCGGAATGATGGGCCGGGTAGAGAGGGGGGTCGGGGTTGGAGAGGTCAGCCGGAGACACCTGCCGCAGGCGGGCCGTCGGCGTGACGAATTATCTTCACCCCGGTCAAATCCTGTGGTTATAATGCACGGTTGAAGAACGGATTGTCGCATGTCGTATTCAATGTCAGATTTGCTGCAGTTGGTGGTGTCCGAGGGCGGCTCGGACCTGCACATCCGTTGCAACACGGCCCCCACCATCCGGGTCCACGGCATTCTCCACCGGGTTGAGGGCCCCTCCTTGAAGCCCGAGGACACCGAGGCCTTGATGCGCAGCATCACCTCCGAGGATCACATCCAGCACGTCCGTGAGCGCGGCGGCGCCGACTTCGGGTTCGCGTTCGGCGAAATGGCCCGCTTCCGGGTCAGCGTGTTCAAGGAAAAGGGGAACTTCGGCATGGTACTCCGGCAGATCCCCAGCAAGCTCCTCACCATGGAGCAGATCGGGATCCCCGTCTCGGCCAAGGAACTGCTCTACAAGCCGCGCGGTCTCGTGCTGGTCACCGGCCCCACGGGCTCCGGCAAGACCACCACCCTCGCCTCGATGATCAACATCATCAACGAGGAGCGTGACGAGGCCCACATCATCACCATCGAAGACCCGATCGAGTATTACCACACCCACAAAAAGGCGCTGGTCACCCAACGCGAGATTGGCGTCGATGTGCCGAATTTCGGCGAAGCGCTGCGCCGCGCGCTGCGCCAGGACCCGGACGTGATTCTGGTCGGCGAAATGCGCGACCTGGAGACCATTGACGCCGCCATCACCGCGGCCGAGACCGGCCACTTGGTCTTCGGCACCCTGCACACCACCGGTGCCGCCAAGACCATCGACCGTGTGGTCAACGCCTTCCCCACCAACCAGCAGGAGCAGATCCGCATCCAGCTCTCGACCGTGCTCCAGGCGGTGATTTCCCAGTTGCTCCTGCCGCGCATCGACAAGCCGGGGCGCGTCGCCGTGTTCGAGATCATGGTGAACACCCCCTCCATCGCCGCGCTCATCCGCGACAACAAGAGCTTCCGGATCCAGTCTGACATCCAGACCGGCGCGAAGTACGGGATGGTGACGCTCGACGCATTCCTGATCGAAAAATACCTGGCCGGCCTCATCTCCCGCGAGGAGGTCATCACCAAGTCGCAGGACCCCATCACCATCCAGGCAAAACTTCAGGAAATCGAGCTGGCCCAGGCGGTCGGCGTCGATGCCAACACCCTGGTCGAGGGCAAGACCTAGAGTCCTGCGCGCCCCTGACATCCATTTACTGGCGATCCTATGGCCGAGGAAATCAACAGTCCGCTGCTCTCGCTCATCAAGAGCCTCAGCCTTATCGACGATCTCCAGTTCGAGGATGTCGTGGGCGAGTTCAAACGCACCGGCAAGCCGGCCATGCAGATCCTGCAGGACTTCGGGATCATGGATCTCGACGCCATCCTCCACGTGATCGCGGAGCATCTCGCCACCCAGGTCGTCACGGTGCGCGAGCGCGATCTGACCCCGGCCCTGATCCAACTGGTGCCCGCCAAAACGGCCCGGATGTACCAATGCCTGCCGGTCGGCCAGGCCGACGGGGCGATCCAAATCGCCCTGGTGGACCCGCTGAACTCCCAGCGGATTGACGAGATCAACTTCGTCCTGAAGAAGGACACCCAGCTCGTGGTGGCGGACCCCGCGGTGGTGGAGAAGGCCATTGAGAAGTTCTATCCCGCCGGCTCCGGCCCGGAAGCCAGCGACAGCTTCTCCGAACTGCTCAAGGAACTCGGCGAGGACAAGGAGATCGCCGAGGAGGTCAGCGCCGCCGCGGCGATGGACGACACCGCCCTCATGCAGGAGATCGCCAACCAGGCGCCCATCGTCCGGTTCGTGAACCTGGTGCTCTTCCAGGCGGTCCAGGACCGCGCCAGCGACATTCACTTCGAACCGTTCGAAGACGAGTTCCGCATCCGTTACCGCGTGGACGGCGCGCTCTACGAGATGTCCCCCCCGCCCAAGGCCCTCGCCCTGCCCGTGATCTCGCGTATCAAGGTCATGTCGAACCTGAACATCTCCGAGACGCGCATGCCGCAGGACGGCCGCATCAACTACCCCATGGGGAGCCGCAGCATCGATTTGCGCGTCTCCACCCTCCCGACCCAGTTCGGCGAGTCCGTGGTGTTGCGCGTGCTGGACCGCAACTCGGTCAGCCTCGAGATCGAGTCGCTGGGCTTCCCCAAGTATCTCTACGACTACACCTGCGAGGCGATTCTCCGCCCGAACGGCATCTTCGTCGTCACCGGCCCCACCGGTTGCGGCAAGACCACCACGCTCTATTCCTGCCTCCGGCGCGTCAACACCATCGACTCCAAGCTCCTCACCGCCGAGGACCCCGTCGAATACGACATCGAGGGGATCATGCAGGTGGCGATCCACGAGTCGGTCGGGCTGACCTTCAGCAAGACGCTCCGCTCCTTCCTGCGGCAGGACCCCGACGTGATCATGGTCGGGGAGATGCGCGATCTCGAGACCGCCCAGATCTCGATTCAGGCGTCCCTCACCGGCCACTTGGTGCTGAGCACGCTACACACCAACGACTCGCCCGGCGCGGTCACGCGTCTGATCGACATGGGCGTGGAGCCGTTCCTCATCTCCTCGACGATGGTGGGGGTGGTCGGCCAGCGCCTGGTGCGGATGGTCTGCAAGATGTGCCGGACGCCGTTCGAACCGACGGAGAACCAGCTCGCGATGCTCAACCTCTCGCCCCACGACCTGGGTGACAAGGTGTTCTATTACGGCCGCGGCTGCTCGAACTGCAACGACACCGGCTACCGCGGGCGGAAGGGCATCTTCGAGCTGCTCGTCATCAGCGAGCCGATCCGCACCCTGATCAACGAGCGCGCCCCCACCGTGGTGCTGCGCCAGAAAGCCATCGAACTCGGGATGATCCCGTTGCGCGAGGACGGTCTGAGGAGTATTTTTGACGGGGACACAACGATCGAGGAAGTGGTCAAGTACACCTAAGCCAACCCGGGAGGGCCTATGCCGAAGTTCAATTATGTCGCCATGGACGCGCATGGCAAGGAGACCAAGGGCACGCTCGAAGTCGCCACGCAGAGCGAGGCGATCGCCCGCGTGAAGGACATGAACTTGTACCCGACGAAAATCGTCGAGGTCGAAAAAGCGAAAGGAAAGGAGAAGGGCGCCGACAAGAAGGGCAAGCCCGCCCCCAAAGCCTCGAAGAAGAAGGGGGGGGCGATGAACATCAACATCAAGATCCCCGGTCTCGGTGGGGGTGTGAAGTCGAAGGTTCTCTGCACCTTCACCCGCCAGCTCGCCACGCTGGTGGATGCCGGCCTCCCGCTCCTCCGCGGGCTGCGCGTGCTGGAGAAACAGGAGCGGAACCTCACCCTCAAGGGCATCATCGGGGAACTGGCCCTCTCCATCGAGGGTGGCAGCACCTTTTCCGAGGGGCTGGCCCAACACCCCAAGGTCTTCAACCGACTCTTTGTCAACATGGTGAAGGCCGGCGAGCTCGGCGGCGTGCTCGAAGTCGTCCTCACGCGCCTTTCCGAGTTCATGGAGAAGGCCCAGAAGATCAAGGGCAAGGTCGTGGCCGCCATGTTTTACCCGGTCGCGGTGCTGATCGTCGCCACCGGCATCATGTTCATCCTGATGACGATGGTCATCCCGAAGTTCAAGGAGGTGTTTTCCGGTCTCGCGGACGGCGCGCAACTCCCGCCCTTCACGCGGTTTGTCATGGATGTCAGCGATGCCATCCGGCTGCACATCGGCTACACCATCCTGACCGGCATCGGCCTGTTCATCGCCTTTACCCTCTTCAAGAAGACCAAGTTCGGCCGCCATGTCTGGGACAAGTTCTGCCTCAAGGCGCCCGCCGTCGGCCCGGTCGTCAGCAAGGTGGCCATCTCCCGCTTCACACGGACGCTCGGCACCCTGGTGAGCAGCGGTGTGCCGATCCTCCAGGCCCTCACCATCGTCAAGGAAACCGCCGGCAACGTCATCATCAGCGACGCCGTCAATTCCGTGCACGAGAGCGTGAAGGAGGGTGAGACCATCACGGCCCCCCTCGAAGGCTCCGGGGTCTTCCCGCCCATGGTGATCAGCATGGTGGACGTCGGCGAGCAGACCGGCGCCCTCCCGGAAATGTTGCTGAAGATCGCCGACAACTACGACGAGGAAGTCGATAACGCCGTGGCGGCCATGACCTCCCTCCTCGAGCCGATCATGATCGTCTGTCTGGCCGTCATCGTCGGCAGCATCGTCATCGCGATGTTCCTCCCCCTCATCGACCTGATGAACAAGGTCGGCGAGCCGGACGGCGGCAAGAAGGAGTAAGGCGGCTTCCAGCACGGCCGACCAACGGGACGGCGGGCGGGCGCAGCCCCAGCCCGCCGTTCCTGCGTACGCGACCGGCTCACCCCAGGGCCAGGGCCCGTCCGGCGGGGTCCAGCTCGCACCAGGTTCCCGCCGGCAACTCGCCCAATGGGAGGGACCCGATCCGCACCCGCACCAGCCTGAGGGTGGGATGGCCGATGGCTGCGGTCATGCGCCGCACCTGCCGGTTCTTCCCTTCGGTTAACTCCAGCCCAATCCAGTTAGTGGGCACGTTTTTCCGGAAGCGGATCGGTGGCGTGCGGGGCGGCATGCTTGGCTGGGGATCCAGCAGCCAGACGCGGCAGGGAAGCGTTTGCCGGCCCTGGATGAGCACCCCGCGCGCCAGCGCCGCCAAGGTATCGGGAGCGGGGAGACGCTCCACCTCCGCCCAATACTCACGCTCGTGCGCCGAGCGCGGGTGGAGCAGGCGCTGGTTCAGGGCCGCCTCGTCGCTCAGGAGCAGTAGCCCCTCAGAATCCGCGTCCAAGCGCCCGATCGGGTAAACGCGCGGCGGAAAACCGAACTCCGCCAGGCTCCGGTTGGGCGAGCCGTCCGGCGTAAACTGCGACAAAACGCCGAACGGCTTGTGGAAGGCGATCAACACAGGATCGCGGGGGGCTGGCCACGCCCCGGGACGGTGGCACAACGCTCGTGCGGAGACATGGTCACCAGCGGCGGGAGTCCCTCCCCGTTACGAGTCGCGCACCACCGCCTGGAGGCGGTCCTTGAGTTGCGCGACCAGCTTCTCCTGGGCGGCGTTGACCTCGTTGTCGGTGAGGGTTCGCTCCGCGCTCCGGTAGGTCAGGCCGTAAGCCATGCTCTTCTGCCCTGCGGGGACATTGGCGCCCCGGAAGACGTCGAACAGGTCGGCCCCCTCCAGGTTGGCCGCCTTGGCTTGGCGCACCACCTGGAGCACCGCCTCGTGCGTGGTCGCCTCGGGCACCAGCAAGGCCACGTCGCGGCGGATCGCCGGGAACGCGGGGAGCGGGCGGAAGCCTTTCAAAGTGTTCCGCCGGGCCAGCAGGGCGTCGAGATCCAGCTCGGCGAGGAGCACCGCGTCGCGCAGATCGTAGCGCTTGCCCAGCAGCGGGAGGAGCCGTCCCATTTCGCCCAGCGGCAGCTTCCCGAGCTGGATGGCGGCCGACTCCAGGAACAGAGCCCCGGCCCCGGGACGCCGCGCCCAGGCGGCACCGCGAATGCCGAACTGCTCAAGAAACTCCTCCACCAAACCCTTCAGGTCATGCAAGTCAAAACGCGCCTCGCGATCCTCGCCCGCCCAGAAGAGCGGATGGCGGCGGCCGGTCAGGGCGATGGCGACCCGGCGCTGCTCCCGTCCCGCGGCGGGGAAGACTCGGCCAACCTCAAACAGCGCCAGATCCTCGTTTTTGCGGCTCAAGTTGTGCCGCAGGGTGTCGAGCAGCCCGGGGAGCAGGCTCGGGCGCAGCACGTTCATGTCGCTGCTGAGCGGGTTGGCCAATGCCACCAGCGCATCGCCCGCCACCAACCGGGCGGAGGCCTCGCCCACCAGCGTCTGCCCCTGCGCCTCTGACAAGCCCAGCCCGGAGAGGATCCGCCTCACCTCCGTCAGGGTGTCGTGCACCGCGTCATAGGCATGGGTTCCCAACGCGCCGCGCGGCGGGGTGGCGGGGATGTTGTCCACCCCGTGCAGCCGCGCCACCTCCTCGATCAAGTCCGCCTCCCGCTTCAGGTCCACCCGGAAGCTGGGGGCTTGGAAGACCCATTCGCCAGCCGGGCCCGCCTCGGGGAGGCGCTGGATCCCGAGCCGGGCGAGCGATGATTCGATCCGTACGTCATCTACCTCGATGCCCAGCAACTGCCCCACCTTCCGAGGGCGGAGCGTGACCCGGCGAGCCGCCACCGGGGTGGAATAGGCATCCACCACGCCGGCGGCCAGCCAACCGCCAGCGGTCTCCAGAATCAACCGCGCCGCGCGGCGGCTGGCCCAGTCGCAGGCGCCCACATCCCCCCCTCGCTCGAAGCGGTAGGATGACTCGGTCCGCAGCCCGAGCCGTTTCGAGGTGGCGCGGATGTTCTGCGGCTTGAAGTAGGCGCTTTCGAGCAGAACATCGGTGGTGTCCGCCTTGATCTCGCTGTCGAGGCCGCCCATGACGCCCGCCAGCGCGAGCCCCCTCGCCGGGTCGGCAATGACCAGCATCTGGGCGGTCAATTCGCGGGTCTGGCCGTCGAGGGTGGTGAACTTCTCGCCCTCCGCGGCGGGCCGGACCACGATGGCGGGCCGGCCATCGGCCGCCGCACCGAGCAACCGGTAATCAAACGCATGGAGCGGCTGCCCGGTTTCGAGCATGACGTAGTTGGTCACGTCCACCACGTTGTTGATGCTCCGCACGCCCACCTTTTCGAGCGCGTTCCGCAACCAGTCGGGGCTGGGACCGATCTTGACGCCCTGGATGACCCGCGCGGTATAGCGCGGACACCACTCGGGGGCCTCGAGGCGGACACTCACCAAGGCGTCCACCGCCGGGTTTCCCGACGGCTCAGGAAGGGCGTCCGGGGGCAACCGCAGCGGGTTCCCGGTCACCGCGCCGATCTCCCGCGCGATGCCGACCAAACTGTTCAGATCCGGGCGGTTGGGGGTGACTTCGAGATCGTAAATGACGTCGCTCCCGGCCCGGCCGAGATGCTCGGCGAGGGGTTGCCCCACCTTGGCGTCACCCGGCAGGATCAGGAGTCCGTCCACCGCGTCCGGGAGGCCCAGCTCCTGGGGCGAGCACATCATCCCATGGGACTCGATGCCGCGGATCTTGCCGACTTTGATGGTGAAGGGGGCTTCACCGGGCTTCGGCGGGAGGGAGGCGCCGGGGAGGATCAAGGGCACCTTGTCACCCGCCTGGAAATTCTGGGCTCCGCACACGATTTGGCGTTCGCCCCGGCCGTCGTTGACCCGGCAGACCGAGAGCTTGTCGGCGTTGGGGTGCTTGTCACGCGTGATCACCTGGGCGACCACGATGCCCTCGAACTCGCCCCCGACTTTGACCACCCCTTCCACCTCGACGCCAAGCATGGTCAGACGCTCCGACAATTGCTCGGGGGTCCAATCGAAATCAACGTATTGCTTGAGCCAATTCAGTGTTACTTTCATGAAAACGCGTGGCGAGGGTAGGCTTTCGCGGCGGCTGAATCAAACCAATTGGGGTGCCGCGCCCGCATTGACATGCCGTCCTCCTCTGGCAGATTGACGGCCAACGAGATGCGCCATCCCCCGCTCAACTCCCGGGGGAACCACCCGACGGTGGCACTGTCCCCGCCCGAATGGAAATCCAGATCCTCTTTGAGCGCCAAAACCGGTTCTTCCGCGACCCGGCGGAAAAGCTGACCGCCTGGCGGCCGGAGGAAATCCCCGGACTGTTCGACCGCCTGGAGCACGCCCTTGACCGCGGCTGTCACGTCGCGGGATTCCTCTCCTACGAAGCGGGGCGCGCGTTTGAGCCGGCGCTCGCCGGCACGCGCGAAACGAGTGGGTTCCCCCTGGCCCAATTCGGCGTGTTCCACGGAATCGCGCCGGGCCCGCCTCCGCCTCCCCCCACCCCCACGCGGGTGGAAAGACGCCTCGCCATCGACGAGGCGGCCTACCGCGCGAACATCGGCCGCATCCGCGACTACATCCGCGCCGGCGATGTCTATCAAATCACGTATTGCGCCCGCTATGAACTGTGGATCACCGGCGATCCGATCGCCCTCTTTCACCGGCTGCTCCGGCACCAACCGGTCCCCTACCCCGCCTGGTTCCGTTCCGAGGAAGCCACGTTGCTCTCGCTTTCGCCCGAGCTGTTCTTCCGCAAGACGGGCAACCGCATCGTCACCCGCCCGATGAAGGGGACCTGGCGGCGCGGCGGGAATCCGCTCACCGATTGGTGGGGCCGCCGCCGGCTCCATTACGACGAGAAGAACCGCGCGGAAAACGTGATGATCGTCGATCTGATGCGCAACGACCTCGGCCGTGTCGGCTCCCAGGTCCACGTCCCGACCCTGTTCGATGTCGCCTCGTACACCACGCTGCACCAGATGACTTCCACGGTGGCGGCGGAGGTGCCGCCCGGCATCCGGGCGTTTGATCTCTTCCGCGCCCTCTTCCCCTCCGGCTCGGTGACCGGCGCCCCCAAGGTCCGCGCCATGCAGATCATCGAGGAGGTGGAACCCGAACCCCGGCGCATTCACACGGGTGCAATTGGCTACATCACCCCCTCGCGGGAGATGTTCTTCAACGTGGCGATCCGCACCCTCCTGGTGCGTGAGGGGCGCGGGGAAATGGGAGTCGGGGGTGGGATCGTCTGGGATTCCACCCCGGAGGGCGAATTCGCCGAGTGCCAGCTCAAGGCGACGTTCCTGGATTAGTGCCGTGTCGGGGGGACGTTCCAATGCGTGATCAGGTCGACCTTTGGCGGCGCGGTTCAACCCGGCCTGGACCCGTAAGCTGGACGCCCAGGAGGGTGTGAAGGGGCAGAGCCAGTGGAGGGGGCCTACCGAGCGGCACCCAAGTCCCTTGGGGCTTTGGCTAAAACTGCCGCAGGAAACGGATGTCGTTCTCGTAGAACAACCGGATGTCGCTGATGCCGTAGCGGATCATGGCGATCCGCTCGATACCGAAACCAAATGCCCAGCCGCTCCAAACTTCGGGATCATAGCCGACATTTTCGAACACCTGGGGATGCACCATCCCGCAACCGGCAATTTCGAGCCACTCCTTCCCCATCTTCCGGGTGAGCGTGCTGCTGAAATCGATTTCGAAACTCGGTTCGGTGTAGCTGAAATAGTGCGGGCGGAACCGGATGCGGGTCTCGGGCCCCATCAATTCGCGGAAGACGAATTCCACCGTCCCCTTGAGATCGCCCACGGTCACGTTCCGGTCGACATACAAGCCCTCGACCTGATGGAAGGTGGGGTTGTGCGTGGCATCGGCGTTGTCACGCCGGTACACCCGGCCCGGCACGATGATGCGGATGGGCGGCGGCTGCTTTTCCATCACCCGGATCTGCACCGAGGAGGTATGCGTGCGGAGAAGGGTGCGGGGGGCGGACGCGACCGGCTGGCCGAGGTAGAAGGTGTCCTGGGAATCACGCGCCGGATGGTCGGCGGGTGTGTTCAAGGCGTCGAAGCAATGCTGCTCGTCCTCGATCTCGGGACCATCGGCGACGGCGAAGCCGATTTTGCGGAAGCTGCGGACGATATCCTCGGTCACCTGCGTAAGCGGATGGAGCCGCCCGAGGGAGCGGCGTCGGCCGGGCAGGGTGAAGTCGGTGGGGTCCTTGGGCAGCGAGGCCTCGAGTTCGAGCTGTTCACGCCGGGCGGTCAGGGCCGCTTCCAGCTCGACTTTGGCCAGGTTGAGGGCCTTGCCCGCCGCGGGCTTGTCCTCGCGGGGAAGCGTGCCCAACTGCTTGAGCAGGGCGGTGAAACTCCCGTTCGCGCCGAGGAAGGCGACGCGGGCCTGCTCCAGCGCGGGGAGGGTGGTGGCGGCCGCCAATCCGGCGAGCGCCGCCTGCCGCAACGGTTCAATCTGATCCGCGAATCCACTCATGGGAAACTCCGCTCCGAAAGGCAAAACGGGCGAACCGGTGATAACGCGGGTCGCCCGTGGCCGATAAACTGGGAAAGCTCGGGGAGCCTCAGGCGGCCTTGACGGCTTTGGTTTTGGTGACCAAGGCGCCCTGGGCGATCTTCACCAACTCCAGAAATGCCAAATTGTCGGTCGCGGCGAGGTCGGCGATGATCTTGCGGTCGAGGGCCACCTTGGCGGCCTTCAGACCTTCAATTAGGCGGCTGTAGGTCAGGCCGGCGGCGCGGGCGGCCGCGTTGATGCGCACCTGCCAGAGGGCGCGGAACGTCCGCTTCTTGGTGCGGCGGTCGCGGTAGGCGTACTTGCGGCCGTGATCAACGGCATCGGAGGCATAGCGATAAAGCTTCGAACGGCGCATCCGGTAGCCCTTGGCGGCCGTGATCATCCGTTTGCGGCGCTTGCGCGACGCGGGGGCGTTTGTTACTCGCATAAACTTGGGGAATAAAGGGTTGGAACGGCTCTGCCCGGCCTGAAATCAGTGGCTGAAGGGCAGGTTTTGGGTGATGCGATACGTGTCCGTCGGATCCACGGTATGCGTGCCGCGCAGGCTGCGGCGACGCTTCGCACTCTTGGTTTGGCACAGGTGCCGGCGGCCGGCGCTGCTGGCCATTACCTTGCCGCTGGCCGTGATCTTGAATCGCTTGGCCACGGACTTTTTGGTCTTGATACCTTTGGGACGTCGCATAAATCAGCTTTCTTTCAAAAGAGCGCGCACTATACGCCCGATGTTCCAAAGGTGGCAAGCAAATATTTCGCGAAAAAAGGTTTTGTCAATTCCCCGCCTCCCCTTGAAGATACCGGCGGTCTGTCTATGAGCCAGCTGAACAACCAAGTCGCCGTCGTCACGGGTGCCGGGCGGGGGATCGGGCGCGCCATCGCGCTGCAATTCGCCGCCGCCGGTGCCGACATCGTCTGTGTGTCTCGCACGGCGGAAAACGCCGAGCGCGTTGCCGCCGAGGTCCGCGCCCTCGGCCGCAAGAGCTGGGCCTATGCGGTCGATGTCTCCGATTCCGCTGCGGTGGCCACCGCGGCCGAGGCGATCCTCGCCGCCGCCGGGCGGGTGGATATTCTGGTCAACAACGCGGGGGTGACCCGCGACGGGCTGCTGATGCGGATGAGTGAGGCGGACTGGGACACGGTGCTCGACACGAACCTGAAGGGGGCCTTCCTCTTCACGAAGGCCTTTTCCCGCGGCTTCCTCAAGCAACGGTCCGGCCGGATCATCAACATTTCCTCGGTCATCGGCCTGATCGGCAACGGCGGCCAGGCGAATTACGCGGCGAGCAAGGCGGCCTTGATCGGGTTCACCCAGTCGGTCGCCAAGGAGTTTGGCTCCCGCGGCGTCACCGCCAACGCGATCGCCCCGGGCTTCATCGAGACCGACATGACGTCGGTGCTCAAGCCGGAGCAGCGGGCGGAGATCCTCAAGGGGGTGCCGCTGGCGCGGCTGGGACAGCCGGACGACATCGCGGGGGCCGCGGTGTTCCTGGCCGGACCGTCCGCGTCCTTCATCACCGGGCAGGTGCTGACCGTGGATGGCGGCATGGTGATGTGAGCCGCGCGGCGGGCTGCTCCGACTTGGTGGGAGGAGGCGGATTCGCGCCGCATTGTCCCCGATTTTTTGGGGCTCCCCAGCCCGCTGGACTGACCGACGTTGGTTCAATCCGGGCTTGACGGGTCCCTGATGGTAGAATAGACACACAGCAAAATTAACGAAGTGGAGATCAACATGGCTGAGAAGAACATCGAACAACAGGTCAAGGACATCATCGTGGAGCAGTTGGGGGTGAAGGCGGATCAGGTCACCCCGGAAGCCAGGTTCATCGAGGACCTCGGCGCGGACTCCCTCGACACGGTGGAGCTGGTGATGGCGTTGGAGGAGGCCTTCGGCCAGGACATTCCCGACGAGGAAGCGGAGAAGCTGCAGACCGTCGGCGACGTGATCAAGTACCTGGAGGAACTCCCGCCGAAGTGAACGTCCGCCGCCGTTCGAACCCGCCCGTCCGGGGCGGAAGCGCGGGAGTACGTCCGTCTGTAACGCCATATGCCGAGCAATTACTCAGAAACCCGGGTGGTCATCACCGGGTTGGGGGTGGTGTCCTCCCTGGGTCATGACGCCGAGACCTTCTGGAAGCAACTGATCGAGGGTGCCTGCGGCATCGACCGGATCACTGCTTTCGACGCCAGCCAGTTCACGACCCAGATCGCCGCGGAGGTGCGGAATTTCGATCCCCTGCCGGCGTTTCCCTCCCCCAAGGAGGTGCGGCGGACGGATCGCTTCACCCAGTTCGGTGTTTATGCCGCCTGGCAGGCGATCCGCGATTCCGGCATCGATTTGGAGAAGATCAACCGGGACGAGGCGGGTGTGTTCATCGGTTCGGGGATCGGCGGCCTCGAGACAGTCACGGAGCAGCACACCATCCTCATGCAGCGCGGCCCGGGCCGGCTCTCGCCGTTCATGATCCCGATGCTGATCTCGAACATGGCCTCCGGCATCGTCTCGATGTACCACAACCTGCGGGGTCCCAATTTCGCGACCTGCTCCGCCTGCGCCACCGCCACCCACGCCCTCGGCGAGGCGTGGCGCACCATCAAGACGGGTGACGCCCAGGTGATGCTCGCCGGCGGCGCCGAGGCCACCATCGTGCCGATCGGCATCGGTGGCTTTTGCGCCATGAAGGCGATGAGCACGCGCAACGACGAGCCGAAGCGCGCCTCGCGCCCCTTTGATCGCGAGCGGGATGGATTCGTCATGGGCGAAGGGTCGGGCGTGCTGCTCCTTGAGGAGTTGAACCACGCCAAGGCCCGCGGCGCGAAGATTTACGCGGAATTCGTCGGCTACGGCAACTCCGCCGACGCCCACCACCTGACCGCTCCGCCGGCGAACGGCGAAGGCGCGGCGCGCTGCATGAAAATGGCGCTCCGCAACGCCGGGCTCAACCCCGGGGACATCTCCTACATCAACGCCCACGGCACCTCGACACCCCAGGGTGACATCGCCGAAACCGAGGCGGTAAAGACGGTCTTTGGGGACCATGCCCGGAAGCTCGCCGTCAGCTCCACCAAGGGTGCCACGGGCCACATGCTCGGTGCCGCCGGAGCGGTCGAGATGATCGCCTGCGTCAAGGCCATCGCCACCGGCATCGTGCCGCCCACCATCAATTACGAGAACCCGGATCCCGCCTGCGACCTCGATTACGTGCCCAACACGGCCCGTGAGATGCGCGTCAATGCGGCGGTCAACAACTCGTTCGGGTTTGGGGGGCACAACTCGACGGTGATCGCGAAGCGGTTCGAAGGCTGAGCCCGCGCCGCCGTCCCGCGACCATGCGCTTCCTGCCGCTCATCGAACGGAAGCGCGACGGCGGACGGCTCGCCCCAGCCGAGATTCAGGAGGTCGTCGCGGCGTTCACCGCCGGCCTTATCCCCGATTACCAGATGGCCGCCTTCCTCATGGCGGTCTTCTTCCGCGGGCTGGACACGCCGGAAACCACCGCCCTGACGCTGGCGATGCGCGATTCCGGGGATCGGCTCCAGTTCCCGGCGGACCCCCGCCCCCTCGCGGACAAGCACAGCACCGGCGGGGTCGGCGACAAGGTGTCGCTCCCGCTGGCGCCCCTGCTGGCCTGCCTGGGCTTCCGCGTGCCGATGCTCTCCGGCCGGGGCCTGGGCATCACCGGCGGCACCCTGGACAAGCTGGACGCCATCCCGGGCTTCCAGACCCTGCTCCCCGCCGACCGGATCGTGGCGATCACCCAGGAGGTTGGTTGCATCATCTGCGGCCAGACGGACCGGATCGCCCCTGCGGACAAGGTCATCTACGCCCTCCGCGACGCCTCCGGGACCGTTCCCTCCATCCCGCTGATCGTCGCCTCGATCCTCTCCAAGAAACTGGCGGAGAGTCTGGGGTCGCTGGTGCTGGATGTGAAATGGGGGGCGGCGGCTTTCACGCCCGGCCTGGCGCAGGCGCGCGAACTCGCCCGGGCCATGGTCGACCTCGGCAACCAGTGCGGCGTCCGCACCCGCGCCCTCCTGACGCGCATGGAGACCCCCTTGGGCCGCGCCGCCGGCAATTGGGTGGAGGTGCGCGAAGCCGTCACCTGGCTCGATGGCTGGGCCGCGGGGGGCGAACCGCGCGGTCTGGAGGACCTCACCGAGGTGACGCTCGCGTGCGCGTGCCAGTTGCTCGTCCAGACCGGCCGCGCGCCCGATTTGGCGTCGGCACGGGAAATGGCCGTCGCGTGCCTCAACTCGGGCGGCCCGAGGCGGAAATGGGACCAAATGCTGGCGGCTCAGGGCGCGGACCTGGACGCCTGCTCGCGCCTCTTGGCGGCCGCCAGCCTTGCGCCGGTGGTGGTTGAACTGACGGCCCCGCATCAGGGCTTCGTGACCGCCTGCAACGCGCGGATCATCGGCGAGGTGGTCCGCGAACTGGGCGGTGGCCGCCTGGGGCGGGAGGACCGGATCGACCCGACGGTAGGGGTGGACGGCCTCGCCAAGCCCGGCGACGCCGTCGCGGCTGGTGATCGGTTGGCCCGGATCCACGCCCGGGATGAGGCTTCGGCCGCGGCAGCTCGCGGGGTGCTGGCTGGCGTGTTCACCATCGGCGACGAAGCCGGTCGACCGACGGGGGTGGTGACCGAAGTTGTGGATTGAGCTCCCGGGGCGCGGAGGCACCCGGCGCTCCCGCGACCCCCTACCCTTCCAGTTCCTGGGTCACCACCACTTTCAACGAATCTGGAGTTGGAGACGCCGCCAAGGCGACAGCGGCCGCGGTTTCCTCGAGCGGAAACTCGCGGGTAATCAACCGCCGCATGTCGAGTCGGCGGGAAAAGACCACTCGCGCGGCCTCTGCCTGGAGCAGGAAATCGGAGGAATAGCTGCCGAGGATGTCCTTCTCATCCACACAGATCCCCCCGAGGTCGATCGGCGCCCGGGCGCCGCGCCGGGTGTGGGCGAAGAGGAGCACCCGCCCGCCGCCGCGCAGCAGGGGCGGCGCGCCGATCACCAGCGAATCCACCGGCACGGCCACCACCACGGCGTCCAAACCGCGGCCCTCGGTGTGCTCACGCGCCACGCGAGCCAGGCCGGCCTCGGCCTCGCGGGAGGGCAACCCGTTGGGGTCCGCGGGGGGGATTCGGACGGTGTCCACCGCGCCAAGTTCCCGCGCCAGCGCGAGGCGGCCGGGTTGGAGGTCCGAGGCAATCACCCGGATGCCCCGCAGGGTGAGCAACCGGGTAAACATGAGCCCGATCGGCCCCTGCCCTGCCACCAAGACCGTGTCGCCGCGCAACAGGCCGAGGCGGCGGATCCCCTTCAGCACGGTATTGACTGGCTCGACCATGGCCCCTTCCAGGAACGAGTTCCGGGCGGGGATCTTGACCACACCAGGCAGGCAGAAGGGCATCACGCGGACATACTCCGCATAGCCGCCGCCGGCGGGCTCGAACCCGGCGGTAATCCCGGTCCGGAGGTATTGCGGGCAATGGGCGAAGGCGCGGTGACGGCAGGCGTGGCAGGTCAGGCACGGCACATGGTGGTGGAGGGCGACGCGGTCCCCTTCCTCGAGTCCCTGGACGCCCTTTCCGACGCGCGCCACCACCCCGGCCGTCTCGTGGCCGAAAATCCGCGGCGGCGGCACGGTGGCGTGATAGATCTTCTTGATGTCGGTGGGGCAGACGCCGCAGGCGGCCACGCGCACCAGGATCTCGCCCTCCTCAATGCGCGGCACCGGCACCTTCTCCACCCGCAGGTCTCTCGCGCCCCGGTAAACCACCGCCCGCATCGTTTTCGGTATCTTCACCGGGGCACTCTAGCAGGCCGGGGATTCCATCTCAACGAGGACGGCGGCAGGAGTCCTCATCTTGAGGTGGGGCAGGCGTCCGGCCGTACCGCAGATTCCCCAAGGAGTCCCCAACACGCGGGCCGGACTTTGTTCGAGCGCCGCCGGTAGGACGGACGCCTGCCGACTTGGAAGTCGGCGACACGGCAGATTTGGAAATCTGCGCTACGGGGGCGGCGACCCCGTCTGTAGCGCAGATTTCCAAATCTGCTGTGTCGCAGGTTTCCCCACCTGCAGGCCGTCCGGGGTTCCGACGCGCCCAGCACCTCCGCGTCCCGGCTCAATCCTCCCGCAGCATGATCGTGTCGCGTTGAGCCCACTCGGGGTCCAGGTCGGGATGATCCAGGTTGTAGTTCAACCCGCGGCTTTCCGGGCGCTGCAAGGCGCAGCCCACGATGAGTTCGGCCACGGTGGCCAGATTCCGCAGTTCGAGCAGATCGGCGGTGACGATAAAATCCCAGTAGAACTCGTGAATCTCCTCCTGGAGATGGAGGATCCGGGTGCGGGCGCGGCGGAGACGCTTGTCGGTGCGGACGATTCCGACGTAGTCCCACATGGCCCGGCGGATTTCGTCCCAGTTGTGCGAGACCACCACCAGTTCATCCGGGTTGTGGGCTTCGCCGGAATGCCAGGCGGGGAGCGCGGGAACACCGGCGGCGGGTTTGAACCGGCGCGAATGAGCAGCGGCGCGATGGGCGCAGACGAGGGCTTCGAGCAGCGAGTTGCTGGCCAGCCGGTTCGCCCCGTGCAGGCCGGTGCAGGCCGCCTCCCCCACCGCGTAGAGCCCCGGAAGATCGGTCTCGCCGTCGAGATTCGTCAGCACCCCGCCACACTGATAATGGGCGGCCGGCACCACCGGGATCGGCTCCTTGGTCATGTCGATGCCGAACTCGAGGCAGGTGCGGTAGATGTTCGGGAAGCGGTCGATCAGGAAACGGGCCGGCTTGTGCGTGATGTCGAGGCAGACGCAGTCGGCACCGCTCTTTTTCATCTCGGCGTCAATCGCGCGGGCCACGATGTCGCGCGGAGCGAGCGATTTCAGCGGGTGGTTTCCGTCCATGAACTCGACCCCCTCGGCGCTCTTCAAGACCCCTCCCTCCCCGCGGACCGCCTCGCTGATCAGGAACGACTTGGCGCGGGGATGATAGAGGCAGGTGGGGTGGAATTGGATGAACTCCATGTTGGCCACCCGCGCGCCCGCACGGTAGGCCATCGCCACACCGTCGCCGGTCGCGATGTCGGGGTTGGTGGTGTAGAGGTACACCTTGCCGCACCCCCCGGTGGCGAGCACCGTGACCGGGGCGGCGAAGGTCTCGACCTGCCGGGTGGCCTTGTCGAACACGTAAACCCCGAGACACCGGTTCGCGCCGCCGAGACCGACCTTCTGCCCGGTGATCAGGTCGACGGCGAAGTGGTTTTCAAACACCTGGATGTTCGGCTGGGCGGCCACCGCGGCCAGCAGCGCGCGCTCGATCTCCCGGCCGGTGATGTCCTTGGCGTGCAGAATGCGCCGCTTGGAATGGCCGCCCTCCTTGCCGAGGTCGAGCTCCCGCGCGCCGTGCGAAAGGGGGATTTCCCGTTCCGAGAACCGCATCCCCAGGTCGATCAACTCCGCGATCCGGGCCGGCCCCTCCTCGATGATGGTCCGCACCGCCGCCTCGCGGCAAAGGCCGGCCCCGGCCTCCAGCGTGTCGCGGACGTGCAGCTCGAACGAGTCCTCCTTGCTGGTGACGGCCGCGATCCCGCCCTGGGCGTAATTGGTGTTGGATTCGGCCCGGTCCTTCTTGGTGATCACCGCCACCCGGCCGGTGGCGGCGGCTTTCAGGGCGAAGGAAAGTCCCGCGATGCCGCTGCCGAGGACGAGATAATCGAATTCCCGCATAGGGCTACAAAAGGGCGTTGTCGATCAGCCGGGTCTTGCCCACGAAGGCCGCCATGACCATCTGCACGCCGCGAGCGACGGCGGGCACGGGCACCAGGGTTTCCGGATCGATGAACTCGATGTAATCGAGCTTGGTCGAGGGTTGGGCCGACACGAAAGCGGCCAACTCGGCCTTCAACGCCGCCGCCGGCACGCCGCCCCGCGCGGCCGCCACGGCCTCCCTCGCCCTCTGGATGCAGCGCGAGAGCACGAGACCGAGCTGCCGGAGATCGCCTTCCAAATACTTGTTGCGGGAGCTCATCGCCAGACCGTCGGGCTCCCGCTTGGTGGGGGCCACCACGACCCGGAGCGGGAAGTTCAGATCCCGCGCCATCCGTCTGATGATCGCCGCCTGTTGAAAATCCTTTGCCCCAAACACCGCCACGTCGGGCAGCACCTGGTTGAAGAGCTTGGCCACCACGGTGGTCACGCCGCGGAAATGGGTGGGACGCGACGCCCCCTCCAACCCCTGCGACAGCTTCTCCTCCACCACATAGGTGCTGAACTCCCGCCCGGCCTCGCGGGGATACATTTCCCCGTCCGCCGGCGCGAAGATGACATCCACTCCGGCGCCTTTGCACAGCGCGGTGTCGCGGGCCAGATCGCGCGGATAGCGCGAAAAATCCTCGTGGGGGCCGAACTGCGTCGGGTTCACGTAGATGCTCACCACCATCTTGCCCGACGGACCCACCAAGCGGCGGGCGCGCGCCACCAAACTCAGGTGTCCGGCGTGGAGATAGCCCATCGTGGGGACCAGACCCACCTTCACCCCCTGACGCCGCCAGGCCCGGGCCAGTCGCTGCATTCCCGCCACTGAAGTCACCGTTCGCATCAGGCAATAGATGGGCTAAACGGCAGGAGTCGGCAAGGAGGTTTCCCCGGCGGGGAGGAGGAAACCGGCGGCTGACATCCCGGGTGGGGACGGCTTACCGCCGGTTTCTCTATTTCGCCAATGGGGGTGGGAACGGGCCGGTTCCACCCCGTGGTGCCGGATCCCGTGGTCCGGGATGGACCGGGATCAAACGGTCAACCCGCCCCGCTTCGGACGGTCGAGCCAGGTGTTGGCCTCGTCGTCGCCGATGAAGCGCTCATTGGCCGGGTCCCACTTGAGATGACGGTGGTTCCAGTAGGCCAGATTGCCGAGGTGGCAGACAGTGACCGAGCGGGCGCCGATTTCCACGTCGCAGATCGGCTTCTTGCGGCTGCGCATGCAGGACAGGAAGTCGGCGAGGTGGTTGTTGCTCTTGTACAGGCGGGTGGAGCCGGCGGCCAGCGGCTGGTCCAGCTCCTTGGGGGTGATTTCGAACTTGCCGCGGTTGACGAGGATCTTCCCCTCGCTGCCGATGAACAGGACGCCGCCGCTGTCGCCGTGCACCATCTCCACACCGTTGGCGTAGAGGTAGCGGACCCCGCGGTTGGCCTTGGGATCCTCGGGCGGGATGATCTCGACCGGCCCACTCTCGTCCATGCCGAGACCCCATTGGGCGATGTCAAAATGGTGCGCGCCCCAGTCGGTCATCATGCCGCCGGAGAACTCACGGTAATTGCGCCAGTCGGGAAAGTGTGTGTGCACGCCGCGGGGGCTGAGCACGGAGTTGTAGGGCCGGAGGGCGGCCGGGCCGAGCCAGCGATCCCAGTTCAGGCCGGGCTCCATCGGTTCCTCGGCGAGGTCACAGGGCCGCGAGGGAGGGCCGACATCGACGATGACCTGGGAGATTTTGCCGATCCGGCCGTTGCGGACGAGTTCGCAGGCTTTGAGGAACTCCGAGGAGGAGCGCTGCATCGAGCCGGTCTGGAACACCCGGTCGTACTTCCGCGCGGCCTGCACCATGGCGCGCGCCTCGTGGATCGTCAGCGAGAGCGGCTTCTCACAATAAACATCCTTCCCGGCCTTGCAGGCGGCGATGGCGATATAGGCGTGCCAGTGGTCGGGGGTCGCGATCACCACAGCGTCAATGTCCTTCCGGGCGATCAAATCCTCGAAAGCCGGGTAGGCGGCGCAGTCGTTGGAAGGGGTGCCGGTGCGCGCGGTGTAAAACTCGTTGACCGTTTTCTGGCTGTGCTCGCGGCGGGTGGTGTCAACGTCCGAGACCGCCACCACGCGGGTGTTCGGCTGGTTCAGGAACCCGTTGAGCAGCCCGCGGCCCTGGGTGCCGACACCGATGGAGCCGATATTGATGCGGTCGTTAGGGCGTTTTTGGCCGAACGCGCGGCCGGCGGCACTGAAAAAGATCGGGGCGCCAACGCCCGCGGCGGTGGCGAGGCCGAGAAAATGACGGCGGTTCAGAGGTCTGTTCATGTCGATGGGGTGATGATTGTCGGGGTTGGACGAAACCTGGCGCGATTTTGTTCAGACCACCGGGGGCGCGGGGGGCAGTTCCGACGGCGGCTCCGCCGGAGCGGACGAGGCCGCGGCCGTGTCTTGCAGTTTCACCAGGGAGGGACGCAGCAGACGGCCTTGGAAGCTGAACCCGACGGCCAGCGCGTGGTCCACCACCGCCCCGGGCAGGGGCGCGGGAACCCCTTCTGGCAGTTGGTGGCGGTCCCGATCGAACGGTTCGCCCGGCTTGGGCAGGAACGGGCTCAGCCCGATCCAGCGTCCCGCGTCGCAGCAGGCATTTTGGAAATGGGCGAGCTGCTCAATCAGCCCGGGCTGCCCGGAACGGATGCCCGCCTGGTGCAGGGCGAAGACATGGTCGAGGATGCGGACGATCACTTGCAGGTTCTCGCCCTCGGCGCGCCGCAACTTGTCCAGTTCCAGCCGGAGCGTGGCCCGCTCGGAATCGTTGGCGCGCTGCATTAACGCCGCGAAGGCCTTCGTTTCGACGCCCATCTGGGCGGCCGCGGTCCGGGCCGCCTCCCCCGCCTTGGCTGCCTCCCCGTGAACCCCCTGCCAAAGGGAGGTGGCCGCCCGAATCTCCGCCGCCACCGCCTCGATGCGCGAGGCTTGATCGAGCACCGCGGCCAGCTCCGTGGTCTCGGTGAGGGTGACCAGCGCACGGTATTCCAAGATGAACGGGATCGCCCCCAGAATCGCTCCGATCGCCACACAAACGACCATCAAGCTCGTCTCGCCGATGCCGCCCTTCGCCCCCGGGCCGCCGACCACGAAGATCGCGGCGGCGAGCAAACAGAGGTCACCAATGAGAAAGGGCCATTTCGCCAGCTTGCTGTGAACAGGTTCGGTCATGTGCGCCTGTTGTAAGAAATGCACCGCCCGACTTCAAGCCCGGAGCCGGACCGGGGTGGGATTGAACGCGTCCGGCGGCGGCCACGGGCGGGCCGGAAAACCCGTTGCAACGGGTGGAGAGAGTTCGTTGCGTCGTGGACCACCGCGCTCAAGCGCTTGTCTTTACCCACCTGTGGGGCGTGAACGGTCAACCCAGCCTAATCGTGCAACCTGCGCCAGACCAACCACTTGTGCTGCGGTTCGAGCGTCGCTACGCGACGCGCCCCCGTTTTGCGCCCGCCACCGTGGACCGAGGTCCACGGCTATCATCGATCATCGCTACGCGATGGCGGACTTTCGCCACACCGCCACCGGCGAGCGATCTGCCGCCGTCGCGGCGATGCGAGTTCGGTCCACCGCGTAGCGGTGATCCGAGGGTAGCCGTGGACCTCGGTCCACGGTTGGCCGCCGCGACACGCCCCGCGCCGCGTAGCGACGCTCGAACCGCTATGCAACTCGTGTGCTGTCCATATATCAGGCGATGAGGCTGGACTAACCGTCGACACCGAAGATGTGGGTAAAGACAAGCGCTCAACCGATGCCGGATGATCGAGGTCAGCCGCGAAGGGGTCACGAAGGCGCGAGAGGAGGAAAAGGGTCGGCCGATGACACCGGAGCCGCCCCGCCGACGGCCTAACCGAAGCCGCGGAGGAAGGCGACTGCCTCCGCCTGCTTGGGAAAAGTCGCCTCGATCCTCGCGCCGTTGTTAAACTGGACGCGCACCTCGAACGCCTCCCGCTGCTCCCCAGCCTCGGGCAGGTCAGGAAGGCGCCCGGCATCGATCAGATATGCAATCGCGCTGGCAACGTCGGCGCATTCAACCGAACGCCCGCGCAGCACAGTGAGCCGGACAGAGGACACTTGACGGGTGAGCGCGGCCTCCAATCGCTGGATAAATCCGGCGATCTCACCCGCGTGCAGTTCGTGCAGCCTGGCCCGCAGGCGGTTGCCAGCCCGCGGTTGGCGTAATGACTCCCATTTGGCGATTTTTTCCCGGAACCGCGCTTCGGCGGTCCCTCGGGAGCCGTCCACCGATGAAGCGTCGATGCCGAGCTGTTGGAAGGCGGTCAGGATGGATTCGTAAGGAATGTGGAGAACACCGAACCCTTTTGACTCCAACTGGTGAATCGCGTTCCGCGTGAACTCGCCGGCCAGGACCGCTCCGCAAAAAGGCTGGTGGCGCGAGAAGGTGAGGGCAACGGGCAAGACGGCAGCCTCAATTTCCTGCACCTTGTTTTTCGAATGCTTGGTGTAACGCCGCCACGCCGACTCGATGAACGCGACCGGGACACCGATCCTGTCCGCAGTCCCACCGCGTTCGATTACATAATCCAGATCGTGCTTGTTGCCGTAGCCATCGTGCCAGGTGACCTTGCGCTGGCCGGCCCTGGTTGCGCGCGGTCCTTGGGAATCGAGATACAACCCGTGCCGCCGCGCAACGCCGCCCAGAAGTTCGCGGACGAACGTCTCGAACCCCTGGCCGACGATTTGTCCCCAACGATGCGCGAGTGATTCGGCCATCTCAGTTCCCGGCTAACCGTTGACCCAGAGATGGCCCTCGCAAAGGGGGACACGGTGCTTGCGGTTCTTCCACTTGATGTTGCGGTCGCGGAGCTTCTCGAACCGCCAGGACTCGAAACCCGCCGCCAGGGCCAGCTTCCCCAGCCACTCCACCACCGGCACGTAAACCCCGTAAGGGGCGGAATCGCCGATGACGAAACAGACTTCGGACGGGGAGTTGCAAGCCCGGCGCAGCGCCTGCCACGTGCGCGCGAGATCGAGAAAGTAGCAGGCCACCATGTTGTTGTAGGTTTTCTTCCCGCCCCGCTGAAGACGCACGGACGAAAGCTCGCGGCAGACGGACACAATCCCGTCACGGATCGGGGCCAGCTCGGGCGAGGCGAGCACCTCGTCGAGGTTCACAGAACTCGGTGGCACGTGCTGGGAGCAGGCGCGCACCAAGTGCCGCCGGACCGTTTCCTGGAGATCGCCCCAGCCGCGAATCTCCCCCAGGAAAGCCATCTCCAGGCGCGTGGCATCCGCATAGTCGTAGTTGTTCGCGTAGGGCGGCGAGGTGATGACCATCGTGGCCCACCCGTCCGGCAGGGTCGCACACTGGCGCGCGTCATCCACGACCAGCCGCGCCAGCGGCTTGGCCCGTCGCGCCAGAAAACGGATGTCCGCGGAAATCATCTGCACCGCCCTTCGCAGGGTGACTTCAGGGCCGGGCGGGACGGTTTTTCGCCGGCCCGGCAGCACGTATTGCCAGGGGGCGGTGCCCGCCTCGGAAACCACGCGCAGCGACGACACGAGCGCCATCCACAAAAGGCCGGCCTCAGGTGAGCCATCCTGCTCAATCCCGACTGCTTGGCGGAAACGATCCAGGTAATTAAGCGTTTCAATACCGTAACACTTCCTGATGATTTCGGGGTAGTGCTCAGTTCGTGCGACCGCCTTGGCGGCGAATCCGAACGCCCGCTCCGCCTTGGCCGTCAAACGATCAGGGTCGGTGGTATAACTCAGCTTGGCCTGGGCAACACGAAAAACAAAAGGATGCGCCTCGATCCCGTGGGAGGGAACCCCCATTTCGTCACACGCAAGACAAGTCGTGCCGGAACCGACAAACGGGTCCAGCACCCGGAGTTCACGATCCTTCCGGGCGGCCAGCAACCACTTCACCCATTCAGCGGAGAAGCCCGCGCTGTAACGGAACCACCGGTGAACCGGCAATCGCATGTTGTTGAGGAAGTTGGAGGTGTGGCCAATAGCCGGCAGCGCCGGGCGGACCTCCTGGGAATTCTGATCCCCGCCAAACAGGTCAAGCAAAGCCTGCCCGTAATCCTCGCGGAGCCGGAGCAACACCTCCTCCCCTCCTTGGGCTGGTGCGTAATTGATGGGTGTCGCCATTCTCGCGCCCATCCTAAACCGCCGACTCAGGACGGCAAGGGAAGAAATCAGGCGGGGCGCGTCCGGAACCAACTTGACAACCGATCCGCGTTTATGGACATTTGTCCATATGAAGGATCTGACTCCAAGACAGCGCCAGGTCCTGGAGTTCATCCAGGAAAGGCAGGCGGCCGAGGGCCTCGTCCCCACCTACCGGGAAATCGCGGCGCATTTCGGCTTTCAAAGCCCCAACGCGGCGTTGATCCACATCAAAGCCCTGCGCCTCAAGGGTTACCTCCAGGACGGAACCGGCCGCGCCCGGTCGTTGCGGGTGCTCGATCCGCGCTCCGCCAAGCCCGCCGTGCGCCCGCGCCTCCTCTCCGTCCCCATCTATGGCAGCATCCCGGCCGGCCGGCCGGCGGACGCCGGCCAGGACAACGAAGGCTGTGTCCTCATCGATGTGAACACCCTCGGCATCAAGCCGACCGCCCGCACGTTCGGCCTCAAGGTCCGGGGCGAATCAATGATCGGCCGGCACATCATGAACGGCGACCTCGTCATCATCGAACACGGGGTCGAGCCGCGACCGGGCGACGTGGTGGCGGCCCTCATTGACGGGCAGGTCACCCTCAAGACTTTCCTCATCCAACGGGGCCGGCCGTTTCTCCGCGCCGAAAATCCCGCCTATCCCAACCTCCTCCCCCGCGAGGAACTCCAGATCCAAGGCGTCATGGTCGCCTTGATCCGCCAACGTTCTTGAGCCCAATGCCATTGGGGAATTTAAGCCGCGGGAAGCGCGATCTGTGCCATCACCCCCGGCAGGGGGTGACAGACGGTAGCCGGGGGTTGAGCGAAGCGATACCCCCGGAACAGCGCGAAATGGGGACAGCACCCCGGAGGGGTGCCAGAAAACCGCGCGGTGGGACCAGCGCGTACGGCCAACGCTGGCACCCCTCCGGGGTGCCCCGGGCTTTGTCGCACAGGATCCGGGGGCATCGCTTCGCTCAGCCCCCGGCTACCCTCTGGCAACCCTCCGGGTTGCGGCCCGAGGCCACCCGAAGCGAGCCGAGCCATTGCCTGGTTTTGTTTCGGTTCATCGCCCGGGCGCGACCCGGCCTGGCCCACTTGGCACGGGTGTGCCAACACCAAGGTGATCGAATATTCCGCGGGCGGGGCCGGTGCGGGAATTCCTAAACGGTATTGTCCTCGAATCCGCCGCCCATGTATGACCCCACCGCCCCCACGCTCGATCGTCCATCTGGACGCCGACGCTTTTTTTGCGTCGGTGGAACAGTCGGCGGACGCGCGGCTGCGGGGCAAGCCGGTGGCGGTCGGGGGCGAGAAACGCGGCGTGATCGCCTCCGCCTCCTACGAGGCCCGCCGCTTCGGGGTCCGCACCCCGATGCCCACCGCCATGGCACGGCGCCTCTGCCCCAAGCTGATTCTCCTGCCGGGCGATTTCGAAAAATACGAGCTGTTTTCCCGGCTCATGTTCTCCTACGCCTACGATTTCACCCCGGACGTCGAGATCGGCTCGATTGACGAGGGGTATTTCGATCTGAGCGGGACGCGCAAGCCGGCGGTCGGAATCGCCGAGATCATCCGCCAGGCGATCCGGCAGAAGCTCAAACTGCCGGTCAGCGAGGGCATCGCGGCCAACAAGCTGGTCAGCCAGATCGCCTCGAAGCTGGGGAAGCCCGGCGCCTTCCGGCATGTGCCGGGCGGCGGGGAGGCGGGCTTCCTGGCCCCGCTCGAAAACCACTGGCTGCCGGGCATCGGGCCCCAGGCGTCGCGGCGGTTGAGCGCCGCCGGTCTGGCGCGCGTCGGCCAGATCGCCCAGACCCCCCCCGACCTGCTCGGCCTGCTGGTCGGCGGCGCGGCCTTCCAATTGCGCCGCTTCGCCCAGGGCCTGGACGACCGGCCCGTGATCCCCCTCCGCCCGTCCGCCAAGTCCTACGGCGAGCAGGAGACCTTTCCCGCCGACACCACGGACGAGCCGTTCATCGAGGCGGTCCTCCACCGCATGGCGGACAAGCTCATGGCCCGGGTGCGGGCGGATGACAAGAGCGTCCGCACGCTCACGGTGAAGGTCCGCTACAACGACATGGACGAGCAGCAGGCGGCCGAAAGCCTGGCCGAGCCGACCGATCTCGAAACGGACATTTACACCAACGTGAGCCGGCTGCTGCGCCGCGCCTGGCAGCGCCGCGTCAGCCTCCGCCTCGTGTCCCTGCGGCTGACCAATGTCTATGACGGCCCCTTCCGGAGCGGCCTGGCGCTGGACGCCTCGGCCGTCCGCCACGAGGCCCAAGAGCGGCTCGCCGGGGCGGTGGATCAACTGCGCCAAAAGTTCGGCCGCGCCGTCCTGCTCCGCGGTCACGATTTCGTGCTGCAAACCCGCGCCGCCCCGACACCCGCTCCCGCCACCGTCCACCGGATGGGTTCCGGCAAAACTCCGTTTCCGCCCGCCGCCAGCGCAGCCTGCGTCTTGAACGACGCCCCCGCCCCGCTCCCGCCCCCGCCCCCCCCCCCCCCCCCCCCGGCCGAGCCCCCCCCCCACCCGCCCCCCCCCCCCCCCCCCCCCCCCCCCCCCCCCCCCCCCCCCCCCCCCCCCCCCCCCCCCCCCCCCCCCCCCCCCCCCCCCCCCCC
>Ga0182030_10003422_pt1 | contig 33870 bp, 28 predicted proteins | sample 812S3MmetaG_FD_121299 | JGI IMG/M metagenome (GOLD analysis project Ga0182030, IMG submission 121299) | Permafrost microbial communities from Stordalen Mire, Sweden - 812S3M metaG (Illumina Assembly) | ecosystem: Environmental > Terrestrial > Soil > Wetlands > Permafrost | place: Sweden...
CTAGCCCTCGCCCCCTGGACCGACTACTACAACTTCGAAAGACCCCATGGTAGTCTTCAATACCAGCCGCCCATCAGCCGCTCCGAACCGGGTACAACGTCTTGATCATCTACAGGCACCCAGTTGGGTACTTCGGTTTGTGAGATTCGTCACGGGCGGAAGTGCTTTCGGTCACAGCAATGGGGTCGAAAACACAACACAATGAGCTTGATTTCGCAAATGCATACGTGTCCCAATCCGGAGGCGGTCGTGTCGAGAGCCAGAGTGGAGATCATAAGTCTGCTCAAAAAAGAGCTGTCGTTTCTGGAACGCGGTGGTTACGGCGGAGCGCTTCCCTGGAGGCCGGTTTCCATGTTTCTGGATTCGCCGTCGTGTCCGAACCGCCTGAGTGTGGACCGCAGCACGCCGTGTTCGGAGTGCTGGCTGTATGAGTTTGTGCCGGAGGGGTTTCGCCAGGAAATGGACGCGTGCCACTTTATCCACTTGAACGCCCATGGCGAATCGGTGCACAGCATGAGCCGCCAGTACACGCCGGCTGAGGTGGAAGCGGCGCTCAAAAACTGGCTGGAAGGCGAGATCCGGCATCTGGAAGATTTGGAAAAGAACTCCGGGCGGGGCGGCAACTGAAGGAGGCACAATGATTGAGAATTGCGTGAATCCTGCTTGCCGAGTTGCCTTCACTCATGCTCGCGACGGGCGCATCTTTACGGTGGAGCGCATTTTGACCGGTTCGCGACAACAAAATGAGATTTACTGGCTGTGCGGGGCTTGCAGTAAGTCACACAAGGTAGTGATCGAAAATGGACGCATCATGACAGCGCCGATTGAGGTGGAGAGCCTGTTAGGTTGGTCAGGCCATCAGCCGGCCTTCAGACACTAAAGCATAGACCCGCAGGCCTTTACAGGCTGCTAACTGAACAATTACCGTACCTTCCGCGCCATTTTTGCGCCAGCGGGATCGACTGCAAAAGACCATCCAAAACCAAACAAGAGGCGGTTCCGGGAAGCCCAAAAGTCAAGGATGGCCGTCACAGACTTCTTCCATCACTTCATGAGATTCTGAACAAGAGTGTTCAAAGCTCCCCAGCGGCTCCAGGGGACCCTTCGAGACCACTGCGGGGCTTCTTGTGCCCTTCTCCTTCCTTGAAATGTGAATTGCCGGTCTCGTTTCCCGTATAATTTCGTTAATTGCCATCCTGTAAAATCTCACGCCCCCGATCCTGCCTGCCGGGGCTGCCGTCGTGGGAAGTGGCTGGAAGGTAAATGAATTGGATGGAAATTCCTGCGAAAAAATTCGTGAGGCTGTTGGCGGAGCATGACCCGGCCAGCCCGGAATTCCGCGAGGGAGTTCGGGAGACGCTGCATTTGCACGATGCGAGGGCGGAGCAGTCTTCTTCTGAGCGGTTAACTTCCGGGCATGCTTCTTCCCAGCAAGCTTCTTCGGAGCATGGTTCTTCAGGCCAATCCCGGGCTCGGCAATTTTCCGGTCAGCGCGCTCCGGAATTCGACCTGTGGAAGGATGTGTTCGTCCAGCAGAAGCTGCCTTGGCGGAGATTTGTGGAATCGGCGCTGATCCACGCGTGCGCGGCCGTTTTGATCTGGACGCTTTCACTGATCTGGCTGCGGCAGCAGAAGATTCTGGATACGGCTGCGTTTGACCGTTCATCGCTGATTACTTATTCGCCGGAAGAATACCTTCCGCCGCTCGACACGGGCGCGGGGGAAACTCCGAAGCCACGGGTAGGCGATCCGGCGTTCGCGAAGCAGCCGATTTTGTCGGTGCCGCGCGAAGCGGATAACCGGGCGCAAACGATTGTTGCGCCTCCGGATTTGAAGCTGGATCGCGACGTGCCTTTGCCGAATATTGTGGCGACGGGAACGGTCGCTCCGGTGGTGCCGCTGAATGCGACCAACTCTCTCTCAAGCCGGGTGAAAGCGCCAGACTCCCAGGTGGTTGCGCCAGCGCCGGAAGTGGCATTTGCGCGCGACCGCGTGACGCAAGCGGGGCTTAGGTCGGACATTATTCCTCCGCCGCCGGAAGTGAAACACGACCGCACGCGCGGGATGGCTGGGCCGGAGACCGCGGTGATTGCGCCTCCGCCAGAAGTAACGACGGCGAAGGGGCGCGTGGGGCAGATGAACATTGGGCCGAGTGCGGCGGTTGCGCCAGCTCCGCAGCTGACGCTGGCGGAGCAGCATGCGATCTATGGACGTGGACAGGCTGGGGGCAAGGATCTGGCGGCGGGCACGCAGGCCGTCGCACCCGCACCGAGCGTTTCCGGCGGCACGGGCGGCTCGTCGGGACGGCTGGTCGCGTTGGGGATTCATCCCGTAACGCCGACCGGGCCGGTTACGGTGCCGGGAGGAAATCGCAGGGGAAGTTTTGAGGCGGGTCCGCAGGGGAAAGCGGGGGCCTCGGGAGCTCCGGATTTTGCGGGATCGAAAACGGCGGGAAACGGGACAGGCGCGAAGACGCGCAACGGACAGTTGCCGGCGGGATTGCGCGTGGGAGCGGCTCCGGGAGCGAATGGGGCGATTGCACGCGATGGCGCGGACGACGGTGCGAGCGAGATGGCATCGGCGAATGGCACGGGCGCGATACCGGGGCGACGCGCGGCGGCGGCGATTGCCGACGAAAAAGTCACTCAGGCGGACCGGGAGGTTTTCGGAGACCGGCGGCTTTACGGAACAACGCTCAATATGCCGAATCTGAATTCGACGACCGGAAGCTGGGTGATGCACTTTGCCGAATTGGAGCCGGACCCGAAGCAGCAGGATCTGCTACAGCCGCTGCCGATGGAGAAGTCGGATCCGGGTTATCCGCTGGAGTTGATCCGGAGCAATGTGCATGGGACGGTCACGCTGTATGCGGTGATCCACGCGGATGGGCGGGTGGATGGGATTCGCGTGCTCAATAGCCCCGATGACCGGCTGGATGGCTGGGCCAAGAATGCACTGGCGGGATGGAAATTCATGCCGGCGCTGCGAGCGGGTAAGCCGGTGGCGGTTGAGGCGGTGGTGGAGATTCCGTTCCGGGTTAGGAAGGGTTTTAGGTAGTGGGTCAGTTTGGATTTGCACAGTCTCGCTAGCATCCCATCTGTGGCATGGTAGGCGACATGGCTGAGTGGAAATACTTCGCCCCCGGTCAAGAACCGTAAATCCTGACTACAGTATCCGCGCAATGTGCGGCGGGAAACTGTTGGGAGTGCCCCTGCCTCTTGCAATAAGATGAATACCCCGACAAGCCTGTCATGTGCGTCCATGAGTGTCACAGAACACAGAATCAGGACAATGCATGACCATCGGCAAGGGCTTAGAGCACGGTGGAAGAAAAGCAGGGCAGATAAATCCTGATTACTAGATCAATGGTTTCCAGTACAGCCAACTCGCATTTACCGCGAACTCTCTCTTGTTTCGAGTCAAAATTTCCTTCCATGTCGCATACGGTAATTGCGGTTTAACATCGAAGTCCCGTATCAGGAATCTGAGAAAATCCTCGACTGCCAATCGCGCCGTAGGGAAGTGCTTGCGTCCAAGCTCGCCCTCTGCCGTATTCCCTTTTATATGGACATGCGGCCATTTCAGGTTCGCAGTAAGTTCTGGATGCCAATGAAATTCAACGAGTGTCTCCAGATTCCTATCTTTCTTGACCAGCAATTCATAGCTGTAGCTGGTCGTCGTGGCCTTGAATCCGGCATTAGCTTTTGAAATTAGATAGGTTTGCGTGACCCCCATATAGAGGGGATCGCCGCCTTTACGCTCTAACTTAACTGGAGGCTCGTAGAGCAGAACACGCTTGTTTCCTTCTCTGCGACCAGTTAAGTACGAATTGGTTACGACGGAGAGAGATTCGCGAAAGAAGTATGCAAAGTCGTTGTCTGCCTCATTTGCGTTTTTTGCTGGCACTCTGATCCTTGGCAAAGAAGCACAGGGCAGCAAGCTCCACAGTACCCGTCTTCCCGTCTAACGATCTCGACCCCAAGGCTCCCTTCGAATACCGCCTCTCAAAATCGACACCAGAGACTCCAAGCACACGTCTGGCTCTGGAGTCCAGCGCCTTCTTTAATCCGGCTTTGGACACCCACTTGATACCAACCACTCTGTTTTGAGTTTTGGGCATTTTCTGGGGGTTCTCCGTTGGCTCGCAAGCTTACCAGCAAACCATATTTTGTCAATTGTAGTTTTAGATGCCGAAATGGGGGAGAACGACTGGGCGCGACCTTACGTAACAAAATCGAGTTTAACACGGGAACATCTTGATATGCTAAAGCGGCCAAGAAAGAAGACAATCACCGTCACTCGGTTGCTCTCCCATTACATGCGTTACCACGTCTTTTGCGTGCATCAGACGCTACGTGTCACACCGGCTATGCAAGCAGGATTGACAGATCATAACTGGCAGATTGAGGAACCGCGTGCGCTGCTTCCCAAGCCAGTCGTGCGTGCTTCCCCTTTAGAAAAAGAAGCACTCACAAAAGCCCTAACCAAGTGGGAACGTGGCTAGGATGCCTTCTCGCGGAAAAGGCGAGCACGCTCAGACGGGCGCATAGAGCGTAGCCTAGCCAGCATCCTTCTCAGTGACCGCTCACGCTGCCGTGCGCTTTGGCCCGTTTGTGGCTGCTGTGACGGGAGTGGGCAGCTTTTTCTTGCTTCCCCTCTTAACAGCGGGCTTACGGTCGGTTGGTTTTGCGAATCCAAGGTACGGAATTTCATTTCTCATCAATCCTGTCAAAGAGTCGATTAACAGTTTTTCCTGGGTAATGGGAAGCCGCTGCACTGGCAACCCGAGAGTGGCAGCTTCCTCAAAGTCTATGACGAAATCATGCGCGGGATAGTCCCAAACCAGGTGCTCGGCCAGTTCGTCTGCATCAGGATGATGGTTCGAGTTTAACAAGCGTTTCGCGTATTCCTCACCTTCCAGAAGGGCGCGTCTGTAAGAGCCTACACGACTTGGATCAACGTGCGAATACAGTGGATTCATTAATCCCACTGTCCCCGTGATTGCTTCATGGAGGGCCTGTTTTAGGCTCATCCCCCGATCCGCAAGCGTCCACCCAAAGTAATCTAGAATCCCCGTGGCATATTCCTTCATGTACTCCATCGACTTAAATTCGTCGAGCGGTGAGAAAAACTCCTGTCCCTTCTCTACCTCGTCCTTCAATTGAGCATCCAGTGGGCCAAGTTCTGCGAACTCTCCCATGTAAATGGTATCGGCATTCAAGCATAGGAGGGTGGCAGCACTCTTTGCTACCATCGGAATCAGGATGTTTAATCGTTTGCAGTGTCCGCGAAAGAACTTGGCCAAACGGTAAGCAACATTGGCATGGCCACCGCCAGAATGGACGAGGATTTCCAGTGTCCCCTTTGGGTCAAATTGTTCTCTGCGACGCAATGCCGTCCAAAACTCAGGCTGACAGAGGTGATGCGGCTCGCTCGTGTGAACGATTGCAAAGATGCGCGACTTGCGCCGGAGTTCCAGCGTCCGTAAGGCTGCCTCGAATTGGCCGACCGGATCAACTATGCGGGACACAGCCCGAAATTGTATCTCAAGTGTCAACATTTCGCCTGTGATCCGCTGTGAAAATTCAAACTGACCCACTACCGGATTTTAGCCCTTTCGACGCCTCGAGTTCTCATTTGCTATCTGTAGAAGGCTTTAGCCACGGAGTACACAGAGGACCTCGAAGCTTATTCAGGGATCTCCAGGATTTTGAACCTCCTAGGATTTCTCGGCGGCGGCGGATTTTTCGCCGGGCAGAGCGGCGTAGACAGCGGGGTCGGCGCAGACTTCGTAGTAGTGACCGTCGGTCCAGCGGTGAATGGAGAGATCGCGGATATCGACCTGGGCGACGCGGCTGGTGCGGATTGCGATGCGGCGGAATATGCCGTTGCCGACCGGCACGGTTCCGACAAAGAATTCTCCTTCGCGATCGACCCACGGAACGTTGAAACCAGGGCGATTGAAATCGGCTTGCCACGAAGTGAGTGAAATCTCCCGGCGCAGCTTTTGGAAGGCGGCTTCGCTCAGGCAGATTCCGCCGACGTTGTAGTTGATGCGCAGGTCTTCGTGGATGGCGTCGCCGGCTCCGACCGATGCGGTGTTGCTTGCTCCGGCTTTGCTTGCTCCACCGCTGTTGGCCCCCGCTCCAATCGCAGCGCCATTGCTTGCTTCCCCGTTGTTCGCCGCTTCGTTGTTCACCTCTTTGTTGTTCACCTCTGCGCCAGCCTCTTCGCCGCCAATTTGCAGCGTGAAGACGCGGAACGATCCAGCCTCGTCGGCAACGCGCTTGCGGACACGCTTGTTGCAGGAGGAAAGGCGATCGCTCTCATTGATGGCATCGGAGATCATGATGCGGTGTTCGCCATCCACCAGGTAAAGCGGGGGCGAGTTTTGGTAGGAGATGCCGAGGCCGACTTCCATGGGCGGCAGGCCGGAACGGCGCAGCAGTTCGTTGTATCCGTGGAGCAGGCTGACAATTTCCCATGCCAGCACGCAGGCGCGACCGACGCCGAGACGCACTTCGCTGTCACGCTCGAGCAGGGCGACGATGATGGCGTCCCCTTCGACGAAGACTTTGGTCGCTCCGTAGGCGGCGATCAGCTTGTTGACCGGATCGTAGAAATTAAGGCTGAAGTAGGAGGCCGCGTTCATGCCCTTGGCCATGAGGGAGCGAGTAAGACGGGAAGAGTCGCGGATATCGGCTTTCAGGATGACGTGATCGACCACCCGTTCCTCGGAGGGTTTTTGATCCTCGGGCGGGAGAAATTCGTAGAGGATGCCGTTGAGGGCGGAAAGTTCGCGCACCTTTCCGTCTGTGACGAGGTTGATACTGTCAAAGCCGGCGTTGACGGTTTCGAGGCCGCGGATGTCGCGGTGATAACAAAAGAGGTCATGGAGGAGGCGGGCGGCAAAACGGCTGCGCTCGGTCCAGCGGCAGGAGGAGACGCGCTCGATGGCGGCCTTGAGGCGCTCGGGCTGCATGCGTCCCTCTTCGACGATCTTCTGGACACGCTCGGCTTCCTCGCGGTGGATGAGCGCATTCTTGAGCTGCTGCGGATTGACGCGCGGCGCGTAATCGGCAAGAAGAGGCACGGCCTCATAAGAAGCGACGACATGCTGCAAAACGGTCCCGCGCTGCAGCTGGTGCGTCCAGACCTCGAGACGCTCCTTGCGGTTGCGATCTTCGACGGTGGCGTCCTCGCCGTTGCCGGTGCCGACGAGAGCGACGGCATTTTCGGGGACGTTGAGGGCCTGCTCCAGATGATCGTCGTCGACGCCATCGCCGTATCCGAGCTCGCGCAGGAAGTTGAGCGCGAACTGGCGGAGGTCGGGAAAACGGTCTTGATCCTTTTCGAAATTGCCGAACATGTAATAGTGCTGGGCGCGGAGATAATCGTCGCGGCCGTCTTCGGTGAAGATGAGCGGATTCAGGAAGAGACGATAGATATCGGCCTGCACTTCGCCGAGGAGGGAGGTGCGGGTGCGAGCGAGGGTTTCGCGCTCGATATCGCGGAGCTGGGCGAACTCCTCCTGTCCGGCGCGGCGGATGATTATTTTTTTGTGAACGTGGAAAGTCGTGACGCATTCCTGCGCCTGCAACAAGGCGTTCTCGCGCGCGCCTTCCAGAGCTTTTAGTTTGCGGCGGCACTGCTCGAGAATCCGGGAAAACTGCGATTGCAGTTCGGAGCGAATGAACTTCACGACCGCCAGCCGGCCAATTAAATCGATGGAAGGATTTCCTTCGGCTTTGGCGCGGGCCAGGATGGCCTGATGAATGGCGAGCAGAGAGGCTTTCAGGTTTGACGGCTCGGCTTTGCGGGCATTGGGCTCGGCCCCAGCCGGACGAATGAACTTCGAGGGACCGGCCGGGATGGCGTTGGGAACGTCCATCTCAAGCAGGGCTTCGACGCCGCCAAAACGGCAAAGAAAACGAGCGAGATGAAAACTTAAGTCGGCGGTGATGCGTGGGCTTAAGAAAACGTCGTAGCGGAGATTATCGACACCAAGCTGCAAACCGCTGAAGGTGAGGACCGGCAGGTAGTAACGGAGATCGGGCAGGCTGGGAGGCTCAGAACTTCGCAACCGTAAGATCGGCAGCTTGGGCATGGGCGTTCGGTGTTCGTGTAGTGGCGGCGAAGGAGGGAACCGTGGGGCCGGGTCGCTAACCGTCGCTGCGCCTGCAAGTCACTGAAAACGAAACACTAAGAAACGAGGTTAGCATGAAGAAATGGGTCGTAAAAGTTACGGAAGTTTGGGATGTGTAGCTCAGTTGTGCGTCACCCCGCGATGGAGGCTGGAATTGCAAATCACATTTTGACAATTCCCCGAACTGGTCGGCTTTATATCAGTATCCCTAAGGTTCCGACCTGATAAATTCACAGTTTCCATCCTTTCAAAGTAGCGTTATGATGACCTTCCACATCTAATCACTTGAGAGTTTATTATGGCTGATCGTAAACAATTTCAAAACGTCACGCCGCCAGACCCAGAATTGATGCGGCTTTTGAATGAATCGCGCAATCGACCTGTAACTGAAGCTGAGTTGCAGGAGCAGCGAGTTAGTTTTGCCTTCGGCAATGCCCCTTCTGGCTCCAGACTGATTACGAAGGATAGCGTGCGCCTCGCGTCGAAAAATATACGCTTGCTGCCGTGACCTGTGTCTGTCCGCGAAAAAGACAATCCCGAGCTTTACGCAAAAATCCAAGAGCAGAATCTCTTGCGGCAATATGATTTGTTGACTAACTGCATTGAGATGGCCTAGAAAAAGGGATTGAGTCCTTCGACAAATATACGCTTTGGGCTTTGAATTACGCTGCCGTTGCCAATATTTCTCAGTTCGGTGGCCGCTATCGTGAGGAACCAATCTACGTAGGAAATCATCGTCCACCACACTTCAAAGACGTGCCAAACCAAATGGACAGGTTCTTTTCGGTGGTCCATGAAAATTGGACAATTTTAGATCACCCTACACTCCTTCCAGCCTACGCCCTGTGGAGACTGAATTGGATTCATCCATTCGTAGAAGGAAACGGAAGAACAGCTAGAGCCGCATGTTACTACTTAATTTGTATGAGACAAGGGCGCATTTTGCCTGGTAAGAAAACGGTCCCTGAGCGGATCAAAGCGGATCAAAGAAGAACGCGCGCCTCACTACGCTGCACTCCAAAAGGCTGACAGAGCCTGGGACGATGGAGACTTCGATGTATCGGAGCTGACTGCTTATCTCTCGAAATTGCTTGGGGCTCAACTCGCCGATTGTCAGCTTTAGAGATTTTCAATTTGAGCCTACCGGAGTTTGGAGTGCTGAATTATTTCCGGGGACGGTTGAATTCGTCGCCTTCTTTCCATCCAATTAGACCTGTTTGACTGGCGGCCTGCCATCCCAGCGCGAAGCCGAAACGCGCCATGTCTGCGTCGGAGGTCCAGTCGAGACCGGGATGATATTCATCGCTCGGCTGATGGTAGTGGTGCTCAACGTAATCCTGATCCTGGGCGAGTCCCCAGGCTTCGTCGTGGCCCTTGAATTTGATCCCCTCGTTGATGGAAAAGGCGGGAATGCCGACGCGCGCCAGGCTGAAGTGGTCGGAGCGGTAGTAGTGGCCGGCTTCGGGATGAGCATCGGGACGAATGGCGAAGTGAAATTCTTCGGCGGCGGCCTGTACGACAGGGTAGAAGGTGGTGCGCTCGGCTCCGGAGACTTCCACTTCTTCGGCAGAGCCTTGGGGACGGACGTCGTCATAGTTAAGATCGAGCGAAATTTTGTCGGCGGGAATAGGGGGATGCTTGCCTAGATATTCCGAGCCGAGCAGGCCTTGCTCTTCGGCAGTGACGGAGGCGAAAAAGATGGAGCGGCGCGGCTTCATGCGAGACTCGGCGTAAGCGCGCGCGATCTCAAGAAGAATGCCGCAGCCGCTGGCGTTGTCGAGTGCGCCGTTGTAGATGTTGTCGCCGGGCATGTCGGGGCGGATGCCAAGGTGATCGTAGTGCGCGGTGTACAGGACGCCTTCATCTTTTAAAGGGCTGGCGACGGGCAGAGCACCGGAGCCGGGCAGAACGGCAACGACGTTATTCGATTCAAAGGGACGCACTTTGCTGGTGATGTGCGCCGAGAGACGAACGGGGAGCTGAACGGGCTTGAAGTCGCGCGACTGCGCGTCGGTCATCATCTTGTCGAGGTCGAGACCGGCGGCAGAGGCGAGTTTGGCGGCGACGTCGAGTTGAATCCAGGCAGCGGCTTTCAATTTCGGCGTGCCATCGAGCTGAAGATAGGCCTTTTCACCGGAGTTGGAATTGCGGACGACTCCCCAACCATAGGCGGCCATGTCAGTGCGATGGATAAGGATTGCGCCGATAGCGCCTTTGCGCGCGGCTTCTTCGTACTTGTACATCCAGCGGCCGTAGTAGGTGAGGGCCTTGCCGTGAAACAAGTTCGGATCGTTGGTCGGCTGATTGACGAGCATCAGCAGAACCTTGCCTTTGACGTCGACGCCTTTGTAATCGTCCCAGTTATATTCGGGCGCGACGATGCCGTAGCCGACATAAACGATGGGCGCGTCAATGTCGGAGACCGACTGCTGCGTCTGGTCGTAAGCAACGTAGTCGTCGAGCATCTTGAGATCCATATTCTTGAAATCGGCAGGCGCGCCGGTTGAGGGGATGAACGTGAAGCGGGTGTCCGCGCCGGGTGTGACGCCGACTAGGGGAACCTTCTGCAGATAAGTGCCGTTATCGCCGGCCGGTTTGAGGCCGTATAGAGCGAACTGCGCAGCGATATATTGGGCGGCGATATCGCCTCCGCGAGCGCCCGTGCCACGGCCTTCGAGCAGATCGTGCGAGAGGAAGCGGACGTGGGTTTCAATGCTCTGCTTGCTGATGCCATTCATGGCCGCGACGGCAGCGGGAGGGAGGGATAGACGTTCGCGGTTCTTGGGAGGCTGCTCCTGGGCGGAGAGAGTGGCGATGAGCAACAGCGACACGGCGAACGCATTCTTGCCAATTAACATGCGCAGCACCTCGAGATCGGGCATTGAAGATGCGGATTGATTGTAATGGAATCGACCGGTTGGAGGTGTTACAAGTGTTGTGGAGTCAAGAGCATTGTACGAAGGAGGTCTGACTTGAATTGCAAAACCATTTCTGTTTTTAGTGTATTTCTTTTCATCATTGCATCGGCGCCGTTTTCTGGTGCGCAAGATTGTGGGCCGCGACCGCGCCTCATTTCGGTAACGGGCACATCGGAAATCAATGTCACTCCCGATCAAGTAGTTTTGAACCTCGGTGTTGAATCTCGGGATAAGGATCTGGGCGTTGCTAAGTCTCAAAGCGACGCGCGGGTTAAAAAGATTCTTGCGCTGGCTCATGATGCCGACGTGGAGCCAAAAGACATCGAAACCAGCACTCTTCAGATGGGTGCCAACTATTCCGAGGAAAATGTGCCAAGATTCCTAGGCTATGAAGTTTCGCAGACTACGACAATTACCCTCAGAGACCTTTCGAAGTATGAGTCCCTGATGATTAAACTCCTTGAAGCTGGCACCAATCGCCTTGACGGTATCAACTTTGGAGTCAGCGAAACGCGGAAACTCCGGGACCAAGCTCGATCGAGAGCAATTCGCGATGCCAAGGAAAAGGCCATAGCGATGGCTGCGGAACTCGGTCAAACAGTCGGCAAACCATGGGACATTTCCGAGGAAAACGGATGGAATTCCTATGGTTTAGCGGCCAATAGCTTCGCCTATGACAAGCGGGCTCCTGACGCAAATGAGCCGACGATTGCCCCTGGACAGGTGACTATCAAGGCATCCGTAAAGGTCAGCTTTCAGTTGGAATAGTTAGCTGGACTCGTGCAAATCCCGCGACCGCGGGGTCAGTTTTTGGAGCCTCAACCAGCACGGAAGTCGCGAACATCTTCTCCGGGCTTGAACAGCACCGGAGGCGCGGCTTGATGAGCGCTCGCGAGTTTCGCGTTCACTTGCTCGACATCCTGCTTGACCCAGCCGACGCTCGAGACTTCGATGGTGCCATCCTGCGCAATTAGAAACACCGTGGGGACGTTGGTGAGGCCGTAGGCATTGGAAGCCGCGTATCCGTTCGCATCGTCGAGGAGCGTGGGAAAAGTCACGCCGTACTCTTTGAGAAAGGCGGCCGTATCGCGGGCGTTATCCTGCGAAATGCCTACGATGGTGACTTTCTGGCCTCCGTGGGCTTTGTGCAGGCGCTCGAAAAATGGGAACGCGTACTGGCAGACGGGACAGGAAACTTTGAAGAAGGCGGCGAGTACTGGACCGTGCTGTAGGGCCTTCTGCAACGAGAACTTGGTGCCGTCGAGCGTAGGCAGCGTGAAATCGGGCGCTTTGGTTCCGGCCGTCAATGCAGCCATGTCTTTTGGACCTCCGAACAAGCGATTGAGCCATTTCATGGAGAAAGGCGTTACGACGTTAGATTACGCCATCGGCCTTGAGGATTTTTCGGGTCAAGCCGGTGAGGGGGAGCGCGGGGAGATCGTCGATGGCAATCCATTTGGCGAGCGGGGCAGACGTTGTGGCGGGGCGCGTGGCTTTGTATGGATTGTTGCGGGGGCCATTGCGCCGATCTTTATCATCATCTTTTTTGCTGAGGTTATTGCGGGAGACGTGGACCGTGTAGTCGGTGACGGTGATGGAGTGACGGAAGGTGCGCCAGTGGCCGTCGCGCGCGGAAGCGGGAGGGAGATTGGTGGATTGCGGGAGTTCCCACATTCCAGCCATGAGGGATGCGCGCTTGGGACGCTGCACTAACCGTACACGGCCATCGCGGCGATCGAGCGCGCACCAGATTTGCTGGCGGCGTTGGCGGGCTTTTGTCTTCGTCCGCGGCAGCGGGCCTTGGGCAGCGCACCACTGGCGAATTGGGCAAATTGAGCAGCGTGGTTCGCGCGGAAGGCACACGGTCGCGCCCAACTCCATCATGGACTGATTGAAATCTCCGGGGCGGGATGGGGCGAGAAGTTCCTGGGCGCGAAGCCAGGTTTGTTGCGGCGTTAGAGCGCGGGCGTCTAATCGTTGCAGAACGCGTTCGACGTTGCCATCGACGACGGCGACCGGCTCCTGAAATGCGATGCTGGCGATGGCAGCGGCGGTGTAGCGGCCAATGCCCGGGAGAGCGCGCAAAGATTCGGATGTGTTGGGAAATCGACCGTCATATTGGCCGACAATTTGCCGCGCGCATTGATGCAGCATGCGAGCGCGGCGGTAGTAGCCGAGTCCGCTCCAGGCAGCGAGGATGGCATCTTTCTTGGCGGCGGCGAGCGCAGCGATGTTGGGGAAGCGCTCGAGAAAAATACGATAGTGGTCGAGGACGGCCGCGACGCGTGTTTGCTGGAGCATGATTTCCGAGAGCCAGATGGCGTAGGGATCGCGGGTGTGCCGCCAGGGCAGATCGCGCCGGTTGGCGTCGTACCAGGCGAGGAGCGCGCGGCGAAAGCGGGTAAGAGCGGCGGGGGCGAGCTTGGCTCCTTTCATCTTTTGCCTCGCCCGCATGCCAGGTTTTGCCGTTGAGTTCATATCGTGCGCAGACGATCGCGGCATTACTGGCTCGCGCTGTGGGCGATGGCTACCCAACCGCGCTTCTGCTGCTGCCAGACGGTCATCATGCGCTGCGGGGCGGAAGGCAGTGGCTGAGCTGCGGCGGTTCCATTCAGGGTGATTGTGTAGGTGACAACGATCGTGCTGCCGTTCAGTTCGGTTTTGAGATCGCCGATAGAGAAATTCTTCAGCTGCCATTGGCGGTATTGGTCGAGAGCGGCAGTGCGGTCGAAATTTCCGCTGGGGGCGATACCGGCGTAATTCGAGGCCAATGCTCGCTCGATTTCGGCCCAGTTGCGGGCCTCGACATTCTTCCAGAAAACGCGTTCAAGGCCCTCGCCGCCGGTCGCCTCCTCCATGGAGCGCGCCGCGTGGTCACCGTAAAACGTGCAGGCTGGCGAAGTCAGTGTGGAGAGAAGCGCAAGCGTGCATAGCAGTGCGGGCGCGATGGTCCGGAAATGCATGGCGAGATTGTAACGCGGGGATGGTGCGTTTCGGAAAGCGCGAGGCATGTGGACGCTCTGCGCGGGCTTGGCCGTAATCTCACATTTCGAAAACCGCGAAATGTGGGGCACCCGAAGCGCTCTGAATCGCAGGCAGCGATTGACCGGGGAAGGAAACCTACGGATAATGAAGAGGCTCGGCAACGCGACGTACTTGTGAACACGAACACGAATCTGTTCCGGCGGAGTGACGATGACCGAATTCGACCGCAAAGTGGAAGACGCTTCAGCGCGCTTCAATCGTTCGGTGGCCAACATCGCCGAGACAATCGAGAAGGAAACTGCGCAACTGGTGACGTATTTGAACGACGAGGTCGTGCCAACGGTGCGGACGCACTCCTCAAAAGCGTTGCGCACGGCAGCGGGCAAACTCGCCGAGTTCGCGGAATTTCTCGAAAAGCAGCAGAAAAATTCTTGAGACGCGTCCCATTCAGGCTCATCCTGAGCTTACTCGGCGTCATTTTCTTCATTGGCTGCGGCCACAAGAAAACAACACCGGTTACGGTTCCATCACCGCCTCCAATCGCTGAGCAGAAACCCGCACCTCCTACGGAGCCGAGCGTTCACAATGACGAGGCATCCGAAAAGATCGAAGCCGGTGACGCTAAGCCCATCTTTGAACAAACGGGAGTGGCGAGCTGGTATGGCGCTCCTTATCACAATCGGCGCGGGTCAAACGGCGAAGTCTACGACATGAATGCCATGACGGCCGCGCACCTGACGCTGCCGCTGGGGTCGATTGTGCGGGTGACCAATGTGAAGACGGGACACTCGGCCGTGGTGCGGATTACGGATCGGGGGCCGTTTGTGGAAGGGCGAATGATCGATTTGTCGCTGGCGGCGGCGCGGGCGCTCGACGTTTATTTGCCGGGCACGGCGCAGGTGCGCATGGAGGTGCTGAAGGCGCCGGCGGCTTTGGATAGCGGTGGAAAATGGGCGGTGCAGATTGGGCCATTTGCGGACGCCAAACATGCCGGCACGCAGGCCGACCAGTTGCAGAGGCGGTATCAGACAGCTAAGGTTCTGAAGTTTGCCAGCCCGATAGGAAATTGGTGGGTCAGAGTGCGGGTGCTCGATGACGATCGCGAGCGGGCGCGTGGTGTGATCGGGGAGATGCGAGATTCGGAAGCTCCGGCTTTTTTGGTGAGGCTGGATTAGGGATGCTCCGATTAAGTGTCCGCAAAGAGCGGGAACCACAGAGTACACGGGGTTTCACGGAGGAGATCAGAGGCTTAATCAGAGACCTTAGGGCCTTCGCGACATCCAGGGCGAAGTCAGGGTGGGGTCCGCCGGCGCTACGCGGATAAGCCGGGTAGTTAGTTGACTTCATATTACTAATTGGCAGTTACAAAAAGTAATGTTATGGTGATAGGTCAGAAATCGCATACGGGCCCCCATCTTACTTGCCCGGACGGAGTTCCTGATGGGCAGCGAAAGTGATGTCATGGCTGATTGTCTGTTTTGCCGCATTATTACGGGTGAGGTGCCTTCCAAGAAAGTCTACGAAGATGAACACACCTTTGCGTTTGAGGACCTGAACCCGCAGGGACCCACGCATGTGCTCATTGTCCCCAAGAAACATATTTCTGGCTTAAAGGACGCTAAGGCGGAAGACGCCGAACTGGTGGGCCGCTGCCACCTGACGGCCGCGCACATTGCGCGCGATCGCTCGATTGAAGACGGCTATCGAACGGTACTCAACGTTGGCCCGCGCTCTGGACAGTCTGTATTTCATCTGCACGTGCATCTGATTGGAGGACGCACGCTGCATTGGCCGCCGGGATAGCGTGAGTCTGGCGCCGCGATTCGTGGGAAGGGATTGGGCTACGCGATCCCTCGCGCTTCTCGTTCTTTTCTTTCCGCTGTTCTCTTCGTTTTTCCCATCTATTCTTGCCGCTGGCCACTTTCCTCTTCCCCGATGCGCTGGCTTACAATCTTTGGCATGGCAAATCTGACGCTGGTGTACGGTCTCCGCTTGCTGCCCGCCGAGGAGGTCGCCGAGGTTGGCGACGCAACCGTCAAGCTGAAAAACGGGCGCGAGGCGCATGTGACTATGCACATACTTGAGGGTGGCAAGGAAGAGATTGAAAAGCAGCTCAGGACGAGCCTGACGGCGTTTTTCGATTTCTATCCGGAGATCTAGAGATCTCGATCGATTTCGACGAAAACCGTTAACCACGGGGGACACAGAGGTACACGGAGGACCCCAATAATCTAATTGGATTCCTTTTGGCGGGGCATGAGACTGATCTCACTCGAATTCGAGAGCAGGCTACGCGAGAGCGGGCTATGGCCGGAGAGCCGGCTGGCGTGGGCGACGCTGTACGTACTTGCGCTTGACCTGTTCGTGTTTGCCGTGCAGTTGGTGGCGAACCGTGTGCGGCCGGCATTAGCGGCGAGTCTGACGGCGTGGGTGATATTTCTCTCGCTGCTTGCCGTTGTATTGCTCACTGCGGGCGCATATCGCTGGCTGCGTTCCAAGCTGCTGTGGCGCCTGCGCAATCGGTTAATCGTTACCTATGTTTTCATCGGAGTGATTCCTGTATTTCTGCTGGTGGTTATTTCGCTGGGATCGCTCTATCTTCTTGCGCGGCAATTCGCGGGGTTCGTCGTGACCACTGACATTGCCACGCACCTGCGCAGCATGGAAGCATCGAACCGCGCCATCGCGCGTGCGCTGACAAACCAGCTTGAGCGTGGAGGAAAACCTGGCGCGGGGTTCGTTGAGCCTGTGCGTCCGCGCCGTCCGGAGTGGGCGCGGCGGCAGGTTTGCGCGTGGTATGGAGAGCAGCCGTTGCCGAATTGCGCGGGGCCGGATGGCGCTCCGGCATTTAGCTTTCCGGAATTCGTTACGGAAGACTTCGCGGACGTGGTCCGGGACAAGGGCACACTCTATCTGCGCGCGGCGACGGTTGTAAATGGCGAACGCGATTTGCTGCGCGTGGTGACCAGCGAACGGCTGGACAAGAATCTGATGGAGCAGATCGCGAAAGACTTGGGCAAGATTACGTTTTCGCCGAACGCCCAGGACCAGTCGCTTTCGCAGCCGGATCGCAGCGGCAACTCACCTAACGTCCGCAACGGCGAGTTAGAGGCGCCTTTTTCGGCTGGAGCCGTGCCCCCCGCAGCGAACACTTTCGACTTTCAGATTCCTCTGCCGGTGCCGGTGGAGGTGGTGGACTGGGCAACGGGAGAACAGCAGCGCGCGGGCGCTCTGGCGCGGGTGGAGACACGTCCGGCTCTTCTTTACGCCAGGCTTTTCTCGAGGCTGGGCGATTACGCGAAGGGAGTGGAGTACATTCTCTGGTCGATTGCGTTCGTGTTTGCCGCGATTGAAATGCTGGCGCTGTGGATCGGAACGAAGCTAACGCGCAGCATCACGTCGTCAGTGGCCGATCTTTACGATGCGACCATGCACGTGAACCGCGGCGATTTCAGCCATCGCATTGCGGTGAAATCGGACGACCAGCTTGCGGCGCTGGCGAATTCTTTCAACTCGATGACGGCTTCGATCGAGCGACTGGTGCTGGAGCAGAAAGAAAAGCAGCGCATGGAGAACGAGCTGACGATCGCGCAGGAAGTGCAGGCGCAGCTTTATCCGAAGGAAATTTCGCAGCTGGAATCGCTGGAAGTACACGGGTTCTGCCGTCCCGCGCGAACGGTGAGCGGCGACTATTACGACTTTCTGAAGCTCGATTCCGAGAAGATGATCCTGGCGGTAGGCGACATCAGTGGGAAAGGCATTTCGGCGGCGCTGCTGATGGCGACCATTCATTCCGCGGTGCGCGCGTACTGCATAGAGGGCACGCCGCTGCGGGAGGCAGCCGCGATGGGCGCGCCGTTTGGGCACGGGACGGCGCTAGCCAACGAACTCTCGAGCGCGGAAGTTTCACCGGCGCCATTGCTGAGCCTTCTGAATCATCACGTCTACCAAAGCACGCCGGACGCTAAATATGCCACGTTGTTTCTTGGCGTCTATGACGGCGCGACACGGCGGCTCACGTATTCGAATGGCGGGCATCTTCCGCCCATTCTGATTTCCGGCGATGGAAGCTCGCAGCTTTTAGATTGCGGCGGTACGGTGGTAGGACTGCTCGACAATATGCACTTTCCGGAAGCGACCGTGCAGTTGCAGCGCGGGGATTTGTTGGTTGCGTATACCGATGGCGTGACCGAGCCGGAGAGCGATTATGGCGAATTCGGCGAGGAGCGGCTGATTCAGATCGCGCGGGAGAATCGTCATTTGCCTCTGGAACGGATTACCGAGCTAGTAAGCGGCGCGCTCGATGAATGGATTGGGGATCAGGAACAGCCGGACGATGTGACGCTGGTGCTGGCGCGGGCGCGGTGAGGGAAGTTCTCGGTTCTCAGTTTCCCAGTTCTCAGTAGTGGCCCTCAGGTTTGTCCCGCAGTGATGCCGCAAGTTTTGGGTGTGGATAGGAGTTCCTCAACTCCGCGCCTCCGATTGGAAGACAGAAAGTGCAGGACCGGCGCAAGTCGGGTAAGGAGTGTCATTGTCAGCTCTCTATTGTCATTCGTGCGAGATACCGATGCGCGCCCTCGGCGGGCATGGTGGGAGTTGCAGTGAAACGTGCGGATTCCGTATGCCTTCAGCGGTTGAGGTTACGAATTCCGGAACTTGATGCTGCGGCCCGCCCCTTCGCCTCGATCACACCGTTTTGAGCGGGGAAGGACGAAGACGTGAAAACCCGCGCGGATACTAGGCAAGTCTTGTTACGAAATCCGAACAAGATAGTTGAAAAGGCCTGTGAGAACTTGATATAAGCATGCACACGGGCGTTTGGCTGCCCCTTGCCCGTTGGTCAGTTTCGTCAAGCGAACGAAATCGAGACAATGACTGGTTTGAATGAATGACGTGTGGAAGAATGCTTTGTTCCTCAGGGGCGAAAGCGCGCGACTGTCGGGCTGCGAGCGGCACGGAAGAAGCAACGCCTTTGCAAAGCATTTTGTGAGATGAGTTCTGGAAATTCCGCTGTAATCCGGTGACGATTGACGAGACCGTCGCTGCTGGATAGAACCGGGCCAGCTCTTCGTTAGGAGTACATTATGCTGACGGCAGGCATCGATTTACGCAAAATTCGCGAGCGACTGGGTCTCACGATGAGGGATGTTGAGAACGCCAGCATGGTGATCGCGCAGCGGCGCGGCAGCGATGAATACCTGGTTCCACCAAGCCGGCTGTCCGACATCGAAACCAAAGGCGTGATTCCAAGTGTTTTCCGGTTTTACTCGCTGGCGGCGATTTATCGGAAACCGGTGCGCTTTCTGCTGCAGTTTTATGGCATTGACCTGGATGAAATCAACTTCGAATGGACATCGGCGCAACCGGCCCGCTCCCACATTGTGACCATGGAGAACGACCGGGCCGCTGCTAACGTGCCCATCAAAATGGATCCTGGATTCGATCTGAACGAAACGTCGGACTTGGGACGAATGGTACAGCAATGGGGCCTTGTCCCGCTGACGCTGCTGAGCGGACTGGCAACGCAGGACTATACCTACGCATATATCGGCAATGAAGATTACACGATGCATCCGATTCTGCCGCCGGGGTCGTTTATCCAGGTGGATGAATCGAGACGGCGGGTAGCGGAACGGCACTGGCGGTCGGAATACGAGCGGCCGATTTATTTTGTGGAGACGCGGGACGGTTTCACGTGCTGCTGGTGCTCGCTCCGGCCGAATGCACTGGTGCTGCAAGGGCATCCATTGTCGCCGGTGCCAGTGCGGATACTCAGGCATCCGCAGGAGGCGGAAGTAATCGGCCAGGTGGTGGGGGTTGCGATGCGGATCGGGAACCAGAATGGGTGCGAGCCTCCAGCATCGAGAGAGTCTTCAGAATCGAGATCAAGTGCAGTTCTGACACCTTCGGGCAACCCGAAGGCAACAACCGGGGCAGGCCTGACATCAGTTTTGACACGTAAAAAGCTGGGCTAGACCCGTCGGCGCCGCTGGTTTGGGCCAAATCCTCCCGCAACAATTGCAAGCGAGTCCGCAGGATCGTTTCGATCAGCGCGTGATGAACTTGCGCGAACGCGTCCTGCGCAATAGCGGCTCCGTGCGTGCGCTCAAATCCCCAGTGCTGGTAACTGCCATCGGGGGAACGCCGGTCGGCGAGATACGTCAGCTTTCCCCAGATCCCCTCAATCTTGCCTAAGGTTCGATCTCGCAGATCGTCGTAAGCCGATTTCACGGTTAATCACTCACTTTTTTTAAATTCGCTACGTTTTTCGAAAAACTGGCGGCTGCAAGTCTGTTGGCCGCAGGTCCCACCTCCGGCCAGAAACTGCGTTCACCGAGTCTCACTTTGACGTTGAAAGGATACCCTGTGAACACACTCAAAACCAAGATAATGCTGCTGTTGCTGGTCCTTGGAGCCCTAACCGTTATGCCACTTCAACTGCGTGCCGACGGAAATCCGGGCCCCGTCTGCGGTAACCAAGTCTGCATTCCCTCTAACTAGGGGATGTACTTGACCCTTGAGAGCTACCGCACGGCAATGTTACAGTTTGCTGGGCGGTAGCACTCAAGCTCATGAACTTCGCACACTTTACTTTGATGTACCTTTGGGTAGCGCCGCACGTGCTGCTGGTGGCCGTTGCACTTTTGATGTGGTTCAGAAAGCTCCATCGAGAATTCCCCATCTTCTTCTCCTACCTTCTCTTTGAAATCCTGCTGTTCGGCGTTCTTTTTACAATGTATTTTCTGGGGATACGGGATCTGAGATATGTAAGAGCCGATATGGCCGGACAAATGGGCAGCATTGCTTTTCGTTTCGCCATTCTCCAGGAACTGTTTGAGGCGCCTTTGGCAAACAACATGCCGTTGCGGCGCGCGCTGGCAAGAACGCTGAACTGGACTGCGATATCGTTGGTGGTGTTGTCCGCGGGGTTCATCGGATCGATTTACTACAGCATCCTGAATCCACGGATATTTCCGCAGTATGTAATTATCGAGGCATTGAATACCGCACAGTGTGGGCTTCTGATGCTGGTGTTCTACTGGCACGGTTTTCTGGGGCTCAGGATGTCGCCATTTGTATTTGGAATCGCTCTCGGAATGGGGATGGTTGCGGGTTTCGAGCCGATAAGACAGGCATTGAACGACGCCGTCGGCAATCAACACTTCCGGGCTGTGGCTATCGCACAAATGGTTATTTATCACGTTGTTGTCATCCTTTGGCTCTACTATGCCCAGGTTCGGGAGAAGGGTACAGATGACTCTAAGATTGCCGTGCCGCAATTGTTGAAAGAGGCGGCTGAACTTAGGAGGATAACTTCGTTATGATCCCTCTCATTATTTTGGCATTGGCCGCGTTCTTATTTCTCCTGTTCCTGTTATTCCAAGTCTGGTCGCGTTATTCTTATCCTGGCGAAGGGACGCCGGGACCACAACTTACTACCATCGATTTAGATGCCTTCGAAAATTTAACCGATCCCGAAGAAGAAGGATATTTAAGGCTGCAACTCTCTCCAGCGGCATTCCGGAAGGCGCAGCGGCTGCGTATCCGCGCGGCGAAACTCTACGTGGCGACGTTATCGAGAAACGCCGGCATGATGGTGGCGGTGGGGCAATCGGTGCGTCGTCATCCGGAAGCAGAGATCGCGGCGTCGGGACAGGAACTGATGCAGCGGGCAATCCAGCTGAAGGTATGGTGCATGCTGTCGTCAGTTCGTTTGAATGTCGCATTCTTATTTCCGGGACTTCTGTCGCCTTCGAATGCTATCGCCAGCCGTTATCTGACGGTGAAATATATGGCTGCGAGCTTGTCCAGCAAGCTGGCAGCATAGTTGCGGAGGAGATTGGCCGGCCCAGCGGGTATCTGGAGGCGGGGGAGCCCAAAACATATACAGAGGGGGAGGCGGAGCCAGCGAGGGGGTAGCTCACATTCCAGCTCCGCCCAACCTCTTCTTACGAGAATCATTCTTATCAGGGCCGCGCCGATTTCTTCCCAAAAAGTATTACTGATTACGAAATCCGAACAGGACGATGTCGGGCTCGCGCCAGGCGCGTTAGGGCTCCCGTATCCGCGAGTATTCGGGCATTTTTTAAGACTCCCGTCGACGAGACCGCCGTAGACTCCCCGGGCGTTGACATTGGGCTAGTCGGTGACTATTACGCGATCCGATGAGCCCATTACCAAAAGGCCACTCCCTTCCTCGATTTGTGCTATGTACCCAGGCACGTTTCCGCCCTACCCTACCTCCATGGGGCACAAGTACTGGGGTGGCGTGAAATATCTCGTGTGCATTTTTTGCTGTGCGCGGCGGCCCATGCCGAAGCGATGGCGGCGGCGACCGGACCGCTGCCGGAGGCGCCCAGCCATCGCCGCTACTGGACTTTCGAGAACAAAGTGGGATTCAGCATACTTGGAAGTTTGATCGCGGCGGACGCCATTACCACACAGCGAGGGCTGAGCCAAGGTCTGCGTGAGGCGAACCCGTTGATGCGTCCGTTTGTAACCCGAGGGGCCGCCGGGGAAGCTGCCGGATCGATGTTAGGCTTTGGCGCGGGGATGGGAGCGGTTTATGTGCTGCATCAGTCGCACCATTACAAGGCGGAACGGATCACGATGCGATTGATGGTGACCGGAGAAGCGGCCGTCGTCGGGAACAACATCGCGGCCATACGGTAAGAACGCTCGGGACTGGAAGCAGGCCAAGGCCGGCGGGGCAAGGCCGTTCGCCCTTCGCGCTTTTTGCCACCTTCCTAGAGGTTGGGCGTTATTCCCTGTTGAAAGCTGGGCTGGAACAACGGCGCCCCCATGCACGGATGGCGCAGAGGCGCACTGAGGAAGAAAAGCCCGTCGAGGCGAGGCGCTCAAAAAGCGCTGCACTCGGATGAGCGGATGCTGCCGCTCAGTGGTTCTCCCAGTTGTGCTCGGTTTCCCAGCGGTGTTCCTTTCCGTTCCACCACTGATGATTTTCATTCCAGCAGCGTTCGCGCTCGGCATTCAGGTCGCGCCGGCGGTCGTCGGCTTCGTGGCTGCGTTCGCCATGGTCATGAATTGCCTTATCGAGCCTGGCTTCAGCCTTTTCGATGGCGTGCTGGCACTTCGCCCGGTCATCGGCGTGGGCAAGAAGGCTGGGGAGAAATAACAAAAGTGCTCCAGCGGTGGCTGTCACTAACGCTTTTCTGAATCGTCGAGTCAAAGGGTTCTCCTCTTTAAGGTATCGTCAGCGTTCGAAGTAGTCAGGGCTCGAACTTGGCGATTCTATGCAATTCCGATCGAAACTTTCGATACGGGATGTACCGTATTTTTGCCGCGTGTAACGATTCGGTAATCGGCGCCCGTATGGCGGGGCTGGGCTAGAACACCTTGCGAAATGCCCAGAAGAGTGTGCCGGACAGCATCATGGACACGGGCAACGTCAGCACCCACGCCATTGCCAGATTCCGTACCGTACTCCACTGCAAGCCAGAGTGATTGGCAGCCATCGTTCCCGCGACGCCGGAGGAAAGCACGTGCGTAGTGCTGACGGGCAAGCCGAACCGATCCAATGTACCGATGGTGCACATGGCTACGATTTCAGCGGCGGCACCCTGGCCATAGGTCAGATGGTCCTTGCCAATTTTTTCTCCGACCGTGACCACGATGCGCTTCCACCCAACCATGGTTCCGAGGCCCAGTGCCATCGCGACAGCGACTTTCACCCAGGTCGGAATAAAACGCGTGGACGCGTCCACGTGCGTTTTGTAATTGTCGAGTGCTTGCCAGTCGGCGGCGTTGATCGTATTAGGGTGATTTTTCTTGATTAACCGCAGCGCCTCGCTCACCACATACATGTCGTTGCGGAAGTTGCGCACCCGGTCGTGGGGAACGTTGGCCAGATCTCCAAACATCGCCGTTTCGTTTCCGATATCGCTGACCAACTGGCGCAGCGCGAGCATGGTATTTGGCGTGTATTGTTTGGTGCGGATGAAGTCCGTGAGTTCGTCGCGATCATCCCCAACCACCGCGTTCGGGCTTACATACTTGGTAAGAATGCCTGCTGCCTGCTGAGAGACAGCGATGAAGTCGTCAGACTGTTGGCGCGTAACAGCATGGTTGAGCGCATAGGCAGTGGGAACAGTGCCTACCAGGATCAGCATGATCAGTCCCATGCCCTTCTGCCCGTCGTTGGAGCCATGAGCGTAGCTGACCCCAGTGCAGGTCAGAACCAGCAGGCATCGAATCCAGAATGGCGGCGGTTCGTTGCCTACCGGCGCCTCATAGAGCTTAGGATTCTTGATAACGGCCTTCATCAGCCAGAGCAGCAACGCAGCGCCGACGAAGCCGATGATCGGCGAGATCAACAGCGATTCGCTGATACGCGTAGCTTGGTCCCAATCGACGCCGCTGGTGCCGGTGCGTGCGGCCATCAGTTGGTTGGCCACGCCCACGCCGATAATCGATCCGATCATTGTGTGCGAACTCGATGCCGGCAAACCGAAATACCACGTGCCGAGATTCCAAATAATAGCGGCCACCAGGAGCGCGAAGACCATGGCGAACCCGGCTTTGCTCCCGACTTGCAAAATCAGCTCGACTGGCAAGAGCGAAATAATGCCAAAGGCTACCAAGCCACTCGAAGTGAGCACGCCGAGGAAATTCCAAAAGCCAGACCACACCACGGCGACGTGCGGCTCGAGCGAGTGGGTATAGATCACGGTAGCAACAGCGTTGGCGGTATCGTGAAATCCGTTGACGAATTCAAAGCCCAACGCCACCAGCAGGGCGATCCCAAGCAGCACGAATGGCAGCGCGGAACCCGTGTGCACATTCGCAAGATCGGAGAGCAGATGAAAGCCGGCATAAATTACGCCGATCACCAGAACGATGCCGAAGCCGATGATCCCGATCTTTCCCGGAGTCCGGTTTATTTTCTCGTCGAGAACTGTGGTCGCAGTGGCCATCGGATTCTCCTCACCTGATGGAATGTAGATTGAGCCGGGAACCCCACCGATGAGCTTCGGATCGAAAATTACTATAAGCAAAAAGTGTTACGGCTTTGTTAACGTGCTGCAGGGGTAGCGGGCTTAAAAAACGTGTTGCGCCTAGTGTTTCAGGCACTACCGGTTGCCGGCGCCCGCAGGACCGCAAGAATCTCCAGACCGAGCGTCAGACGGAACGGAAAATGTTTTCGGGTAACATCGAACGACCGAAAAGGCGCACTCTGTCAATTATTGGTTTCTGCGAAGCACCGGGGAATTAAACGATTATGTTGAGCGTGTATACGTTGTTCGGCGCTTGCGGTGGATCGTAAAGCAATTCCGAGTTGGTTGCAGCGGTCGCGAAGTATTCGATGGCCCCGTCGTCGGCATGAAAAGGTCCGATCGTCGCGGTATATACACTGCGGCCAGCATGAGTGGCGGCCGAGGTCTGCCATTCCTGCGTGTTTTGGCGGCGTGTATGCAGTTTGACCTGGGCGACTTCTCCCTGGCCGGGGGCGATGATGAAGATGCGGGATGATTCTCCGGGTTTGAGGAGCGAAGGCCGGGTGGGGATAAAGACGCGCGGCGGATTGGCGGCGTCGGGTGAGACCGCATCCGCATAAGCTTGATCCATCTCAGGTGGCAGCTCATTCAGAAACTCCTTGATGGAGAGCCGGAGCCGTTCAAGCGAAATTCTCACAAACTTGTTTTGCATGGAAGCGAGCTGGCCCTGGTCGCTGCGAGTGGCAATAACGGACTGATATTCAAGCATGGTGCTTCTTACTAGGGGCGCCATGGTTAGCCAGAGTGGAACGGCCTGTTGGGCGACTTGTGCGCGCGCGGCGTCCTCCTCACCTTTAGCTCTAAGTTCCACAGCCTGTTTCAGCACCGCATTGAGCTGGTGGGCTTTCTCATAGGCGTCGCAATAGGGCACCATGAAGCCGACAAAGCCGGCGAAGTATCCGATACGATCACGCTCAAGAGGAGATGTCGCGCTGGATACAAGTTGGCGTAGCTTCTCCGCCGTAACACGCTGAGCTGGCAGGACGGCGAGATCGGGCTCTGTCTCGGCATAGTCGAATGCCTCACTGTAATCGCCTGCGATTTCGAGTGTATTCGCGAATCCCGATTGATCGTAAGTACCGAGAAACGTCGATGAGATAGCGCGATTGCGATCGCACTGATCGAACAACGTCGCTAGTTCCGCGGCACGCGCGCCCGAAGCCATTGGAGCGCAAAAATTACGATAGTGAGTGGTTGCGGAGAGCTGGCTATCCCAACTGGCGCGGGCGAGGTAAGTGGTGGTAGGGTCAATGATGCGGGTCCGCCAGTGAATGCCGAGTACACCCTGGCAGCCAAAATCCTGCGCGCGCTTCATGTCCGTCTCAAAGCGACTGGCTTTGAACTGGGGGAACCACATGGAGGGGTCGTCTTCGACCCAGGGAATGGGCCAGCGTTCACGGCTCTCCAACTTGCGGAAGGCTTCGTTGACGGGATCCCATCCGAGCGAATCGCTCAACGCCGCGAAAATTATGTCTTCGGGCAGACGATGGTGCAGGGATTCGAAATGCCGAGTTACTCCGCCCCACCCGGCGAGCACTAACCGCTTGGCGGGCGCGTGGCGTCTGAGGAAATCATGTGCCTGGGCGAAAGGTGTAATGGAGAGCGGCACATCTTTAGAGCGGCTGTCCCAGTTCGCATCTTCATCCTGCCAGAGCCATACGTAATCCACCATGGGGTAACGTTCCAGCAGGTCGCCGAGCCGCCGATCGAGAAGATCGTGCGCGGTGCGAGACTCAATAAAGCCGCGAGGGTGCGAGAGGGCTTCTGGCGGAAGGGCGCGAACGATTTCCGCGGGATTGTGGTACGGCTCAAAGCCGATACCGGTGCGAATGCCAAGCTCGGCGGCAAAATCGAAAGCGGCGCTCAACATGGTGGTCGTACGGCTGGCGATGTCCCAGTTATCCGCGGCCATGCGTGTGGCGTCGGAGCCAAATGTCTCCCCATCAAAAAATTGGGCTGCGCCCATCTTGAAAGCCGAGGTACGTTGCGGCAGATAGCCCCAGCTGGTCGTGGTCGTGTCTTCGAGGGCGGCTCTATGCCCGCTGCCGGCAAAGTCGAACGACAAATAAGACTCCGCTAGAGGACCGGGATCGTTTTGCGTGTAGACATGCATCCCGAACATGTTGAAGCGCATGCGCAGCATGGCTGCGAAATAAGCCTTGAAATCCTCTTCGTTGTAAACACTGATGCAATTTAAAAAATCTGGCCAAGGCAGAAGCCCGCGGACCGAAAAGCGCGGCGCGGCGCTCCAAGGGAGGCCTTGCGCGGGCAGACGTAATTCCGTGGGACGATCAATCGGACTCGTCGTTCCGTCAAGACCGAAGACGAGCCCTTGGCGCTCCAGAAAATCGAATACTGCATACAGGAGAGCTTGTTCGCTCGCGGCGCGGAAAATTGCACCGGTGCCGGGGGCTGCGATCTCGTAATCCTCAGATCCCCTGAAGCGCGCGGGATCGAGAACAAGCGTCAATAAGATCGCATTGGCAACGCGATCGCCGGTGGTTTGGATCACTTCAGGCGCGGAGTTCAGCATCCGCAATCCGGTCATCAGCTCCCGAGTTGCAAGACGCGTCTTCAGACTAGCGGCGGCGAGCGTGCGGATCGCGATTTGTTTTGGCTGAGGCGTTTGCGCTGAAGCGCTCGCGTCGAGGACCAAGCTCCCGGTTGAAGCCAGGGCAGTAATTTTCAGAAATTCCCGGCGGTCCATGATCGATACGATCTCCTACTCGGAAGCTGTTTCATCGAGCGAAAGTTGACTTATAAGCGCGTGCGGATCGTTTGGGTGGGCGCATACACAGCAGTCAATTGCCGAGCGTTGGACGCACCGACTGAACGAACAAAGCGTGAATTTTCTCACGCGAGATTTGGGTAGCGTGTCTGGCCCTCGCAGTGCGGTGAGGAGAGCCGACTGTTGCGTTCGTGTTAGCGGTACGGCCATTGCTGGATAAGGCTTATAAAATATTTGGCCAACCTTCGCTGCCAATTTATCACGAGAACTTGCGGGACCGTGTAAAGCGCCGCAGGGCCGGTGAAGAATGGCCGACCCTGAAGCTGGGATAGACGTTGTATGGGCTAGGCTCAATCAACCTAACCGCGCGCGGATCACTGGGCGAGTCCGACGCGGCGCATGAGATTCTGAAAGCGGGGGTCGCTGCGAAGGCCGTCGAATCCAGGGTTGACTTTAAGACTGGTCAGGGCATTGGAGTGGCCGGCATACGCTTTTTCGAACCAGGCGAACGCTTCGTCCCGGTCGCCGACACCGATCAGAGCCCAAAGCATTGGGTCGGGAGTGCGACCGCCGCGATCTTGATACTGGCGCACTTTGGCAAGCGCTTCGCGTGCTTGCACGCTCTTGCCGGACCGGCCGTAGACAAAAGCCCGCCACGCCCACGCCCATTCGCCTTCGCCACGCATGTCGTCCCATCTCTTGAGTTCAGCCAGCGCCTCTGCAAACTGGTGTTTCTCAATGTAGGGAGCAACCACCATGCCGGCTCGGGGGAATGCAGGCTCCATTTCCTGCACAGCTAAAAACTGCGCGATCGAGGCATCATACTGCCGGGCGTAGAAGAGGATGACGCCATGGTCGGCGGCAATGATCAGGGACAGCGGATCGAGTTGGCGGGCGCGCTCGCTCTCGGCGAGAGCTTCGGGAAAGCGCCCCTGGAGGGAAAGAAATTCGGCATACCAGTGATGGGCGGTGGCGTAGTTCGGGTTCAGCTCAATGGCGCGACGGTATTCCTTCTCGGCTGTTCCCCAGTCGTAGTCGAAGTTTTCTGTAATGAGGGCCAACGAGGTGTGGGCCTCGGCCAACCCCGGATCTAGTTCGAGCGCTTTGAGCGCGGCGGCGCGAGCTTTGGGCATGGACACCGTTTGTGGCGTAGTGCTGTAGCCGCCCAACAGCGCGTAGGAATCGGCCAGCCCGGTGTAGGCGCGAGCATAGTTCGGATCTTTGGCGATGGCCTGCAGAAAGTAGTCAATCGCCTGCTGGAAGCCCTGCCCCGTTCTCTTGTTCCAAAAGAATCGACCTTTCAAATAGAGGTCGTACGCCTCAAATCCCTGCGGTCCGGCAGAAGATTGCCGGGCAGCATCGATGGGGCGACGGTCGCCCAGCGTGAGCTGTATTTGAGCCGCGATTTCTTGGGCAATCTCCGCCTGAAGCGCCAGTAGGTTGTTCAGGTCGCGATCGTATTGCCGCGCCCAGATGTGGCTCTGGTCCTTAATTTGAATCAACTGGGCGGTTACTCGGACTTTATTCGAATCGCGACGGACGCTGCCCTCCAGCGCGTACTGTATGCCCAATTCCCGGCCAATCCGATCCAAGGCCTCGCCGGTATGCTTGTAGTGCATCACCGAAGTCCGGGCGATCACCCCTAGATGGGACGGGTCGAGGTCGCCGAGTTGGCTGATCATTTCTTCGGTGAGGCCATCGCTGAAATATTCCTGCTCGGGGTCGCCGGTGAGATTTTCAAAGGGAAGAACCGCCAGCATGGGTCGTGCGGGAGGCCCTTGGGGCTGCGCACGCGAGCGCAAGCTATATACGTAAGCTCCCAATGCGGCGATCAGCACAACGGCGATCCCGATCAGGCTTGCCAAACGCCAGGGGACGGACTTGCGGCGCGGTGCCGGCGCCAAGGCAGCATCAGGAGATGAGTCTGGAGCCGTAGCAGTCGGGCCGGCGGGAGCAACCTCGGGCTCTAGCGAGCCGTTGGGAACCACAGGAGCAATAAACCGGTATCCGCGGCCCGTGACAGTTTGTATGAAGCGCGGGTTTTCGGGATCGTCTTTCAGAACCTGCCGGATCTTCCGGATCGCCCCGTTAATACTGTTGTCGGTATCGAGAAAAACTCCCTCGCCCCAAACGCGCGAGATGATCTGGTCGCGTGTAACCAGTTCCCCTTTGTTCTCAATTAGCAGCAGGAGGATTTCCGTAGGAATGCGCTCCAGTTTCAAGACGCGGCCCGCGCGGCAGAGTCTCTGCGAACGCGGATCGAGCTCGAAATCGTCTCCGAAACGGATAGGAACTGACACTGCGACTGGGCCGTGCCCCACGGCAAACGCTCCCCGCTCAACAACGCAGCCATTTTAACCCGCTTCGCAGATTCACGACATGTCCAATCCTGCCAGCAAGTTAAGAGGACATGAAAATTAAGACGCACGACAGGCCGCCGCTATTGCGATCAGCCCTTCGGATCGGCCACCATGAGCGGCATCTTTGGAGCATTCCGCAGCGAGTTGATTGGGGATCGGCGGGGGAAATTGAAGATTGGCGGGGGATTCATCGGGGCTTGCCTGTCTTCGCCAGAAGACCTCATCGAAAAGACACCTAAAAAGGAGACGAATAACATGAAACGAACACTTGCACTTGCCACGGTCGCAGTTGCCGTGGTGGCGTTGACAGGGGGTTGGACGACCTTTGCGGCCGCGCAGAGCGATGCCGCGCGCGCAATCTACCAGTCGGCGGCCACGATTCAGACGAATGTAGCCGGGATCCGCAGCTATCCGGCGCCGCCAGCAAATTTCAAACCGTTGGAAGCAACGGGTGAGGCGCTGGCCATGTACGGCTTTCCGCCGCCGCCCGATAAGGCAGAGCATCCGGAAGCCTATGCGCATTGGTCGCGGGCCATGCTGTTAGCGAGGAATCGGGCTACCGGGGAGCTAAAACCGCATCCCGAGGTTAGCAACGGCCCCGCGATTCTGAACAAGAAGCAAAGGCCGGAGATTTCGGGCACGGCAGCGCCGACCCAGTATGAAAGCAGCAATTGGAGCGGAGTAGCCAACGGCAATACGCTGACGAAGTGGAATACCAAGACGTCGTTCAGCGCCGTTTACTCAGAGTTCAATGTGCCGGTGGTGCAGCAGGCATTCGACGTCTGCGATGGTGGAACCGATTGGGAAGTCTCGTGGAATGGAATCGACGGCACCTCTTCCGCCAACGACACAGTGCTTCAGGGAGGCAGTTCATCGCAGGCCATCTGCAAGAGCAACAAAACCTCGCAGGTGTATTACGCCTGGGTCGAATGGTGGCCGAGCTATTCCATCACAGAGGTTTTTCCGGTGAATCCCGGCGATGACATGTATGTCGAAACCTACGACACGGCGGGAGGGTGCAATCCCGGGAATGTATTTGTGGAAGACGAGACGACCCTGGCTTATGGAACCTACCAGATTACCTGGTTAACCGGTCCTTGCCTGGTAGGAAGAAGCGCCGAATTCATCGTGGAGAGGCCCGGTAACTCGAGCGGGTTGTTCCCACTCGCCAACTACATCTGGGACTTCGCACTGTCCTGGGACTACGACCTCAAAGGAACCGAGTTCGCTCCGGGTGCGACGTCACCGTCGACTCTCATCTTTACGATGATGGACGATAACTTTGACACAGTGATCTCGGTCCCGGAGGTGGAGGGTAAATACTCCCTGTTCTTCTATGACACCGGCTGCGCCTACACAGGGGGGTGCGTGCGCTGACCGTTTCGTCTGCCGAAATCCCACTCATCGCGCTTTTTTCGATGAGTGGGATCCCCATTCAATCAGAACCCAAACAATGCAGGTTTCAGAAGAAACAAAAAGATGACGAAAGCCCCGCAAGTTTTGTGGTTTTCGCACTTGCCGTGGTCATATGCAGCTATTGCCCGTCAGTGCCGAAGGAGGTTATTGTCGGTTATTGATCCGCAGCTCCGTCGAATGGGCGAGGTCAGAACGATGGCTTGGCGGCGATGGCTTCCTCGATCGTAATGCGACGATGCTGCCGATATGCCAGGTTCGCCATGTGCGCGGCAACGGCGGATTTGTATCCCGTCTCAATCGGCGCGTTTGTCGCTTGATTGCGCGAGCGGATGCACGCCATCCAATTTGCCATGTGATCCTGTCCGCGCGACTTGCCCGCAATCTCCGCGCCGTGTGGACGATTATCTTTTTCCGGATAGTAGCGGATAAAGGAGTCGGAATTGCCGACGACCATGTCCGTGCTTCCTTCCACGTGCTCGATGGTTCCATCCGAGCCCAGAATGTGTTCACCGAGCCCGAAACGCTGGTTGCTGAAGGTGGACTGCCACACCACGACCAGGTCGTTGGCGAATTCGAGTGTGACCGCTATCGTATCGGGCACTTGGCGTGTGTCTTTCTCGGAGAACACACCGCCCGACATCGTAGCCGCTACCGGTTCGGCCAACTGGAGCGCGCTCATGATCCAGGCGATCTGATGCACCATGTTTTCGGTCACGTTGCCGCCGGAGAACTCCCAGAACAATCGCCAGTTCACATATTTTTGTGCGTCGAAGGCGGAAGCGGGACGGTCGCCGAGGAAGAGCGGCCAGTTCACATGCTGCGGGTCGCAGTCGGCGGGAATCGGCCTCACCCACTGTCCCTTTCCGTGCGGAGAATTGCGGCTCATCCAGGACTCGACCAGCGTCACCTTGCCCAATCGTCCATCCTTGATCCACTGGCGTGCATCTGCCAGTTCGCCTTCACTCTCATGCTGCAATCCCACCTGCACCACTTGGCGTGAGCCCTTCACTACCCGCAGACACTCGACGGCTTCGGGGATGCTCCAGGTGAGTGTCTTTTCAATGTATGCGTCTTTGCCCGCCGCGATGGTTGCCAGCAGATGCTGCGCATGCAAATGCAGAGGAGTGGCGATGATGACCGCGTCAATATCCTTACGATCGAGCAGCGGCCGCGGATCGTCGTAGAGCGCTGCGCCGGCGACGATGGCTTTGGCTTCGTCACGGCGACGGGAATAAATGTCGGCGATGGCGACGCACTCGGTGTTGGGCTGCTGAAGTGCGTCCCTAAGGTCCTCCTGCCCGCGAGATCCCGCTCCAATCAGCCCGAGGCGTATGCGTTCATTCGCGCCCAGCACGCGCGATGGCGCGATTCCGGCGGCCATAACAATCGCTCCGGCGGCTAGAAACTCGCGCCGGTTCAGGCCGGAGCTCTTCTGCGCACGATCCAACGAATTGACTTTCATAGCAGCGCACCTGCTTTCTGCAATGCGGCCTTCATCCCCGCCCAACTTTGCCGCGTGGACTCTTCCGGTGTGGCGGCGCCGCCCCAGTGCGTCTCGAGGCTCACAGCGAAGCGGTATCCGGACTGGCGGAAAGCCTGGAACTGTCCCACCCAGTCGATAATCCCCTTGCCAACCGGCGCCCATTCGGTACCGTCTTTGGTGGCATTCGGAACCGCATCTTTGCAGTGACAATGCCCGATACGGTTTTTCGGCAGCCGACGATATCCATCCGGGTAAGGCACCTCGCCAACAGCCGCTGCGTTGCCCGGGTCCCAGTTCAGCATGAGGTGCGGCGATTGCACCGCGGCCAATGTTTCCGCCGCCTCCGCGCCGGTCGCAGTGTTACATTCGAATTCGTTTTCGAGAACGAAGACGAGGCCGTGCTTGCCCAGCGTATTGGCAGTGTCGGTCAGCTTGGCGTTGATCGCCTTGCGATGAGGAGCCGGATTGTCGAGGCGCCAGAAATCGAAGCCGCGCACGCGATCCGTGCCGAAGGTCTTCGCCAGTTCGATGGACTTCTGCAGCACCTCGGTTTGTTCCTGGAAGGTGAACTCGCCGTTGAATTGGTCGCGCTTCGGACTGTATTTTGAAACCGGTGCGTCCGGCCAATCGACCTTGAACAGCGGGCTGGCAATGTCGGTCACGCGAAGACGATAATGGTCGACGATGCGCTTTGCTTCGGCAATCTCAGCGGATGTGAGTTTGAGAGCGTTCTTATCCCAGAGGCCGCGAATTTCGACCCACTCCATGCCGAACTCGTTCGCGGCGATGGCGCAGGCATGATCGAAATCCTGGGTGATC
>Ga0182030_10003423_pt1 | contig 33865 bp, 10 predicted proteins | sample 812S3MmetaG_FD_121299 | JGI IMG/M metagenome (GOLD analysis project Ga0182030, IMG submission 121299) | Permafrost microbial communities from Stordalen Mire, Sweden - 812S3M metaG (Illumina Assembly) | ecosystem: Environmental > Terrestrial > Soil > Wetlands > Permafrost | place: Sweden...
ACATTTACAATCCGAGCGGTCAATTGATCGCCAGCTTGTCTTCAGGCTGCTACGGCGCCGCAATGAACCTGACCCTCACCAATAGCGGTGTTTTTACCATCTTGGTCCACGAATCGGCATACCAACGCACCGTCAGCTATCAGATGAGCATCCAGTCGATTACCGGCGGAGGCTGCAATGGCACGGCCATTGCATGTGGCCAGACTTTCGCAAACACTACTACATTTTACAGCCAGATGGATCCCTTTTCCTACTTGGGGACGGCCGGGCAAATGCTATCGCTTGCGCTCTGGGGGCCGGCCACTTGCACCAGCGGCGGTGACACGACGGTTGCCGACATTTACAATCCGAGCGGTCAATTGGTCGCCAGCTTGTCTTCAGGCTGCAGCGGCGCCGCAATGAAACTGACCCTCACCAGTAGCGGTATTTTTACCATCTTAGTCCACGAATCCGCATACCGACGCACCGTGAGCTATCAGATGAGCCTTCAGTCGCTTACCGGCGGCGGCTGCAATGGCGATTCCATTTTCTGCGGCGAAACCGTCAATGGCCAAATCAGCTATCCGAGCGAGATGATCGGTTATGAGATGGTGGCAAATGCCGGTGAACATGTGCTTTTTAGTGACGGTGGGTTTTCTGGCATGGTTGTGGACATTTATGATCCGACCGGGAGCAATGTGGTAAGCATCGGTCCGTCGGCATCCACTAATTACACATTTGCAGATACGGGAATCTATACGGTGGTGGTGCATGATGGCAATTACACAGGCACAGGTTCTTACGGGCTCACCTTGACCGTTTTTGGCGGGTGCTCGTCACTTCCCACTGACTCCCTCTCGCCCACTAATCAAGCAGTGCCTATCGGCAGCGCCGCAACCTTTACCGCCACGGCGAGTGGCCCGACGCCGCTATTTTACCAGTGGTGGTTTGGGGCTAACCTCATCACAGGCGCAACCAATGCGACGTTCACCATTGCCAATGTGCAAACAAATGAGCTTGGCCTTTATGAAGTGTATGTCAATAATCCCGGAGGTGCGGTTAGCAACAGTGTGCGGTTGCAGGGTATTCCCGTGATCACTTGGGCACCATCTGGGGTTACGTATGGGACGGCGCTGGGTGCCGCGCAATTGAACGCCACGGCGAACGTGCCCGGCAGCTTCGCCTACTTTCCGACGAACGGAAGCGTCTTGAATTCGGGCGCCAATAAGCTTACCAACATCTTCACCCCAACTGACACGGTGAATTACGTTAAAGCGACCAACACAGTAATCCTGGTCGTTTCCCCCGCGCCATTGACCGTTACAGCGACGAACAAGAGCAAGATTTACGGTCAGACGATAAGCTTCTCCGGAGTTGAATTCACCACCCTCGGGCTGGTCAACGGGGACACGGTGACTAGCGCGGCGATCTCGAGCGCTGGCTCGCCTTCCACCGCCCCGGTCAACGGTTCCCCCTACACTATCACCATCACCAACGCGGTGGGCGACTCGGGCTTGACCAACTACAACATCACTTATGTCAACGGATTCCTCACGGTGAATCTGGCGGCGCTGTCGGTCACAGCGACGGGGCCGGGCAAGACGTACGGCACGGCGCTGACCACCGGCACGAGCACCGCGAACTTCACTGCTACCGGGATGCAGAACAGCGAGACAGTCACCAGCGTCATGCTGACGCCCAATGCGGCCGGCCTCTCGGCCACGACGGCGGCGGGGACGGCCTATCTCGTCACGCCATCGGCGGCCACTGGTACGATCAACCCGAACAACTACTCGATCACCTACAATGCCTACAACGGAACCGTCGCTACCGCGCCATTGTCGGTGACAGCTACGGGGCCGGGCAAGACGTACGGCACGGCGTTGACCACCGGCAACAGCACGGCCAACTTCACAGCCACCGGGATGCAGAACAGCGAGACAGTCACCAGCGTCACACTGACGCCCAACTCCGCCGGACTCTCGGCCACGACGGCGGCTGGGGCGGCCTATGTCGTCACGCCATCGGCGGCCACTGGCACGATCAACCCGAACAACTACTCGATCACCTACAACGCCTACAACGGCACAGTCACCAAGGCGCCACTGTCAGTGGCCGCGATTAACCAGAGCAAGACCTATGGACAGACGGTGGCCTTTGGCAGCGGCAGCACTCTGTTCACCCCCAACGGTTTGCAAAACGGGGACACGATTGGCATGGTGACATTGGGTGTCAGCGGCAATGGCGGGGCGGCCACGGCTGCGGTGTCTGGTTCCCCCTACACCATTACGCCCAGCGCAGCGACGGGCGGGACATTCACGGCGGGAAATTACGCGATTACCTACGCCACCGGAAATCTGACCGTCGGCCAGGCATCGTTGACCATTACGGCCAGCGCCCAGAGCAAGACCTATGGACAGACGCTGGCCTTTGGCAGCGGCAGTACGCTGTTTAGCAGCAGCGCCCTTCAAAACGGTGAAACGGTTGGAACGGTGACGTTGTCCGTCAGCGGCAACGGCGGGGCGGCTACAGCATCGGTGGCAGGCTCGCCTTACACCATTACGCCCAGCGCGGCGACTGGCGGGACGTTCACGGCGGGCAATTACGCGATTACCTACAACACCGGCAATCTGTCCGTCAACCTGGCGAGTCTGACCGTCACTGCGAGCGCCCAGAGCAAGACCTATGGACAGACAGTGATCTTCGGCAGTGGGAGCACTCTGTTCACCCCCAGCGGTTTGCAGAATGGGGACACGATTGGCACGGTGACCTTGGCCGTCAGCGGCAATGGCGGAGCCTCCACGGCATCGGTGGCAGGCTCGCCTTACACCATCACGCCCAGCGCGGCGACAGGCGGGACATTCGCCCCGGGCAATTACGGGATTACTTATGCCACCGGAAATCTGACTGTCAGCAAGGCCCCGCTGACAATTACCGCGAACGCCCAGAGCAAGACCTATGGACAGACGGTGGCCTTTGGCAGTGGGAGCACTCTGTTCACCCCCAGCGGTTTGCAAAACGGGGAGACGATTGGCACGGTGACTCTGGCGGTCAGCGGCAATGGCGGGGCGGCCACAGCATCGGCCTGTTCTTCACCCTATACTATTACGCCCAGCGCAGCCACTGGCGGTACATTCACGGCGGGCAATTACGCAATCACCTATGACACCGGCCTGTTCACCGTCAATCCAGCGCCGTTGACCATCACGGCTGGTGCTCAGAGCAAGACCTATGGACATACCCTGCCAATCGGTAGTGGCAACCCTATTGGTGTATGCACCGTCACTGGTTTGGAAAATGGAGATACGGTAGGCACGGTGACCATCGCGGTGAGCGGTAATGGGGCGGCGGCGACGGCACCGGTTTCCGGTTCGCCCTACATTATCACACCCAGCGTGGCGACAGGCGGGACGTTCACGGCTTGCAATTATTCGATAACCTATCTCACGGGCTTACTGACCATCGTCCCTGCGCCGCTGACGATTACCGCGAACAACCAGAGCAAGACGTATGGGCAGACGGTGGTTTTCGGCAGCGGAAGCACCTTGTTCACTTCCAGCGGTTTACAGAACGGGGAGACGATTGGCGCGGTGACATTGGCCGTTAGCGGCAATGGCGGGGCGGCCACGGCTGCGGTGTCTGGTTCCCCCTACACCATTACGCCCAGCGCAGCGACGGGCGGGACATTCACGGCGGGAAATTACGCGATTACCTACGCCACCGGCAGTCTGACCATCAACCCCGCGCCACTGACGGTGACCGCGAACGACCAGAGCAAGACATACGGGCAGACGGTGGTTTTCGGCAGTGGCAGCACCAATTTTACCAGCAGTGGCCTGCAAAACGGGGAGACGATTGGCACGGTGACCTTGGCCGTCAGCGGCAATGGCGGTGCCTCTACAGCATCGGTGGCAGGTTCGCCTTACACGATCACACCCAGCGCGGCGACAGGCGGGACGTTCACGGCGGGCAATTACTCGATGACTTACGTCACGGGGTTGCTCACGGTAATACCTCTCCCCTTGATGGCCTCGCACAGCAGCGTTGCCTACCAATCGCCCGGAACCTGTGTGGTTTCTTGCAGTGTGACTTATGCGACAAACACCTCCCTCTTATTCCTGGTGGTGGAACCATCCCTACCCCCAGGCTGGACGCTGTTGAGCGCCAGTGGTGCAGGGAGCCCGGAAGTCAACAACGATGAGATCTTCTTCAGCGGTTCGTTGCCCAGCCCGTTGAACTTCACTTACACGGCTTCTGTGCCGGCAGGCCAGACAGGGCCTCAAACGATTCAGGATACCAACCTCTATTGGCTTTCAGGGATGACAAGCTTTTCAAATACACTGGCCAACCCCAGCCCGTTGGTCGTGAATTACGGCGCGTACTTGACTGTGACTCGGCAGAGCAATGCGATGTCGCTCACACTCTTTGGCGACACGGGTACAAACTACACCCTTCAGGCCAGCACGAACCTGATTAATTGGACCAACGTCGGGACCATTACGCCGGTTGGTGGCATCATTCAAACGAACGTCACAAATACCGGGAACAATGTCTTCTTCCGGGCGGAATCAAGCCATTGAGGCGCATGAATGCAACATGCCTTGGCACGTAACCTGGAAAAGCGATCTCTCGAATCATAAAGCAACAGAGCGATGAAAACAGTCGTTCATAACAAAAAGAATAACAAAACCATGAAAACCATATTTAAAAACGAATCGCATTCGGCCCCGCGTTCCTACTTGAGTCTTTCTGCCGGCCTGCTAGCGCTGGTGTTGCTTGGGTTTGGCTGCTCTACCGGGCCGCCGTTGCCGGATTATCATGCCGCCGCCACGTCCTCCACCGCGCGCCTAGGGCGTGGCGCCGGCGTGGAAATATCCCTGGATCCTTTTATCGAGAATCAGCGTACCAAGCAGTTTTTCGGAATCGATGCGGTCGAAGACGGCATTGGTATCGTGTTCGTCCATATTTCCAACAAAAGCCCGGACCGGACGCTGCTGGTTGAAAAGAAGAATTTTCAACTTGTTCCTGCGGGAACCTCGGACGGCCAGGTTGCGAATGGCAATCAAATCGAGCGTGGCACGGGCGGGGCGCAGGCCACCGCCTGGCTGGGCGCTTCGATGGCGAGCCTGGGCGGCTTGGCCTTGATCGGCATTGCCAGTTCCTCCATCTCCCATGCAACAGAAGTGCAACGCAATTTTGTTGGCAAGGAGATGGCGGATCAGACACTCGCCCCCGGCCAGGACATGGAAGGTTTTTTATATTTCACGCCGGTACCAAAGAATGCTGAATGGATTCGTGGAGCGGCAGTGAAAGTCGATTTGACCGCAACTAAAACCCATGAATCCCTAGCCATGACAATACCGCTATCTCAATAACCTGAGAACCTCAAATCCACTCGCAATATCTTAAACCTTATGAACTACAAAAAATTGTTTTCCATGACACTGCTCTGTTGCTCACTCTGGACCTTGTGCTCCGGCTGCGCGCACATGGTGCCTATATCCGTCCAACCAACTGCCTTAGCTGCCGGCGACAAGCTGCCTCTCACTGCGGCTTTGGTAATGAATAAGGATCTGTTGGACTATAAATATGAGTTCCACATGATGGGCGATACTTGGGTGTATCGGTTCGGAGAGCCCTTGCAAGATTACGCGCGGCGGCTGGCTGGCGCGTCATTTCAGCGAGTGGAGGAGACGTCCTCTACGGAAAGCGCCTTCGCCATTCCATCCGCCGATATTGTTCTTGTTCCGCGGCCCGTGAAGGCGGATGAAAGCACTGGTTTGATGGCCAAAAGCAAGGTCAATCTTACTTTGGTGATAGAATGGACCGCCAAGGATCGAGCCACCCAGAATACGGTCTGGCTCAAGACCATTACGGCCAACGCATCCGAAGAGCAGGGCAACATATTTTCAGGCACCAAGCACCAGGGCATTCTGATGCAAAAATTGTTCGACGATTTAAGCGCTAAAACTCGTGAGGCATTTCAAAGCGCGTCCGAGCTTCGTAGCCCTCTCCATCCGTAAGGGACCTCCGGTGTCTGGGAAAAGAAGAAAATCAAATGACATTATGAAACGAATTCTTACCGTATTGGCGGCTGCCTTCTGCATCTGCGGAGCCGCGCATTCCCAGCCCACTATCGCCATACAACCGGCCAATCAAAACGTCCTCCCCGGAGCCACGGCGGTGTTTTCCGTGGCGGCCAGCGGCGCCGGCCCGCTTTCCTACCAATGGCAGTTTCAGGGGACCAACCTTCCCGCCAGCTTCATCACGATCGAGGCGGGCGATGGGTATTCCGGCTATTACGGCGACGGCGATGCCGCGACCAACGCCGAATTAAACGTGCCCGAAGGGATCGCCTTTGACGCCACGGGCAATCTCTACATTGCCGACACGGCCAATTCGGTCGTGCGCAAGGTGGCTGTCAACGGGAATATTTCGACCGTCGCGGGCAACGGAGTTCCGGCCTACAGGGGTGACGGTGGCCCGGCGGCGAAGGCCTCGCTCAACCAGCCGCAAAGCGTGGCGGTGGACGCGGCCGGCAACCTCTACATCGCCGACACTCTCAACTCGGTCATTCGCAAAGTCAACGCCAGCGGCGAGATCGCGACGGTGGCGGGTGACGGAACCAGCGCCTACAGCGGCGACGGCGGCCTGGCAACCAAAGCCGCTTTGAACCAGCCCTCCGGCGTCGCCGTGGACAGTGGTGGAAATCTCTACATCGCCGACACGCTCAATTCGGTCGTTCGCAAGGTGAACGCCAGCGGCACCATCGCAACGGTGGCGGGTAACGGAACCAGCGCCTACAGCGGCGATGGCGGCCTGGCAACCAAAGCCGCTTTGAACCAACCCTCCGGCGTCGCCGTGGACAGTGGTGGAAATCTTTACATCGCCGACACGCTCAATTCGGTCGTCCGCAAAGTGAACACCAGCGGCGCCATCACGACGGTGGCGGGCAACGGAACCAGCGCCTACAGCGGGGACGGCGGCCCGGCTACCAACGCCAGTCTGTCCCAACCCGCTTTCGTGACGTTGGATTCTTCGGGAAATCTTTATATTGCCGATTCGGGCAATGATGTCGTCCGCGAAGTAACCCCCACCGGTCTCATCGACACTGTGGCCGGGGGCGGCTTGCAATCCCCGGAGTTTGCCGACGACGCGACCAATGCGTACCTCATTGGCACGGGCGGCTTAGCCTTTCGTGGCGCCGGCCATCTTTACATCGGCGACCCCGGAGATGCCTTTGTTTGCCAAGTGGTGCTGGAGTATTCCCAAGGGGCCACGTTGTCCTTGAGCGATGTCAGTTCCAATAATGTCGGCGCCTACGACGTGGTCGTTTCCGACGGCTCCGAATCGGTCATCAGTTCCAACGTGATCCTCACTCTGGAGCCGACGTTTGCGCAGAATTACTTCCCGCTGGCCGTGGATACCACGTGTGCCTTCGATGAAACCAATTCGCTGAACCTGCAAATCATTTACCAGGGGAATTATCTGATGACGGAGACCTATCCGGGCGTTTACGAAGCCCTGGATCTGGACGCGGATGCAAACAGCGTGTCCCTCGTCGAAGCCGGCACGGGATGGGTCCACGCTTCGTTTAATCCGCCGGCCCTGTTGGTGGACAATGCCGCGCTGCAAAACGGGGGCACGTTGACCACGTCCACCACGTCCGAAGGCTACGCGGCGACCTACTCGGTGGCCATCGGCAAGGCCGGCACGATCACCGTGCCCGCCGGAACTTTTTACAATTGCCGCAGCTTCACGGCCAGCGAATCCCTTGACGGCACCCACGCCACGGCCTTGACGGCCTATCTGGCGCCGGGAGTGGGCATCATCAAGCTGCTGGTCAAATCCGGAGATTGGGCCGAACTGACGGGCGGCACGGTCAATGGGTATGACGTCAGCGCCTACGCCGGTATGCAGCTTGCCACCACCTCGCCGACCCTTTCCATCACCTCTCCGAAATCCGGGCTTGCGGTCAGCAACGACATGCTTGCCGTCTCAGGTTCCGCTGCCGCCGCCGTGGCCGTGCAGTCGGTGTATTATCAATTGAACGGCGGCAGTTGGATGCTGGCTGGCTCAGCCAACTCCTGGACCAATTGGACTGCAAATGTCAATCTGACCCCCGGAGCCAATACCATCAGCGTCTATGCCCAGGACACCAGCGGCAACACCTCCGCCACAATTACCATCAGCAATTTTTATGTGGTGACCGGCTCGTTGCAGGTCACCCTCACTCCGGCCGTGGCGGTGGCCGACGGGGCGCGCTGGCAGTCGGACAATGGAGCTTGGGAAACCAATGGCGCTATCATGAGCAATCTGCTGGTGGGCGGTCATTCCGTTTTGTTTAAGACCGTGGCGGGGTTCATGACGCCTCTTGGCCAGACGGTCACCATTTCGAGCAACTTCGTCACCCAGGCTGTCGGCACGTATTTTGACACCAACCCACCCAACTTGACCATTGTCTCGCCCACGGCGGGTCAGCGGGTCAGCAACGGGGTGTTCACGGTGACGGGAACAGCGCACGACAACGTGGCGGTGGCGTCGGTCTATGTCCAGGTCAACGGTAACGGCTGGGTGTTGGCCGGGTCCAGCAATGCGTTCACCAACTGGACCAACAACGTCACTCTCTCCCCCGGCAGCAACTATGTTCAGGCTTGCGCCACCGACACGAGCGGGAATAGTTCGACCAACGGGGTGCCGGTGACTTACGTGGTGACCGGCTCCTTGCAAGTCGTCCTCACTCCGCCCGTGGCGGTGGCAGATGGGGCGCGCTGGCAGGTGGATGGCGGAGCTTGGCAAACCAATGGGGTCATTGTTAGCAATTTGCTGGTGGGCAGTCATTCCGTCTCCTTTAAGCCGGTGGCGGGCTTCAAGACGCCTGCCAACCAGGCCGTCGGCATTTCGAGCAATCTCATCACCCAGGCTCTCGGCACGTATCTTGACACCAATCCGCCCACCTTGACCATTGTTTCGCCCACGGTGGGTCAGCGGGTTAGCAACGGGGTGTTCACGGTGACCGGCAAGGCAAACGACAACGTGGCGGTGGCATCCGTTCAGGTGCAAGTCAACGGCACGGGCTGGAATGCGGCTGGGTCCACCAATTTGTTCACCAACTGGACGAACAACGTCACACTCTCTTCCGGCACCAACACTTTACAGGTCTATGCCACGGACACCAGCGGGAACAATTCGCTCACCAACGGCGTCCAGTTTGTCTTTGTTCCCAGCGCCACTTTGGTGGTGAAGACTAATGGGAACGGCGGCATCACGCCCGTGGACAACGGCAAACTGCTGGCCATTGGGACCAATTACACGCTGGCAGCGACAGCGGGCAACAACTGGACGTTCTCCAATTGGGTGGGCGGCGTCACCACTCCGTATGCCGTGCTGACCAACGGTGCCGTGCTGCAATTTGCCATGCAACCCAATCTGGTCGTGCAGGCCAATTTCGTGACCAACCCGTTTCTGGCGGGAGCGGGCGGTTCGTATTACGGCCTGTTCACTCCGGCCAATGCTGTCCGGCAGAACACCAATTCAGGGGCCTTTACCTTTATTTACGGTTCGACTGGCACGGTGAGCGGGACGATTTGGCTGGGGCCGGACACGGTGAACTTGAGCAGTAATTTTGATGTGTCGGGGCGGGTGCGGATGGTGTCGCCGCGACACGGGGAGAGCAACTTGATCACGACGCTGCAACTGGATTTCGCCGATGGAACCGTCAGCGGGCAGGTAACGGACGGGAGTTTTGTAGCGCAGTTGGGCGGCTATCGGGATGTGTGGACGTCACGGAATCCGGCGACCAACTACCAGGGCAGTTACACCGTGATCATACCCGGGGCCAACGAATCGAGCGTTGGACCGTTGGGAACGGGGTATGGAACAGTGACGGTGGATGCGATGGGAAACATCACCTTTTCCGGCAGTCTGGCCGATGGGACGACCGGTTTGAGCCAGCACAGCGTGGTGTCGCAGGAGGGGTTGTGGGCGTTTTACCTGCCGCTGTATGGTGGGAGTGGCTCGTTCTGGGCGTGGAACCTGTTTACCAACGGCTCTGTGGACTCGCTGCCGATGGGGGCCAGTTGGATCAACACGACCAACCCGACGAAGGGAGCGCTGTATCGTCCGGGGTTTACGAACCAGGAAGTGCAGATCATTGGCTCGCCTTACAATTCGACCAACAAGCCTTTGCTGGGATTGACGAATGGGTTGGTGATGTTGGAGGGGGGTGGATTGGCGGCGAACCTGACCAACCGCATCCTGCTGGCGACCAACAACACCATCACAGTCGTGACCAATACCGTACGCAACACCAACCACCTGAACCTGAGGGTTGACAAGACCCACGGAATCATCAGCGGAAGCTTTACCAACCCGACGAACGCCAATCAGACCATTTCCATCAACGGGGTCCTGATGCAGAACCTGACCAACGCCGCCGGCTATTTCCTCGGCACCAATCAGAGCGGATCATTCCTACTGCAAGCGATGCAGTAAAACTCTTATGTCGGACGTCACATTCAATCGTGCCATTCGACTCACCCGAGGTCTGTCGAGGTTGCGGAGGAACTTCCATAACTTTACCAACTGGATTGATGGTTGCAATTCAAACGCATGAAAACCAAAATCACCGCAATTCTGGGGCTGGTTCTCATCGGGGCCCGCATGGCCCAAGCCCAATTCACCTACTCAACCAATGACGGTGTCATCACCGTAACCGGTTACACTGGCCCCGGCGGCGCAGTCACCATCCCAAACTTCGTCCACAGCATCGGGGACTTTGCCTGCCAGGGCAACACCAACATAACCAGCCTCGTGATTTCCGACAGCGTAACGAACTTGGGGGAATTCGCATTCGGTGAGTGTTCCAGACTAGGAAGCGTAATCATCGGGCACGGGCTGGGTACCATCGGCTACGCTGCGTTCGAGAACTGCGATAGTTTGACCAGCGTCGCGATGTCAGATAGCGTAACAAACATCGATGACGGGGCGTTTCTAGACAGCATTAGCATGACGAGCGTTACGATTCCAGGCAGCGTTGTCCGGATCGGAAACGGTGCATTCTGCAACGCCGCCCTGACGAGTATAACGATCCCCGAAGGGGTTGCCACCATCGGAGATGCTGCGTTTTACAACGCAAGACTGGTCGGAACCGTGACCATCCCCGCCAGTGTTTCCAGTATAGGCGAGGCTCCCTTTGAGATTTCCGAGCAGTTGACTGCAATTTATGTGGAGCCGGGCAATTTGTATTATTCCAGTCAAGGTGGCGTCTTGTTTGACTACAGCGGGACGACGCTCATCGAGTGTCCGGGCGGCGAGAGCGGATGGCCACCCAGTTCGACGCCTTACGTGATCCCATCGAGTGTGACGACCCTTGCGCCGGACGCTTTTGGATTCTGCAACTTGTACGGAGTAGTAATCCCCGACAGTGTGACGAACATCGAGGACAGGGCGTTTTACGCGTGCGAATCTCTGACTGGCATCACAATTCCAAACAGTGTTACCAGCATCGGATCAGCGGTGTTTGCCGGCTGTTACGCCCTGACCTCCATCAATGTTAACTCGGGAAATCCCGCTTATGTTAGCGTCACTGGAGTCTTATACAGCCAGGACCAAACTTCACTCATCGCCTATCCTCCGAGCGAGGGTGCAAGTTCTTACTCGGTTTCCGCCGACGTCACGAGCATCGAGGATAGGGCATTTGAAGCATGCCAGAACCTCACTAACATCGTTATCCCAAACAGTGTCACCAATCTTGGATTCAACGCGATGGCGTATTGCAACAACCTGGCCGCGGTTTATTTTGAAGGCAATGCCCCTGCGTTTGAATCAATTGGTTTCTTCAACGACGGGTCTGTGGGTGGAAGTCCCTTCGATGACGATAGTGGTGCCACCGCTTATTATTTGGCGGGTGCGAGGGGTTGGAGTGCATCTTATGGCGGCGCGCCGACCGCAGAGTTGACCGCCATAAGCCTCAGTGCCGCGCCGACCAATGGAAGGGCTCCGCTAACAGTAGACTTCACGTCTTCGAACCTGGATCAGTCCAATAACACGATCTCCAACTGGGATTGGAATTTCAACGATGGCTTGACCAGTGTCGAGCAGAATCCCAGCCACACTTTCACAAATTACGGAAGTTACGCAGTCGCTCTGGTGGAAACCAACAGTGTCGGTGTGCCAGTAGCCGGTTCTGCGGTGACCGTCAACGTGTTAGGCACCCCAGTCATCACCTCTCAACCATCAGCCCAAACCACAAGGCTCGGTGGAATCGTTGTGCTTCAAGTCCAAGCTTCTGGTGCAGCCCCATTGACCTATCAGTGGAAATTTGACAATGCCGAGCTGTCCAATGGTGCTCACATAATCGGCGCAGCCTCCAACGTGCTTAAGCTATCTGACGTCACTACTGCCAATACTGGAAGTTATATGGTTATTGTCAGAAATCAGTATGGTTCGATTACTAGCGCTCCAACAGTTGTCACTATTCTGCCACAAGGGAATACCAAATTGACGATCATCTCGCCCAAATCCGGCCAGAGCGTGAGCAACCCGGTTCTTCTGGTCACGGGTACGGCAACGGATACGGTCCCTGTAAACGATGTCTATTATCAGTTAAACGGAGGCGGTTGGTCACAGGCCACGCCCGGCAGTTCCTGGAGCAACTGGACTGCTAACGTCACCCTCAACCGTGGACCGAATACCATCAGCGCCTATGCGGAGGACACCAGTGGCAATTTCTCCTCCACCAACAGCATCAGCTTTTTCTACGTGGTGACGGCTACACTGGTGGTGACCAACACCGGCAAGGGGACCCTCAGTCCCGATTACAACAACCAGTCTCTGGCCATTGGTTCCAACTACTCCATGACCGCTACGGCCACAGCCGCCGCGGGCTTTGCCTTCACCAATTGGACTGGTGGAACCAATCAACCGTTCACCATCCTCACCAACAGGCCGAAACTGACCTTCACGATGGAGTCGAACTTGACGCTCATCGCCAACTTTGTGGACGTGACTCCCCCCAGCCTCACCCTCACCTCCCCCACCGCCCATCAGCGCTGGAGCAACAGCCTCTTCACCGCCACCGGCACGGCCCGGGACAATGTCCAGGTCTCCAACGTGTTCTGCCAGCTCAACGGGGGCAATTGGATGCCAGCCGCCCCGGGCAACGCCACCTGGAGCAATTGGACCGCTACGCTGACCCCCTTGCAGAGCACCAACGTGTTGGCAGCCTATGCCGTGGACACCAGCGGCAACAAGTCTGCCACCAACAAGGTCACCTTCCTCTACATCCCCAGCGCCACGCTCACCGTCCAGACCAACGGTCTGGGTGCGATCAACCCGGTGGACAGCGGCAAACTGCTGGCCCTCGGCACCAACTACACCCTCACCGCTTCACCCGGCCGTAATTGGCTTTTCTCCAACTGGGTCGGGGGAACGACATTGCCTTACTCGGCACTCTCGACATCATCCAACTACTCCTTCGTCATGCAGTCCAATCTGTTCTTGCGGGCCAACTTCGTCACCAATCCGTTCTTGGCGGTGGCGGGAGTCTATAACGGACTGTTCTATCCAACCAACGGCGTGACGGAGGCCAGTTCGGGCTTTGTTTCGGTCGCCATCGCCAGCAACAGCCCGGGCGCTTACACCGCCAAACTGCTGCTGGACGGCGGATCCAATTCCTTCAGCGGGTCCTTTGACCTGATGGGGACTGTGCGCACCAATCTCGCCCGCAGCGGCAAGACGCCGGTCAGCGTCACCTTGAGCCTGGACTTCAATCCCGCGGACGCCCTGATGGGAGGGTCGGTGAGCAATGCGGCGGCGGGATGGAATTCGGTGATCCAGGCGGACCGGGCCGTCTTCAGCGCCACTGCCGACCCGGCGACCAATTATGCCGGGCAATTTACCCTGCTGTTGCCTCCGGACACCAACGCGCCAGTGGGAAGCCCCGGCGGCTACGGTTACGCCGCCATCACCAACACCCTGGGCGGAATTTCCACCCTGGGCGGAGCACTGGCGGACGGCACGCCCTTCCTCTGGTCGGTGCCGGTGGCCCGGAACGGAGGCGTCCCGCTCTATCAATCCCTTTATTCGGGCAAGGGAAGTTTGCTGGGATGGATCTACTTTACCAACGAGCCGCCGCAAAACGTGTCGGCGGACAGTTCGGTCAGTTGGATCAAGCCGTCCGTTCCCAATACGCTGTATCCGTCCGGTTTCACCAACCTGACCGGAGTGCTCGGCTCGCCCTTCACGAACACGACGAAGGCGGGTGTGCCGGTGCTGAACCTGACCAGCGCCACCCTGTTTTTGAGCAACGGCAACTTGAAGGGCGGCACCCTAATCTTCACCAACATCAACAGTGCCAAAAACAGCCTGACCAACCTGGCCGGGGGAACGAAATTGGGAGAGACCAACTACTTGGTCCTCGCCATCAATACGAACAACGGCCTGGTGACTGTGACCTTCAAGGCGACGGGAGCGAAGACGAACACCGTTGGTCACGGGACCGTGCTGCAAAACCAGACCAACGCCGCCGGCTATTTCCTGGGAACCAACCAGAGCGGGGCTTTTATGCTCGAAAACCAGTGAACTTCCCGACATCAAAAATAATATGAAATCGAGAATTATTACGATTGCCGCGATTGGGCTTGCTGGCGTTGCAGCAATTCAGGCAAGCACTCCCACGAATATTCCGTCGTCCAAGCCCGAAATCCACATTTAATCAAATCTTCTAATTTCAATCATTAACAAAAACTCAAATATGATCGCACAATTACAATTATTCCTGTTGCATCCAAGAGCCATGGCCCTCAACGCGGCCATTACTAAAATGCCAGCCGGAGACCCTGCTGTGGCAACTACAACTCTGGATGTGAAATATGATGGCGGCCAGATCCGTTCTCGGTAACAAATCCAATGAAAACCTATTACGTTCAAAAGAAATTGTTTTCCTTAGTCTTGACCCTAAGCACGTTGGGAAGGGCCGTTTTGGCCGCCGCGCTATTCCTCGGAACAAGCCAGGCTTATTCCCAATCCGCTATCGCATGGGATGTGGTTTCCGACATTGCAGAAGGTCCCGTTGCCTACGGAAACGGTCAATTTATTGCTTTCGGCGATTCGAGCAGTCTCAACGCCAGTGGAGCGTTCAGTTCTCCAACCGGCGAGCCCGGATCCTGGAACTGGGCAGGTTTCGGGCCGGATTTTGGGACGCCGTCTGCCGTGACGTATGCCAACGGATTGTTCTTAGCAGTTGGTTATGGCATCGCAACCTCGCATGACGGAACTAACTGGACGACCGTTTACTCCCTGGCAAGTCCTGGGCAATCAACGCTGTCGGCAGTTATGTACGCGCACGGTTTATTTGTCGCAGTTGGGGGAAGCCCTGAGGAAGAAGGACAGGGTCCCACAGTCATGCTCACGTCGTCTGATGGCGTGAATTGGACGCCGAGAGGCCCTAACCTCTCCGGACTGCTCGAATCGGTCGCCTACGGCAACGGCGTCTTCGTGACGGTAGGTCTCGAATGGTTCACCTACGATGGGATGCCGGACGAAGGTTATGCGGACCTGACCTCCTCTGATGGAATTAATTGGGCTTCGCACGGAGACGCAGTAGGCCCTACTCTTAACGGAATCGCCTTCGGCAACGGGCTTTTTGTTGAAATCATGGGTAATGGGATACTGACGTCGGCCAATGGCACAATAAATCTGAAAACCGTGCCTTATGTCGGTTCCGGGAATTTTACGGGCGCAGCATACGGAGACGGCTGGTTTGTCGCCGTCGGTGATTCGATTGTCGTATCGACCAATGGCACGGCGTGGTCCAGTTCCAGTTATGATCTTCCCTCAAGCGCATCGTTCAACTCGGTCGCTTTTCTAAATGGCGTTTTCATGGCCGCGTCTGACTCAGGAATCCTTCGAGGCAGGCTTAACGTACCTCCACAACACGCCCCACCCACTATCCTGACTCCTCCCCAGGACCAGTCGGCCAACGCAGGTGGTTCTGCCAGCTTTTCCGTCACGGCTTCAGGAAGCTCTCCACTGAGTTTCCAATGGCAGTTTAACGGCACGAATCTGTCCGGCCAAACCAATGCCACGCTGACCATATCCTACGCGCTGCCCGACGATGCTGGAAATTACACGGTTATGGTCAGCAATGCCTACGGGACGGTCACCAGTTCGCCGCCAGCCGTGTTGGATGTTCAATTCTCCGATTATCCCACGATCTTGCAGGAGCCACCTTCCACGAGAACGCTTGAAGTTGGAGGCGCCGTCGAATTCGACGTGCTCGCAGTCGGCGACATACCTTTAAGCTATCAGTGGCAGTTCAACGGGACAAATTTACCGGGCGAAACTTCGACGGCTTTGATCCTCTCCAACGTCAACCAATTGCAGAGCGGGAGCTACGCGGTTATCGTGAGCAACGACGCAGGCGCCGTGACGAACGACGGGACATTCTTGACCGTTTTCACGTTGCCACAAACGTTGTCTGCCGAATACTGGCCCATGTATGACGGAGATGTGAAATCCTACACCGGAGCGGCAGGATTATCGTTGGTTCAGTTTACTGCGGATCCTGATAACGGAGGGTTTTGGATGAAAGTCTATCTGGGAGACACTAACTCTGCATTCGAGACTTTCGGAATGAACTATGACATTGACTACCAGACCGTTTACGATTATTCTGGAAAACCAGAAGTCGGGGCGACTCTGGATTTTAATCCCGCATGGACCTGGTTTGACAATCACCAACTTCAGAATGGAGGAACCATCAATAGCTCATTCGTGGCCAGTGTCCCTGATATTACAAATGTTGATACCACGGCGTCTGTAACGGTCACGTCGGCGGGGACTGTTACGGTACCTGCTGGGACCTTCTCCAATTGCAAGAACGTCGCCATTGCTGGTCACGGAGCTGTCATCGGAAGTTTTAGCCAGTCAATGGTGCTGGCGCCGGGAGTAGGTCCGATTGAACTCGGTCTCTATCTACCAACCCCCTCGGGCGGGACAAGATTCCTCGGCTGGGAGTCTCTCACCGGGGGAACTGTAGGCGGGATCGACGTCCGGGGGCTGACCGAAAGAGACATAACGCCGCCCACCCTGACCATCACCTCGCCGAAACCCGGCCAGAACGTCAGCAACGCGGCCTTCACGGTGACCGGCACGGCCCACGACAATGTCGCTGTCTCGAATGTATTTTATCAGTTTGACGGCGGCAGTTGGATGCTTGCCACGCCCGGCAATACCACTTGGAGCAATTGGACGGCCAATGTGACATTGACGACGCCGGGATTGAATACCGTCCGCGCCTACGCCGTGGATACCAGCGGCAACGTCTCCACCAATACTAACACCGTCAGCTTTTTCTATGTCGTGACCGCTCCGCTGGTGGTCCAAACCAACGGACGGGGAACGGTCAGCCCCAATTACAATGGCCAGTCTCTGGCGAATGGGTCAAACTATTCCATGACAGCCACAGCCGCTACGGGCTTTAGATTCACAAACTGGACGGGAGGAACGAATCTGCCGTTCAGCGTCCTCACCAACAACGCCAGGCTGTCCTTCCCAATGGAGTCGAATTTAACGCTCATTGCCAACTTTGTGGACATCGCGCCGCCCACCAACACCATCACCTTCCCCACCAACAATCAACGCTGGAGCAACAACACGATCACCGTCACCGGCACAGCAATGGACAACGTCCAAGTGTCCAACGTTTTCTACCAGTTCAACGGCAGCGGTTGGATGCTCGCCACCCCCAGCAACAGCACATGGTCCAATTGGACGGCCACTCTGACGCCCTTGCAGAACACCAACCTGTTTGAAGCCTATTCCGTGGACACCAGCGGCAACAAGTCGCCCACCAACAAGGTCACCTTCCTCTACATCCCCAGCGCCACCCTCACCGTCCAAACAAACGGCCTCGGTGGCATAAGCCCCGGTGACAATGGCAAACTGCTGGCCATCGGCACCAACTACACCCTCACCGCGTCGGCGGGCCATAATTGGCTTTTCTCCAACTGGGTCGGCGGCACGACCCTCCCTTACAGGGTGCTGTCTCTATCGTCCAACTACACCTTTCCCATGCAATCCAATCTGGTGTTGCAGGCCAACTTCGTGACCAACCCGTTCCTGGCCGTGGCGGGAGTCTATAACGGACTGTTTTATCCGACCAACGGCGTGACGGAGGCCAGCTCAGGCTTTATCACGGCCACCATTGCAACCAACAGTGCGGGAGCCTACACCGCCAAACTGCTGCTGGACGGCGGATCCAATTCCTTCAGCGGGTCCTTTGACCTGACGGGGACTGCGCGCACCAATCTCGCCCGCAGCGGCAAGACCCCGGTCAGCGTCACCTTGATCCTGGATCTCAATCCTGCGGACGCCCTGATGGGCGGGTCGGTGAGCAATGCGGCGGCGGGATGGAATTCGGTGATCCAGGCGGACCGGGCCGTCTTCAGCACCATTGCCAACCCGGCGACCAACTATGCCGGACAATTCACCTTGCTGTTGCCGCCCGGCACCAATGCGCCGCTGGGCAGCCCGGGCGGCTACGGTTACGCCGCCATCACCAACACCCTGGGCGGAATTTCCACCCTGGGCGGGGCACTGGCCGATGGCACACCTTTCTTGTGGTCGGTGCCGATTGCCCGGAACGGAGGCGTCCCGCTCTATCAATCCCTTTATTCGGGCAAAGGAAGTTTGCTGGGATGGATTTACTTTACCAACGAGCCGCCGCAAAACGTGTCTCCAAACAGTTCGGTGAGTTGGATCAAGCCGGCTGTCCCCAATACGCTTTATCCGTCCGGTTTCGCCAACCTGACCGGAGTGATGGGCTCGCCTTTCACGAACTTGACCAAGGCGGGCGTGCCGGTGTTGAACCTGACCAGCGCCACTCTGATCCTGACCAACGGCGACTTGACCAACGGCCTCTTGATTTACACCAACATTGGCACCAACCTCAGCAGCCACAACACCCTGACCAACCTCGACGCGGGGAATCCGAATCTTTCCCCGACCAATCATCTGGTCATCGCGATCAATACGAACAACGGTATCGTGACCGTGACCTTCCAGGCAACGGGGATGAAAACGAACACCATTGCGCACGGGGCCGTGCTGCAAAACCAGACCAACGCCGCCGGCTATTTCCTAGGAACCAACCAAAGCGGAGCTTTTATGCTCGGAAACCCATGAACTCCACCAAACTCATACGGAACCATTATAATAAATGTTTATCAGCCCGTTTAGTCGTGCTGCTTTTGGTCGCCCCGTTTGCGCAGGCACAATTCTCCTACAGCACGAACAACGGTGGCATCACCATCAACGGGTACACAGGCACGAACAGCAGCGCGGTCATCCCGGACTTTATCAATGGGCTGCCGGTGACTGCCATTGGCGAGACGGCTTTTCAGTTCAGCGGTTTGGAAAGCCTGACAGTGAGTTCCAACGTCACTTCGCTGGGGGCTTACGCCTTTTCGGGTTCGGGCCTGGCCAGCATCTATTTTGATGGAAACGCTCCAAGCTTCGGGCAATACACATTTTTCCTGTCCGGGCCAACGATCTACTACAATTACGGGACAACGGGCTGGAGCGCCACCTTTGATGGGCTAGCCACGGTGGAACTGTTTCCGGATGGAGCGTCTTTCATCACTGTGGGTGTCTCACCCGCCGGTGGAGGCACGGTGACGGGCGCCGGAAGGTTTGGCAACGGGTTCCAAGAGACGGTGACGGCCCTTGCCACGAGCAATTACACGTTTGTGAATTGGTCGGAGAACGGCAACTTGGTCAGCATGTCGTCCAATTTCACATTTACGCTGACGAGCAACATGAACTTGGTGGCCAATTTCGACGGCGGGATTGGCGGAACTTATCGTCAACTCTCATTCCAGACGTTTCATGACCCGGAGGCCAGTGAAGGGACCTACGCTCGAGGCATAGATGGCAATCTGGTCGTTGGCTATTACAGCGATTCCAACGACGTCCCTCGTGGTTTTCTCTACGACGGCACCAACTTCACCAGTATCAGCGATCCCCTGGCCAGCACCAATTTTGATAACAACGGATTTTTTGATGAAGGTACCTACGCCACCGGCGTTTCTGGAAACAGGGTGGTCGGATATTATTACGCCACAAACGGCATCGCGTACGGATTTATTTACTTCAATGGTGTCTTCACCACGCTGAACGATCCCAATGCCCAGCTCAGCCCATACGGCAACCTCGATCCGGGCACTTACGCCATCGGCATCTCGGGCAATTATATCGTGGGCTATTACCAAGACTCGAACGACAACCTGCACGCATTCCAGTATGATGGAACAAACTATGTGATGTTGGATGATCCTGCCTCGGACACCTGGACCGCAGCCGAATGCATTTCAGGTAATTCCATCGCGGGTTACATCAGCACAAGCACCTTGGACTACGGTTTTGTTTATAGCAATGGCGCTTTTGCCACGATCAATGAACCGAACTCCACCCAATACGACGATAATGGATCCAGCGGGACATTTGTGCAGGGCATTTCCGGCGCCAATTTCTCCGGTTATTATTGGACTAACTATTCGACCCACGGATTCGTGTTCTTCGACGGGCAGTATTGCGAAGTTGACTACCCAGGCACTTCGGGGGGGACTTATGTCAACGGCATGTCGGGTAATTCCATCGTGGGCTACTGCGGGACCAATGGTTTTATTGCGACGGTGGGCGGAGTGACCAGTTTTGATCTTTCCGCCACCGCTTCCACAGCCTCGGCTGGTACTATTGCCGGAACTGGCGTGTTCCAGTCCGGAACCTCGCACACCATCCTGGCAACGCCGAGCCCGGGTTATCAATTCGTGGATTGGAGCATCAATGGCGCTGTGGTCAGTCTATGGCCCGATTTCAACTTCACACTCTCAAGCAATGTCAATCTTGTTGCTAACTTTTGCGGAGGCATCGGCAACACGATGGTCGTTTCATATCAGACGCTGGACATGCCGCTCGCTTACACTTATCCAAAAGGCATCTCTGGCAATCAAATCGTCGGCAATTACGTGATCGGCGATATTAACGAATACATAACTCAAGGTTTTCTTTACGCCAATAACGAGTTCACCTCTCTGGTGGCTCAAGCCCCCAACGAAGATGGTTACACCTCTGCCAACGGCATCGACGACACCAATGTTGTCGGCAGCTATGTTTATTTGTATGACGCCTTCAGTATTTACCCAGCCACTCCTGTAACAGCCGCTTTCCTTTACACTGGCGGCGCGTATACTCTTCTCAGCGACCCTGCATCGCAAAATGGTGTGGCTGGCACATGGGCCCAAGGCGTTTGCGGAGCCAAAATCGTCGGCTATTATCTTGGCACCAACTTTGGGTATCACGGCTTCATTTACTCCAACGGCATTTACGTCACTGTGAACGAACCCAATGCGACTGACAACGGGAACTATGGAGGGCAAACATGGTTAACGGGTATTTCGGGATCCAACGTCGTCGGCTATTACGATGACGATGACGATACCCTGCACGGGTTTCTTTTTAATGGCACCAATTACATGACTTTGGACGAGCCAAATGCAGATACCTACTACGGAACGTATCCATCGGGCATCTCTGGCAGCAACATCGTCGGTTGGTATGAGGACTTCAACGAAAAGGTCCATGGATTTCTTTACAGTGGCGGCAATTATATGACGTTGGACGCACCCAGTTCCGGCGGCAGCGGCACTTATGTTGAAGGGATTTGTGGCAACAAGATGGTTGGGTATTTTACCGACACAAACGGCGAAGAGCACGGGTTTATTGCCCCGCTGGTTTATGCGCCGGGATGTTCCCTCGATGTGAAGGCCTCTCCAGCGGCGGATGGAACTGTGAGCGGCGCGGGGACATTCGCACAGGGCACCTCACAATCAGTGACAGCTTCTCCCAACAGCGGGTATCTGTTCGCCGACTGGACGGAGAACGGAATCGTTGTTAGCTCTTCGGCCACGTACAGCTTTACACTTACGAGCAATGTGAGTCTGGTCGCGAACTTTGCGCCCGTGGTTTCCGAGTACTCCGTGTCGTTGACGGCATCTCCGGCGTCTGGAGGAAGGGTCTCCGGCAGCGGAGCATTTCCCGCAGGCAGCTCGCGGATGGTCGTCGCCGCGCCTAACGCTGGATACGTGTTTACCTGCTGGACACAGAATGGGCAGCCCCTCAGCCTCGCAACCAATTACAGCTTTGTCTTAAATGAGAACGTGAGCTTGGTGGCCAATTTTGCGATCAAGGGTAATCCCCAATTGACCATTATCTCCCCCAAATCCGGCCAGACCGTCAGCAACGCTTCTTTCGCGGTGGCCGGCACAACCACCGACAACGTGGCCGTTTGGGACGTGTTTTACCAGTTTGACGGCGGCGCTTGGGCGCTGGCCCACACCACCAACAACTGGACTAATTGGACAACGAATGTGACGTTGACGCCTGGATCGAATACTGTCCGTGCCTACGCCGTGGACACCAGCGGCAGCATTTCCACCAACACGAATAACATCACCTTTTACTATATCGTCGCGACTTCCCTGTTGGTCCAGACGAATGGCCAAGGAACGGTCAGCCCCAATTACAACAGTAATTCTCTGGCGATTGGGTCAAACTACTCCATGACGGCCTCAGCCGCTGCGGGCTTTAAATTCACCAATTGGACGGGGGGAACGAATCTGCCGTTTGGCGTCCTCACCAACAACGTCAAGCTGACCTTCACCATGGAGTCCAATTTGACACTCATTGCCAATTTTGTGGACACGAATCCCCCCAGCCTCGCCGTCACTTCGCCCACGGCCAACCAGCACTGGAGCAACAGCGCCTTCACCGTGACGGGCACGGCCAGGGACAACGTGGCGGTGGCGGCGGTTTACGTCCAGGTCAACGGGACGGGCTGGGTGCTGGCCGGGTCCAGCAATTTGTTCACCAATTGGAGCAAGAATGTCAACCTGTCGGCTGGGAGCAATTACGTTCAGGCTTACGCCACCGATACGAGCGGGAATAATTCCCTGACCAACGGGGTGTCGTTGACTTATGTGGTGACCGGCTCGTTGCAGGGCATCCTCACTCCGGCCGTGGCGGTGGCCGGTGGGGCGCGCTGGCAGGTGGATGGCGGAGCTTGGGAAACCAATGGGGTCACCATGAGCAATTTGCTGGTGGGCGGTCATTCCGTCTCCTTTAAGCCCGTGGCGGGCTTCAAGACGCCTCTTAACCAGACCGTCAGCATTTCGAGCAACCTCATCACCCAGGCTGTCGGCATGTATCTTGACACCAATCCACCCACCTTGACCGTTGTTTCGCCCACGGCAGGTCAGCGGGTGAGCAATGGGGTGTTCACGGTGACGGGGACGGCGCACGACAACGTGGCGGTGGCATCCGTTCACATGGCACTCAACAACACAGGCTGGGTTTTGGCTGGTTCCAGCAATTCGTTTACCAACTGGACGAACAACGTCACTCTCTCTCCCGGCACCAACACCTTGCAGGTTCACGCCACGGACAGCAGCGGCAATAATTCGCTCACCAACGGCGTCCAGTTTGTCTTTGTTCCCAGCGCCACTTTGGTGGTGAAGACCAATGGGAACGGCGGCATCACGCCCGTTGACAATGGCAAGCTGTTGGCCATTGGGACCAATTACACGCTAACGGCGACGGCGGGCAACAACTGGCTGTTCTCCAACTGGGTGGGTGGCGTCACCGCTCCATATGCCGTGCTGACCAACGGTTCGGTGCTGCAATTTGCCATGCAATCCAATCTGGTCTTGCAGGCCAATTTCGTGACCAATCCGTTCCTGGCGGGAGCGGGCAGTTCGTATTACGGCCTGTTCACTCCGGCCAATGCCGTGCGGCAAAACACCAATTCAGGGGCCTTTACCTTTACCTACGGTTCTTCCGGGACGGTGAGCGGGACGATCTGGCTGGGGCCGGACACGGTGAGCTTGAGCAGCAATTTTGATGTGTCGGGACGGGTGCGGATGGTGTCGCCACGCCATGTGGAGAGCAACCTGATCACGAGTTTGCAACTGGATTTTGCCGATGGAACCGTCGGCGGTCAGGTGACGGATGGCAGTTTCGTAGCGCAGTTGGGCGGCTATCGGGATGTGTGGACGTCACGGAATTCGGCGACCAACTACCAGGGCAGTTACACCGTGATCATCCCCGGGACCAACGAATCGAGCATTGGACCGTTGGGGACAGGCTTCGGAACGGTGACGGTGGACGCGATGGGGAACATCACCTTTTCAGGGAGTCTGGCCGACGGGACGACCGGGCTGAGCCAGCACAGCGTGGTGTCGCAGGATGGGCTGTGGGCGTTTTACCTGCCGCTGTATGGGGGGGGCGGATCGTTCTGGGCGTGGAACCTGTTTACCAACGGCACGGTGGACTCGCTGCCGCTGGAGGCCAGTTGGATCAACACGACCAACGCGACGAAGGGAGCGCTGTATCGTTCGGGGTTTACGAACCAGGAAGTGCAGATCATGGGCTCGCCCTACAATTCAACCAACAAGCCGTTGCTGGGATTGACCAACGGAGTCGTGCTGTTGGAGGGTGGCGGATTGTCGGCGAACCTGACCAACAGCATCCTGCTGGCGACCAACAACACCATCACCGTCGTGACCAATACCGTGCGCAACACCAACCACCTGAACCTGAGCATTGACAAGACCCACGGAATCATCAGCGGCAGCTTTACCAACCCGACGAACGCCAATCAGACCATTTCCATTAACGGGGTGTTAATGCAGAACCTGACCAACGCGGCGGGATATTTCCTGGGAACCAATCAAAGCGGCGTGTTTTGGCTCGGAAAACCGTGAAACATACGGCAGCATAAGAATATGAAACCTAAAGATGTATTCCTCCTGCCCGTGATGATCGCCGCTTTCGGCTTGACCCTGGCTGGGCGGGCGCCAGCGCAGACTTTTACAAACCGGCATAATTTTCTTGGTTGGCCTGGCAACGATGGGGCCAATCCGCAGGCTGGATTGGCACCCGATGTCACCCTGCCGTTGAGCCAATGGACGCCGATCGCGAGCAACGTTTTGAGCACCAGTGGGAATTTTACCATCACCGTCTCCAACACCGTGAGTCCTGGCGTCTCGCAACGGTTTTACATTCTCCAAACACAATGAACAAATTATGAAAATAACATGGCCGTTCCTTTTAGGCTTGCTGATCTTGGCTGCACCGGCAGCGCAGGCCCAATACCAAACACTGGACGACCCGTTCGCCACATCCAGCTCTGGCAATGGCACCCTCGCCATCGGCGTCGCTGGCAATGACATCGTCGGCGGTTACGAAAGTGGCTATGACAGTGGCTTCCTCTACAACGGCATCATTTACACCAACCTGGACGTTCCAAATTACGCGTACACAATCGCCACCGGCATCTCCGCCGGCAACATTGTTGGCTGGTATACCGACGGAGCCGAAGCACACGGCTTCCTGTACGCCAACGGCAACTTCACCACACTGGATGAACCCAACGCCGCCGCTTTCGAAAATCCGACATCCATCCCACCCGGCGGATACGGTGATCTTCTTTTCGACAGCCAATTTGATGGCTGGGGTGGCACCTTCGCCTCCGGAGTGGACGGCAACAAAATCGTTGGATGGTATGTTGATGCCAACGGCTACACCCACGGCTTTCTTTACAACGGAAGTACCTATACCACGCTGGACGATCCCAATGGCGTTGGTTTTACCTTCGCCCAAGGCATCTCCGGCGACAACATCGTCGGCTATTATACCGATCACAGTGGCAAAACCCACGGTTTCCTCTACAATGGCAGCAAATACACCACCTTGGACGACCCAAATGGGGTTGGCGCCACCTACGCTCAAGGCATTGACGGCGACAACATCGTTGGTTGGTATGTGAACAGCACGAGTGGCGATCACGGCTTCCTCTACAACGGAAGCAAGTACACCACTCTGGACGTTCCTAATGCCCTTGGCGGTGGTTCCACCTTTGCTCAAGGCATCTCCGGTAACACGGTTGTCGGCTGGTATTTCGACGGCCTTGGCAACACACATGGATTTGCCTACAACGCCACGCCCGGAGGAAAATGCACGCTTACCGTAACCGCATCGCCGAGTGGGGGCGGCACCGTCAGCGGCGGCGGAACGTTTGCCCCGGGCAGTTCGCAAACGGTGAAGGCCACGGCTAATAGCGGCTACAGATTCACCAACTGGACTGAAAATGGCAGCGTGGTGAGTTCGGCGGCCAGCTACACTTTCACGCTGAACGGCAATCAAAGCCTGGTTGCCAACTTTGTGGACGTGGCGCCGCCGAGCCTCACCTTCACGGCACCCACGGCGGGCCAGCGGGTGAGCAACGGGGTGTTTACGGTGACGGGGACGGCACATGACAACGTGGCGGTGGCGGCGGTCTATGTCCAGGTCAACGGCAACGGCTGGATGCTGGCCGGTTCCAGCAATGCGTTCACAAATTGGAGCCAGAATGTCACTTTGTCCGCTGGGAGCAACTATGTTCAGGCTTACGCCACCGACACGAGCGGGAATAGCTCGACCAACGGGGTGCCGGTGACTTATGTGGTGACCGGCTCTTTGCAAGTGGGGCTCGCCCCACCTGTCGCCGTTGCCGATGGGGCGCGCTGGCAGGTGGATGGCGCAGCATGGCAAATCAATGGGGCCACCCTGAGCAATTTACTGGTGGGCAATCATGTTGTCACCTTTAAGCCCGTGGCGGGGTTCAAGACGCCAGCTAACCAGACCGTCAGCATTTCAAGCAACCTCATCACCCAGGTTCTCGGCACGTATCTTGACACCAATCCACCCACTTTGACCATTGTCTCGCCCACAGCAGGTCAGCGGGTAAGCAATGGCGTGTTCACCGTAACCGGGAAGGCCAACGACAACGTGGCGGTGGCATCCGTTCACATGGCACTCAACGGCACAGGCTGGAATGCGGCTGGTTCAACCAATTCGTTCACCAACTGGACGAACAACTTGACACTCTCTCCCGGCCCCAACACTTTACAGGTCTATGCCACGGACACCAGCGGGAACAATTCGCTCACCAACAGCGTCCAGTTTGTCTTTGTTCCCAGCGCCACTTTGGTGGTGAAGACCAATGGGAACGGCGGCATCACGCCCGTTGACAATGGCAAGCTGCTGGCCATTGGGACCAATTACACGCTGATGGCGACGGCAGGCAACAACTGGCTGTTCTCCAATTGGGTGGGCGGCGTCACCGCTCCGTATGCCGTGCTGACCAACGGTCCGGTGTTGCAATTTGCGATGAAATCCAACCTGTTTTTGCAGGCCAATTTTGTGACCAATCCGTTTCTGGCGGGAGCGGGCAGCGCGTATTACGGCCTGTTCACGCCGGCCACAGTCGTCCGCCAGAACACTAATTCGGGAGCCTTTACCTTTACCTACGGTTCTTCCGGGACGGTGAGCGGGACGATTTGGCTGGGGCCGGACACGGTGAACTTGAGCAGTAATTTTGATGTATCGGGACGGGTGCGGATGGTGTCGCCGCGTCGAGGGGAGAGCAACCTGATCACGACGCTGCAACTGGATTTTGCCGATGGAACCGTCAGCGGGCAGGTAACGGACGGGAGTTTTATGGCGGCGTTGGGCGGCTATCGGGATGTGTGGACGTCGCGGAATCCGGCGACCAACTACCAGGGCAGTTACACCGTAATCATCCCCGGGACCAACGATACGGCGGTGGGGCCGTTGGGGACGGGGTGTGGAACGGTGACAGTGGATGCGATGGGGAACATCACGTTTTCTGGCAATCTGGCCGATGGGACGACCGGTTTGAGCCAGCACGGCGTGGTGTCGCAGGAGGGGTTGTGGGCGTTTTACCTGCCGCTATATGGCGGAAGCGGCTCGTTCTGGGCGTGGAACCTGTTGACCAACGGCACGGTGGACTCGCTGCCGATGGAGGCCAGTTGGATCAACACGACCAACCCGACGAAGGGATCGCTGTATCGTTCGGGGTTTACGAATCAGGAAGCGCAGATCATCGGTTCACCCTACAATTCGACCAACAAGCCGTTGCTGGGATTGACCAACGGAGTGGTAATGTTGGAAGGGGGCGGATTGTCGGTGGAGTTGAGCGACAAGATTATCCTTTCCACCAACAACACCATTGTGGTGACGAACGGGGGAGGGAACACCAACCAGTTGACTTTGACGATTGACAAGACGCACGGGAAGATCAGTGGGAGTTTTGTGTATCCGACCAACGCGAAGCAGAGCATCACGATCAACGGGGTGTTGATGCAGAACCAGACCAACGCCGCCGGGTATTTCACCAACTTCAACCAGAGCGGCACATTTCTGCTCGAAAACCTGTAAACTACACGGAAGCAAAAAAATCGAATCCTTCACAAAATAGTCCTTGGTAAATGTTTGGGTAATAGCGTAACAGCAGAAGCATTGGAAGAGAGGTTTCATGCAAACGTACAAACCAAAAAGCCTATGAAATTGAAAATGCTTATTCTAGCCGTTGCGGTGATGTTCATTCTCCCCAAAGGAGTTTTGGCCGCCACTAAAACTGCGGACGATGCAAAGCAGTTGGTCGTTAATTGGCTAAAACGTGAACAAAGACCGTTGGGCGCAACGATGGGGCAACAGGCGAAAGCGGTTCAGACGTTCAGGGACGATAAAGGTGAACCAATGTACCACGTCGTCTATTTGGACCCGTCGGGTTTCGTCATCGTGCCTGCTGACGATTTGGTGGAACCGATTATCGCATTTGCCAGTCAAGGTCGCTTTGATCCTTCCACGGACAATCCCTTGGGGGTATTCATCAGCAGTGATGTGCCGGCGAGGGTGGCTCATGCGCGCGGATTGCGCGCGCCGCCGGGCGAAAACTTGTTAAAGGCAAGGAACAAATGGCAGGCACTCTTGCAGGGCTTCAATGGCGACACGAATTCCGCCCCGGCGGCTTCCACGCTTTCGAGCTTGTCGGATATGCGAGTTGCGCCTTTTGTGCAGACCCTTTGGAATCAGGGCACGGCCAACAACGGCCTGGCTTGCTACAATTACTACACGCCGCCCTACGCGGCTGGGACCACATCGAATTACCCATGCGGTTGTGTCCCGACTTCGCTGGCGCAATTGCTCGCATACTTCCAGTATCCGACGACCGGGGTGGGGACGTGGTTGTTTTCGATCAGCATAGATGGGACGAACACAAGCGCCAGGCTTCGAGGTGGCGACGGTGCGGGCGGTCCTTACTGCTGGAGCAATATGCCGCCAAACCCGGACAACCCAACCGTGGCCCAGTGCCAGGCGATCGGGGCGCTCACTTATGATTGCGGCGTCTGCATGCAGACGGGCTACGGACCGGGCGGGAGCGGCGCTGCTTCCGCCGGTCCTGCCTATGCGCTAGTTCAGACGTTCATGTACAACAACGCCATCCTCGGATGCACGGCCGACGCATCGGTCTTCGACCCTTCGCTTGTTACGATGGTGAACGCAAACCTAGACGCCCGTCTGCCGGTCGGTGTGGCCCTTAACGGGCATAATGTTGTATGTGATGGTTATGGCTACAACTCGTCAACTTTATACAACCACATGAACATGGGTTGGGGGGGCGAGGATAACGCCTGGTACACTTTGCCGATGGTGGACGGCTTCACCAACGTCTGGTATTTCATTTATAACATTTATCCCAATGCCTCGGGCGAAATCGTCAGCGGGCGGGTCATGTCCGGGGGTTTGCCCCTGGCCAATGCCACCGTCACAGCAGCGCGTGTCGGCGGCGAGATGTACACCGCCACGACGGATACGAACGGGATTTATGCCCTGGCTGCGATCCCATCAGCCTCGCAATACACCATCACGGTGAGCCTGACGAATTTCATCACAGCTTCGACCAACTGCGCGACGGGAACATCGCAGAACGGAGGCACCAATAGCGGCAATGTCTGGGGGGTGAACTTTTCGCTTGTTCCGGCCGCCGTGCCACCGTTGATTATGACAGAACCGCTGGACCAGTTGACCGTGGCAGGGCGCAGCGTCAATTTTGCCTTGAGTGCGTTAAGCCAGAACTCAATGTGCTGCCAGTGGCAAGTTCAGACCGCCGGGAACCCCGGTTGGATCAATTTGAGCAATAACGCCTGCTATAGCGGCTCGCAAAGCGCAAGCCTGCTGGCGAATGTGCCGGATACAAGCATGAATGGGGACCTGTTTAGATGCATTGTCACCAATTCCTGGGGCAGTACGACAAGCAGTGTTGTTTCGTTGACGGTTTATGGCTATTGGCCTGATTGCGCGATACCAGCTCCTACTGGGTTGGTTTCCTGGTGGACGGGCAACTTGACAGCCTACGACTTTGCGGGCACGAACAACGGCACGCTGTCAAACGGTGTGACCTACGTGCCGGGAGAAGTGGGATACGGTTTTAGCCTCGATGGCACGAATGGCACCATTAATTTCGGAACTCAAGCCGGCAACTTTGGAACCAATGACTTCACCGTGGAGTTCTGGCTCAAGACCACCTCGCAGCAGCAGCAGGCGTTGCTGTTCAAGCGGGAGGGCTGCTATTATCAGAGCCTTTGGAACATCCGCATGACCCCAAGCGGAGGGATTCAGGTTGAATTCTGCCAGGACTATACTGGCAGCAATTATCAGACCTTTTGGATAATGGCCGCGCCTTTGAATAATGGCACGTTTCATCACTTGGCGCTCACCAGATGCGGCTATCTCACGTCCGTTTACCAGGACGGACTGCTGGCCGGCGATAATTTCGCTTCCGCGGTCGCGATGCTCTCAAACAATATTCCGCTTTACGCCGGATTGTCACCCTGTCCCGAGGACAACCTATTTGCCGGCATTCTCGACGAAATCGCCATTTTCAACCGCGCTCTCTCCCCTGCAGAAATTCAGGCCGTCTATCAATCCAGCACGAATGGGATGTGCGCTCCTTCGCCGATTCCCTGCTTCCTCGCTCCGCCCCTTCCTGACCAAGCCGTGTCTCCCGGCGCGTACGCCAGTTTCACGGCACTGGCGGAATGCTGCGTCCCCTTCACCTATCAATGGCTCAAGAATAGCCAGCCTATCCCGGGTGCCAACGGCCCGACGCTCGGCTTTGGCCCGATCGGGCTTGCAGATGCTGGACAATATAGTGTTGTTATTAGCAATCAATTTGGTGAGGTCTTCAGCAGAATGGCGGCTCTTTCCGTCACTCCCGACCCGAACACCAACTGCGCTGTCTCGCCTCCATCGGGAATGGTCTCCTGGTGGGCGGGCCAGCTCAATCCGAGCGACCGTGCGGGCACAAATAACGCTACGCTTCAAGGCGGCGCCAGCTATGCCGCCGGCGAGGTCGGGAGCGGCTTCTTTCTGGACGGCGTGACCGGCGCGATTGATTTCGGAAATCAAGTGGGCAACTTCGGCACCAACGACTTCACCATTGACTTCTGGCTCCAGACCCAGTCCATGCGGCAGGAGGCCATTCTCTCCATGCGGGATTGCTGTTGCTACGCCAGTTTTTGGAATATATTCGCCAATGGAGGCTGCATTCAATTTGAATACTGCAATGACGGGTCGGGCAGCATTTACCAGAACTTCGCTGCTGGCGGACAGAGAATCAACGACGGCCTGTTCCACCATGTTGCCGTGACCCGGAGCAATGTGTATTCCAAGATCTACGTGGACGGTTGGGCGTGGGCTCGGAGCACGGCGTCCGGCGTGATCATATTGTCGAACAATGTTCCCTGTTACGCAGCCAATTCACCATGTCCAGGCTTGAATCCATTCACCGGAGTTCTTGATGAGATACAGATTTACGACCGCGCTCTGTCACCCGCCGAGATACAGGCGATCTATGCAGCTGGGGACAATGGCATTTGCCCGATTACGCCTTTGAGCTTCACCGGCGCTCCCAGCTACAGCAAGACCAATGGCATTGTCGTGAATGCCAGCTTGCGCAGCGGCCAAAGTTACCAGATTCAAGCCAACACCAATCTCGCTTCGACCAACTGGATTGCATTGACCAATTTCACCGCCGGTACCGCGCCGATTTTCTGTTTTACCAACAAACCGCCAACGAATATTCCACAACAATTCTTTCGAATTGTGACGCCGTAACGAGGCTTCTGGCTTGCATATCCCAGTTATGTCCTCGTCGATGAGTTCACCGACAAGGTGGGTTGCCAACGCGTAGGCCACCTTGGCAGGGCATTTTGGAGGAGGATTTCCGTGCCTATCACTTCTGTTCACCCTGCTGTTTCTTCTGCTCCTCTGTGTAGCGGTGGACCACAATCGGAGTGATGGAAAACCATGATTCTGCCGCACTCGGCGGCATCAGTTGCAGATAATGCTGTTTGATAATTGACGTGGAATTTCCCGACTCATAGGCCACCTTGGGCACATTTTTGTCGATGGCAACGAGTGCAGAAATGCAAGTATGCCGCAGCGCGTTCTGCTTCCACTGGATGCCAGCGTCCTCGGCGATTTGCTGCTGGAGCCGGTAAAAAAGGCTGTGGCTGCCAGGCCAGACCGGTTGATGAGGCCGGATGTGTGGAGTAAGCCACTGAGTCAGCGTCTCGCGGATCGAGATGGTCCTCCTGCTGTTCGTTTTGGCGATTCCAGCCTCCAGGTTAATGACCCTGTCCGTGTCATTTTGTGTGACGAGTCGGATATTATCCCATCCAATGCGCTCAATTTCTGCCGACCGCATTCCCGCAAATGCGGCGAGGGCCAGGCATGGGATAAACGTATCAGGAGCGGCGGCCAGCAGCCTTTTTAGGTCATCCGGCGAATAGGTCAGCGCGGTCCCATCCTTGACCAAGGGCAGTGTCAGGTGGTCAATTTCTGCCCAATCCTCTGGCAGACACCGCTGACGTTTGCCGAAAACCGACATGACACGAATGGCTCTTGCAAAGTTGAGTTTTCCACGGGGCCCAACCTTCCGGTCGTTCAAAAACTCTTGGATCATCTCCCGTGTGATTTGGTCGGTCATGGTGTCCGGACCGATCTCGCGCACGAAAGCACCGCAATAGGATTTTAGCACTTGAACATATCTCGTCGAGCGGCCCTCGCTCTCCATCGTTGAAATGAAGAGGTCTTTGAGCCTGCCAAGCTGGATCGGCATGTGTTTAGCTGGGCCGCTGGAGACATTCTTCCGCACGATGTCGGTCAAAAGTCCGGCCCCGCCTGCGGCGGCGCACAGATCGGCATACTGGCGGCAAATCGTCTCAAGGCTTGACCGGATGCCCGCTCGCTTCAAAACGTTCATTGCAGCCTGCCAATCGAGCTTTTCATCGGCGGCCAAGTGGATTTTGCTGTCACCTTGAGTGTAAATTTCCTTGATGATATTCTTGGCGTCAGCTTTGGCATCAGCCAGCGAACTAAAATTTCTTGGGCGACGTTCGCCATTCACTCGGTGGACGACACGGTAGAGTGTCGTGTTGCGGCACTTCATCGGGTAGACTTTCCACGCGTGCCCGTGGAGGGCAACCTCGATTGCCTTTTTCTTCGATATGGGCGTTTGCATGATGTTTACAAACAAACCTGTACTGTGCCGGTACTGCAAGCCATTTTATGAGGTGATGTATACGCTTTAAACCCTTGCATTCATGGGGTCTTATAGCTTGTACGGGCGATAGATCAACAACCTGTTCCGAAGCTTCTTTCATATAGATTCTCTTTCCAGCAGGGACCGCCAATCCGGCAGCATCCCAAATTATGCCGGGCAGTTCACTTTGCTGTTGCCGCTAGACACCAATGCGCCGCAGGAAAGCCCGGATGGCTACGGTTACGCCGCCATCACCAACACCCTGGGTGGAATCTCCACTCTGGGCGGAGCTCTGGCTGACGGTACGCCCTTCCTATGGTCGGTGCCGATTACCCAAAATGGAGGCATCCCGCTCTACCAATCTCTTTATTCGGGCAG
>Ga0182030_10003425_pt1 | contig 33853 bp, 29 predicted proteins | sample 812S3MmetaG_FD_121299 | JGI IMG/M metagenome (GOLD analysis project Ga0182030, IMG submission 121299) | Permafrost microbial communities from Stordalen Mire, Sweden - 812S3M metaG (Illumina Assembly) | ecosystem: Environmental > Terrestrial > Soil > Wetlands > Permafrost | place: Sweden...
CGAGCTGCAGGACCGGGAGTTCTTCTCCGCCATACGCGAGAAACGTGAACCGAACGCCAGCCTCGCGCAGTGCTTGCCCGCCATGCGCACCTTGGATGCGCTGGAACGGCAGCTCTGAGGATCAGGCGGCTACGCGCCCCGGGCTAGCCGCCCGCGGCTACGCGCCCCGGGCTAGCCGCCCGCGGCTACGCGCCCCGCTCGAAAGGCAATCCCACGTAGTTCTCGGCCAGGCTCTCGAGCGCGGCGCGCGATCCCGACAGATAGTCGAGTTCCGCGAGTTGCACCCGATGGTTGAACGGATCGTCCGAGAACTTGTGCATGATCGAGGTGAACCACCAGGAAAATCGCACCGCTTTCCAGGTGCGACGCAGGCAGGTCGCAGAATACGCGTCCAGCAGCGCGGTGCTACCGGAACGATAATGTTCCTTGAGCGCCTGGAACAGCACGCGCACGTCGGCAGCCGCCAGGTTGAGACCTTTGGCGCCCGTTGGCGGCACGATATGTGCCGCGTCGCCCAGCAGGAACAACCTGCCGAATCTGACCGGTTCGATCACGAAGCTGCGCAGCGGCGCAATGCTCTTCTCGATGGATGAACCGGTGATCACTGCCTCCGCCACCTGGGGCGGTAAGCGCAATCTCAATTCATCCCAGAAGCGCGAATCCGGCCAGTCCTGCAGCTTCTCGTTCAGCCCGCACTGTATGTAGTAGCGGCTGCGGGTCGACGAACGCATGCTGCACAGGGCGAAGCCGCGCGCGTGATTGGAATAGACGAGCTCGTGCGCCGCGGGCGGCACATCCGCCATGATGCCGAGCCAGCCGAACGGATAGATGCGCTCGAAGGTCTGAATTGCACTCGGCGGGACGCTCTGGCGGCTCACGCCATGATAGCCGTCGCATCCGGCCACGAATTCGCATGTGATTTCCTGTGCGCGGCCCGCGTGAATGAACCTTACCGTAGGGTTCTTGGTATCGATGCCTTGCACCGCTACGTCGGCCGCTTCGAACAGCAATCGGGCGCCGGCCGCCACGCGAGCCTCGATGAGATCCTTGGTGACCTCCGTCTGCCCATAGACCGTTACCGTCTTGCCGGTCAGACCTTTCAAATCGACCCGCACGCTGCGCCCGGAGAAGCCCAACGAGAAACCGTCGTGAACCAGGCGTTCCTTCAGCATGCGAGCGCCGAGTTTGGCTTCGAGCAACAATTCGACAGTGCCCTGCTCGAGCACGCCCGCGCGGATTCGACCCGCGACGTGCTCGCGGTTTTGGCGCTCCAGCACGATGCTGTCGATACCGTGCAGACTCAATAGTTGCGACAGCAACAGCCCGGAAGGGCCGGCCCCGATGATCACTACCTGCGTATCGAGCATCGCCGAGAGACTAGCAGCGCTGGGCGCTTGCTATTGCACGATCAGAGTCGCGGCTGGTACTTATCCGCCAGCGTGGCGGCGCCGAAATTCATTCGGTGACATGCGGCAGTGGCGGCGAAAGAAGCGCGAGAAATAAGCCGGGTCTTTGAAGCCGAGCTCGGCGGAGATACCATGAACCGGATAGGCGACCAGCATGAGCCGCCGCCGAGCCTCCAAAGCCAGCCGCTGTTGAATTAGGTAAAATGCCGTGGTACCGCAAACGGTCTTGCAGGAGCGGTTCAAGCTGGTCTCCGACAACTCGAGTTGGCGCGCGTAGCGCTGCACCGGCCAGTGCTTGAGGTAATTCACTTCGATCAGCGCTCGAAAGCGCCGCAACAGCTTCAGGTCCGGGCCACTGGCGAGCTCGGCAGTGTCGGCATTGATGCTGTGTGCCAACACCGCCAGCACGCTGGCGGCCAGCCACGTGCACACCGGCAATCGCATGCTGTCAGGTTGCTGGAATTCGTTCCTAAGGAGCTCGAGCAAATCGACCGCGCGCCGCGCCAGCGCCGCATGAGGGCGCAGATCGAAGGCGCGCGGCTGCGAAAACAGCGTTTGTATAGGCAATTGATGGACGGCGGCGGTCATGCTCAGAAGCTGGTCCAGATCCATGGTCAGCACATAGCCGTGAGTCTCCGGCCGAAATCGGAAGCTGTGCACCGTACCCGCCGGCACGATCACGACACTTGGGCCCATGAAATCGGAGTTCGTCCCCTCGAGCAGCGCACTGACCGGTCCCGACGCCACTACGAGGCATTGGCTCAACGCGGTGTGGCGGTGCGCAGCGATTTTCCATAAGTACTTGCGGCTGCGCGATTGAATGTCTTCGATGTGCAGCGAATCGGTGGTGGCAACGCCAGCCTGTTCGCCATACAGCGAGAAAATGGGAACGCTACGGTGCGCGGCACGCATACGATCGCAAGCATAGCAAGCGCCGGGTGCGAATGCCGATGGCGCAGAATGACGTTTACGCTGCCAACCCAAAGTGTTACAAGGCCACACATGAATAACAACACCTCGAACGCCAGCGTCGTGCGCCTCACCATTGTTTTCTGTGTGCTGACGTCGCTGTGCGAAGGCATCGATTTACAGGCTGCCGGCGTGGCCGCCGGCGGCATCATCGGTGAGTTCTCTCCGGCCCCCGACAAGCTCGGCACCTTCTTCAGCGCGAGCACATTCGGACTGTTCTTCGGCGCGATCATCGGCGGACGGATTGCCGACGTCATTGGGCGCAAAAAGGTGCTGACCACGTCGGTGGCTCTGTTCGGGCTGTTTTCCTTGTTGACGCCGCTGGCCTGGGACATCACGACGTTGTCCCTCGCTCGCTTGGTCACCGGGCTGGGACTGGGCGGCACGATGCCGATGGTGATCGCGATGGTGTCCGAGACCGCGTCGGCGAAGCGGCAGAGCGCGAGCGTCGCCATGGTGTACTCGGCCACGCCGTTTGGCGGCGCCATCGCGAGTTTGGTCAGCTCGATGATCGCCGCGCCCCAATGGCGTTGGATTTTCGTTCTCGGCGGCGTCCTGCCTTTGCTGTTGGCGCCGCTGATGATGTTCCGACTCGAGGAATCCGCGGCGTTTCGCGACGCCAAGCAGCGTGCGGCCCTGGCCAGCGCCGCAGGAACCCCGATGCTCAAGAGCGGCAGTTTTGCCGCCATATTCGGTGGCGGCCGCGCATTGGGTACCTTGCTGTTGTGGGTGAGTTTCTTTCTCGCGTTGCTGCTGTTGTATCTGTTGCTCAACTGGCTGCCGACGCTCCTCGTCAGCGACGGGCTGACCCGGTTGCAGGCTGCCGGTGCGCAGGTCGGATTCAACATTGGCGGAGGCCTGGCGGCTTTGTTGATCGGATATTTGTTAGGCGGTCGGCTGCGCAACGCCGCCGTCATCTTGACCTTCGTCGCGCTGCCGCTGTTGTTGCTCGCGCTTGCGAAGGCTCCGGCGGAATCCGGTGCCATCATGGCGACGGTGTTCTTGCTCGGCTGCGCGGTGATCGCCGCTCAGGCGTTCTTGTACGCCATGGCACCGATCGCTTACCCCATCGCCATTCGCGGCGTCGGCGTCGGTGCCGCGGTGGCCATTGGACGCATCGGCTCCATCGTCGGGCCCAAGTTGGGAGGCGTATTGAAAGCCGCCGGCCACGGGCCCACCCAATTGCTGATGGATCTTCTGCCGGTGGTCGTTCTCGGCAGCGTCTGCGCGCTGTGTTTTGCCTGGTACACGCGCCGCCCCAGCGCCATCGCACAAACAAACTGATCGCCGGCGCGCTCGCGCGACACAGCCGGTGGGATCAAATCCTACATTCGATACCGTGCGTCAGGTCTTGAGAGCACCTCGCGACGGCAGATAATCAAGACATTATTTATATTTCGGGGTTTCCGTCATGCATCGCCCCTGCCTCCCACTCGCCGCCATTGCTCTGGTTCTGTGCAGCGTGCGGCTCTTCGCTGCCGAAAGCGCCGACCCCGCACCGCAAATCAGTAAGCGGCAATTGGCCGATTGCATGACGCGGCGTATGTACACAGACCGCACCGTGTCGTACAACGATGCCGCGAAGGCTTGCAAGGATCAGTTGCGGGGCCGCAAGACCGACGCCGCGCTAAATAGCGCGCCAAAGCCGGTTAGCTAAACGCGACGCTCATTCCGGCTCGCGGCGATCCGGCCGGGAGCGCCGCTCATCTGCCGTCCATCGGGCGCGGGGCAGCCCGCGCAGCTCATCGGCGCGCCGTGCGAGGCCGCGTCGATCCGGATAATGCCGGTACGCACAGGTGCAGCTGCTCGGCATCGAGCATTCCGCCAGAGGTAATCGAGGCGCTTCCGCCGATAGGAACCGGCTGCTGCGCAGCGACTTCGCCAATTCGCAGCACATGCCTCTCGGCACAATCGACACTGCATGCCATTTTTTACTTACAGCCATCGCCAAGTCCTGAATGTTGGTTGCGGGCACGGCGCATAGTCGTAATTTGTAGCACTGATTGGGCCTCATGAACAGGAGCGCCGCCTACTGCGGCGGCACGTCGCTGATGATCTCGGATGCACGTAGGGATACACTCGAGGCCGCGCCGAGGCGGGCGGCAATACCTACAGAAAGCACAAAAGAGCGACGAAACGCGCGGTACCTCAACATGTTGAACTCCCTACTGCTTGACTTGGGTCATTGACTACACCGAATTGTGTAAGTAGAACGTAGTTATGGACGTAGTAGAGGAACAATTAGACCGATCGGTGCCATCATGAGTCGCTGGCCAGCCAAGGAGGCGATGCAGGAGCGGATCCTGGCGACCGCGGACCGCTTGTTCAACGGCGAAGGGATCCGCGCTGTCGGGGTCGATAAGATCGCCGCCGAGATCGGCATCAGCAAGCGCACCTTGTACAACTACTATCCCTCGAAGGACGAATTGGTGTTTGCCTACCTGTCGCGCCGCTATGTGCCGGTGCGATCCTCCGAAAAACCGCCGGCGGAACAGATACTTTATCTCTTCGATTGGCTGGAGCGTTGGTTCGCCAGCGATGGCTTTCGCGGCTGTCCCTTCGTCAACGCCGTCGCCGAGTTGGGCGGCCCCGCGGCCAAGATCGCGGTCGAGTTCAAGGAACAACGCCGCGTATGGATGCGCGGGCTGCTCGAGCAGATCAACGTTCCGGACGCCGACGCCTTGGCGACGCAACTGGCAATTTTGATCGAAGGCGCCATTGCCTCCGCGTTGGTGCGCGGCGATCCCAAGATCGCGCGCAGCGCCAAGCAGGCGGCGCGCGTGTTGCTGGAGGCGGCCGTCGGCGTGGGTCCGAGCGCGGACGCCGTTCTCTAAGCGCTTTGTTTAAAGAGGATCGCCGCATGTTTCGTGTCTCCGGTGTTTGCGCCGTTTTTTCAGCCCTCGTTGCATCGATATATTGCGGCGCCGCATGCGGCGCTGCGCCGCTGTTATTGCGCAATCCCACACTCAGCCAGGACCGGATTGCGTTCCTCTACGCTGACGACATTTGGATGGTGCCGCGACAAGGCGGCGAAGCGCGCCGCTTTACCTCGGCAGGCAATGTGGTCGATGGCCCCTACTTCTCCCCGGACGGCACGCAGCTGGCGTACTCGACCAGCGAGCACGGACTCACCGATGTTTTTGTTACCGGCACCGATGGCGGGGTGCCGCGTCGCCTGACTTGGGAGCCGACCGGCAGTCATGTCGTGGGCTGGACCGTGGATGGGAAAGAGGTGCTGTTCAGCTCGCTGCACGCCAGCAAGTCGGTATATCCAAGGCTGTTTCGCGTGCGCGCCGACGGCATCGGACCGGCCCAAGCGCTGCCGCTGCCGAGTGCGGCATTCGGCAGCTTCGCCGCCGACGGCACGACGCTCGCCTATGTGCCGTTCGATCAGTGGGAGAGCGGCTGGAAGCACTACCGCGGCGGACAGACGACTCCCATTTGGCTCGTGAATATCAAGACGTTGGACGTGGAGAAAATTCCGCGCGACGGCTCGAACGATTCGCATCCGGTGTGGGCCGGCAATGCAGTCTACTTCCTGTCCGACCGCGACGGACCGATATCGCTGTTCAGTTACGATCCGACAACTAAGCAAGTACGACAGGTGCTCGACAACAAGGGCTTCGATTTCAAAACGTTGAATGCCGGACCGGGCGCTCTCGTGTACGAGCAATTTGGCTCGCTGCATCTTTACGATTTGGCGAGTCATCAAGAGCACGCCGTGACGGTTACCATCCACGGTGATCTAGCGCATCTCACTCCGCATCTGGCCGCAGTGCCCATCAGCGCGGTGGAGAATTTCGCGCTATCTCCCAGCGGCGCTCGCGTGGTCGCCGAGGCACGCGGCGACATCTTCACCTTGCCCGCGGAAAAGGGCGACATCCGCAATCTGACCAAGACCCCGGGAAGTGCCGAACGCAACCCGGCGTGGTCTCCGGACGGAAAATCCATCGCCTATTTCAGTGATGCCTCCGGGGAGTATCAACTCCATATCCGCGGCCAGGATGGTTTGCTGCCGCCCAAGGTGATCGACTTAGGACCGGAAGCCTCGTTTTTCTACGGGCCAGTGTGGTCGCCGGACTCCAAGCGAATCGCTTTCACCGACAAGCACTTGCACATCTGGTACGTGGAAGTGGCGGGCGGCAAGCCCACCAAGGTCGACACGGGCCTGCGCGGCGGATTCGGATCCTCGACGCAACTATCGTGGTCGCCCGATTCCCAGTGGCTCGCCTATACGCGGGATCTAGAGAGCGAACTGCATGCCATTTTTCTGTATTCCCTTGCAACCCACGCCTCCACCCAGGTAACCGACGGCATGAGTAATGCCGCCAATCCGGCGTTCGATGCCGGCGGTAAATTCTTATACTTCACCGCATCCACCAATAACGGTCCTTCGGATGCCGGCATAGATCTATCGTCGCTGGATCGCGCCACGAACAGCGGCGTTTATGTGATGGTTTTGGCGCATACCACAGCATCGCCCGTGCCTCCTGAAAGCGACGATGAAAACAAGAAGAAGGATGAAACTGCACTGAAGGGCGACAAGGCCGAGAAGGCGGATCAAGCAGACAAGGCAGACAAGGCAGATAAGTCCGCTAAAGGGGACAAGCCCGATAAGGCGGAAAAGCCCAAAGCAACGCTGATCGATCTTGCCGGCATCGGCAACCGCATACTGTCGCTGCCGGTGCCCGCGCGCAATTACGTCGGCCTGGCGGTCGGCAAGACCGGCGTTGTGTTTCTCGCCGAAGGCCCACCGGTCGGTCGAACCGCCGACAATCCCGCCACTCCGATTCGCGCGCTGTGGCGCTTTACCACCGAGAAGCGCCTGACCGAGGAGATCTTGAGCGACTTGAAGGACTTCAAGGTTTCCTTCGACGGCGAAAAACTCCTGTATTCGCGCGGCGACAGCTGGTTCATCGCGGCAGTCGGCGAACTCAAGCCAGGGTCCCCCGATGCGACGCTGGGCAAGGCGGTGAACAACGGCGGCATGATGGCAGTGCTGGATCCGCGCACGGCATGGAAGCAACTGTATCGCGAGACCTGGCGCATCCAACGGGATTTTCTCTACGACCCGCACCTGCACGGCCTGAATCTCGCCAAAATACGCAACAAATACGAGCCCTACCTCGAGGGGCTGGCCTCGCGCAGCGAGTTCACTTATTTATGCGATGAGATGCTGGGCGAAATTCAGGTTGGCCACATGTTCGTGCGGGGTCCGCGCGTTCCCGCCGATCTTCCCAAGCCCGGCTTGCTTGGCGCCGATTACGCGCTGGATGGCGACCGCTATCGCTTCGCCAAGATCTACAACGGCCAGAACTGGACACCGACGTTGTCCGCGCCGCTGACGCTGCCGGGCATCAACATCGTCGAGGGCGACTACCTATTGGCGGTGAACGGCCGCGAGCTTCACGCCAGCGACAACATCGACAGCTATTTCAACGGCACAGCCGGCAAGCAGACGGTGCTGCGGATCGGGAAGACGGCCCAGGGCGCCGAGGCCCACGACGTCACCGTCGTACCGCTCGCTTCCGAGTATGGATTGCGCAATCTCGACTGGATCGACTCCAATCGCCGCAAGGTGGACGCGCTGTCCGGGGGCACCGTCGCTTACGTATACATGCCCAATACGGGCGGCGCGGGTTACTCGAATTTCAACCGCTACTTCTACGCGCAACTGGACAAGCAGGCGCTGGTGCTCGACGAGCGCTACAACCAGGGCGGTCTGATCGCCGATTACATCGTGAATGTCCTGGGCCAGAAACACTTGAGCAACGCGATCGAGCGCGACGGCAAGCCGGTGCACGATCCGCAGGGCGCGATTTTTGGCCCCAAGGCCATGATCATCAATCAGGCGGCCGGATCGGGCGGTGATGCCATGCCCTGGTACTTCCGCAAGGCGGGATTGGGTACTTTAGTGGGCGTGCGCACTTGGGGAGGATTGGTGGGCATCGGCGGCTATCCGACGTTGATCGACGGCGGCACGGTGACCGCCCCCCGCTACGCCATCTATGGCCTGCAGGGGGAATGGGAAGTGGAAGGACATGGCATCGCACCCGACGTGGTCGTGGAGGAATTGCCGAAAGATGCGGCTGCCGGTCACGACGCGCAACTGGAGCGTGCCGTCGCCATCGTCATGCAGCAATTGAAGGAACACCCGGTTCCGGTCTCACCTCTGCCCCCCTACCCCAACTTCCACAAGACCGACGGGCTCGGCGCCGACTCACCATAATCGCTCCTCATAACCAGCGGTACGTTGAATATGCGTTCTAGCTATTCGACGGCCCCGACAACGGCGCTTAACGTGTCGGCACTATTGGCTGGAGAAGTTCATGGCGGAAATCGCCCAACGAGCAGATGCCCCCTTGGTCTCGCGACGCTCGCCGTGGGGCCAACTGTTCCGAAATGAAGACTGGTGGGCCATTTGGATAGGCCTGAGTTTGATCGTGGCGGCCGTCGCGTGGTTTGCGGCGGGCGGCAGCATCAAATGGATCGCCGTGGCTCCGCAGAAATGGAGTCACCTGGCAGAGGTGAGCGCACAGCTCAAACAGCACTGGCTGCAGTATGGCGCGCTGTTCGTGCTCTGGTCGGTTGCGTTCGGCGCCGGCGCCGCGTCTCTGGGAATTGCGATCTCGCGCTTTCTGCCCGCATTTCTGGCGATCTTCGCCGTCGCCACCCTGATCTACTTTCTAGGACTTTGGGATCAGTCGGCGCACTACAACCTGGAGCCGCCGCTGGTGGCGTTGGGTCTTGGCTTGGCTGTCTCGAACACCGTCGGTGTGCCGCAATGGCTGACCCCTGCGTTGCGGGTCGAGTTCTTCATCAAGACAGGTATCGTGTTGCTGGGCGCAAGTTTGCCGCTCACCTTGATCGCCTGGGCGGGTCCCACCGCCATCGTGCAGGCCGCCATCGTCTCGCTGGTGACTTTTGGGACCATTTATTTCGCGGCCACCAAACTGGGTCTGGACAAGCGCCTGGCGGCAACGTTGGGTACGGGCGGCGCCGTTTGCGGCGTCTCGGGCGCCATCGCCGTCGGCGGCGCCGTGGGCGCCAAGAAAGAGCACGTCTCGGTGGCCATCTCCTTGGTGGTCGTCTGGGCCATTGCCATGATCTTCGTGTTGCCGCTGGTGGCCAGGGCTTTGGGCCTGTCCACCGGTGTCGCGGGAGCCTGGATCGGGACATCCGAGTTTGCCGACGCGGCAGGTCTGGCCGCAGCTCAGACCTATGGTGGCTTCGCCGGCAATGTGCCGGGGATCGGCGGGACTCCCGATGCCGCGGTCACCGCGTTCACGCTGATGAAAGTAATCGGGCGCGATATGTGGATCGGCGTATGGGCATTCGTGCTGTCGCTGATCGCCACCACGCGCTGGGAGAAAACCGGCGTGCACAACAAAACTACTGCCGCCGAGATTTGGCGCCGCTTCCCCAAATTCGTGTTGGGGTTTCTATTCGCCTCGGCGGTGGTGACCTTGGTGTCGCAAGGCTATGACTACGGGGCTTACAAGAAGGACGTGTTGCCGGCCTTGGTGGCACCCCTGCAGGTTTTCCGGACTTGGGCTTTCACGTTCGCGTTCTTGAGCATCGGTCTGACCACACGTCTGCGCGAATTCGCGGCAATCGGCGCGCGTCCGTTCTACGCCTTCGCCATCGGCGTTGCGGTGAACGTGGCCCTGGGCTTCGTGTTGTCGACGCAAGTATTCAACGGCTTCTGGGATCGGCTCGGGCAATGAGCGCGGCATCTTGCATAGGCTGCAGGCATTTCATGCACGAGCCACAGAAACTTGAACGCGCCCTGCCGGGACTGGCGAGCTTGAGTTCGGCGTACGCAGCCGTGCGCTCCGATGATGGACTTTGCTGCGTGCACGATCGTTATGTCGCCAGCTCGGGCAGCTGCGCGCGCTACCTTGCCGTAGAAGCAGCGTAGCCGGTCGCGAGGATACGATTCACGAACGCTTCGCACTGCGCGAGCTGATCCAGCGCCACGAATTCATTCGGACTATGCGCCTGTGCGATGTCGCCCGGGCCGCAAATGACGCTGGGCACGCCCATTTTTTGAAATAGACCCGCTTCGGTGCCGTAGGAAACCTTGCCGACGCTGTGATTATTCGACAGCTGCATCGCCCATTGCACGATGGCATCGGTCTCGTTCGCAGCCAACCCGACGGTTTGGCTCATCCACTGCAGGTCGATTCCGGCGGATGAATCGACGATTTGCATCTCGCGCGCCAGTTGCTCAGCGTAGCTTTGTATTTCCCGATACAACGCATCGGGAGATGCATTCGGCAGCGTGCGCATGTCGAATTGGAAAATACACTCTTTGGGAATGACGTTGGCGGCGATACCGCCTTGAATGAGCCCGGTGGACAAGGTCGAATACGGCACCGTGAAGCCGTAGTCGCGCTGCTCGAGCTGCGCCAGACGATCCGCGATCTGGCGTATGTATACGACCAGCCTTGCTGCATATTCGATGGCGTTGACACCATGGGTTACGTAGCTGGAATGCGCCTCGCGGCCATGCACTGCACAACGAAAGCGATGCGTGCCCTTGTGCGCGATGATCGGTTGCATCGATGTGGGTTCGCCGACCACGCAGCCGGCCGGCCGAATCGAGTTCTCCTGCAAATCGCGTATCAATCCGCGCACGCCGAGGCAACCCACTTCCTCGTCGTAACTTAGCGCGTAGTGCAACGGCGCATCGAGTCGCTTCTCGTTGAGCGCGGCGACGAATTGCGGCGCCTGCGCCAGGATGATGCCTATGAAACCCTTCATATCGGCCGATCCGCGCGCGAATAATTTGCCGTCGCGCTCGGTCGCAACGAAGGGATCCGTGTCCCAGTTCTGACCATCAACGGGAACGACGTCGGTATGGCCCGAAAGAATCAAGCCAGGCTTGCCCGAGTCGCCGAGCGTGGCGAACAAGTTGGCTTTCTTGCCGGTGGTATCGTGGGTCAACCGCGTCTTCGCGCCGAACCCGTTCAAGTAGTCCCGCACCCATTCGATCAACCCCAAATTCGAGTCGCGCGACACCGTCTTGAAGGCAATCAGCCGCTCGATCATGGCACGGGATTCCGCGCTGAGTTGACCGGCATTCGCGGCTGGTTCGAGCGCGGCGTTCATTGGGTAAGCAGCTCCACTGTACTTCAGGCGCATTATAGCGGCGGCCGATGCGCTATGCTTTGCTCATGCAAGTCGATAGGTCCGCCGTCTACGGTGCCATCGAGGCCGGCGGCACCAAGTTCGTATGTGCCGTCGCCGATGGCAACGGCAAGATCCATGAGCAGCAACGCTTCTCCACCACTGACCCGTCTGCCACGCTCGCGGCCACGTGCGAGTTCCTGCGGGCGTCAAGCGGCCGCATCGGCCGCTTGACGGCCATCGGTGTCGGATCCTTCGGTCCAGTGTACTTGCGTAAAGAGTCGAACCAGTATGGCTGCATCGGCAAGACGCCGAAGCCCGGCTGGAGGGGCGCCGATATCGTCGGGGTGTTGGCGCGCGAGTTTGCCTGCCCGATCGGATTCGACACGGACGTCAACGCCGCGGCGCTCGCTGAACACCGCTGGGGCGCTGCTCGCGACGTCGACAACATGGTGTATGTAACGGTAGGGACCGGCATCGGCGGCGGCGTATTGACCGCCGGAGCGCCGATTCACGGTCTCATGCATCCGGAGATCGGTCACATTTACCCGCGCCGACATCCGCGCGATGCAGGTTTCGCGGGAGTTTGTCCGTTTCATGGCGATTGTCTGGAAGGCTTGGCCTCCGGGCCTGCCATCGTAGCGCGCAGCGGCGCCGAGTTGCACCTGCTCGATCCGGGACACGTGCAATGGGAAATCGAAGCCGATTATTTGGGCCAACTGTGCGCTCAGCTGGTGCTCACGGTGTCGCCGCAGCGCATCGTCTTGGGCGGCGGAGTCATGAGTCAGCAGCGCCTTCTGGCGCCCGTGCGTCAGCGCCTGCTGCACTGGTTGGGGGGATACGTGGATCGCCCCGAGATCTTGGACGCGGTCGAGCGCTACGTGGTTGCGCCGGGACTGGAGCCTCAGTCCGGTATTCTGGGTGCCTTGTTGCTGGCCATGGAAGCCAGCATGCGCTTCAACGCGAAGTGACGGTAACTCTGTTCGCACAATCCAGCGACCTCCTTCCAGTCGCACTGGCGCGTGACATCCAGCGCGATCCAGCCGTTGTGCCCGATGTAAGGCGGGATTGAAAAGCGCTTATCGCCGGTGAACATGCCCTGGGCATCGATGCCGACCCAAAAGCACACTGTGAGCGCCTTGCCGTGGTAGCGGGCAATCACGAATGTCTTCTTTCCGGCAGACCACATGGGGTGGCCGAACTGCCGCCCTTCGCTGCTCTCCGGAAAACTCAGGCAAATCTTGCGTAGGCGCGTCAATACGGACACCGCGCGAGCGGATTTGAATGGATCGATCTGCTGCGCTGCCAGCGCTTTGACGGGGGCCCGGAACGACGGCGTCCTGCCCAGAGCGCCGCACAGCTCCTTGGGCGCGGTCTTCTCGAAGGCTTCGCGCACCAGCGCCGCCACGCGTGCCCATTCGATGCCGCGGTCCAAGATGACCCCGAGCCAACCGCGCGGACCCACATAGGCCGGAACGAAGAAATGCTGCGGCTCGGCGTGCACGTGCGTCTCCTGCGAGCCCGGTGGCACGTTGAGCCATAACGCGACGCGGCCGTCGCCATGATGATTGATCACATAGGTAGCGAATGTTTTTCCGCGTACTCTGAAGTTGGGAGACCCATGCGCAAGGAATTCCTCGGTCTCCGGCAGCCAGAGGCACGCTTCACGCACCGCTTCATTAATATCGCGCGCCACTGACCGTCAGTATACGATGCGCGGCTTTCAGGCTTCTAGTCGGTGGCCACATCACTGACCAACAACACCTCGCATGCACCCGCCCCTGTGTCGGTGCGAGTCAGCGAGGTTTTGATCCACATGCCGTCGTTGCGCCGTCCGTCCACCAGCGCACCGGTGAGCGTTACCACCTGACCCGGACGTATGCGCGAGAGCAAAGTCGCGACCGCGCGCGTGGAGGGAATGACATGAGTATTCGCGCTGTGTGCAATGATCACATCGCGCGGCACGGGCAGCGATGCGCTATGCCAGTAGTAGAATCGATTCGACTGGGTAATGTCGATGCCGCGAAGTACGCGGTTGTCCGACATCGGACCCCAACCCAATGCCAGATCCTCCGGCACCAAATCCGCCAATGCGTCGAAGTGATAGGTCTCGCTGCCCAGCACGCGCGCCGTGACCCGATAGGTGGCACGCTCGCTGAGCGTCCAGCGTCCTACTTTTATTTGCGCGCCGCGATCCAGATCGACTTGCACGGGATCGTCTTGCGCGAGGATCCCGTCGGGCGGATGCACCGGGCGGGTGGCCAGCCAATGCCAGCCGCCCCACGCGATGTATAGACCAAGCGCAATCCTTAGAAACGGGTGAGACAAATCAGGATTTTTGCACCCAAACTTTACACCAGCCCGTGGCCGGCACGCTCTTGCCCGCGAAGATGTTGCACGCACCGCTTGCGTCGGTTGGTTTTCCTTGGTACTGGGCGCAGTTGGCGCACTTCTGCGTCGCTTTGTAGGTTGGATTCGCGGCCGCGTCGACCTTGGTGGCGTCCGTCATGAAACCCAATGCCTTGGCGGTCGGATCGGCCGGATCCAGCGCCGGCAAAGCGGCAGCATCGGCTCGGGAGCTGCCGAGGCCAGCGACGGGGATTAAGGCGGCGGCAATCAGGCCAGTCTTTAGGATGGTGCGGCGTGAAAGTTTGTTGTGCATGATGATCCTGTTGGTGAAGAGGCGATCTCTTATGGGCGAATCTTACCGGCCTGGCGAGATCGTGGATTGGTTTTTATGAATCGGCGAATTCATGTGAGAACGATTCTCAATTAGATTCGGTATTTTTGCGGCGGCTCACGGCGTTTTCACCTCCCGATTAAGTTATTGTGGCCGCGTATAACTCAGGGTCTTATGTCATGACGGCACTAAATTGGGTAGACATAGGCCGCTCAGTCACTAAGCTGCGCGCCGTCATACCGGAGGATGCGTTTACAGCCGCCATCCTCGGGTCCCAACGCATGGGCAACGGCATCGTGATCAATGCGGAAGGCCTGGTCCTGACGATCGGCTACCTCATGACCGAGGCGACCGATGTGTGGCTGAGCAATGCCGACGGCCGCGAGGTGGCGGCCCATCCGCTCGCCTATGATCAGGTGACTGGCTTCGGCTTGGTGCTGCCGCTGCAAAAGCTGAACCTTCCCGCGATCGCTTTCGGCAATTCTGCGGCGCTCGGAATGGGCAGCGAGGTGCACGTGCTCAGTGCCCACGAATTTGCGGCGCCACAAAGTGCGCGCGTTCTGGCGCGCCGCGAATTTGCGGGCGCCTGGGAGTACCTGCTGGAAGAAGCGATTTTCGCCGCGCCCGCGCACCCTCATTGGTCGGGCGCCGCGCTGGTCGATGAACAGGGCGCGCTGGTCGGTCTCGGCTCGCTTTTGGTCCGCGAAATGATCGCGGGTGAAGAGATCAATGCCAATATGTTCGTCCCTATCGATCTCTTGAAACCCATTTTGGAAAGCCTGCAGACGCAAGGTCACGCGGACCGGCGACCACGCCCGTGGCTGGGCGTTTACGCCGTGGAACTGACCGGCAAGGTCTACGTCACCGGCGTCGTCGATGGCGGTCCGGCGCAAAGCGCCGATATTCGTGAGGGCGATGTGATTACTCAAGTGGCTGAGCATGAGGTCAATTCGCTGCCGGAGTTCTACAAGCGCATGTGGGAGTTGGGACCCGCCGGCAGCGCTGTGCCGCTGACCACCGTCCGTGGCGGCACGCGACTGCATCTGAATGTGCGCTCGGTCGATCGAGGTGCGCTTCTCAAGCGGCCGCAAGCGCACTGACAACGGCCGTTGGATCGGGCCTCAGTGCGACGCGACCCGCGCTCGCAAATCACCGCCCACACCCTCTGCGCCGCGGCAAGTCCCTTGATGCACCAGCATCACCATCACCGCGCATGCGTTGACGTGCTTGATGGCGCCGGCTTCGGTGCTGAACGGGGAACTGGTATCGTGCAGCAATTCATATGCACGGTTCGCGGTCAGCGCCGGATCCTTCGCCAACATCAGTGCTACGACACCGCTCACCTGCGCCGTGGCAATCGAGGCACCCGAGGCAAAATCGTAGTGACCATCGGGCAACAGCGTCAGAATCTCATGCCCGGGTGCGAACAGCATCCCCGGCGTCGGCGCCCCCGGCGTCGGCGCCCCCGGCGTCTCCGCGCTGGCTACTTCAATCACACCGGTTTGATGCATGATTCCGCCGCCGTCCACAGTGGGTGTTGCGGCGCCTACGAACAGCACGCCGCGACGCAGCCCGACCTGAATCAAATCGCCGACCAACGGATCCTTCGGCCCGGCGAGACTCATGTTGATGATTTGTGCGCGCGCGTCGAATGCCGCGGACAGCGCGCGGGCCAAGGTGAACGAATTGCAGTGGGCCGCGTCGGCGCCGGCGCGCTCCTGCCAGCAAGCCTTGAATATCAGCAGTCGCGCCTGCGGAGCGACGCCGACGATACCTTCGCCATTGTTCGCCACTGCGGCGATGACGCCGGCCATTTCCGTGCCGTGTCGATCGCGCCTGAATTGCACATCATCCGCATCGACGAAGTTGGCGGCGGCCGCAATGCTGCCGCGCAGATCCGGATGATTGACGTCGACGCCGGTATCGATGATGGCCACCCGCACCCCATCGCCCCGCGACCATGAATGCGCATCGGCCACATCCATCTGTTGGAAGCCGCGCTGCAGTCCCACATACGGATCGTTGTAGGCGCCGGCGCTGCTTGCATCGGTGCGCACGCCAAATGTCTGCACCGGCTGAGTCAGGGCAACACGAGGATCGTGCGACAACTTATCCAGTAATGTGTCCCGGTCGGCGCCCGCCGGAACTTCCAATACCGCGCAATGCATGTGCAGCGATTCTATGGGCCATGCGTTGACCTCGCGCAGCATGTAATCCGACTCCACCTCGCGCATCAGCCGCCGCGCCCGCTCCGTGGGTCCATAGGTAGATATCATGTCGTAGCCGCGCGGCGTGCTGCCCGCGTGCGCCATGAAGGTCACGGGTTCATTGCTGACCGCGGCGATGATGTAGCGTTGTGGAGATTGAGTGACTTGATCCGAGAATGCGCGCGAGTCGATGCGAACGGGAGAACCAGAGCATGCCGCGAGCGATGCGGCCAGCAACACCGGGACCGCGAATCGGATCATGGCGCGCCGCGGTGCGCGGCTGCCGCATTCGTGCCCTCGGCGAAGCGTACCGCAGCGTGCTGACGCAGCAAGGCCAGCGATTTGCTCACCGGCAGGTTGGATTTGGCGGCCAACGAATACACTCCAGCCTCGCTGGGACCCGAGATGATCCGCAGTTGCGCCTCATCGAGCAGCGACTGCAATTCCACCAGAGTGATGTTCGGGGAAAACACCGCGCGCACGACTTCGTCGGGCGAGCGCGCCCCATCAATCGTGACGGTATAGAACTGAGGTGCGGCGCGGCGGCCGCGATCCTGCAGCCAGCGGTCGGCCGCCAACAGGCCGATCGCGGCGGCCATGACGGCGATCGATGCGGCGGTCACGCCGCGCCAATGCCGTAGGCGTCGGTGCCGCGGCATAAGCGCGGCCACGGCTTCTTGAGCGTCCGCGACAGGCTTACCGTCGAGCTTTTCGCGCAGTCGGTTCAGCGAGGCTGTGGGCATGTATTCCACCGCGCTGGCGGCGCTCACTCCCTGGTAAATCCGTTTCTCCAGCGCCAAATCATTGCGGCACGCGGGGCATCCGGAAATGTGCCTCTCGACCCGAGCGCGTTCGCGGTCGTTGAGCGTCTCGTTGACGTACCAAGGTATCAGTTGCGCCACAGCTTCATGCTCGATGGCCGCCGCCTCGTTGCAGAGGGGGTTGCTCATGTCGAGCCACCCAATCCCGGCAGGTATTGTCGCAGCTTTTCTCGAGCGTGAAACATGCGCGCCTTGACGGTTCCGACCGGGCATTCGGTGATGACCGCGATCTCCTCCAGCGAGTGGCCCATATGGTATGCAAGCTCCAAGGTCAGCCTTTGTTCCGTCGGCAATCGATTCAGGCCATGCTTCAACCAGTCGTGCATCTCGGCTGCGGACGTCGGATCGAATGTTTGTTCCGGATAGTTGTCGAGATTAGCGTTGCTGGCGTGATTTTTTTGGCGCCGCAACGACTTCAGTGCCGTTCGGTACGCGATGCCGATGATCCATGTCGATACTTGCGACGCGTTGCGAAAGTCCTTGGCGCTTCGCCATACCACCATGAAGGTATCGTTGATGATCTCTTCGACGTTCTCGTACGCTGGCGTGAAGCGCGACAGAAAACGCGCCAACCGGCGGTGATAGGCCAGATACAAAGCTTCGAGCGCGCGCCGGTTGCCGGAAGCGACGGCGATCAGCAGCTCGCGATCGCTTTCTTTGGGCGTGTTTTTCGGCAATGAATTCATGGACCGGATCTGTTCTCGATGATAGAAGGACTAGCCGTTAGTACCGAATGGACCTGAAAGAGTTGCCCTCACGCGCGTTCCGTTCAGAAACGCCAGAGCGCCGTTCCAATCCAGCGGCCGCTGGCAGCCTCGTTATAAAACAATGCCTTAGCGCCCGCCGTGGTATCTATATAGGATACCGCTAAGGACACCGGGCCGAGATCATATGCGGCTCCGGCGCTCCAGTAGACATAACCTGCCGGGTCATCTCCGCCCAGATGGGAGTACCCCACCCCAGCGGTCAGCGACAGCTTGCCGATCACCGTGTGCTGCGCATTGATCTCGGCTGCCGCTTCAGTGGTCGCGATCAAACCCCGCCAGGCTATGAATCGCGGTGCGTCGGGCGAGTAAATGAAATTCACCTGCAGCCATCCCCGGTAGGCGAAGTTCGCGTCGAGTTCAGCATAGTTGTAATGCGTTCCGTCCTGATTCCAGGGATAGGCGTAGTAGCTGGCTAGCACGCGGCCAGCCCACCGGTCGCTGTCCAGCCAGGCGAAGCCGACGAATCCGCTGATTTCGACGTCGCGGCTCGCGTGGGGATCGACTTGAGCATTCGAAGCGAATACGCCCGCGACGATACCGAGCGTGCTGGCGTAGTGCAGATCCAACTGCAGCGCGGGATCTTGATTGCTGCGCGATATGCCCCGCACCACATAATCGCTGGTCAATGCCAACGTTCCGCCCCAAGAATCGGCGGCTGCGCTGCGCGGCATCAGCAAACTCGAGCAGCCGAGCAGTGAACCACCCCACGCCAGCAGGTGCACCAACTTTGAAGAACCTGACCGACGCATCGGCCGACAGATTAAACCTTTCCGCGCACGTTGGGCACATACGAGGCGAACATCCGTTCAACCCCGAACGCACAGGCCGCAAACCCCGACCAAAACCCGCGACTGCCGTTCTTCGAACTACACGCTTTCTATTAGCGGATCGGCCGATAGGCCGCCATGGACAGCAGCTGCTGAGAATCGGCCAAGCTGGCCAGCAGCAAATAATCGAGCCGGCTCGGCGCGTTACCGAGCGGCCGTTGCGCCATGGGGTCGCACGCAGCAGCCCTTAGACACCCGGTAGCGATAAGGGCGGTCGAGAAAATCGCAAATCGGAGCATCTAAAGGCGGCCGCTGACGACCAACACCAGCAGGATGATCAGCACCAAGCCGAGGCCGCTGCTGGGGTAGTATCCCCAACCGCCGCTGTAGGGCCAGGTGGGGAGTGCGCCGACCAGCAAGAGGACCAGCACGATGAGAAGGATTGTGCCTAACGACATGTGATATCTCCCTACAACCGATACCCGGAAACATACGTCGTGCCGCTCGCGCGGAACAGTCGGGGCGCCACGTTTCACGGTGTCAGCCACGTCCTACCATTGATTTCTTCGGCACTAGCCACCACATCGGCTGCTTCGCAAGTCGGAGACGCTAATGCAAATCAGACGCAGCCAGGATCGAGGCTTCGCCGACCACGGTTGGCTGAAGTCCTACCATAGCTTTTCGTTCGCGGATTATTACGATCCGCAGCACGTGCAATTCGGACCGTTGCGCGTCATCAACGAGGATCGCGTACAAGCGGGCGGCGGATTCGGCACCCACGGGCATAAGGACATGGAAATCATCAGCTATGTGTTGTCGGGAGAACTCGCGCACAAGGATTCTCTTGGCAATGGTTCGACCATCAAGCCCGGCGATGTGCAACGCATGAGCGCCGGCACCGGCGTTCGCCACAGCGAGTTCAATCCTTCGAGCAGCCATGGCGTGCATTTTTTGCAGATCTGGATTCAGCCGAAGCAGGCCAATCTGCAGCCGAGCTACGAAGAGAAGCATTTCGAAGCGCGCGCCAAGCGCGGCCGACTGCAGTTGATCGCATCGCCGGACCGGGGTGCCGATTCACTGCTGCTGCATCAGGATGCACGAATTTATGCCGGCTTATTTGACGGCGACGAGCGGGCCGAATTGGCCGTTTCGCCCGGGCGCGGTGTGTATCTGCACGTTGCCCGCGGCTCGCTCACCGCCAACGGCGTCGTTTTGAACGCGGGGGACGCCATGAGCGGCAGCGATGCGGCATCACTGCGGCTCGAGAATGGCGCCGACGCTGAGGTGCTGGCATTCGATCTGCCCGCCTAAGGAGCGCGTCGCGACCAGTACCAATACAGCGGCAAACCGGCGAGCAGAACGGCGACGCCCTGGAACGCTTGGCGCGGCGCGGCGATGAAAGTATTGACCAGCAGCGCCACGGTCACCAGCACGAACACCACCGGAACCAGCGGATAGCCCAGTGCGCGGTAGGGTCGAGGTGCGTCGGGCATGGTGCGCCGGAACACGAACAACGAAGCCGTGCTGAGGCCGTAAAACAACCAAGAGGCGAAAATCACCGAGTCGGTCAATGTATCGTAGGAGCCGGAGACGGCGAGCACACTGGCCCATGCCGCTTGCGCGAGGATGGCTCGGGCGGGAACGTTGGTTCGCGCGGACAGATGCGCCAGCCCGCGAAAGAACAGCCCGTCGCGCGCCATGGCGAACGGCACGCGGGAGTTCGCCAGCACGCTGGAGTGCAGCGACCCAAACGAGGAGATCATCAACGCCACCGCCGTCAAAGACACCGCGGCAGGCCCGAGGTAACGCCGCAGCACTTCGGTGGCCACCGATGAACCGGTCGATACGCTGGCAATCTGCTCGGGCGTGAGGACGTAGAAATACGCGAGATTGACGAACACATACAGAAACGCCACGACCAGCATGCCGCCCACGAACGCGCGCGGTAGATTGCGCTGCGGATTGCGAATCTCTCCAGCCAGCGGCGCAACGTTGTTCCACCCGTCATAGGCCCATAAAGCACCGAGCATCGCGGCTCCGAATCCCGCGATGCCGCCGCGGGCGCTGGCAGCCACACCCTCGCAAGTTCCGGCTGCGGCTGATTCGGCCAGATGGCTCCAACTGCCCGGCGCGAGCAGAAATGCGCCGATGCCTACTCCGAGCACCAATCCCACCTTGGCGATGGTGAGACCTAATGCCATACGACCGCCCGCTGAAACCGACGCGCAGTTGACAAGCGCCACGGTCCAAATGGCGCTCAAGGCCACCAGTGTCAATCCGCCGACTCCGAGCAATCGCCAATGCTGCAATACACCGCCCAGCGCGACGTTCATGAAAATCGCCAGCCCCACTGCGAGCGCAGCCTGGGAACCCGCCTTGGCAACCGCAAATGTCATCCAGCCGAACAGAAACCCTACCATGCGGCCGTATGCGCGGCGCAAGTAGACATAGTCGCCGCCGGCCTCCGGCATCATCGCCGCGATCTCGGAATAGGAGAACGTTCCAGCGAGCGACAACAAGCCCGCCGCAATCCAAACCAGCAATACCGTCTTGGCGCTGCCGACATTGCAGGTCATGACTCGAGTCTTGAGGAACACGCCGGTGCCGATCATGTTGGCAACGTTGACCGCAATGGCACCCCACGGTCCGACACCGCGTATCAATTCGCGGCGCACAGCGGAAGCCGGGTTCGATTCGCTCATCGGTATAGTAGTATCCGACATATGCCCTATCAGTTTCCGCAATTCGGAAATTACCTGTTCGCCGCGCTCATTATTTTCGTGGTCTATCGGCGCTTGCGGCGCACGTTTGGCAGGCAGCTGATGAGTCCCCCACGCATGCTGGTGCGAATGGTTTTGTTTGCCGTCCTTGCCGCGCTGTTGCTGCCGACAGCGCTGCGCTCCACGGCGTTCGGCGGCGCGGCGGCCGGCGGCATAGTCGTCGGAGTGTTGCTCGCCCTGTGGGGGGCATCGCGCACCCGCTTCGAGCGGGCCGGCGCACAGCTCTACTACCTACCGCATACCTACACGGGTATCGCCGTGTCACTGTTGTTCATTGGGCGCGTAGCGTTCCGGCTGCTACAGGGGTACCAAATTATCCATGGCGCAGGCGCGAGCGCGTCGCCCGGCCGAGCGCCTGGCCTGGCATCGTATGTGAGCAGTCCCTTGACGCTAGGACTGTTCTTCGTGCTGGTGGGGTATTACGTGTGCTACTACGGCTTGGTACTGAGGAGGTCCAAGCGTCTCGAAGCGGACGAAGTGGTTGAAATCACTTCGCCGCTGGGCGCCGTCGCGGCGCCCCCGCCTGAAACGTCTACCTGAGGCTGAGCGCTAGCGCATAAAACATCAGCCCAAGCGCAATCAGCAACGTATTATGCCCCCATCGGGCTACTCTCTCGACCATGACCATTCTCCTGCATTTAATGCTATTTCCGACCTGCCAAAGGAAGCTTTCGGCTGCCAGCTATATCGGGGCGGAACTCTACATTTCCAAGGGCAAGAGACCCTTGCGCCAGGTCTCAAAACGGCTGCGTTTTATGGGGAAATTGCTAGGGATCTAACCGCGTTGTGCACCAAATATGGGCACCGGAATCAGCCGCGCGGGCGTGGCTTTTCATACCGAATAGCCGGCGGCGCGAACCTGATCGTCGGCGATCGTTCTGGACGCCAAATACAGGTGCAGCGCCGCCCAGAACCCGGTGGGCGCGAGCACCAACAGGGCCGAACGCAGACTCGCCGCGTCGCTGCCGTGATTCCCTGCGAACCAATCACTCAAAATACCGACTCCTTGAGGTGCGATCACGAGATTGAAGATATTGGCCACCAGCAGCGAAATTGCTATGAACATATTGCGCATGTTGCACGGGGCGAGATTGTTGAGCAGCCCGAAGCATGGGCCGATATAGAAATAAATGGCCGGAATGAAGCAGCAAAACATCAGCTCCGCGACACGCAGCGAATGCGTGGCGTAGGCCACTATCGAAGGAATTGTGGCAAGAGCGATGCCCGCCGCCAACAGCCACATGACCCGGCGCGGATCAGCCATGGAGCGCCGTGACAGTAGCCATGCAGTGCCGACCGTCGCCGCGCTGCCACCCCAAAGATGGATGTTGCCGGTGACGCTGCCGGCTTGCCCGACATCGAGGCTATAGGCTCGCTGCAAAAAAGTCGGCGTCCAGTAGATCAGCCCCCAGCCCCACAGCGCGCACAAGCCGCCGCCCATGACGATGTGAAAGGCCGACCTTTGGCGCCACAGAAACCGCGTCGACTCCCACAGCGACGGTTTCACCCTACCCACGACGGCGTCGAGGCGGCCGCGCGGCGGTTCACGTACGCTCAAGTACACCAGTACGCCCAGAGCCAGCCCCGGCAGACCCAAAGCGATGAAGGCAGCGCGCCAGGTGTAAGCGTGCGCGACGGCACCCGCCATATCCGCGCCGAGCCACGCCCCGATGGGCGCACCGAGGGCCAACACCGTCATCGCCATGGGGCGGCGATCGGGGGGAAAGCAATCCGAAACGATCGCGGTGGAAGTCGGCGTGCCGCCCGCCTCCCCCACTCCCACTCCGACGCGTCCGAGCAGGAACTGTAGATAGCTGCTCGAATATCCGCACATTGCAGTAAAGGCGGACCACGTGATCAGCGACAGTGCCAAGATATTGCGGCGATTCGATCGATCGGCCAGCCAAGAGATCGCAATTCCGAACACCACATAGAAGAGGGCAAGGGGCGTGCCGGTCAGGAATGCCACGCCGGCATCGGTCAGTTTCAAGTCAAGTCGAATGGGCTCGAGCACGGTCGACACAACGTAGCGGTCGGCGATGTTCACGGCGTATATCAGGCAGACCAGAATCAATACATACCAGCGTTCCAGAAGCGGCGGCGCAGCGGTCCGAACCTCGACGGCAGCGACACTCAATGTAAAGAACCGTTCAATGTAAAAGCCCGCACATCCGCTGACGATACCGCGTTCGCACGGGAAGCGCGATAAGCTTCACGCCCGTGGATCACTTCGATTACATCATTATTGGCGCCGGCACCGCTGGCTGCGTGCTCGCCGAGCGGCTCTCGCAAGACAGACACGCGCGAATCCTGATCCTCGAGGCGGGCGGCAGCGATCGGCGCTTTTGGATCAAGACACCCATTGGTTATGGCAGAACCTTTGCCAACCCGGCCGTGAATTGGTGCTATCAAACTCTGCCAAGCGCTGGCTTGAACGGCCGCAGTATGTACTGGCCCCGCGGCCGCGTCGTCGGCGGCTCCAGTTCAATCAACGCTCTGGTGTATTGTCGCGGCATGCCGGCAGATTTCGATGCCTGGCGCGATATGGGCAATGCCGGTTGGGGATGGTCCGACGTGAAGCCTTACTTCGAGAAATCGGAGCGGCGCGTGGATCCCCATGGCCGCGCCGTGAGTGAGGGTCCCCTCGATGTGAAGGACGTCACCCCGTTCCTGCATCCCATGCGCCGCAATTGGCTGGATGCAGCGGCGGAATTGGGGTTGCCCACCACAGAGGATTTCAACGGTGAGCATCCGATCGGACTCGGTTGTTACCAGGTCACCATCCGTCACGGGGTGCGGCGCTCGGCGGCCGATGCGTTCCTGCGGCCTGCATTGGGCAGGCCCAACGTTAAACTACTGACGCACGCCTGGGCGAGCAAAATCCGCATCGAAGGGCGCCGCGCCGTCGGAGTCGACTATGCCCTCGGCGCCGAAACTCGCCACGCCGCCGCAGCCGCCCAGGTGTTGCTCTGCTCAGGCACCGTCAATTCGCCGCAACTGTTACAGCTTTCCGGCATAGGTCCCGCTGCCCATCTCGAGGCACATGGCATCCAACCGCTTCTCGACGCGCCGGCCGTCGGAGGACATCTGCAGGATCACCTCGCGGTGGTCTATTCGTACAAGGCCACGCAACGCACCCTGAACGATGAACTGCATTCGAACCTTGGCAAGCTGCGTGCCGGCCTGCGCTACCTACTCTTCCGCAAGGGCCCGCTGGCATTGAGCGTCAATCAATTCGGCGGCTTCGTGCACAGCGACCCCGCCGGCGCGGACGCCGACATACAGCTTTATTTCAATCCGGTCACTTACGCCGCGGGCGATGCCGCTCGCCGCCGCATCGAGGTGGATGAGTTCTCCGGGTTCTACTTGTGTTTTCAACCGACGCGGCCTTCCAGCTTAGGTAGGATCGACATTGCCAGTCCCGACTATCGAGTTGCGCCGAACATCGCCCCCAATTACATGGCGACCGAAAAAGATGCTGCGGATGCCGTGCGCGGCGGTCAGCTGCTGCAGGCCATCGCGCGCACCCGCGCGATACGCGCATTGATACGCGAGCCGATCGCGCCGGCGCTCGATGCCATGAACCCCGCGGATATACTCGCGGATTTTCGCGCCCGCGCCGCCACGGTGTATCACCCCGTCGGCACCTGCCGTATGGGCGCCACGCCGGCGGATTCCGTCGTCGACGCTCGCTTACGCGTACACGGCATCGACGGGCTGCGGGTCGTGGACGCATCGATATTTCCCAGCGTGACTTCGGCCAATACCAATGCGCCAACCATGATGGTCGCGCAAAAAGCGGCCGATATGATCTTGACCGACAGACAAAGGGAGCAACCGTGAAGCTCGACAGCGTCAAAGTGTTCGTCGTGGCGAATCCGCCCCCCAGTTTCGGCGGGCGATATTTCGTGTTCTTGAAGTTGCAGACCGCGTGCGGCATCGAGGGTGTGGGCGAGGTCTACGCTGCCACCTTCGGCCCCAAGGTCATCGCCGGCATGATCGAAGACTTGTTCGCGCGCCGGCTCCTCGGGCGCGACCCGTTTCGCATCGAGGCGTTTTGGCGGGAAAGCTATGGATCCGGCTTCACGTTGCGGCCCGACCTCACTCTCATGGGCATCATCAGCGGACTGGAGATGGCATGCTGGGACATCATCGGCAAGGCGTTGCAACAACCGATCTACAATCTGCTCGGCGGCAAAGTACACGAACGCCTGCGCAGCTATACCTATTTGTACCCCGGTCCCGGTGAGGGCGAGGACTTCTATCACGACGCCGATCGCTCCGCGGCTCGCGCCGCCGAGTACGTGGCTCAAGGCTTCACCGCCCTCAAGTTCGATCCCACCGGGGGCTGGTCCTCCTACGATCCGCGGCAGCCGACTCAGGAATCATTGGAGCGCACGGTGCGCCTGGTGCAACAGGTGCGCGACGCCGTGGGTCACGGCGCCGATTTGCTGCTCGGTACGCACGGCCAATTCACCACGGCCGGCGCCATTCGCTTGGCGCGCCAATTGGAGCCCTACGACCCGCTTTGGTTCGAGGAGCCGGTGCCCCCGGAAATGCCGGAACAAATGGCGATCGTCGCCCGCGGTACACGCATACCCATCGCCACCGGCGAGCGCCTCACCACCAAGTATGAATTCGCGCGCGTCTTGGCGTGCGGCGCAGCCAACATCCTGCAATTGAATCTGGGCAGGGTCGGCGGGATTCTCGAAGCTAAAAAGGTCGCTGCCTTGGCTGAGGTTCACTATGCGCAAATCGCGCCGCATTTGTATTGTGGTCCGGTGGTGGGCGCGGCAAATATTCAAATTGCCGCATGCTCGCCGAATTTCCTGCTGCTCGAAGGCATACAGCAATGGGGCGGCTTTCACTCGCAGATCCTCAAGCAACCAATCCGCTGGCAGGACGGTTATGTGATTCCTCCCACGACGCCCGGACTCGGCGTCGAATTGGATGAGGCGGTGGCGCTGGCGCATCCGTATGACAGCGCAGGTCCGCTGCATCTGGAAATGGTGAATCGACCGCTGGGGTAGTACCGTGAAGCGTAATAAAGTTCAGCTGGCTTGGTGAACGTGTCCAATTCATTGGGGCGATTCGACGTAGGCATTGTCGGCGCCGGCATCCTCGGATTGGCCACCGCGTGGGCCGCGGTACGGCAGGGCTTGCGCGTGGTGGTCATCGACCGCGATGCCCAGGCGAACGGTGCGTCGGTACGCAATTTCGGCTTCGTCACCGTTTCGGGCCAAGCCCGCGGATCCATGTGGGAGCGTGCGCGGCGGACGCGGGAAGTATGGCGGGAAGTCGCCACCGCCGCCGGCATTCCCATCCTACAGTCTGGACTTTGGCTGACCGCGCGGCGCCCGGAGTCTTTGGCGGTTCTCGAGGAGTTCATGGCCACGGAGATGGCTGATGGATGCCGCATACTGACCCCTGCCGAAGCGCGGCGCCGTTGTCCTTCGTTGACGGCCCCAAATCTGGCGGCAGTGTTGGAAAGCACGGTCGAATTGCGCGTCGAGTCCGCGCAGGCCATCCCGCGCCTCGCCACGTGGCTCGCCGCAGAACATGGCGTCACTTTCATGCGCAATACCGCCGTGAGCGGCGTCGATGTGCCGGCGGTTCACACCTCGCGGGGCCGGCTCGAGGCCGACTTCGCGGTCGTTTGTCCCGGCGATGATTTCACCGCGCTGTATGCGCCGCAACTCGCTGCATTGCCACTTACCCGCTGCAAGCTGCAAATGCTGCGCTTGGCGAATCCGGGCTTCAGGCTGCCCGGCGCGCTGATGTCCGATCTCGGTCTCGCGCGCTATCTTGGATTTGCCGAGCTCGAATCGGCGGTCGCGCTCAAGGTGCGTCTCGCCCGCGAGCAGCCCGGGCACCTCGAGCATGGGGTGCATCTGATCGTGGTGCAGAGTGCCGATGGGTCGTTGATCGTCGGCGACAGCCACGAGTATGCGGCGACCCCCGACCCCTTTTCCCGCGAACACATCGATGCACTCATACTCGAGGAGTTCACAGCGGCGCTCGGCGTGAAGCCACCGCCCATTCTCGAGCGCTGGACGGGAACCTACGCATCGGCCCCCGACCGGCCGGTATTGATCGCGGCCCCGCAGCCGTCGGTGCGCATCGCCATCGTGACCTGCGGCGCCGGCGCGTCGACGGCCTTCGCCATCGGCGAGGAACTGATCGCCAACCTTCTGCACACACGAGCCACCGCATGAACTTGAAAGAGCATTTCGATCTGGTGATCTTCGATTGGGCCGGCACCATGGTGGATTTCGGTTGCGAGGCGCCGGTACAGGCATTGCTCGAGGCGTTTGCCGCCGAGGGCGTACGCATCGATGAGGCCGCTGCGCGGCGCGACATGGGTAAGGCCAAAGCTGATCACGTGCAGGCCATACTGGCTGATCCGCTCATTGCCGCCGCCTGGCACCAGCGACACGGGCGGGCTCCCGAGCTCAAGGACATCGGCGTACTCATGGCGCGCCTGCAGCCGCTGATGCGCCGCCAAGCGGCGCTCGCCGCCACGCTCATTCCCGGGGCTCGGCAAACCTTCGAACTGTTGCGCGCCGCGGGCATCAGGGTGGCTTCCTCCACCGGCTATACGCGCGAAATGCTCGAACCGGTACTGGCGGCAGCCGCGGCTCAAGGCTACACGCCCGAGCATGTCGTGTGTTCCGGCGAAACGCCGATGGGCCGGCCCACGCCGCTGATGATTTACAAGGCGTGCGCGGAATTGGGCATCTGGCCCCTGTCGCGGGTCGTCAAAGTGGACGACGCCGAAGTCGGCATCGCCGAAGGCAAGACCGCGGGCGCATTCACCATCGGCGTCGCATCCGGCAATACGCTCGGGCTGTCGCGCGCCGCGCTCGACGCCCTGCCGGCGTCCGAACGTCAGTCTCGCATCGAGGGCGCCCGCCAGAAGCTGCTGGCCGCGGGCGCGGACCTGGCGATCGCGTCGGTGGCGGATTTATTGCCGGCGCTGGCGGGCGCCGCGGCGCAGCTGAAGGCGATGCGGGTGCCTGGCGCTTAGGGCGCCAAGGACGCCAGGCGCTCGAGGGGCCCGAGAAACGTCGCATAGTTTCTCCAGCGGCCGGTCGATGCCCGGCTCATTTTCTGGCGCACCTGCCAGCGGCTGGCCGTCACCACCATGCGCTGAGTGTTGTGAAAGTCCAGGCAACGTGCATCCCACGGCAAGCCGATGAATTCGAGCATGCGCCGCGTCCAAGTCTCCTGATTTTCGACCAGTCCTTCGTAGGGAACATCCAGAAATGTCGCGATCGGAAGCAGGCTGCGCCAATGCGCCATGAGGCGCGCGTATTCACCGTAATAGAACGCAAGATTGTCCAAATCGTTGCCGTAAGCACCCATACCGGGAAAATTTTGGAAGTAGATCGACAAGCACGTGTCGATGGGATGCCGCTGCATATGGATGATGCGCGCCCGCGGCAGCGCAGCATGTATCAGGCCCAGATAAAGAAAATTCGCCGGCATCTTATCCACCACGCGCGCCGATCCGGCGGCCAAGGTGCCCAAGCGTTCCAAGTAACGTGCCGCCAAACCCGGCAGCAACTCGACCTCGCCTCTCCCCGCCAATGATAGGTCGACGAAGGCAGCGAACGCCGAATCCCAGTAACTCACCTCTCCGGCACCGGTCACGGCGGGATGCGAGGCGAGGATTTGCTCGGTCAATGAAGTCCCCGACCTCGGCAGCCCGACGATCAGCACGGGCAATTCCGAGATCGATGCACAATCCCGGGTCTGCAGCACAAAATTCGCGTCGCAACGCTGAATGATGCCGTCGATACGTTGAGTCAAGTTCTGGCGGCTGTTGTTCGCCGCAAAGCGCTTGGTCAGCTCGTTGGCGTGCCGATAATGCTCGAACGCGCGGTCGAACTCGCCTAGATCGTCAAAGTACTTGCCGAGCGCAAAACGTAGATTGACTTCATCGCCCAGGGCCAGCTGCTTCTCGAGCAGCGTCTCGACGCCTTGCCGCCATTTTGCGTCGGCCGCGGACATCTTGCGGTGAGTCGCAATGCCGGCATAGCCGAACGCGAAGTTGGGGTTGCTGACGATGGCGCGCTGAAACGATTGTTCGGCTTCCGTGAAGCGCCCCGCGTCGGCCTGCAGCTCGCCCCAAAGGCCCAGCGCGTCTGCAAGGTTCGGCTCGACCTTCAGCGCCGCCGCACAGCAGGCTTGTGCTTCGGCCGAGCGGCCTTCCAGACGCAGCGCCCCGCCCAGCCCCACAAGAGTCAATGCGTGATCAGGATTGACGGATAATGCATCGCGAAAACTCCTGATGGCCTCGACGACCCGCCGCCCCTCGAGCAGCGCATTGGCGAGATTGCAATGAGCTTGCGCGTTGCGTGAATCGGCTTGCACCGCGCGCAGGTAGGCGGACAATGCTTCCTCGCGGCTGCCGGTTTGCCTGAGCGCGTTGCCCAAGTTCGTCAGCGCATCGACGTCGTCAGGTTTGAGCAGCACGGCTCTCTTAAAACAGCCAATGGCGCCCTCGATGTCCTCTTGCGCCGACAAGATCAATCCGAGATTGTTGTGAGCCACCGCTAGAGTCGGATCGCGTTCAACGGCGCGCCGGGTGATATCGAGCGCCTCGGCGATAAGCCCGCGCTGCCGCAAGGCGTTGCCAAGGTTACAAAGAATTGGCGCACTATCGGGCCGCAACTCGAGCGCCCGTCGATAGCAGAGCGCGGCGTTTTCGTATTCACCAAGCTGCAGGAACGCATTGCCCATGCTGTTGATCGCCACGACGGATGTCGGATCGAGCTGCGCCGCGCGGCGGTACAAGGCGAGCGCCTCGCGCGGCCTGCCCAGCTCCCGCGATGCATTGCCGGCAAGCACCAGAACCTCGATATTGTTCGGTTGAATCGCAATCGCGCGTCCCAAGCTTGCCAGCGCCAGGCTCCAGTGCCCCTGATCGTGCAGCGCCGTGCCTAGATTGGCGTGCGCCTCCGCGTCCGTCGGCATCAGCTCGGTGGTCTTGCGTAACTCCGCTAGTGCATCCTTGCCTTGGCGCAGAAGCGAAACCCCAAGCACTTTCCACACGATCCCCGCGTCGGGGTGCGACTTGAGCAATGCGCGTGCGTTGCTTTCCGCCTCGCCGGCAAGGCCCCGATCGAGCAAGGCGATCATTACGTCGACCTCATGCGAATTGAGCGTTTTCGCCACGTCTCACTCTCGGTATCGCGTCAGCGCGTCGCCAAGCGCGAGCTTCAGGGGTTCCAGCCACGCTTCGAAATGCTGCCACTGGTCGATTCCGTCGCGATTAATGGGCTGGCGCACCTGCTCAGAACTGGCGGTGCGCACGCTGCGCACGGTCTTGTGGAATTCGATGCATTGCGGCTCGAATTCGACGCCGCAGAAATCGAGAATGCGCCGCACGTTGCCCTCGAGGTCCTCCACCACATCCTCATGGCTGACGCGCAGGATCTTCCCCGGCAATGCGCGCTGCCAGTGGCTCATCAGCTCCAGATAGGTTCGGTAATAGCGGGCGATGTCCTCGATACTGTAGGTAAATTCCTGGCCCCGGGCAAAGAGCTGTTTGAAATTGCTGAAGCAGCACGCCATCGGTTCGCGCCGCGCATCGATGATCTTGGCGTTCGGCAGCATCAAGTGGATCAAGCCCAAATGACGAAAGTTATTCGGCTGCTTGTCGATGAAGAACTCTTTGCCTGAGCGGTAGACGCGCGCCGAATCGAGATAGCGTTGACCGAGTTCCGCAAAATGATTTGCGGTCAACCTCTCGAGCACACGCGGATATAGGGGATTGTTTATATCGCGGCCCCTCAAGCGGGCGACGATCTGCTGCACGCTGGAAAGCTCCTGGGTGCCTTCGATGCGGGAATGCGACGCCAGAATCTGCTCGAGCAGCGTCGAGCCGGAACGCGGCAACCCGACGATGAAAATCGGGTCGCGATTCTCCGCGCCCCAGCCTGCTCGCTCGCCGAAAAACTCGCGCGTGCAAACTTGGATCTGCTGACGGGTGTTCTCCTCGATGATCTCCGGACGATATTTGCTTTCGATGCGTTTGAGCGTATTGCCCAGCTGGTAGTAGCGGTAGGATTCCGCGAAATCCTCCTGATCCTCGAGTGCCTTGGCGAGCGCAAAATACAAATGGTAGCGGTCGACATCAGACAGTGAAGCATCGGCCTGCGCGGTATCGAGGCGCGCCCTCTCCATCTCTGTAAAGCGGTATGTCTTGAGATTTGCAAGGCTCCAGTAAGCATCGCCGAAATTTGGCCGGCACTGCGCCGCTTCTCGATATTCAGCGATCGCCGCGTCGCGAGACCCCAGGGTTTTAAGCGCGTGCGCGATCGACAGATGCAGCTCCGCATCCTGAGGCGTTCCCTGCAAAAGGCTGCGATACAGCTCCACAGCGCGCTCGTGTTCACCCAAGCCGACCGCACTGGTGGCGTAAAGCGTCCTGCAGTACCGATCCTCGGGCTCATCCGTCAGCAACTGTTCGAGCTGTGCGCGGCCTTCGGCATACTTGTGCAGTTCCAACAGCACCTCGGCGTATTCCTTGCGCGCGGCGCGGTAGCCCGGCGCCAGCTGTAATAGCGCCGCCAAAAGCACTTCCGCGTCGTCGAACACCTTTTGCCTGATGCCGATTCGGGCGAGCAGTCTCATCCCTTCGATATGGTCGCCATGCTTTAAAAGATAAGCACGCACCATGTTCTCGGCTACATCAAGATCGCCGTCCATGAACAGACTAGTCGCGGTGACGATTTCCGTCGGGACCTTGCTCAGGGTCGCCACATGACTCGCCGCTGTTGCCATGTTTTCTGCTTGGCCGGTCAGGCGATATAGGCCTTCCAACATGCGCCAGCTGCTCGGCAATGCATGGTTGATATGGACGGCGGTCAGGAACGCGTCGATGGCCTGCGGCGCCTGCTTGAGTGCTACCAGGCAGCTGCCTCGTTCTTCGTGGAGCCGACTGAAGCGCGGATGCTCGCGCTCGAGTCGCAACAGTGTATTCAATGCGTCCGCGACATTGCCCAGAAACCGCTGCGCGACGGCTACGAACAGATGTGCGTCGCGGTTGCCCGGGTCCTCCTGCAGGCATGCTTTTGCTGCTGCCAGCGCTTCGGTGAATCGATCCTGCCGCAACAGCGCGCGTATCGAAGATAGTCTGGCTGCGGAGTCCATGACGCTCACGACAACAAAGGGCGGACAACCTGTCCGCCCTTCATTTTACTGCACCGGCCCAATTGCAGCCGTGCAATTACCTCTCACCCCGGATTAGAACTTATATCCAAGCGTCAGTGTCAGCACACGCGGACGCAGCGGCACTTCCGCCTTGATGAAATTTCCCGAACTGGTGAATGTACTTGCATCGGAATTCGACAAATTGTCACCCGTTGCCTGCACCGTCCAATTGTCCTTGGAGACGCCGAGGCCGGCATCGTAGGTCGTATAGCCGGGCTGAATATATCGATCCAGCGTGGTGGTCGGCGGGCTCTGGCCTGCCCCGTCGCCATTCGGATAACTCGCCGGCTCGCTGCTCATGGAACCCACGTGGCTGGCGCCCGCCCAGACGAAGGGCTTGTAGTCCCCGAAATGGAAGTCGTAGCGTGCGCGGAAATTGAACTGAACCGCGGGGGAAAATGCCGGCGATGCGCCCACCACGCCAAAAGGACTGGGGTAAGGAGCACTGTTAACCTGCGTGATGCAAGCGCCTGCCGGTGTTGGATTGGCCGGGGTTTTCGCTGTGACGCCAACGCTTTGCAAGCACGGAGCGGTGATCTGGGCGGAGCTGTTCCAAGAACTCGATCCTTGCAAAGATAGCCCTTCGGTCACGCGTGCGACCAGCTGCAGTTCGAACCCGGTGATGGAGTAGCTGGGCCCGTTGACCACGAACTGCGTGTTGCCGAGATGCACGGGATCGAACAACAGAAACTGCACGTTGCTCCAATGCATGCGATAGGCAGAGACGTTGACTTCCAAGCGCCGATCCAAGAATTCGCTCTTGAAGCCGACTTCTTGATTGATCAGGCCGTCGGAGTTGAAGCCGGCAGGTTTTTCATATTGCTTGGTCGCGCTGACGCCCGCCGTATATTTCGCTTCGGCGGTGAGGATAGGGACGCCGCCCGCCTCGGAGGTCGTGCGGTTGAACCCGCCTGGACGAAAGCCTTGAGAGTAAGTGTAATAGGCCATCATATCGGGCGTGATATGCCACGTCAGATTGCCGCGGCTCTTGAAGCCGTGTTCTTGCTTGTTCAAGTTGATGCCGAAACCGCAGCCACTTGCCGCCGTGCAGACGCCATTGGGCACATTGAGACTGCCGGAGGTGCCGTTGTAGTACTCCGAGCC
>Ga0182030_10003426_pt1 | contig 33844 bp, 20 predicted proteins | sample 812S3MmetaG_FD_121299 | JGI IMG/M metagenome (GOLD analysis project Ga0182030, IMG submission 121299) | Permafrost microbial communities from Stordalen Mire, Sweden - 812S3M metaG (Illumina Assembly) | ecosystem: Environmental > Terrestrial > Soil > Wetlands > Permafrost | place: Sweden...
CGGCCAAGTGATCTCTTTCTTCAACGCTTAAATGCTTGTAGTTTTTTTTCATGGCCGCCTATCCTATGGAGGCGGCTTTCTTCTGGCACTAAGTGTTGCACTTACTTATGGAACTCGGGAGAAACAAAAATGATCCGATTTTAAATCAACAGCATGGCGTCCCCATAGGACAGGAACCGATAGCCTTCCCGGACGGCTTCCTCATAAGCGCTCATAACCCGGTCCCTTCCCGCAAAAGCGCAGACTAACATCAGGAGCGTGGATTGGGGCTGGTGAAAATTAGTGAAGAGGATATCCACCGAACCAAAATTATAACCGGGGGTGATGAAGAGGCGGGTTTCCCCCTTTTGGGATACCAGTTCCCTGTTTTCGTTCCGGGAGGATTCCAACGCCCGGACGACCGTGGTTCCAATGGCCGCGATCCGTCCCCCTTTTTTGCGGGTCTCTTTCACGGCCTTGACGGTTTCAGATAGCACCTCGTAGATTTCGGGGTGCATGACATGGTCTTCCGTTTCAACGGCAGAAACGGGAAGGAAGGTACCCAGACCCACATGCAGGATCACCTCGGATTTTCCTACACCCCTCTTTTTCAGTGACTCCAGCAGGACCGGGGTAAAATGCAGGCCCGCGGTTGGCGCCGCCACCGAACCCGCCTCGCGGGCAAAAAGCGTCTGGTATCTTTCCCGGTCCCTGCGGTCATCAGAGCGTTTGATGTACGGAGGCAGGGGAACATGTCCATGGCGGAAAAGGAAGGGTCTTAAGGGTCCGGTCCCGCGAAGTTCCACCAAAAAGTGGCCCTCGCCCAGGGTCTCAATGATTTCCGCTTCGCCCTTGGGTTGAAGTTTGAGCACTGTCTGGTTCCGGACCCGGCGCGCGGGGTTGACGAGGGCTTCCCAGACCCGGTCCCCGCCGGAAGGCCGAAGCAAAAAGATCTCGATGCGGGCTCCCGTGGTTTTGTCGGCGAAAAGCCTAACCGGCACCACCTTGGTGCGGTTGACAATCAACCGGTCGTTGGGCAAAAGCCACCGAGCCAGGTCCTTCACCCGGCTGTGGTCCACCCGTCCGGTCTTTCGGTCCAAAACCAGCATGAGAGAGGCGTCCCGCTGGGCCAAGGGCCGTTGGGCAATGCTCGATTCCGGCAGGTGGTAGTTGAAGAGGCTAGTTAACACGCGATTTCCAGTGGTTCGGTAATCTCAGTTTAGGGGTTGATTCTCTAGCTGGTAGCTTTTGGCTGTTAGCCTTTAGCTAAATGCCAATAGCTAAAAGCTAATGGTTGTTATAACCATGGCTCCCGCCCAAGCTGAAAGGCTTTCAAAAGATAGCAAGAACGGGGAAAAGCAGACCCTTAAATTCCCTTCATTCGAAGGATATCGCGGAGTTTTTCCTTCACATCGTGATTCTCGGGTTCCTCACTCAGGATTCTTTCATAGATCTTGAGGGCCTCCACATAGAGACCTTGGGCCGCGTAAATGTCGGCGAGGGTCTTGCGGATAAAGGGATCGTCGATTGCCTCGGATGTCCCGCCGAGCGATTTGGCGGACAGGATGGGAGCCGGAGCGGACGCGGGCTGTTTGATTTCCTTCTCTTTTTCCAGCCGGATGCGCTCCATACCCTGAAAGATCTCCTGGTTGATTCGGGCCTTGGCGGCCTCCTGGTCTTTTTTCTGTGTTTCCATATGGCGCCGATGATCTTCTTCCAGCTTCAGCTGGGCCTGGACCTGCGCTTCCCTTTCCCGGGCCTGGGCCTCGATGGTGCGTTTTTCCAGTTCCTTCTCTTCCTGGGCCTGGGCTTCCAAAAGGCGCCGTTCCTTTTCCTTCGCTTCCTGGGCCTGAACCTCCAGCGTGCGCTTTTGCATCTCCTGGGTTTCCTGGGCGTGGGCTTCCATCAGCCGTTTTTGCAGTTCCTGGGTTTCCTTGAGCTGGACTTCCCGCTCTTTGGCCTCTTTTTCAATCTTGGACCGGTACTCGCTTTCCAGCTGTTCCCGTATTTTCTTTTCCATCTCGATCCGGGAGCTTTCCATCTCCACGCGCATTTTCTCAAGGATAAGCTGGCGTTCCTTTTCGATCTGTTCTTTCTCGCGCGAAAGGTTGCTTTGTTTATCCTCGAATTCCCTCATGAGCTGCTGGCGCAGTTCGTCTTCCCGGGTCTTATGAACCTGTTCCATCAGCTTGGATTCAAGCTCCTGCTTGAGCTTCATCTGCTCGAGTTCCCTTTTGCGTTCCAATTCGTCGTGCAATTGCCGGGATGCGCGGGCCTGTTCATCAAGTTCCTGCCGCAACTGTTCGCGAAGCTGTTGTTCCAACTCGCTCTTGATTTCCTCGGGGGAGGGAGCCTTCTCAACCGGCTCCGCGCTCCTGGCCATGAGGGCGTACACCTGCTGGAGGCGAACCCTTATTTCGGCCAACTGGGGCCAACGCTTGAGCATGTCCAGGTAAACGTCAATGGCCTGTTCATAGAGACCCTTTTCGGAATAGGCCTGGGCCTGGATCAGGTATCCCTGCTGTTCCACTTCCTCGTTAGCTGCGGCTCCCTCGGACGATTCAATTTCTTCAGGAGTGATTGAGAGGGTTTCCGCCGGGGGAACCAAAACCTGATCTAGGGCATATTGCCCAACCACCTTGTTGTCCGGGTCGAGTTCCAGGATGGTCTGGCGCACTTCCCTCGCCTCATCCAGCAGGTTTTCGTTGAAGTAAACGTCCAGTATTTTCTGGTAGACCCGCACGGCGTCCTGGTTTTGATTCATTCTTAAATAATCGAGGGCCAGATACTTGAGCGCTCCCACGTGCGTTTCCTGCTGCTGGAGAAAACGTTCGAAAGCCTGGCGGCTTTCCTGGTATTTCTGCTGGTTAAAGAAAATGACTCCCAGGTGGTAAAAGGTGTTGTGGTCCCCGAGCGCCAGCGCCTGCTGGGCTGACTGTTCCGCCTTGGCGTAGTCGTTCTGGCTGATGTAGATCTCGATGAGCGACTGCAGGTTCCGAAGCGCGAGGGCATTTTGCCCTCCCTTTACGAGAAGCTGGGTCAGGGACTCCCGCGCTTCAACGTTGACCGGGTCGATCTCCGCCACCATCTGGAGCACTTCGGATAGCCGGCCCGTCTGGGTTTCCGGGTCCAATCCGGCGGCCAAGGTCATGAGGGTTTCGATGGCCTCATATTTCTGGCCAGACTTCATGAGAAGGCGCGCGAGTTGGAATGTGGCGTCGGAACGGTTAGGCTCCGCCCTCAGGATCGACCGGAAGATTTCGGCGGACTTGGAGGGTTCGGTTTCCTCGAGCTCACGGGCCCGGACCAGGTATTTTTCCACCAGGCTTTGCACCGCGGAGGATAGTGCTGGATCTCCCGGTACCAGTTTCAGCATCCGCTTATAGACCTGGAGGACCTTGTCGATCTGGTTTTTCTCGTCAAACCCCTGGGCGACGACATCGTACTGTTGGAGTGCCTCGGGAATGTCGCCTTTTTTGCCGTAAATGTCCGCAAGCATGTTGTGGACATTGAGGTCTTTAGGGTCCAGGTCGGCCAGCTTATGGTATTCCTCGATGGCCCGGGCCCAATCCCCTTTTTGATAATAGGAATAAGCCGTTTTGATCAGAACTGCTTTATCTTCGGCCACTTTCGGGGGACTCCTTGGAGGGAGACTGAAAAATCAATTTAACACAGGGTTGAAAAGGGGGCCAAGGAAATATCGACCGAACCGGCGCCGGAAAGGTGCAGAAGAAAGGGCTTTCCCCGTTTTAAGCACTAGAGACCGAAAGAATCTCCGGCCCTCAATGGGCCGGAGTCATTTCGATACAGGTCACCGAATAGGGGGGGAAAGTGGCCGAAAAATGGCTTCCCACCTTGCTGGACCCCTTCAGATGGGAGGGCCCCGAATTGATCACGGCCTTGTAGAGGTTCTCGCTCCACTGAAACTCGTTCGGGCCGAGCTGGTAAAAATCGAGTTTTTTCTTTCCCTTTTCCTTGGGGCCCAGGTTGATCTTGGCCGAGAAGGAGTATTTCGGGTTTTTATTGATGATCATCAGGTAGTTCTTGCCCCCGCTTTTGCTGGCGTAGGCGGAAAGGTCATCGGTATCGGACACGGCCTGGTAAAGCTCGGTGCCGAAATGGTGCTCCATCAGGTCGATCGCCCAGTAGGTAGACCTTAACGCGAAGGGATGGTCGGGATCGTTGACCGGATCAATCACCCCGTGGCCCCCGCCCAGGCCGGGTTTCTGGGTCATCATGTCCCAAATATTGCTTTGGCTGACCCCATAGAGGGCCATCTGGGCCAGGTAGTCGGCGCAAAAGACGCCGTTGATAAGCTTGGCGGTGATGGAGTTTTCGTCGCCCGAGTTCCACTCGCTGACTGCGATCTCGATCTTATCGGCCCGGTCCGGCATGTTTTTCTTGATGGCTTCCCGGATCTTGGGGATGAATTCCGCCCAATGGTTGGTCTTGGTCAAGAGGTTGAGTTCGCTGTCATTCACCCAGTAGGGATAACTATGGACGGAGACGACGTCCACATAAGGGGCGCACTCTTCCAGGAATTTCTCGACCCACCAGGGGTCGGTTTGGGAGGCGAGCCAGGGCTGGCCTGCCTTGCGCTCATGGTTCTCAACCTGGGCGGGAACCGGGCCCATTATTTTGATGTCGGGATACTTGGCTTTGATGGCTTTGGCGAATTGCAGGTAAGCCTGGCAGTAGTTGTCGATGACGGTCCAGTACTGGGCCTCCCCGTTATGTTCCAGGTCCGCCTCGTAATCGGGCTCGTTGCCCAATTCCACATAGCGAACCGTCAGGCCCTGGGCCTTGGCGTCCGCGATCCAGTCGAGGCAGTTCTGGACGTCCAGGGTCATGATATTGGCGATCATCAGGGGTTCGGAATTCGTGGCCTTGAGGTAGGCCACCATGTCCGCCCACTTCATGTCGGGCGTCCACTGGATGTTCACCCCATCCTTGCGGAAGACTGCCCCCGTTTTCCAGTTCCAGACGTTACCATAGGCCCCGCCGGGAACCCGGATGTAATTGCTGATGGAGCCCGCTTCCTTGATCCCCGTGGGGTCCGTCAGCCACTTGGGGTCGTACCAGGCCGCGATATTGTTCCCGAACAAGTAGTGGGGATTGATAGTCCGGACCTTATCCTTGGGTTCCATGAAAACGTCGATGATGGCGGGTTTGGGGGTGGTCTCCATGGATTTCATAGTGACGTTCCAAACGTTGTCCTGGCCCGAAATCACCTTGACGTTTTCCTTGTACTGGGCGAACCCGGGGCAAAAAACCTCCGCGATATAGTTGTCCGAAGGGACCTCGATGGAAAAGGACCCGTCCGCCCCCGAAGTCACGAGTTTCTTGCCGAGCGCCACGATGGCCCCCACCACGGGCTTGGAGGCGGCATCGGTAACCCGGCCCTTCAAAGCCGAGGTCGCTCCCTTCACCAGCCCCCGGATGTTGTCCACCACCACCGATCCGGAAATGGGCCCGCCGGAATTGACCACCAGGAAGCACTTGGTGATTCCGCCCTTGAACTGTGTGGAATCCACGTCCGTCTTGAAGTGGTTCCAGCCCTCGTGCGAGATCATCTTGATTTCGTACCAGGAATTGGCGGGGCTTTGGGTCACCAGATAAAGCTCCCCGTATCCGGCCTTGGCCAGGCTTTTGGGGGGAAAGAAGGCGTCCATGCTGATCGACTTGAAGGTTTCCCATTGATCCGGGAGGGGAACCGAAGTGGCCACAGCCAGGCTTTGGTTCCAGCCCGAGGAGCCGTCTGAACCCAGGACCATAGCCCCGGTTCCCTCGCTGGTGATGTCGGTTCCCAGGGTCACCGAACCGGTGAAACCGCCCAGGTCCCCGTTGAAGCCCCAAATCAGCACGCCGTCCGTGGAGGCGCCCAGGGCCCCGTGCTTGGGGTCCATGTCGGTCACCACCGCGCCGGGCATGGCCATCTTCGGGGCGGTGTTTTTATACACCGTGTTCCCCTTGAAGGTCAGGGTTCCCCATTGGGAGGGGTCCTGCCAGCTCTTGTCCTGCTGGGTCCAGGTCATCTGGAGGGCGCGGACCTTGGAGGCGGCTCCCACGTCGTCCAGGGCCATGTCGAATCCGATGGATTTTCCAGGGCCCAGGTCAATTTTGAAAAAATATTTCAGGGGGATCTGGGCGAAGAGCGCGTAACCGCCCGGGATCAGCTTGGTGGCGACCTTGGAATCGGGGACCGGCGCCTTGTCGGTCGCGCTGTAGACTACCGCGCCATCCCCGTTGTTGCCGGGAGATATGAACAACTGCACGTCCGTCGGGGCGAATGCGGTTCGTTTGGGGTCGGACAGGTCGGTGCCGACGTATAATTCGAGCGCGTCCCCGTTGTAGATGTTGCTGGCTTCCTGGCCGTTGAACATGGGGGTCTTGCTGTTGATGGCGGCGGCGATATAGAGATTAGTCTGGTCGTAGGTGAGGTAGACTTTCGCGCTGAGGTAGTCGGGCCCGGTCCAATCGTTCTGGCCGGTCACCACGTTTTCCTTTTTATCCAGTTCGATCGCGGTCGGAATTCCCCAATCGGAGGGATTTCCACTGAGGGAAGGCGGGGTAGTCGTGTCGTTAATTTCAACAACCTGCCCGGCCCAGACCGAAGAGGCGGACAAGGAACAAACCAGGCTCATTAAAATCTTGAGTTTTTGTAGTTGGGTCATGGGATCTCGATACGCCTTTCTCATTGAAATTTTTGAAATCTCATCAACCGGTCAAGCACCGGCGAGGGAAAACCCCCTCTTATTTCTTTTTCTCGTGAAGATTCTTCAGGTAATACCCGCAGCTTTCCCGGACCACCAGCTTGGTGGGGAAAAACCGGTGGGTGTACTCTAGAGGTCTTTTCTCGATCTGGTTCCAAAGCATTCGGGCAGCCTCGTAACCCATGTCAAACGCGGGTTGATGGACTGTGGTCAACCCCGACTCAGTCGCCAGATCGTCAAATCCGCATACCGCCACATCTTGTGGGACATTCAAGCCCTGTTTGCGTAGTTCTTTGATCGCGCCCCATGCCATGGTGTCGTTGGAGGCGATAAGGGCCGTGGGGGGGTTCTTGGTTTTCCAAAAGGCCTCCACCGCCTTGGCCCCTGCGGCTTCGGTCCAATTGCCGTAATAGACATGCTCGGGATGATAGCTCATCCCTTTTTTCTTCAAGGCGAAGATGAAAGCGTTGTAACGGTCGAGGGAGTTTTTCGAGTACTGGATATCCCCGGCGATAAACCCGATCCGTTTGTGATCCAAGGCGACCAGGTGATCCACCAAGTCCAGGATGCCCTGGGTATTAAGGCAGTCCACGAAGCACACATCCGGGTCATTGACCTGGTAATTGATCAATACATAAGGAAGGGACCCTTCTTTCAAGTCCTGATAAAACCGAGACTCAACCGGCGGGGCGATAGCCAAAACGCCGTCAACCAGTCCGGAATTGACAAAGTTGGTGTAAACCCCCTCGTTTTGGATATTCCGGCTGAAAGTGTTCATCAAAATGTTGTATTTTTTTTCACTGATGAAACTGATGATCCCGTCCAAGACCTTGGTCAGGTAAAAATCGCTGAGACTAGGACGCTCGTACCAGAAAAAGACCACACCAATGTTGTAGGTTTTGCGGGTTTTGAGTCCCCGGGCCATCGTGTTGGGGTAATAACCCATTTCCTTGAGTATTTTCTCGATTCTCAGCTGGGTCTTCTGACCGACCTTGTGGATGTCCTTTTGGTTCACCACCCTGGAGACAGTAGCGACGGAAACACCGGCCTTCAGGGCCACATCCTTAATGGTGATCGCCATTGGTTCACGCCCCTTATTATCGAAATCTTAGTTGAGGATTATACACAAGCCCAGCGGGGACTCGATAGTGTCATGGAGCAACCGCTTTCACTAGTGATACTTGGGCCATTTTGTCGCCCTGCCTAAGCTTCAGGACGTTGTCCATACCGTCCACCACCCGGCCGAATACGCAGTAGGACCCATCCAGCGAGGGTAGATCATCGAGACAGACGTAAAACTGGCAGGAAGCGGAATTCGGGTTCTGAGAACGGGCCATTCCGAGTGCCCCCCGGATATGTTTGTGGGCGGTAATTTCCAGGGGAATGGTTTTTTTCGAGCCGCCGGAGCCGGTCCCGGTCGGGTCGCCTCCCTGGATGACAAACCCCTCCACATATCGGTGAAAGGTTAAGTTTTGATAAAAGTTTTGGGAAACCAGATCCACGAAATTTTGAGAAGTGGCCGCTACATCGGAAAACAATTCCGCAGTAAAAGACCCCTGGCTTGTTTCAAAATGGATCTGTTGATTCGACCCCGTCGAGACAGGTTTCGTCTTCTTTTTTTTCATTTTCGCCATGTTCTCGGCTCCAAGTCTTGCGAGCGGCGGTTGGTACATGCAACTGCCGTGCTTGTTTCCAAAATTAACAACTCATCGGCCCCTCATGATAATCGCAGGTTTCATCCTCTGCCACATCGTGTTGTCGAAAACCTTAAAGCGGTTGGCCCGGGTTTCCTTGACTTCCCCCACCCCGGCCCGTAGAATTACCCCTCTTTTCAAGCGGTTTTTGGCCTCCGACCCCATCGTCTAGAGGCCTAGGACACCGGGTTTTCATCCCGGCAACACGGGTTCGAATCCCGTTGGGGTCGCCATCATCCATGAACCATCCAGGCCATATTGAATCCCGCACAACCTGCCAAACCGGGAGGGTCCCATGATTAAGGTCGGCATTTACGGAGCCAGTGGCTACATGGGGGGAGAAGCCCTCCGCGTTCTTTTGGATCACCCTTACGTTGAAATCGCCTGGGCCACCAGCCGAAAAGAAGCCTTGCTGGCCGACTATCACCCGAATCTTTACGGCGAGAAGGTGCAATTCATCCGCCCTGAAGCAATCACTCCCTGCGATGTAGTCTTTATGGCCCTACCCACCGGCGTTCCCATGGAACTCGCCCCCAAGTTCATCAAGCAAGGCGCTAAGGTGATCGACCTGGGGTCGGATTTCCGTCTATCCGACCGAGCCCAATGGGAAAAGGTTTATAAAAGAAAACACAAAAGCTGGAATTTGGCCAAGGAGGCCGTTTATGGCATCCCCGAATTGCACCGGGAAGAAATCAAGAAAGCCCGTGTGATCGCCAATCCGGGCTGTTTTGCCTCCGCCGCCATCTTGGGTGCCGCTCCTCTGGTTAAAGCGGGGCTGATTGACACCACCAAAATCACCGTGGACGGGCTTTCCGGCACCGCCGGAATTGGGGCCGACCTGTCCCGGCCCGCCCATCACGCGGAAATTGGCAACAACCTGATTCCTTACAATGTGGTGGGGCACCGACATACGTTCGAGGCCGAACAAGAGCTGGGTCTCTTAACGAATAAAAAAGTGACTATTCACTTCACGCCCATATATGTTCCCATCGTGCGCGGAATTCTCGATGTCATCCACGCCTTCCCCACTAAAAAGGTGAACCGGAAACAATTAATGAATCTTTACAAAGAATTTTACAAGAACGAGGAATTTATAAAGGTCTATGACATGCCCATGGAAGAGGGGGTTTCCTGGCAATACAAACCCTATCCCTGGGTCAATAGCGTTTCAGGAACCAATTATTCCTATATCAGTCTGGATGTAGATGAGGCCCGGGGCCGGATCGTGATATTCAGCGTGCTGGACTCCATCGGCAAGGGCGGAGCCCATGTGGGGGTCCAAAACATGAACCTGATGTTTGGGCTGCCCGAAAATACGGGGCTGACCCGCCGAGGGCTTCACCCCATCTAAGGGTTGACGTAACGCGAGCGAAACTTTCAAAGGCCTATATTTCATCCCCCCAATCAATGTTTTTCGAATCCGCATAAAGCATTCCATCTATTTCCACCAGCGGAACCTTGTAAAGCGAGGCCCCTCCCCCGGGTCCGCCCCGGCAGGCACCGGTACGGGGATCATAAATCGCCCCGTGGTTTTTGCAGATCAATAATTCCCCATCCCTCGAGAAAAACTCGTTGTCATCGTAGTCCAGCCCCACACTCCAATGCCGACAAAGGTTCAAGTAACTGTAATAGGCTCCATCTTTTTTAAAAGCAAAGGCTTCCGTGACCCGGTCCGATCGTTGCAGATTAAACTTGAAAGTTTTTCCATCGCGGAAATCTTTCGCCTTGGCGATTTTGACGAAACCTTCCCCGGCCGTTGGGCTCATTGCGCCTCCCTGGAGGCGGATGGTGGCGGCAGGGCTTCGACAGGCCCCGATCCAGTCCTGGTTTTGCCGGGAGATTTGCGGATCAGTCCCAGGAGGAGCAAGGCCCCGGTCAGCCAAAGGCATAAATTGGGAAGCCAGTTGCCAAAGGCAGAATAGAAAGTCACAGGATGGCTCAACACAAGAACATCCCCCACCAGCGCCTCTCGTGTAAAGAAACCGCTTAAAGCTCGGACCCTGCCATAGGGATCGGTGATATAAGAAATACCTGTGTTGGCGGCCCTCAACAAGGGCTTTCTCAGCTCGCTGGAACTCAAAATGCCCATTTGAACGTGTTGAAAAGCTGCGGACGTATGGCCATACCAGGCGTCATTGCTGATATTCACCAGGACGTCCGCGCCTGTTTTCGAGGCATTGCGCATGTCTCCCGGGAAAACCGCCTCGTAGCAAATAGTAGGCGTATAGGTAAAGGACCGGGCGGAAAGTTTTTCATACTGGCTCCCTGGGGTGAAGCTTCCCAAATCGGAAACGATCGGTCCGAGAAACGAAATGTATTTTTGAAAAGGCACGAATTCCCCGAAGGGCACCAGGTGCTGTTTGTGATAGACCTTCCCCGGTTGGCCTTTCGGGTTGAATTCCAGCGCCGCATTAAAATATTCCAGGCCGTTTTTCACTCCCTTGGCGACGTCCAGACAACCCACCAATTCCGGTGTACTGCCTTCCTCCACCATGCGGGAAACCCGGGATAAAAGATCCGGGCTTATCCGTAGAAAATCGGGAGCCCCGGTTTCAGGCCAAAGGATAAGATCGGGCTTGGACCTGGAACATGTTTGGATGAGTTGCTCATAGCGGTTATAGGTCTCGTTTTCGAAGGCTTTGGTCCATTTTTCTTCCTGATTCACCGAGGGTTGCAAAAGGCCCACCGTACCCAGTTTATTGAGAGGCGTGGAGGAGATCATAAAATCCGCGATGCTCATCATGGAAAAAAGGCAAACAATCGGGAAAAAGACCGCGGCCCAATTCCGCCAAGGCATTCGGATGTTTTTGAATCTTTTGATGAGAAAATCCGCCCAGTAAGCGTTCACCAGGAGGATGAGAAAAGTAAGCCCGTATTCCCCCGCCAAACCAGACCAGAAGCTCAAGTTGGGAAAGCAGGCCTGACTGAAACCGATTTCTCCCCAATTGAACCCACCCCAGGGTTGGGTGCCTCTGAAATACTCGAATCCCAGCCAAAGGACCGGAGCGATCCAGATCGGCGGTAAACCCAGAAGCGTGCATTTGCGGTAGGTCCAGGCAAAAAGGCTGGTGTAAACACTCAGGTAAGCCACCAATGCCGCCCATGCAACAGGTCCAAGGTATTTGGCCTCTTCGAGGATCGCGATCCAGTAAATGATGGATCCTATTTGAGCGAACCCGAAGAAGTAGCCCAACCAAGCCGCCTGTTTGGGCGTAGTCCCTTCAAGCGAAAGCAGAAATGGGATAAAAGCAACCCAGGCTAAGGGGGCACCCCAGGGGGCAAGATTTTTTTCGATGAAGTTGGGAAATGAAAACCAAACCAAAACGGCACTAAGCAAGCAAAGCCAGAAACGCCGATGCATGGACATGGATTGAAGCATGGCATCATTATAGGCGAGGGATTTTAGTTGGCGACAGGGGACAACTATTTTTTGCGGGGTTTGCCGGTGGATTCGCGGATGATCAGGTCAACGTCAAAACCCCGGTGGAGATATTCAATGGGTTTTTTATTGAGGAAGTTGTGGGCGAGAATGACCGAAGCCTTGCCCATTTCTAGAAGAGGTTGGTGCAAAGTGGTCAGCGAGGGGTCGGCTAATCGAGCCACGTAAGTATCGTCGAAACCGATAATGGAAAGATCCTCGGGAACCATCAGTCCCTTTTGGCGGGCGGCCTTAATGACACCGATGGCCATTGTGTCGGAAACACAGCAGATCGCGGTCATGTCGGGAAAGGTGTCCATCAGTTCCTTGCCCAATTGATACCCCGCGTCCATGGTGAAAGCATCGGGCCTAAAATGGGAGTAGGCCACAAAATGGTCCTGGAAGGCAAGGTTGTTATCCCGCAGGGCATCTCGGTATCCGGACAGGCGATCTTGGCAAATCTTGAGATGCTCGGGGCCGTTCACGAACCCGATCTTTTTGTGGCCCAGTGAGATCAAGTAGGCGACAGCCTTGTAAATGCCCTTGCGGTCTTCCGCTTGGAGGGTCGGAATCTTATCAAGAATGTGGTTAGGCCCCTCGATAGCAACCGGCTGGAGGATGATAAGGGGTAGTTCCTCGTTCTGAAAACGTTCGAGGACTGCGTCTTCCATGGGAACGGAAAGAGCGATGACGGCGTCAATCCGCCTTTCTCCCAGGATACGCTCGTTGATTTCGTTGTAGTCTTCCAGGCTTCCGTTGCAATTGTAGATTTTTAAATCCATGCTGGCATGACGACATTCCATCTCGATGCCGCGGATGATCTCGTTGTAATAGGGAGAGTCGAACATGGTCCCGAAGATTCCGATGGTATTGGTGCGGGACATGACCAAGCTTCGGGCAGCCACATTGGGGTAATAATTGTATTTCTTGATGGCGGCCATGACCTTTTCCCGAGTATCAGCAGAGATGCGGGGATTTTGGTTGATGACCATTGAAACAGTCGTATGAGAAACTCCGCAATACTTCGCGATTTGCTTGAGGGTCGCCCTGGATTTTCCGCCGTTTATCATATCGTTTTCAGAACCTCGTTTTTAATTAAGTCGCATGTTTTTAAATATTATTTTTTCGGTTGAGCCGGTACCGGAGCGGATGATGGGGCCACGGGTTTTGCCTGCGGTTGGGGCATCTGGGCTGGTGCCTGGCTGTTCGTTGGCTGGTTTTGTGCTTGGGCTTGCGCGGCTTGTTGTTTCTGGATCAAATCCGTCACGGCCGAGCTGTTGTTTGATTGCTCCCAGCGCGGAAGTACCCCAAGCATCAGGCAAAGGGCCATAAAGATCGCCGCGATGACAACGGTTGTTTTCGTCCAAAAAGTTTTCCCGCTGGTACCTAGAAGGCTTTGCCCCGTGCCAGAAAACAATCCGCCGGCGGTTTTAGGTTGTTGAATCAAAACCACCGCGATCAATAGGACGGAGGTTAGGACAAAAAGAATGGTAAAAACGGCGCTCATGGGTTTCTCCAATTGAATTTTGAAACTAGGTTTATTTTAAATGAAACTGCCGTGTTTAATCCAATAAAACTTTTAAACCTAAACTGCTTTAATAGGGAACTATAGGACTGATCAAGAGTTCCACCATTCCCGAAGCATAATATTCGGACCTAAGGGATCCCAACAGCAAATTGGAATCAGCAGTTAAAACTTAACCAGCGCTGTGAATGAATCCACTTTCAGGCTTGCTCCACCCACCAAGGCCCCGTCAATGTCCGGCTGAGCCATTAGCTGCTTCACGTTATCCGGTTTAACGCTTCCTCCGTACTGAATTCGAATAGCCTGACCGGCTTCGGAGTTAAATTTACCGGAGATCCGTTTACGAATAAAAGCCTGAACCTCGTTAGCTTGCTCCGGAGTGGCCGTTTTACCGGTTCCGATGGCCCATACAGGTTCATAGGCAATCACAATCTGGGCTAGATCCCCCAAACCGATACCGTCAAAACAACCGGCTACCTGGGTTTCCACCACTTTCTCGGTTTTGGACGCTTCCCTTTCCTGCAAAGTTTCACCTACGCAAACAATGGCCTTGAGGCCGGTCTTTAGGACGTTTTTCAGTTTGCGGTTGATGGTCTGGTCCGTTTCGCCGTCATACTGGCGTCGTTCGGAATGACCCAGGATCACATACTGGACACCCGCATCCTTCAGCATAGCTGGACTCACATGGCTGGTATAGGCCCCTTCCGATTCCCAATGTCCGTCCTGGCAGCCGACCTGGATGTTGGAAAAGCGCAAGGCCTCCACCACGCTGGCGGCAGCGAGGAAGGTGGGACAAACCAGAATTTCCCGATCCTTCACGTCCTCCACGGTTTCCTTGAGTTGTTGAACGAAAGCTACCGATTCCTTGACCCCTTTGTACATTTTCCAATTGCCGGCGATGATGGGTACGCGCATTCTTTCCTCCAAGGGGTTTTTTCAACGATCCTAAACAAAGCAAAGCCCTGGTAACCCGGGGCTTTGCGAAAATCTCTTTCTATTTGTCGGTCAGAGCGGCAATGCCCGGAAGGACTTTGCCCTCCATAAATTCCAGTGAAGCTCCCCCGCCGGTGGAAATATGGGAAATTTTGGATGCGAATCCCATTTGGGTGACAGCGGCCACCGAATCTCCACCTCCCACGATGGTGGTAACGCCCTTGTCAGAAGCCTCCGCCAGGAGTTTGGCAATGGCCCGCGTTCCCTTGGCATATGGCTCCATTTCAAACACTCCGACCGGTCCATTCCAAAAAATGGTTTTCGCGGTATGTATAAAAGTCGTGTACTTCTCTACGGTTTTAGGCCCGATGTCCATCCCTTCCCACTCGGGCCCGATATCACCCCGTAAGACCGTCTTCACGTTGGCTTTTGCATCAAACGCGTCGGAAACAATATGATCAATAGGCAACAAGAGAGGCACATCCGTCTCAATGGATTGTTTGATCAGTTCCTTTGCCAAGTCCAGTTTGTCATCTTCGACAATAGACTTTCCAATTCCATGGCCTTCCGATTTAAGGAAGGTGTAGGACATCCCACCCCCGATAATGAGGATATCGACGATCTCCATCAAGTGTTTGATCACATCGATCTTGGTAGAAATCTTGGATCCCCCAATGATGGCCACAAACGGTCTTTGAGGATCCGAGAGCGCCCCGCCCAGGTACTTAATTTCTTTCATCATGAGGAACCCCGCGACGCAGGGTTTCAGGTATTTGGTGACCCCTTCGGTAGAGGCATGGGCCCGATGGGCGGTTCCGAAAGCGTCGTTCACATAAACTTCGGCCAAGTCCGCGAGTTTCTGGGCGAAAGCAGGATCATTTCCTTCTTCCTCGTTATAAAAACGAACGTTTTCCAGAAGAGCCACATCGCCGCTCTTCATCTTTGCGACCTCGGCCTTCACCGCATCTCCAATGCAGTCGGGCATCATGAGAACAGGTTTTTTCAGAAGCTCTGAAAGACGGGCCGCCACGGGCTTCAAGCTATATTTCTCGTTCTTCTTTCCCTTGGGCCGCCCCAGGTGGGAACAAAGGATCACTTTGCCTCCCTTGTCGACGAGGTACTGGATGGTTTTCAACGACTCCCGAATGCGGGTGTCATCGGTAATTTTCAGTTGTTCATCCTGGGGGACGTTGAAATCCACCCGCACGAAAATTCTTTTTCCAGAAGGATTTATATCCTCAACACTCATTTTGTTGTAAATGGCCATTTCTCGTCCTTTCTCAAGAGATTGATAAAACCCGGCGGCGGAACCCTAACATTCCGTCCTCCCCTGAAAATCAGTTCTTACTTTTTCCCCTTCATATCGGTCTTAAAAGCCTCCGCGATGGCACTCAAAGCTCCAAGAGTTCCAGAGGCTTCCAGCGGCAGGAAAATCTTGGTGGCCTGTCCGTCCGCCACAGTCCCCAACATTTCCATGTATTTCAAGGCAAGCAAATCCTGGGTTGGGTTTCCGTCATGAATGGCCTTGAAGACCGTGATAATGGCCGCCGATTCGCCCTCCGCAAGTGCGATCTTCTGAAACTTGTTCGCCGTGGCCACGCGTTCGATGGCTCCTGCCTCGCCCTCGGCCTTGAGGATGGCGGATTGTTTTTCGCCTTCAGCCTTGGTGATGGCGGCCTGCTTGATTCCTTCCGCCTCGATGATGGCGGCACGTTTGGTGCGCTCCGCCTTCATCTGGGCGCTCATGGCGCTCACGATGTCGTTGGGGGGGTCGATTTTCTGGATTTCCACGCGGGTCACTTTGACCCCCCACTTGTCCGTGGCCTCGTCCAAGATTTCTCGAAGTTGGGTGTTGATGCGTTCCCGACTGTTCAGGGTCTGGTCCAAATCCAGTTCGCCGATGGTGTTACGCAAGTTGGTCTGGGCAAGCTTCAAGGCTGCCATCTCGAACCGCGCTACGTTGTAAACGACCTTGAACGGATCGCTAACATGGAAATAGATAATGGCATCCACGGTCACAACCACGTTATCCTTGGTAATGACTTCCTGGGGAGGGACTTCGATAACCTGCTCGCGCATGTCCACTTTGCGCATGTTCTCGAAAGGAGGAAAAAGGACGGTGAGACCCGATTCTGCAGTGCGGGTATATCTTCCTAATCTCTCAATAAGCCCCTTCTCAAACGGACGGACGATCCGGATAGCGCGAGAGGCATAGATAAACGCAAAAACCACCAGAACAACCAACAAAAATCCAGGCATGAAAGTCTCCTTGTCAAACATCAAAGTGTCCAATGTTCCCTCCGCACTCCCGGGAAGGCATCAGGGTTTGTTATCAACGTTTTTTTCCAAGACATGTTCCTGCACCGCTTTCTCGACTACCAGAATATTCGACTTCACCGATAAAACTTTGACTTCATCGCTCATTTGAAGTGGTATTTCCTTCTCCATTTCCACGCGCCAGGATTCCCCACCGACCTTGGCATAACCTTGCCATGGAGCGTGGGAATAAACTTTTGTAATCCGCCCAATCTGACCGATTAGGCCATCCACGTTGGCAATTTGAGACGATTTCCCTGAAATCTTCCCCGCCCATCTCCGGCTGATCACTACGAGGAGAACGGATGAAACCGCAAAAACTGTATATTCCACCGTGGCTGGAACGCTGAAAAGGCTGACCACGACCGTAATGAGTGCCCCAGCCCCGATCCAAAGAAAGAAAAAGGAAGCTGTCGAGATCTCCAGGATAAAAAACACCAGCGCCACGACCGTCCACCAAACCCATGGAGACATCGTCATGAAATTCACCTCAAATAAAAAGCCGCAGACAAATCCCGTTCCCTAAACGAATAAAAAAAAACTGGGTCATGGGTTCACCTGCGGCTTAAATCTTAAACGTTATTGCCTCAGCCCTTTGAGGCCATGTACTCGATGAGATCAACCACTCGGCACGAATAGCCCCACTCATTGTCATACCAGCTGAGGACCTTTAACAGGTTCCCCCCGCTTACGAAAGTGGAGAGACTATCCACGATCGAGGAATGGGAGTTGCCCTTGAAATCCATCGAAACCAAGGGTTCGTCCGTTACATCCAGGTACTTATTCAATTTGGGACTCTTGGCAGCCTCTTTGAGGGCATTATTAACCTCTTCCTTCGTGACGGTCTTGGTCAATTCAACCACCAAATCCACCACCGAAACCGTTGGGGTCGGCACACGAATGGATAACCCGTCCAATTTCCCTTTCATTTCGGGCATGACCAACCCGATGGCCTTGGCGGCCCCAGTCGAGGTCGGGATCATGTTCAAGGCCGCCGCGCGCGCCCGGCGCAGGTCCTTGTGGGGGAAATCCAGGATGACCTGATCGTTAGTGTAGCTATGAATCGTGGTCATGAGCCCCTTGACAATCCCGAACTTCTCGTGGATCACCTTCGCAAAGGGAGCCAGACAGTTGGTCGTGCAGGAAGCGTTGGAAACTACATGGTGGTTCTTCGGTTCGTATTTCTCTTCGTTGACCCCGAGAACGATCGTAATGTCCTCATTTTTCGCTGGAGCGGAAATAATCACCTTCTTGACGCTGTTTTTAATATGGACGACGGCCTTTTCCTTGTCGGTAAAACGACCGGTGGATTCCACTACGTATTCGATCCCGTGGTTGCCCCAAGGGATGTTAGCGGGGTCCTTTTCGGCATAGACCTTTACTTCCTTGCCGTTGACGATGACCGTGCCTTCCCCGGCCCTCACATCCGCATGAAGGTTCCCGAGAACGGAGTCGTACTTCAGGAGGTGGGCCAGAGTCTTTGCGTCTGTCAGATCGTTGACAGCCACGATCTCCATGTTCTTATTCTCAATCGCGGCGCGATAAACATTGCGTCCAATGCGTCCGAAACCATTAATGCCAACCTTGATCGCCATAAATTCCTCCAGAATTTTCCCGATATCAACCGGGTTCTGATACGGCCTAGTTTTGATCCGTCGGGCTAACAGCGGTCAAAGTTACAAGCCGTTTCCCCGCCTTAACAATCGGGGAACTTTAACCCTTAAATTTCTCGCGGGTCGTTAAAAAAACCGCGTATTTCTTTGAGAATCAAGGGGTAAAAGTTTTGTTAAGCTAACAGAAGGCATCCGGACGGGTCAATAGCAAGGATCATATAGTAAATGCTGACAAAGAAGGATCTTTTGTCGAAAATATTTATCTCGAAAATTTTCTTATAAATACCGAGGCGTACGTCCCCAAACGACCGATCCCACCCAACCAACTCCTGATTTTTTTAATATCTTGGCGCATTCTTCCAGCGTGGCTCCGGTTGTGAAAACGTCATCCACCAAAAGTACTTTGGTAGGAATGGAGTTGGAAGGCAGCAATTCATACGCACCCTCAGGATTAAGCAATCGGTCTTCCCTTCTCAACGACATTTGAGGCGGAATAGATTTAATTTTTTGAAGAAGTTTCCTAAAAGGAATTTTTTTCTTAAGGGAAATTTGCCGGCATAAAACCTCGGCCGGATTGTATCCCCTCTCTCTTTCGCGCTCAGGGCTCAAGGGCACCGGGCAAAAAATCGTCTCTTCCGTGGTAAAACCTGCCGGGATTACCAATGTCATCCGTTCCGCCAACAGGGCACCTAAGGATTCCATACCCTCGAATTTGAACGCGTGATGGGCGATCCGCAGAGCTCCCGAATAATCTCCATAAGCCCGCACCCCATCGAGGAAATAATTCCCATCACCGCAAATAACGCATCTTAAAAAAGTCGCCCCTGTAAACGCTCCCGGGTCCAACGGGTCACCACATCTGGAACAGATTGGATCGCGATAGGGCTGGATTGAATTAAAGCAGGAAAGACAAAGGATATTGGAAATGCCGTTCTCAAAAGGGAGGCCGCATGAATCACAAATTTTCGGAAAGAGGCAATCCCGAATACCGCGTCCAATAGATTGAGAAAGTTTCAACAAACCCAAGGTATCACCCGGACCGGTCAATTGCCCTAACCGCAGGAATTATTGAGCACCATTCATTTCCATCTGCTGCTTTGCGGCGAACATCATATCGCGTGTCATTTCCGCGATCCGCGGGAAAGCCCTTATTTCCTTACTGGCCAGCGCTTTTTCGTAATTACGACGGGCTTCCGTGAACAAGCCCTGCCTCCGATATAATTCCCCGATGAGATAAAGAACCCCCGGCTCACCCAGGTTTTCCGGAAGGCGGTTGCCCTTGTCGAAATACTCTTCATAAGCTTTTACGGCCGAGGCCAGGGCTTTCTTCTCGTTTTCGTAATCTTTCATCAGACGATAGATCCAAACCACGTGCAGGCAAAGACCAGCCATTGTACCCAAATCACCGTATTTTCGAATTTTCATGAAGGTGATGGCCATCTCATGTCTTTTGATGGCGACTTCCGGCGTGCTGGGGCCTAGAGAGAAAATGTCTGGCTTTTTCTTGGCCGTTTGGCGGATCTGCCGACTGACTTCCGTGATCATGGGTTCGGCCGCCGCGCGGATGGTATCGAAATCCTTGTTCAATGCCGCGAAAGTGCACTGGGGACAAACCGTCACTGCGTAAAGATAGGCGCATTCCCCTTCGTAGATATTTCCAAAGTCTGTCTGTTTATCCTTGATTTTGATGACCGATGATCGAAGCCGGGTGGTCTCGAACTCAAAAGCGCAAAAGGGACACTTTAATTTTTTATTCCAGAGCGGAGTGCTCAATTCATCCTCCCGGAGAAATATTCGCGGGGTACTTTACTTGATGACGGCCACCTTGTCGATTTCCTGGTGATCACTCATTTCTACCGTAATGAGATAAACTCCCGATGCCACCATGTTGCCCGCCATATTGTGAGCGTCCCAGGAAACGGGATAGGGATCTCCCAAACCCCAAACACCAATGCCAACATTATCGTTGCTGAAGAGCGTTTTGATATAGGTCCCAGTCAGGGAATAAACCTTGATCTCAACCTTTCCTTGTTTCGTGACCGCAAACCGGACATGCACCACCCGCTCATTGGAAGCCCCATTAGGGCGAATCGCATTTCGATCCAATGCCGCCCCTGCGCTTAAAGGGTAGGCCGTAATGGGGGAATAGGGCGTCTCATGAACCATGTTCACATTGCTGGTGTCCACACCCGCTGGCGCGTCAAAGGCCCAAATGAGATAGGTGTAAGCCGAACCATTCACGAGTTGGACCGGGTCGGAATAACTCAGGGTCTGGGTCGCTCCTTCCGAGCTGGCTAAGCTGCTGACGAGCTGGTAGGTCCCGCCTCCATCGGAAGATCGATAGACGTAGTATCCACCCAACGGATACATCTTGGTCGGGTCATAATAAGAGGAAGGAATATTGGCGGGTGCCCAACTCAAAATATTAAAGGTTTGATTGTTGGTTTGATTTTGAACCAGCGTCACCTGTGTGTTTCCCACATAGGGCGTCGCCGCCGGCAAAGCTTGAATCACTGCGGCGTTGGAGGACGAACCCGAAGCGTCCAAGCTGTAAATCCTGTAGTTATATAGTGTCTTGTCCAAAACTCCGCTGTCTGTGAAATCTACACCCTGATATCCCGCTTTGATCGTTTGATATGAAGAATCTTGTGCTGAACCCAATTTGCGTTGGATGGTATAGGTGAATTTTTGGGATCCCTGGTAGGTCCATCTCAATTGAACCAAACCATCTCCTGAAACCGCCTGCAAATTAGAAATCGGTTGGGGAACCACAGTCACCCCCATCCCCACTGAGTTTGAGTAGGGGCCCAGGATCGGCCTTCCACCCCATGGATTAGGAGCCGCAGCCGCCACCTGATAAACATAAGAATTGGAATCAACAACGCTAGTATCGGCGTAGGTGGTGTTGTTCAGCCCTTCTACAATAGCTGGCCCAATAGGAGCAAATCCGGGAGTAGGTGTTAACGTGGAAATGGGGGTTGAAGGCATTGTTAAGCTTTGAACCGAATAGCCTGATACCGCCGCTCCCGTCGGCACTGCCACCGGGTTCCAGGCCAGGTTGTTCACCCCTGGTCCCGGAGTCAAGTAAAGCATTGGAGCGGTTACGGCCAGGGCCGCTACACTAGCCGGAGCACTGGTAACTCCCTGGGCACCGGTGTTTACCCAATAATAATATGCATTCCCATTTGTTACCGAATTATCAACATAGGTCGCCGGACCACCACCAAGAATCGTTGCGATGGGGGTCGGTGTCGCGAACGCAGCGGTGCTCCGGTAAATGTAATAGCCATTTACAGAGGAGTCTCCCAACGGAGACCAGGTTAGAGTGATCGCCGAAGCGGATGGCATAGGGGTTAAGCTGACCGGTGCGGCCGGATAGTAATCAATGGACAACCCCGTTTGAGGGTTGGGGTTTCCCAGCAAGCCAAAGCCGTTTTGAGGAACAAACTGGTAGTAATTCGTGTACCCGCTGACGGCGCCCGTATCTACAAATACGGGTGTCGAGGTGGCAACAGTCCCAATATTATTCCAACAAATAGTGCAGGAAGCCGTAGGTAAAGGGCTAATCGCGCGGTATATGGCATAAGACGTCACACCCAGCGGGGTCGGGGTAGAATTAAATTGAAAGCCGGATATCCAGACCCCGGCAGCGTAGGCAGGGGTCGTATTGGGCGTTGGTAAGGTTAACGTAGGAACTGAACCATACGAAAGTAAAACCGAAACCGATGATGCGGTTGAATTCCCTTCAGCGTTTTGGGCCACAACCTGGTATCCGGTTGCTGATCCAGGAATGTCTACAACCGTAACAGAATCCATCGTGGGCGATGGCGTAACAGTCGCAACCGGGGTTCCGTTTTGGTAAACCGTATATAGCTGAACATTTTGGACCGTTGGATTGGGAATCCAGCTGAGAGTGGTTTGGGAAACCGACCCGTTGGCTGTCAAGCTGGCCGGAGCGCTCGGCCAGGTGAAAACTCCCGCCTCGGGCGCAGGGGTCTGGTTGGGATAAAGAGAACTTTCCGTCACAGTTGATCTGGCCACCACCCGGTAGAAAAAGGATTGTCCCGCTGAAGCCGTTATATCGGCATATACCGTGGTCGAAGCGGACACCGTCGCAAGTGGAGCAAATTGTGCGCCCTGGGTGACCGACCGATAAACGACAAAACTGTCAAAAGGCGGAGTTAGAGAGGGTACCGGGGTTGTAAAATTCCAAGATACGGTAACTGCCTGGGTCCCCAACGGGACAGCGGCCGTAACAGCCATTTGAGAAACCGCAAGGCTTGAAAGGGTCGTTGGGGTACTGTTACCCGTCGCATTCTGAGCCACCACATAATAATTATTCACGGCCCAAGGGGTTGGTGGTACCGCAAAGGTGGGAGTGGTCGTGGGATAATAAACCGCGAGATGAGTGGGTATGGGGTTGGAAGAATAGGGATTCGATCCATAGAGGCTATAGGCCGTTACGGCGTCAGTGGCAGGGTTCAGTAACCATGAATAAAGAAGCGTATCCGGCCCGCCTAATACCGGCAAAGATGCCGGAGCAAAGGGAATAGCGAGGGAGCCCGAAGAAGAAACAACCGGGTTAGAAGGCGTGGAGAGCGGAGAGGGGTTCCCAAGTGAATCCAAAGCGGCGACTTGGTAGCTCATACTGGTGGAAGGTGTAACCGCGGTAACGTAATCCGTGTAACTAGTCTGTGTATAAGGAACAATCGCAATGGGTGTGGGAGTATTCTGAACATATTCCCGGTAGATCTCATAAGACACAGGTGCCCCGTAAAACCCTGCCCCACCTCCCGACCAGGTCACCTGGAACGCGTTATTACCAATCGTTGAGACAGCTGAGACCGTACTGACTGGGATGGGCCCCAGGCTCAAAACAGAAGGATTAGCGGAGGCAAAAACACCTCCAGGCGTCACGGTTGCGTAAGGTTGAACCCAATAGCTGAGGCCATTTGCATTGGATACAGGAGCATCAACATAAGACAAGGTCGCGGCTGGTACGACCGCGAGGGGTAACGGTGTCGGAGATTGAGTCCCCGTAACCGGAATTCCGTTTGAACTCTTGAAAATCAAATAACCGGCTAAGCCATAGGATCCGGGATTGCCCTGTGGCCAACTGACCGTCACGGACTGGTTAGTCGCCACCGGGGTCACCTGGATGGAACCGGAAATCGATGGCGGGAAGATATTTCCCGAGAATATATTTGAAGTCACCGCCCCATTTGGGTTGGTTGCGACGACCGAATACTGAACCGTTTGGCTTGCGGAATAAGGAATGGTTTGATCGTCATAAACATAGGTGGCTTGGGGCGTGGGGCTTGCAACAATAGTCGCCAGTGGGGTGCCATTGGACAGAATTTGATAGCTCGTTACCCCTTCCGAGGCCAACGATCCGGTCCACTGAAGCCGGATACCATAAATCATCCCATTTGTGGGCGTTGGAGTGACGGAGGAGATTAAAACTCCGGACAAAGCGGGAGCAAAGGGACGAGACAGTTGGGGACAATTGGGGAGGCTCGAAAAGGTAGGGACAGGACCAGGGTTTCCATTTTCATCCGAACCAATGACGACATAGTAATAAAGTCCCCCCACCAGGGGTTGAACCTGATCCGAAAAAGTCGTTAGCGCAGAAGTTCCAACCAAATCTCCAGGTGAAAACACCGATGATCCTGATACCGGAACGGGAGGAAAAGTCGGAGTGGGGGTAAAGGTGAAGGTAGGCGTATATGAAATAGTTGGTGTAAAACTCGATGTTAAGGTTGATGTGTTTCCAGGGGTATAGGTAAAAGTTCCCGGAGGCAGGGTGGGGGTTGAGGTATAGCTCAGCGTGGGAGTGTAGGATGCGGTAGATGTGATTGTAGGTACAAGGGTTGGGGTTCCTGATGGGTTCGGCGTAAATGTAATGGCCAAACGATAGATCGAATAGCCCGTTACCGGAAAAGAAGAAAGCGGAACATCCCAGAAAAGGTCCAAAGCTCCTGGGTGTAGGGTTTGAACTGTCACGGTCTGGATCGCCTGGGGGGGAGCAAAGGGGTTGGCGCCCACAGTAGCAGGTTGTCCCAAAAGGCCTGGCGTGGGTGTACCCGCAACTCTGGTGCCATCCAACCCCATAACTGAATAAACGTATGAATCTCCGTTGACGACTTGAAAATCAGAAAAAGTCCCGGGAGCGGAGGCTAAAACCGTGGCAAGGGGCGTGGGAGTTCCGGTCAAGGTATCTGTTGGGGTGGTCGTATCGGTCGTGAGATCTGTTGGTGATCCCGTAAACGTCGGGGTTAAGGAAGCTGTCGGCGTAAATGAATAGGTGGGTGTTCCTACGGGATCCCTATAGATGAAATAACAGATGGGTGTAGCCGACGGAATAGGAGACCAAAAAAGATTAACAACTCCGTTTCCAGGCGTGGCCGCGAGGCCCGGGGGGGCGGAAAGCGTTTGGCCAAAACCGGATTGCGCCACGAGCCCAATCCCCAATGCAGCAGCAAAGAGAACCCTTGGACCAGTCCAATGGGTCAAGCCTGGTTCCTTTCTCTTTTCAGGCAATGGGCGCATACCTAAAACCTCGCTTCGCCGGAAATATTGATCTGCCACAGGGTATAGCCCAAATAAGGATAGGGTATATCTTCAACGAAATATTCGTTCACGACCCCTAATCCGATTCTTAGGTTCTTCAAAGCGTTGTAATTGAGCGTGAGTGTACCACGATACCTTTCGGTCTTAAGGTCGTTAGTGGTGAAATCCGGGCAATCGTTATTGACCAGTTCGGCGAGGAATGCCAATTTCAATTCGATGGCTTGGTCGAACTTGATTTTCCAATGGGTGAAAGGAATGTGCAAAACCGTGTTCTCGAGAAATTTTTGGTTGTATTCCACTGAATACTGGTCATCCAGTTGGTTTGTAACGATGCCGCTGGTGTTTGTGAGCCCATCGGTATGCTGGTAATGGAAATTGCCCTGGGATTGGTTGGCGATATCGTAAGGAACGGTGAAGGCAAAGGTTTCGTTGACCGTTTGTCCGGAGGGTGGGGCTGGAGGCGGCTGGCTGCTGTCCCATTGGGTGGAATCGGTACGGGTATACTGGAACTGGGCTGAGTCAAACCCAAAATTGATCAATGGTACGGTCAACAGTTTATGGTTAAAGACAGTCGTGAAACCATAGGTATCACTGTCCTGCTCCACCGGGTTTGTCCCGGCCGACAATAGGTTGAATTGGTTCGTCCAAGAACCGGTAGGCTTAAAATCCCAGAAGTCGAACAACCTAAACGAGAAATTAATCTGGTCCGTCAAGGATTTGGTTGAGTTTAGGGCCACATCATTGCGAGGGTCCAATCCCCATAGGTCGTTAAAACTGAGGGGTTGTTTGATCACCCGGAAATCGGGAATAGCCTCTGACGCGCTTTGAGTTCGCCCGCCAAATGCCGTTAACCCGATTTTTTGGAACGGGTCCCACCATTGCGAGGGAGAAAGATTGACCGAGTAGTTAAGACTGTTGGACGTATTGAGGCGTGGCCCTTCGGGGTAACTGACGTTATCAATCTGCTCAGACCCGGTGTAATTCACCGCCGGAATGACACCCGGAATGCCCCGGTAGGTCAAGCCGCCCTTAGGTTGATCCCTTTCCTGGAAATTGGTGTACTGGCTCACAGCTCCCGCCGTTCCAGGCGAATTGGTGTTACCAACCGCATCAACCAAATTCAGGTTATACCCTGGCGTGAAAATAAGATTTTTGAAAAGCTCGGTCGTATTGGTCCAACCATAGGTTTGGTTTTTCGTTGTTCGTTGGTAGTTCGAAAGGGAGCCGGAATCAAAGTTTTGAGTATCGTATGTGAGAATGTAAGTTTCAGTAAATTGGTTGGCGCCAATGGGCAACCCTAGAATTAGGGAGGGCGCGTCATAGGTAGAGCCCAAGGTATATGTTTGATTGCCCTTTTGGTTGTTTCCCTGAATGCCCGGCTGGTTGGTTACTGCGGATTGATAAACATCATCCTCGGCATAGGTGCTTTCGGAAAGCCGGACATTCGTTAGTCGGCCCCAGGCTGCCCCCAAATCCTTGGTATAGGTGATACTCCCGGTCGTATTCTGGGAATGAGTGTCAGGAAGAGCGCTGAAGTAGGGGTTTTGAAGAAGCGCAGCCTCAGTATAAAGGTTCTGGTCGGTGTAGGAAAACTGGGTGGCCAGGGACGAGCCGAAAACAGAGACCGCATTGGAGTTATAGTCCACCCCATATTGGGTTGAATGCTGGAAATGGGTGGAAGTCTGGTCAATCTGGCTAAACCCCGAATCCACTTCTCGGTACCGGGTATTAACGGTTGCAAAATTGTCGCCGAACACAAATGCCGCATTAGCCCGGCGCGCCAAACCCGACCTCTGGTTGGGTGTATTTGTCCGCAGATTGTTAATCCATAATTCCTTCGTGAGTCCATTCGGGGGATTAGGAGACAAAACTCCAAAACTGACCTGGGTCGCGCGGTTGATGAAGGGCGTTCCAACGGTCTGTCGATTTCCATCAGATCCATCAATGTGCGTTGTAATGGTGTTCCAACTTCCTTGGTACCTTGATGAAAGAGGTATGTTGTATTGGTAATAGTTCAGTTGGTCATTGCCGATGCGAACAAACAGGATTTCTCCGGGTTCTACGCTAGCGGTCCTCACAAAAAGATCGAAAGCCAGGTTCGTGTAATCGGTGAAATCCACCCCTTGATTGAAAAATCGGGAAGCGTAATAAATGGGCTTCCCCGATATGTTCCCCGAGGGTTCAAAATCGGCCGAAGAAACGTTATAGGTGATCTTCAACGCCTTCTCCTTGGCCAATATGGAAGAAGTGCTTGTTCCGGAAGGGATTACAATAAAACGAGTAGTCGGTTGATACCCTCCGTCCTGGTCTTGACTAATGGAATTGACATCGAATTTTCCAGTATTCACAGTTACACCCTGGTTAACGTTCGCCGTAGGGTCCACCTGCAGCTGCCAGAGATCGCGGTTGAACTGGATGCTTTCAAACAAAACCGTGCCGTTTACGGGCGTCGAGGACGCCCCCGTCATCCAGAATCGAATGGTGCGAATAAGCGCCGGACTCGCATTGCCCTGGATTTGGAAAAAATAATTTACATTTTGATCTGTTTGGTGATTTCCAACAGCCGAAGAATCGAAATCAACAGGAATTTTCACGATCTGCCACCCGGTCCAATTGGCTTGGACCCCATACTCATAATAACCATCCGTGTAATTCAACGACCCTTCTCCGTAAGCATCCTCGGTGTCTAGAATATTGTTCCCCGCACCTTCTTGGGTGCCTTGGGGCTCATCCGTAATGGCAGTCCCCGTACCGCCTATTTGAAGAACGCTTGTTCCGTTGGGGTTGAAATAATTCGTCAAGAGTCCAATATCGTCGCTCGCGTTCAGGGGAAGTACTTCCTGCTCGATCCCATTCGTGTTCGCGTTGATAGCTTCGTTCATGATTCCAAAATCCATCATGATCCATTTGGGTTGTCCGTCGTTATAGATCCAAGCCTGCATATAACGGGTATTGGTCAAATCCAACCCCGTCGCGGAGAGGGTTTGCCGAAGACCCGCCCAGGTATGGTTTGTTAGGTTTGAGTAGGGGACTTGTAAAACCGAAATCGCGTCCGTTGCGTTTCCCGTCCCGGAATTGTTCAAAACACCCGCGTAAATGTGCCCCCCCGCCCCTGGAATCGTTGCGGTCGTCGGCGCGGTTTCACAAACAATCGGACCGTTTCGAAACCTGACCCGGTTATTTTTTGTATTGTCCGAACTGTTGTCATAAACAACATTGCCAAGCGAGTTTACCGGTTGTGGATTGGAAGATACGATCCAATTGGTGGCGTTCATGGTGGGTCCGTTAACGTTATCGATCCCCTCCATGTTGTCCACCATGGCCACGCCGGTTTCCCCTTCCATGTTATAGGTGTCGGGATTGAAGTAACTCTCGGCAATTTCTCCCGAAAGTTTGACGCTGACCGGGGGCTTCCAATCGGCAAGACCCGGGATCATTCCTGTAATCCCTTGCACATCCTCTTGTCCCAGGTCGTATTTGAAGTCCGCGTCCAGGACCGTTAATGAATTCGGGGTGGAACCGATCTGCGGCATATCCTGGGGCTGTTGGCTGGTTGAATTCAAAAATGTGGAGCCGATAAACAAATGGTCCGTCACATCATATTCCAATCGCGTTCCCAGAATATTGTTCTGGCTGAATGATCCAAAGGGGGCGTACTCGTAAGAAATAACCAATTGGCTGTCGGGACGAAGAATGCTTTTATCGGGAAAGTCTAAAAAGCCCGAAGTGTAATCCAATGTGTAATCCACATCCCGGCGAAGCCTGCGTCCATCCAAAAACACCGTGTCCGAACCCCGGATGATATTGAACCGATTCAACTGGAAGAAATTGAGTTGCGTTTTATAAACCATGTGGATCCGTTTCAAACTATTGGGTGAGGTTAGTTCGTAATAGATGCCATTGGTCCCCGTGCCGAGGGTCGGATCAGTGACTGGATTCACAAAGGCCCTTTCAGAAAAATTCGCAGTAGTCACAGGCGACCCTTGGGGGGAAATCGTCACGTTGGCATTGTTTGCGTTGTTTACAACAAGATAGTTAAAATCCTGATTCATGACGTAGGCCCAAGGAGCGGCGGCGTTACCTAACCCACCTTGCCCAGTCTGTAAAACATTGTTGGTCCCCTGGTCGATCACCTGAAACACAAAATTGGGGTCCTGTTGTGGAGGAATAATCTTGTCCCGACCCAGATCGAAATAATTAACCAGGTAAAGGGTGCTGGTTTGATTATTACTGTTCTTAATTAGGTAATTGCTATTATCGATCACCCCATTTGAAGGAACCTGAAAGTTGGCAATGAGAGTTGAGTTGCTTAAAACGGATGTGCCCACAGTATTTAATCCGACGGTTGATCCGGTCTTCGTGGTAAAACCCACCACAATTTGGGCGCTGGTAGACATGGCGCGGATAAAAGTGATGATGCCAGTGTTGTAGTCGATGGTGTAATCACGTCCCGGGAGCCAATGTTCATAAGGCCATATAAAGTTTGGCCCGATCTCGCTGACAGACCCTCCCGTCTCGGAGTTCACCCAAATTTGCTCGCTGTTGGCCGCTGGAAGCGCCTGGTTTTGCGCCACCCCACCCACGGCAACCAAGGATACGGCCTTAGTCATCAAGTAATACCTCTCACGAATATAATCAATATCATTGAAATCCTTTGTCACTTGGCCCGTGTTGCCGTTGAACACCCTGGTTTCCGCGATACCCTTGGTTTGGGCGAAAAAGGAAGTCACGCGGAAATTGTCGAACTTCAGTTTGGCCTGGAGCCCGAAAAGCTGCTTACTGAACCCCGCGAACTCGGTGTTGGGCAAATTCATTTGCAGATCGCCAAAAGCCACTTCCTGAACCGGGCTATTGGTATCGCCATGATAAACGATGGAAATTTCCTGCTTGCTCTGGTCCACACCCCCGGCGCGGTTGACGTCGCTATAATCGACGTGGACATCCACGTTTTTCCCAACTTTACCTTCCAGATTTACGACCATCTCCTGGTTCACAAGGGTGGAATCCACCTCGGGGGAAACGCCGTTCTGGTCCGGGCGGTTAAATTTTTGAAATGAAAAGTCTGCCTCAATTTTTTTGTAGCCCTGGATGGAAAGCTGGGTATCGGCGGGAAGTTGAAGATTGACGATTTTCTGTTCCGGAACCTTCAGTTCCTCCTCCGTATCCTTGCCCGCGCCGGAAACGGGAGCGTTTTTGGCTTCTGCGGCCTTTTCCGCCTCCGTTTCAGGAATTTCCATGTCTTTTGGATTAACGGCTATCTCGTCTGAATAATCGCTCAGCCGCCCCTGAGCGTCGGTTCCGGCGACCACGTAAAAATAATCCTCCCCGTTTTTTGGCGGGGAAATACTGGAAGGGACGCCGTCCAAAAAGTAAGGTGCGGGGAGCGATTTGAGGTTGATCTGCCGGTAACCCCAGCCTGGTGTAGTCGAACGGTAGACGTTGTAGGTAGCCGAAGCTCCGGCGCCCGCAATCGCGTTCCAAGTCAGGTAAACCCCCTCCTTTAGTACCAACGAGGTAAGCCCGGCGGGAGGAGGCGGCGGACCGGCAGGCCCTGAAACCACCGCCGCAGGAGTTGGAGTAGTGATGGAGGAAGCAGCTTGGGAAGATATAACAGTGGAGGGTGAGCCGTTGGAAGTGGTAACCGGAATCGAAAGATCGAGGGTGGTTGTTCCCGTGGCCTTGTTTTGGCTATCGATGGCCTGGAGAATTTGAATTTCTTCCCCAGGACTCAAGTTTTTCAAATTGGGGTCGGGGGTCGGCGAAGCGGTGGGTGGGGTTTGGGCAAATAAAAGTGGAGCCACTGCGAAAAACAAGAGCAGGGCCCAACCCCGGAAATGACCGTCTGGTAAGAATAAAAACCTAGCCAAGGCCCAGCCTTTCCTTCAACTCGTCCAGCCTTTCGCGGCTGACGGGAAGCTTGGTTTTCGCGACGTCGGATAAAACCGCCAGATATTTCCGATCGCCTTGGTGCTCGAGTTCCTTGAGGAAATCGAGGTTGATAACCGCTCCCCGGTGAATGCGAAGGAAACGGGATGGGTCCAGCCTTTGGATGAGGTGATCCAGGCTGTCGTCGCATAATACTTCTTGGCCTTCCACCAGAATGGACGCGTAATGGTCCTTGGCCACCAGCGCGGTGATCCGGTCTGGATCCATGACTCGGTATTTGGAACCACATTTGACGGCCATGCGGCGCTTGACCCTCTTTTCCTGAAACTTTTCCAAGAAGGATTGGAATTGTTCCAATCCTTGCTGAGGCTTCCGGCGGCGAGCTTTTTCTAACGCTTCCGACAGGCGCTCCGGGGCAACCGGTTTCACCAGGTAATCCAGGGCGGAGACCTCAAAAGCCCTCAAAGCATGCTCCGTATAGGCGGTCACAAAAACAACCGCGGGGCCGTTTCCAGCCCAGGCTTCCGCCACTTCCAACCCGTTCAATTCGGGCATCTCAATGTCCAGGAAAGCCAGATCCGGTTTTTGCTCCTGAGCCACCGACAAAGCTTCCAGTCCGTTAGCGGCCTCCCCAACAATTTGAATATCGGGCATATCAGTTAAAAGCCTGGCCAACCTCGCCCGGGCGGGCGCCTCATCATCCACCAATAGAACGCGAATCATTTTCTCCTCCCGTTTTTTCCGCATTTCCCGCAGGCAGCCTCACGGTGATTTGGGTTCCGCCCCCTTCCCTTTCCCGAATAACCAGACTACCTAGGGGGCCGTAGGCCAGTTCGATTCTTTTTCGGCAGTTGCCCAGTGCCGTTCCCGAGCCCGCATAGGGGGATTTCCCGAAACCTACCCCGTTATCTTCTACCATCAATTCCACCGAGTCTTCCCGATGGACCACCTTGATCCAAACTTTCCCCCCCGAAGCCAGGGAGGACAGGCCGTGCTTGACCGCGTTCTCCACGATGGGCTGAATCAAAAGAACCGGCACCTCCACTTTTTGTGTATCCAGTGACGGATCGAGGGACAGTTCCCAGTTCAGACGATTCCCAAAACGCACCTGTTCGATTTCAAGATAATCGCCGCAAAACTCCAGTTCCTTGGCGAGGGGATGATGGGTCCGCCGAGTGGAGGCTAAAATACCCTGCAAGAGTGTGGAAAGCTTCACTACCACCAATTCCGCCTTGGACGGATTTTCCGGAATCAAGGCGGCGACCGTATTAAGCGTATTAAACAGAAAATGAGGATTCATCTGGTCCTTAAGCTGATTCAACAGGGCTTGAAGACGCTCTTTTTCAAGTTCACGAGCTTTGAGCTGGCTCAGCTTCGCCTCGTCCCGGCTGTCCTGCCAGGACTTGAAAAGAAAGAACACGAGAAGAAGCAGCCAACCTCCGAAAACACCCTTTCCGTAATAGATCCAATGGAACTGGGCGGCCATGGGGGCGCCGGGAAAGAGAAGATTGATGGCTCCCACCATGCCGTGAAGCGCCAGCACGATTCCGGGGGGAACCAATGCGGCCAAGAGAATCAGATACCTCCCTCCGCCGGATCGTCCCAGGATAGGGATGGTTTTCCACCAACCCCGGCGGTCCGCCCAGCCAAAAAGGAACATGACCAGAAGTGCCACCAGGGTGGCCAATGTTGATTCGGCCAGACCCCAGACCCATCGGAACAAGAAGGAACTCAGGTCCCATTCCCCCCAAACTAGGCCGACGAAAAAAGTCCAGAGAGGGTTCCAAACCCCCAGCAGGCGAAGGGATGACCGGCTGAAATGGCCCTCAAAATCGAGCGAAAAAAAACGGTTCCAGGCTTCGTTCACGATTTCTCCCGTCGCCTCCAAGTGAAAAGGGCCGCCGGCCCAGAGAGCCAAGACCGTCCCGCGACCCCGCGCCAAAATCATAACAACCCATGGGGTTTCCCACGATAGCTTTTTCATTGCCGGGTCTCTCCCTATTAACAGCATAACCCGCCTTCCGAACTGGGACCGACCCCTTCCCACCCATTCGTCGGTTCGCAGCCCCGAACGGACGTCTTCCCCCTCGCTCAGCCTCCCCCGCCAAGAGAGCGTGTTATACTGACCATCGAGACCCTTCTACAGGGCCGCTCATTCTTTTTTCGAAACTAAAAGCGACCCCCGTGAGTCGCTTTCCGCCCAAGGGGCCTCCTTGAAGACTGTTTACCGCTACGTATTAATGGAAACCCTGCCGTCATTCGCCTTGAGCGTGGCCGTGTTGACCCTGCTTTTTATGACCAACAAGGTACTCGTACTTTTGGACCTTGTGATCAACAAACAGGCCCCCCTGGCGGACACCTTACTGCTCTACCTGAGTTTGATTCCGTTTGTCCTTTCGACCACCGTTCCCATGTCCATGATGATGGCGACCCTCCTGGCGTTTGGACGGATGAGTTCGGATATGGAAGTGACCGCATTCAAAACCGGAGGTATCCACCTGTTCCGGCTGATCCTCCCCCTGCTGGTTTTCGGCGCGCTACTGACAAGTGTGCTGATTTTATTTAACGACCGCCTGTTACCAGCGGCCAATTACACCTTCAAGAAGATTCATTTCAAGATCCTTCAAAACCGGGCCGACATGGCCATCCGGGAAAAAGTATTCGTCGACCTTTTCGAGGGATACCAGTTCTATATCGACCAGTTGGCACCCGACGGAACCTTTGCCAACGTGCACATGTTCAACCGGGCCTCCGCCAACGCTCCCGTCCAGACCACCCTAGCCCAGCACGGTCTCCTCGTTACGAATCCCAAAACCCTTCAGGTGTTTTTTCAGTTGGACGACGGCTTGATGACTTGGGAAAACGCCAACTACCAAACCTACAACCGGCTCTATTTCAACCGATATGTGATCCGTCTGAACCTGGAAAACCAACTTTCTCAAATGTCCGACGTGAAAAAGGAATACGAGGACTTGAACCTGGGAGAATTGGGCCGGGCCATCGACTCCACCCCCGATCCGGGCTTGAAAAAGCAAATGCGGATGGAGCTCCAAAAGCGCCTGTCCCTGCCTTTTGCATGCCTGGCTCTCACCTGGTTCTGCGCCCCCCTGGGGCTTTGGGTCCGATCGAAGGGGTTCATCGGCTTCGTCCTGGGGTTGGTCATGATTTTTCTTTATTACCTCCTTTTTACCCTCGGA
>Ga0182030_10003429_pt1 | contig 33838 bp, 24 predicted proteins | sample 812S3MmetaG_FD_121299 | JGI IMG/M metagenome (GOLD analysis project Ga0182030, IMG submission 121299) | Permafrost microbial communities from Stordalen Mire, Sweden - 812S3M metaG (Illumina Assembly) | ecosystem: Environmental > Terrestrial > Soil > Wetlands > Permafrost | place: Sweden...
GGAGCGGGAGACGGGGATCGAACCCGCGACGTCCAGCTTGGGAAATTGATCGTAGATTGTAAATACAAAATTTAGCGTCTACGGTGTCGATGCTGACGATCCCAGGCTATTGATTTTACGGGGGCTAATTCCAGCGGTCTGTTAATGGACTCCTAATGGACTCCGTGTTTCAGGATGGCTGCGGGCCCCGACCGATCAGCGCTACCAGCTTCCTATCGCGGCCTGTGTGCGAGTCCAGGGATGATTTCTCTCGCTTGACCGGGTAGGGGATGCTCCTTGAATTAAACGCCGGTGGCCTGGATGAGACTAACTGTCATGGAGAAGTGTTCACTATGACGCACGTTGTTATGGCCTGAGTGTGGTGATCCCTGCCCTGGAGCAAGCAGCAAGCTCCGGAGTCAAATTGACGCGAAGGAGTCCACGTCTGCCATCGCCATGCTCGTTGTTGCTTGAAACTCTTAACGAGGGAGTGTGGCGGAGCACGTCATGCCCCGGCAGTCCGGACCTACTTCATCCAGGTGGCAAAGAGAAGATTCGAGGGAACAGCTCAATAGCCATAACCGATCCAGAATGGGAGCGGCCTGGGCTTCTTCGTCAGGTAGGCGTTCCTCAAGTCCGGCTTTTCCAGCCAGCGGAAGCCCCCGTAAGGTCGAACATACTCCCCATTCAACCGCACCCGCCAACCAGGAGAGACGTAGAAGTGGTACGGAACACCCGAGCCGTCCTGGGGAGCTACGGTGCTCTCTGAAGCCACATGGCTCAATGGGATAAATGGTGGACCTGGGGAGGATCGAACTCCCGACCGCATGTTTGCAAAACATGTTTGGAAATGCAATCTTGTTGATTTTGCGCCACGGTTGGCAACCGAAAAGCTCGCAAAAGCACGTTTGAAACGCTCAAGTTGTACCGATCTTGTACTCGCGAAATTGGAGCCCAGCGTACCTTATCGCAAGTCGTCCGCCATAAATGAACTAGAGGCTATTTCAAAACCCTCCGTAAGACGATTATGAAGCAGGCGATATGAAAGAAGGCCTGGTAAATCGTCAGCGAGCGGTCGTAGCGCACCACCAAGCGGCGGAAGTTGCCGAGCCAGGCGAAGGTGCGTTCCACCTTCCACCTTCGGCGATAGCGACGCAGCGCCCGACCATCCTGCGTCGGGGGCTTGCGTCGGTTCTGGCGATGCGGAGCGATCAGTTCGATGTCGCGCTGGGCAAGTTCTCGACGCAACGGGTCGCTATCGTAGCCGCGGTCAGCGATGAGCCGCTCGGGCTTTTGTCGAGGACGCCCGGGCTGATGCTGCCGCCCTACCCGGATCGTCGCCAGCGTCGCCGCGACAAGTTTGACCTCCGCGGGGGAGGCAGAGTGAAGGTGGTTTCCCAAAGGAAGACCCTGGCCGTCGACCACCACCATCCACTTCGTCCCCTTGCCCCGCTTGGTTTTGCCGACTCCGGCGCCCCTTTTTTGGCGGGAGCGAAACTGCCGTCCAGAAACGCCTCGCTCCACTGCAACTGTTGGCGTTCATTCAACTCAGCCAGAAACGCTCGCCAGATCGCCAGCCAAACCCCTTCCTCCTCCCAACGGTGCAGCCGCCGCCAGCAGGTCGACGGAGAGGGAAACTCCTCCGGCAAATCCTGCCAGCGTGCCCCGCTCCGTAGCATCCACAAGATCCCCTCCAGCACCGCACGGTCCTCCTGGGGAGGCCGTCCACCGCGCGGCCGGGGGCGTGGTCGCGGGAGCAAGGGCTGGATCTTTTCCCATTGCGCCTCGGTCAGCAGCCGACCATATCGCGCCATTCGTCCTCCTCCTGGCGCTGGTCAACGCGATGATCCGCTCCTTCTACAAACAACTACTGCAAACTCACCCGGTTGTACAGGGTTTTGAAATGGCTTCTAGGCACTCTTTCCATAGATGATAGGGGCTTCCGCTCATTGTCATACGGCCTCCGCTCCGCATAAAGTCGATTTGGGGCTTTTGCGAACTGTTGCTTATGACCATGAACACCTTCACCAGACGTTCACTATTTTGCCGGGGGGCACTTGCATTGGGGGGAGCGGTGGTCCTTCCGAGCAGCATTCTGCTGTCTGAATCTTCAACTCCGGCACCTCAAGCTGAAATCCCAGGCAATGTCCCCCTTCGCATCATTGTGGTGGACTCGCTTGCCCAGGCGAATCGAATCCTGGAACAACTCAAGAGGGGGGAAGAGTTCGCTTCGCTGGCCACGGAGTGGTCGATTGACCCGACTGCAAACGACGGCGGCTACCTTGGAATCGTCGACCCGGCAACCATGAGGCCGGAGTTGCGTGACGCGCTGCAAGGGGTTGGACGGGGCCAGGTCAGCCCGGTCTTCAAGCTTCCAGAAGGATATGCGATCCTCATGGTTGACCGGCAAGATCGGCCAACCCTTCCAAGGGAGAACCCCACGGCGACACTCGCCCTCACCGGCCCGGGAGCGGTTCACTACGGGCCCGACATAGGCGGGTTTGGCGAAGCCTTCGCGCTCTTCTACCAGGCAACCGATAAGCCCAAAGACTGGGATCATGTGCTGAACCCGGTAACGGCCGCAGAATTCGCCGCGACTCACTCTCCAGTGGAATAAAGCAACTGCGGGAAATGGTGGACGCCGCCCCGGACGATCTTTCCCACGACTCGGTCATGCAGACGCACTTTCTTCTCGCCCAACTCTATGCTTTTAAGGGAGAGATGGAAATGGCGATTGAACAGTGGAAAGTGTGCTACCAGACCGCCCAGGCCATGGATCCGCAGTCCATCCACTTTCTCGAAGAGGTCCTGGGCATTGCCCACCTGCATAAATCGGAGATGGACAATGAAGTGTACCGCGCGCCTGGCGATAGGTGCCTCTTTCCGATGTCGCCCTCCCTGCGGTATGCGAAAACGGAAGACTCCAGGCTCGCTGCCGAATATTTCAAGAAGTACCTCGATCACGCTCCAAACGATCTTGAGGCGCGGTGGCTGCTCAATCTCGCTTGTATAACGCTGGGCGAGTATCCGGCCGCCGTTCCCAGTCAGCACGTCATTCCCCTTACCGCCTTTGACTCGAAGCAGGACATTGGAAGGTTCATCGACGTGGCTCCCAAGGTGGGGCTAAACATCCTCTCAGATGCCGGCGGGATCATCATTGACGATTTCGAAAATCGCGGCTTGTTTGAGGTCGTCCTTTCGGAGATGGGCGATCAGAATCCTCATCAGCCTCTGCGCTACTTCCGCAATAACGGCGACGGAACGTTCAGCAACCAAACCGAGCGGTCGGGATTGCAGACGGAAGTGGGCGGGCTGAACCTCATTCAGACCGATTACAACAATGACGGGCACCTCGACATCCTGGTCCTGCGCGGTGCATGGATGTTCCCCCAGCCTATGACCTTGTTTCGCGGGAACGGCGATGGCACCTTCATCGACGTAACGCGTGAAGCCGGCCTTACCGAGCTGGTTAGCACTCAAGCTGCCGTGTGGGCGGACATTAATAATGACGGATTGCTGGATCTGTTTGTGGGCAATGAGAAAGGGTCAAGCCATCTCTTCCTGAACAAGGGTGACGGGACATTCGAGGATATATCCGCCTCTGCTGGCGTCGACAGAATTGCCTTCACCAAAGGGGTGGTGGCAGGCGACTACGACAACGACGGGTATGTGGACTTCTATGTCACGAATATGGGAAGCAGCAATTTTCTGTATCGCAACAATCGGGACAACACTTTCACGGAGGTGGCCCGGGAGGCGGGTGTCCGCGATCCGATGGGCAAAAGCTTCGCCACCTGGTTTTTTGACTACGATAACGATGGCTGGCTCGATCTCTTTGTTACCAGTTACTACTCCGGTTCCGTGGATGAGGACATGCGAAGCTACCTCGGGCTCTCCACCGATGCCATTACCTTGAAACTTTACAAGAATTTGAGGGATGGAACGTTCACCGACGTGACCAAAGAAGTGGAACTCGACAAGGTTTTCATGCCCATGGGAGCCAATTTTGGCGATGTGGACAACGATGGATTTTTGGATATTTATCTCGGAACGGGGAACCCTTCGTATGGTTCCATCGTTCCCAATGTGCTTCTGCGCAACAATGAGGGGAAGAAGTTCGTGGACATCACCGCCTCATCGGGCACCGGCGAACTTCACAAAGGACACGGCGTTGCCTTTGCCGACATGAGCAACTCCGGGCAGCTCGATCTCCTGACCGTAATTGGCGGAGCGACCCCTGGCGACAGACACGCGTTCAGATTCTTCAAAAACCCCGGAAATGATAATCACTGGATCGCGGTGAAGCTTGTGGGCGTGAAGAGCAACCGCGCTGCCATCGGCGTCCGGATCAAAGTGACCGTGAAAAACAAGGGGCGCGGGCAACGATCCATTTACCGCACCGTGGGGAGTGGTGGTTCGTTCGGCGCGAACCCCTTGCAGCAGCACATCGGTTTGGGACCGGAAGCACAGATTAAAGAGGTGGAGATCTGGTGGCCCACCAGCAACACACGGCAGGCGTTTTCCAACATTCACACCAACCAGTTCATTGAGATAACGGAGTTCGCCACCCAGTATGCGACGCGGCCCAGACCGAAGCTGTCCTTCGGGACCCATGTGTAAATGAGTGTAATTAAGGCCGCAGCACGGGGGGAAGTGGAGCGGGGAAAATGGCACGGAGAGGGAGAACGACGCGAATGATTCAACAAATGAATCGGTTTAAGTGCGCGGCAGGGGTCTTCGCGGCGCTGCTTCTCATCGCTCTGCCGGGCGTGGCAGCGCAGAGTTATCCAGGTGCGGGACTCGTAGTGAAAGTTAATCCGGAGCGCAACGAACTGGTGGTGTCGATGCAGGAAATTCCTGGTTTCATGGACGCCATGGTGATGCCCTTGCCCGTCCGCCAGGTACGCGAGCTTCGAGGCCTCCGTCCGGGCATGATGGTGGATTTCTCGCTGATCGTAACCGAGAAGACGTCCTATGCCGAAAACGTTCGCGTTCGTCCCTTCGAAAGCACGGAAAACGATCCCCAGGCTGCGTGCCGGCTGGCGATCATCGACAAAGTCCTGGCGAAGAACTCATCGTCCAAAACCGTCCTGGATCTCGGCCAGCACGTTCCGGACTTTTCCTTAACTGACCAAAACGGGAGGCCGGTGGCCTTGTCGCAATTCCTGGGCAAAGTCGTGGCCATGACTTTTGTTTATACGCGCTGTCCGTTGCCGAACTTCTGCTTTCGCCTTTCCAACAACTTTGGCCAGATGCAGAAGCGCTTTGGCAGGCAAATGGGTCACGACCTGATCCTGCTCACCATCACCCTTGAACCCACCACTGACCAACCTGAGGCGCTCGCCAAATATGCCAGCATCTGGAAAGCGAACGGCGCCTCCTGGCGCTTCCTGACCGGCCCCCCCGCCGCGATAAAAGAATTAACCGCCCGGTTCGGCGTGGTGTCCAGCATCGATGAAGGGACGATTACGCATTCCTTGCATACCGTGGTTATTGATCGACAAGGGAATCTGGCAGCAAACCTTGAGGGAAATGAATTCACCGGCAGACAATTGGGAGATTTGGTGGAGGTGCAATTGAATCGCGCTCCCGGACGTTCCGAAGACGTGCGAGCAGGACTCTCAGCACACAGTCAGGTTCCGCAAGCTGCGCAGGGGATTCAGAGATAGGGCATGTGATTGCCGGTGCGGTGTAGGGCACGGGTCCGTGATTGTATCCGAGTAATCGAACGACGGGTACACAAATAATCGCAGACTAGAGTTGAGTGGAGTTGCCGACTTTATTCCAGGCTGCCAAGGCTGGGGCCGGCTGGAAGGTGCCAGAGATAGAGGTGCATGCTACCTTACTCGGATTTGACCAGACCCTTCTTGGCCGCGAAAAGTGCAAGTTGCGCCGCGCCGCGGATATTCAACTTCTTCATCAGATTCGCTCGATGAATGGCAACGGTTTTCGGCGTGATGCGCAGCAATTGGGCGATTCCCTTGTTGGAACGCCCTTCCGCCACCGATTGAAGGATTTGTCTCTCTCGCTGGGTCAGCCGCAGATAAGGATCCGCAGGATCAGACTCTTTTCTCCCTTGTGCAACGTCCATGAGCACGGCAGCAACGCCGGGGCTTAGAAAGGGTTTGCCTTCCGCAACCGTAAGAACGGCGAGTGCCAGGTCCAATTCAATTGCGTCTTTGAGCACGTAGCCCTTTACGCCAGCTCGCATCGCTTGCGTCACATAGAACTCGTCGGAATGGATACTCACCACCATGAGCCGGATGTGTGGGTCTAAACGGTGAATCTGTTCTGCCGCTTCAATTCCGTTCAATTCGGGCATGACCATATCAAGCAGCATCACATCGGGATGGTGCTGCCGCGCAAGTTCAATGGCATCCAACCCGGTTCGTCCCTCCCCCACCACTCCGATTTGTTCGTTATCCTCCAGGAGGCGCCGGAACGCCTGACGCACCAATCCATGATCTTCAACTATAACCACAGTGATCCGAGACATGCCAGATGACTCCTCAGCTCATCCTTCCCCACACGATCAGAAAACAAAATTGATTGGTTCCAATGGACCGTGGCGGGCACCGCTCAAATCCGGCAAGGGGTGCCTATTTCCAGGAGGGGTGTGTCACCTGGAACATCGCAGTAAATGTGCCCTTGCGCGATGAGATTTAGCCAACAATGAGCCCTGCGATTAAATCAATATTATAGAAGCGTGGACGCCTATGGGGTCAATCATGCATCGGCACTATCCTTCGCAAATTAATGGACTAAGCATGAATGTGTGATATGGACTTGACATCTTCGCGAGCGCGCCGGCCTCGAGCAGAATTGGTTTTTCACGTATGCGGTTCAAACACAGGCCAGCCATCTTGCTCTATCTAGGTGCGGCCTCCTACCCGGCATCGCAATCGCACAGGGCTTGTCACATTGCAATTAGGTACTTTTCCCTTTGATTTATAGGAGATTTCGCTCATTGCCATGCACCCCGCATCACCCATACGCTCCTGTGTGCGGCTGCGGCCGGTACGGGCGAACCGTGTCTGGAGTTACGACTTCGGTAGCGCTCTGCCGCAGTCCAAATACTCCCAAATTCAACCATGAGCTGGCCAAAGCGGTGGGTGCGATTTTCGGAGATCTGTAGGCGGCCCAAGAATCGGAACCAATTGGTAGAGATTCAAACAAACCAGACCTACTTCTCGGCATCAGAGCCCGTTTTGTGACTTCATGGGAAGGGGTACCTAACGCGTGCTTTGAAACCACACTAGTAGAGATCGCCGGCGGCGGGTTCGGGCAGCCTGACCCCGGGCTGGTTCCACCAGCCGCGAAGCACTTCCCGTGACCTCATTTATCTGGGGGCGTGACCTGCGATAGAAGGGGTAAGCCCCGTTGCTACGGTCATAAACATTCCCGTAATTCATAGGCCTTGCGTCGTCGTCAGCTTGCTTATGGGGGACAGCCTACAACAAAGCTTATTGGCACCCAATACCACTTATTAGTCACGAATCTAGACCCTTTCGATTATTGACGCGAATCAACTTCCAATTTTATAAAGGTGGCTGCAATCAGGGCGGACCCAAACAACAGCAACGGCGCCGCGGTACGTGCGGTGTTGCGTCAGTTCATGTGACGCGCGCGCATACGAGCGGGCGATCGTGGCTGCCAGTGCACGTTGATGTGTGAAGCTTGGTCTGGTGGTTGCCAACAGGGGCGCAGGCGCATGGGTAGTGGTGTATGCGCTCCTCGACCGTTCCGCCCTGCACGCAAAACCTTTTATTCTTGGAGAGTGCATGGCAAATCGATTTGTCGCATCAGGCATGGGAATTATCAGGCTCGCAACGATTCTGCTGCTGTCCATGGGTTGTGCATGGGCGCAGGAAGTAACGGGCAGCATCCGCGGAGTGGTTACTGACCCCAGCGGCGCCATCATTGCGCATGCGCAAGTTTCCGCCGTCCAGACGGAAACGGGATTTAACCGCAAAGCGATCAGTGAGTCCGACGGCACCTACCTTCTGGTTCTTCTGCCCGTGGGCCACTACCGTCTGGAAGCGACTGCATCCGGATTTCAGAAATACATTCAGGAAGGCATCACCCTCAGTGTAAATCAGGTCGCCACCGTTCCGGTTCAACTGGTGGTGGGTTTGGCGCAGGAGGTGGTGCAGGTAAGGGCTGACGCGCTGCAACTGGAAACCACCAACGACCTAGGCGAGACCGTGCATGAGCACGACATCCTCAACCTACCCCTCAACGGCCGCAACTTCTCCCAGCTTGGATTATTGCAACCCGGCGTGGCTCCGGTGACACAGGGCCTCAGGAATGCCGGAGGTCCGCTGCGCGCCGGGCAGGCTTATTCGGTGAATGGATTGCGGCCAGAGTCCAATCAATTCCTCATTGATGGCGTGGAAAATTATGACAGCGTCTACGCGGGCTACGTTCTGGAGCCGCCGATTGACGCCATCAGCGAGTTTCGCATTCTCACCAACACCGCCTCCGCCGAATTTGGCCACAGCGCCGGCTCCACCACCAATATCGTAACGCGCTCGGGGTCAAACCGGCTGCATGGCGCGGCTTATGATTTCCTGCGCAACGATTCACTGGACGCGCGCAATTTCTTTTCCCAGGGCGTCGAACCCCTCAAACAGAATCAGTTCGGGGCAACCGTGGGGGGACCGATTCATCACGATAAGACCTTCTTCTTTGGCTATTACGAAGGGTTCCGCAACCGGCAGGGTGAGACGTTCACGTCCACGGTGCCCTCCGCGCTGGAGCGACAGGGGAATTTCTCGCAAACTGTCGACCCCACAACCGGCGAGGTCCTGCCCCTTATGGACGAAACCACCGGGCAGCAGTTTGAGGGTAACCAGCTCCCCTCCATCAATTCCATTTCCCAGAACCTGCTGAGCTATTATCCGCTCCCGAACGTGGGGACAAATCTCTACACCTCAACCCAGAGACTGCTCGGCAACCGTGATCAGTTTGGCGTCCGTATTGACCACTACTTTTCCTCCCGCGATGCCATCTTTGTCCGCTACAACTTTTCCAACGGGTCGGAGCTTGATCCTCTTGCTGTCTCGGGCGCCACGGTGCCGGGCTTTCCCGTACAGGAAAACGACCGGGCCCAAAGCCTGGTGGTGGAAGAGACGCGTTCCTTCTCGCCCTCGCTGGTCAACATCGCGCGGGTCTCTTTCCTCCGGCACAAGTTTTTGGACGTGCAGGGCCTGAACCACACCGATCCTGCCAGCGCCGGTTTCCAATTTCCCACGACGCTCCACTCGCAGAGCGGTCTGCCCTACATTGATATTCCGGGCTATGGAAATATTGGGGACCCCCTGACCGGCCCGCGTAATACGTATCAAAACACTTTGGCCGCCGTTGACTCCCTCACTTGGATTCGTGGCAAGCACCAGTTCCAGCTTGGCGGGGGAATCCGTCACGACCAGATCAACGCCGTGCAGGGCATCGCCTCCAACGGATATTTTGTTTTCACCACCTTCCCGGTCAGCAATCCCTTTGCCAGCTTTCTGGAAGGATCGCCGATTGTCTTCCTGCAAGGCGGCGGCTATCTACCGCGGGGGTTGAGGGGAAACAGTACCAACGGCTACGTTCAGGACACCTACAAGCCAACGGCGCGGCTGACCATCAACGTGGGCGTGCGCTACGAGCTGGAATCTCCTTTTACGGAAATTCACAATCAGCAGATGTTGTGGATTCCCGGAAAACAGTCCGTGGTAAGACCGGACGCGCCTCCCGGCCTGCTCTACCCGGGTGACCCCAACGTCCCCGGCGGCTTGATCCCGACGGACTACCACGGCTTTGCACCGCGCGTGGGATTTGCCTGGGACCCCACCGGGAGCGGCAAGTGGGTGGTGCGCAGCGCCTACGGAATTTTCTACGACCCTCTCTATAATGGTCAGGGCGGCCCGTTGCAGGACATCATTTCCGCTCCCCCCTGGTTCAAGATCATCCAGATCGGGCAGCCGAATTACGCCAACCCCACGGCCGGCGTTGATGCCCTGGCCCCGGGCTACAACTACCCGGAGCTGTTTGATGCGCTCGATCCGCATCTGCGCATGCCTTACGCGCAGGATTGGAACTTCACCGTGCAACGATCGTTTGGCAATGGCTGGCTGGCTGAGATTGGCTACGTGGGCACCAAGGGCACCAAGCTTCCGCGCTTTGTGGAAGCGAATCCCGCGGTCTACGTGCCGGGAATGTGCGGGGAGGGACCCTGCTCCACGGAATCCAACGTTGACCAGCGGCGTTTACATTCCGGCTGCACTTTGGAAACGCCTGCCTCCTCCTGCATATACACCTCGGAGGCCTACCTGTCAGGATTGGTGAACTCCGACTATCACGGACTCCAGACCAGCCTGCGCAAACGCGTAGGCCATGGAGTGTCGTTCCTGGCGTCGTATGTTTACTCCAAGAGTCTTGATGACAACTCGTCATTTAACATGACGGGCGGGTCTTCGCAGGACCAAGCCGGCGAGAATGATCTTGCCCAGAATCCTTTCAACCTGGAAGCCGAGTATGGGCGCTCCCTGTTCGATCAGCGCCACCGCTTTGTGTTCAGTTACGAATGGCAGCTTCCGTCCCTGCAAGGGGCGTCGGCGTGGTCGCGCCAGATTTTCGGTAATTGGCAACTGAACGGTATTCTGACTCTCTCCACCGGGACCCCGTTTACGGTCTATGATTCCACCGATGTGTCGCTCGAGGGCAGCGCGCAGGAAATCTCAGGCTTCTCATCGAACCGGCCGAACCTGGTGGGGAATCCTAATCAGGGCCCCAAGACCGCACAGGAATGGTTCAATATCAGCGCTTTTCAACGGCTTAACCCGGCCACGCAAGCCGGGCAGTTTGGAAATGCCGGCCGCAACGTGACGCAGGCGGCGGGACTGGGACAGTATGATTTCTCTCTGTTCAAGGATTTCCGCTTCACCGAATCCAAGACGCTCCAGTTCCGGGCGGAATTCTTTAACCTGTTCAACCGGGTGAATTTTGGCCTGCCCAACAACGACGCAAGTTCGCCGACGTTTGGGCAGGTTGAGAGCGCTCTGGCTCCGCGGCAGATCCAGTTCGCGCTGAAGTTCCTGTTCTGAGTTCTGGCAAGGGTCCTGGCCAGGGCAATGTAACGGTTCCAATGCGGGGGAACGGCGGTGGGCGCACGCCGCCGTTCTATCCCCCTGAACTGGTGATTGCGCAGAAAGTGAAACCCACTTGGCAAGCACGGAAGTTCTTCCCATCGAACACGCAATCAATGAAAGAGACCCGCGTTACTACGGCTGGCGCGTCGTGCTGGCCGCCAACCTGGGCATCATGGTGGGGTTTTCGGTTTTCGCTTACACCTTTGGCATTTTTGTTAAACCTCTCTCCCACCAGTTTGGCTGGAATCGCGAACAGATTTCGCAGGGCTTTGCCATCAGCGCCCTGGCAGCGGCGGTCGGTTCACCCCTGGCCGGGCATTGGCTTGACCGCTACGGTCTGCGGCGAATACTTCTCGGTTGCATGACCCTGTACGGCGTCGCGATTGCGGCCCTGGGTTTATTGCGGCAGCCCATTGGCCAGTTCTTTGCCACCTGCCTCGTGATTGGGGCCGTCGGCAACATCAGTCAGATTGGCTTCGCCCACGCCATTTCCACCTGGTTCCATGAGTATCGTGGCCGGGCATTAGGCTTGGTTCTGGCGGGCGACGGCATGGGGCTGATGATTTTTCCCCTCATCGCGCAGAGTGCGATTGGGCGGGAGGGATGGCGGGCCGGGTACTTCGTGCTGGGGGCGCTTATTCTTCTCATCGGTTTGCCCCCGGCCATTTTGTATGGCCGCTCGCACGGGGAACGCGAAGTGACGGAGCGGGTTGCGGAACGCGAAGGCTCCACCTGGCAGCGCGGGCTGCTCTCCTACAGTTTCTGGATCATTGTCACCGTGCTGTTCTTTTCCTCCATGAGCATCAACGGCGCCATGACGCACCAGGTGCCGTTGCTCACGGATCATGGAGTGCCCGCCCGAAGCGCGGCGCTGACCATCTCCGTGCTGGGTGTCGCCAACGTCCTGGGGCGTCTGGCCACAGGATGGCTGCTGGATCGCTTTCCCGGCCCCAGGGTGGGGTTCGTGCTGCTGACATTGGCCTCCGGCGGCATCTGGCTGCTGGTTCACGTGGCGTCTTTCGCCGCGGGTTGTATTGCCGCGGCCCTGCTGGGATTGGGTGCGGGGGGAACTTCCAACACCACTCCCTACCTGCTCACCCGTTATTTTGGCCTTCGATCGTTCTCGACGCTTTATGGATTGACCTGGACGTTCTACGCCATCGCCGGGGGCATTGGCCCCGTGCTGATGGGTCACGTCTACGATCGAACCGGTTCCTACGCGTCGACGCTGACGCTGTTCGGATTCATCACCTTGTTGGGCGCGGTCCTGATGTTGTTCCTGCCCCGGTACCAGATGCCGCGGAGCGAGGAAGGATAGCGCACGCTGGCGAAACAGATCGCTGTGCAAAGCGGCTACACCTGAAATTAGAACGGGTCTTCGTTCTTGGTTCAGGGAGAAACAAAAGATGGCTTACATCGACCTTCCTTCAGGATTCCCCGGCATCAGCGGCCTGATGGTTTATCGTCCCGAGACTGCCAAGCCGCTCAACGAATTGGCCCAGGCTCTTCTCGCGGCTCCCAGCACGCTCACGCCGGGCGAGCGCGAGCTGATCGCGACGTACGTCTCGGCGCAGAATGATTGCTATTATTGCCAGAACATCCACGGCGCCATTGCCGCCCACCACCTGCGAGGGAACGAGCAGTTGGTGTTGAATGTGAAGCAAAACTATCAAGGCGCTGAAATTTCCGACAAGCTTAAGGCTCTGCTGGCGATCGCCGGAAAAGTCTGGCGAGGCGGAAAGCACGTGACCACGCAGGATATCGAACGCGCGCGGCAGCAAGGCGCCACGGACCTGGAAATCCACGACGCCGTACTGATTGCCGCGGCCTTTTGCATGTACAATCGCTATGTGGACGGCCTCGCCACCTGGCAGCCTCAAAATGCCGACTTCTATCGATCGCGGGGCGCCATTGTCGGGGAAATGGGGTACGTTAATCTCAAGCGCGAACCCGTCGATATTGAAGACACAGCCGCTTCAAAAGCGGCAGGGTAGAACGTTCGGGCTTGCCTCCCCAAGAATAAAAAGGACTTGAGCAGCGCTATGGAATCCAAAATGAAGCCGATGTTCCTGCCGGAGGTGGAGAAGAATTCCCAGCCCAGCTTCCAGGCGGACACCATCAAGATGCTTCAGGCCAAGGGCGAAGAATACCCGCTGATCCTGCATCTGTTCGCTTATCGCCCCGAAGCCACAGCCCACTTAACCCGGTTTACGCGGGAAGTGATGCGTGGCGATTCGCCGCTCAGCGAGGGCTTTCGCGAGCTGATTGCCGCCGCCACCTCCGCGGGCAATCACTGCCTGTTTTGAATGAAATACCACGCCGCAGTTGCGGCGGAACTCCTTGGTGACGAAGCATTGGTTTGGAGCGCTGTTAATGACTTGGAGAATTGCGCGCTGGCAGAAAAGGAAAAGGCCATGCTGCGGTTCGTGGCGAGAGTGAACCACCATGCGCCTGCCATCACTGCGGATGACATGCAACCGCTCTACCAGGCCGGCTGGACAGATGAGGCCATCTATTCGGCAATATCCGTGTGCGCCCTCTTCAACTTTTACAATCGCTGGATCGATGCCACCGGCGTGCACCCCATGTCCGACGAAGCCCACCGCCACTTTGCCAAAGGAACCGCCCACAGTGGTTATATTCAGAGATAAAGCGGCTGGCTAAGGCCCTTGAACTCGGTGGCAGAGCAACGATTGAATAGGTTATCCCCATGAAGGAGGTTGGAAATGACTTGGATCCGCACTGTCCCCCTAGAGCAGGCCAATGGCCGTCTTCGCCAAGCCCTGGAAGCGCAAATGGGTTTGTATCCCAAAGAATACTCCCAGCCCTCTGACGGCGCCGGAGAAAAAGATGGCGGCATTGTTGGCTCCCACAGTCTGATCCCAGCGGCTCTGGAGCATGCCTTTTCCACCTTTGGTGCGCTGATGTCGCCCGAGCTGCCTCTTAGCCGCCGCCATCACGAAATGATCGCCACCATGGTCTCTGTCACCAACCGGTGCGTTTATTGAATCGAATCGCACGCAGAGTTTCTGCGTCGAGTCACACTGGATGATGAGATGGTGCGGGCTCTGGAGAGCGACTATACCAAGGCCCCGCTGACGGACCAGGAACGGGTGATGGTGGACTACGTGGTCAAGATCACGAAGGACGCCACCCGGGTCAGCCCCGCTGATCACGATCGCCTCCGCCAGAACGGCTTTGACGACCAGGCCATTCTGCAAATCACTCTCATCGCGTCCTGGTTCAATTACATCAACCGGGTCGCCGACGCGCTGGGGGTGGGAAGGGAAGGATGAAAGATGCCGATTCCGACTGAGCCCATCGGTAGTATTCCGAGACCAACCCAACTCATCGAAGCGATGAGGGAGTTTCAGGAAGGTCGCCTGGCACAAGAGAAGCTCAGTGCGTTGTACGAGGACGCGCTTCGAGATACGATCAAGCGGTTTGAAGCGACGGGGTCGCCCGTTATCACCGACGGTGAGCAGACCAAGCCAAGCTTTGCGACATACCCGATTCACGGGCTCACCAATCTCGCTCCGGATGGCATTGCTGTTCCCTTTGCGGATGGTCATCTGCGCCGCCTACCCCGCCTGATCTCGGGACCATTCTGCAACAAGGTTTACGCATCATCTTTCCTGGAAGCAGCCAGGCAATACACCCATGCTCCGCTGAAACAGGCGGTCATTTCCTCTTCGTTGCTGAGTCTCCTTTACCCGCAAGAGGATATTCCCGGATATTCCCAAGGAGAGTTCCTCAATGATCTTATTGGGGAGGCGGTGAAAGACATCCGAGGATGCCTCAATAACGGAGCGTTTAAGGTGCAAATTGACTTCACTGAAGCCCGTCTATCCCTCAAACTGGATCCTTCGGGCAATCTACTGGAACGGTTCATCGGTTTCAATAACCGGGTTCTCAGCCAGTTTTCTGTTCCCGAGAGACTCACGATAGGGATTCACAGCTGTCCCGGAGGGGACCAGGATGCGACCCACAGCGCAGACGTTGACTATGCGGGCCTGCTTCCGAGCCTTTTCAAACTGAACGCCGGTAACTTTTACATCCAACTAGCGAGCGAGAAGGACAGGCCTCGTATCCTCCGATTGATCCGAGAGCACAGCCAAGCAGATCAAAAGATCTTCGTGGGGGTCATCGATCCCATCAATTCTTACATCGAGACTCCTCAGGAAGTGCGAGACCGGGTGCTTGAAGCTGCCGAATTCATCCCCCTTGAGCGGCTCGGGACTACGGACGATTGCGGATTTAGTCCATTCAGCGACGACATCTCGACTTCGCGTGAGACGGCGTTTGAAAGGATCCGCGCCCGAGTTGTAGGAACTGAGCTTGCGGCTCAGAAGCTTGGCCTCTGAGGATGGGCAATTATAGGCTTAAGCGGTTGCTCTGCGACCATTCGGGAGACCGATTGGAGGCAGTCTCCATGGCTGCCGCGCTGGCCATGAAGCTATGTGGGAGGGACTTGCTTGTGGCGGTTCATTGGCTCGGGCACTGAGAACGCCTCCGGCCTTTCCGTTCACGAGGAGCGCAGATTCGATGGGTGTTGGACCGTAAGTCTAGAACCGCGAGCAACGGCCCAACGGCGTGTCACTGAAAAGGAACGAGGCCACCAACGGTGTGGTTAGCGGTGAACCCTCAAACTTGGCGGGAAGAAATTTCCATTGGCGGACGCTACGCTCCGCCTCTTCGGCAAGGGGCGGTATGCCGTCAATCACCTCAATCTCATCGACATTTCCCGCAGCACTTACTCCCGCTTGCAACGTTACTACGCCGAACGCCACGTCCGAAGTCGGGTTGTTTGCCGACGAGGTTGAGGTGATCCTGATTGGCTCATAGGGTTTCGACGGTTTCCCCCGCGGCTGCACGGGGTGCGGCCCAGAAACCCATTGGGGCGACAGGCTAAAGGTAAACGCAGCGAGCATAGGGGCGGCCACGCGTTTGCCATTGAGGTGGCCAGGTTGGAATTCCCATCGGCGAACGCTACGTTCAGCTACTTCGGTGAGTTTGGGGACGCCGTGTACAACTTTAATGTTTCCAACCTTCCCAGTCTTCTCTACCGTCACCTCCAGGATCACTGTGCCGGAAACGGAGCAGCCAAGCGGATACATCGTCTCGGCAGTGGAAACCACCCTCGGTGGATCAAAGCGATGCGGGTCTCTTCCCTGTCCTGCCCATAAGAAACTCACAAGCACCGTTAAGGAAGCTGCGACGGCTGCGAGTGTATGCTTCAAAACATGCTCACTCTCTTCTGCGTGATGCCGGCCAGACTTTGGCCACCGCTGTCTGGAATCGCTGTATTTCCAGCACTGCTATTGCTCGCGTGAGCCGAGGCACAACCCATGCCCCGCATTCCCGCCGCAGGCGGCAGCGGGCAAGCGTCCCCGACTGGTTTTTAGGGGCATCAATGGCGCCGGAAGGATCATAGATGACGTCGTCTAAGACAGCATTCCCGGACGGATTAGTTCTCGCCAGGGGGGAAGCTAGCAGGGCAAACGGGCGGTAGCAATGATAATCCGCATGACCGTACTTGATGTGGGTCAAGCTAAGACGGATGGTTCATTATTTGTTGAGCGGTATATTACAGACAGGCCGAGCGTAATTGATTTGCGGGCAATATCCGTCCGAGCTGAGGGAAGCACGTACTTGGCTTGATGCCGATGGCACCAGCTACCAAAGCCGCCACTTGCTTCAAGAGCGCCTATCACTTGGAGAAATGCCGCCATAATGTCACCATCCTGGAACCAATGGCGACTGCTATCACCTCACGCCTCAACAACCACCCGCCGGCAGCCGATTCCAGCCTTCTTTGCGTCCTGTGTCCCTGATTCCGGATCAGTATATTTGTCCATACACGTGCCATAATGTCTTATTTTAATATGTATTAAGATAATCCCTCAATTCCACATCTCTAATTGGTTGCGAGTATTGCAGGTCTCTCCCCCCGCTGTTAGCCTCCCCCTTGCGTCGGTATTCTCTTGGGTTCTCAACGAGCCTGACAAGACTCGGATATTTCAGTACTCGATAGAGAGGCGGTAGCAAGCCGGTCCTTTCTTCAGGAGCATAGATCCGTGCGTAAATTGACCTGGATTTTAGCTGCATTTTTGCTTATTGGTTGTGGAACACCATATCTACGCGCGCAGGCCAGTGGCGCCCACATTGATGGAATCATACGCGACGCTCAAGGGCTGCCGCTTCCAAGCGTAAAGGTTGCTCTTACCGAGACCCAGACGGGGCTGGTGCGTACCGTGGAGACCGCGCAGGGCGGCACCTATCAGTTTGTGAGCCTCAACCCGGGGCAATACCAGCTCTCCGCCATTTTGAAGGGATTCGACGCGCCGGTGCGGACGTTGACCCTGGAGGTGAACCAATATCTTCGCCTCGACCTGGTAATGCAGTTAGGCGCGCTGAAGCAGGAGATCGAAGTGGTTGGCGCTTCGGAAATGTTGCGCACTGCGGACGCCAGCCTGGGTGAAGTTATCGAACCCACTTTGACCAAGGAACTGCCTTTGAATGGCGGGCATGTTCTCGACTTGGCGCTGATGGCGCCGTCCGTTCACCAGGGATTTGGGATGCAAACGGGAAGCTACAATCCCCTCTATTGGCGGCCCTCGCAGAATTCGGCCTTGAGCGTCGGCGGCGGGCGGCCTAACGCCAATTATTTCCTGCTGGACGGCTCGGCGGACACCGACCCCACGTTCAACACGCTCTCCTTCAGCCCCTCTCCCGATGCAGTAAGTGAATTCAAGGTGCAGACAGGAAGTTATTCTGCCGAATTTGGCGGTGCGGGAGGCGCACAGATCAACATCGTAACCAAGGCGGGCGGGAATGGGCTGCACGCCGATGCCTATGAATTTGCCCGCAGCAACACTTTTGATGCCCGCACGTTCATGGACCCCAGCAACATCCCGCATCTTGCCCAGAACGAATTCGGCGCTTCCGTGGGTGGCCCGATTCGCAAGAATTCCACATTCTTCTTTGCCAACTGGGAGGGCTTCCGTTTAAGCAATGGCCTGGCCCAGATCGAAACGGTCCCCACCGCCATGGAAGACATGGGAGACTTCAGCCAGAGCGGCGTGACCATATACGATCCCTCCACTACTCACGCCAACCCCAATTACAACCCTTCGCTTCCCACCAGCCCTTCCAATCCTGCCGTTCTTCGCAACCCCTTTGCCAATGATGCTGTCCCCAATGACGAAATCAACCCGGTTGCCGCCGGGATGCTGGCGCACGTGCCGCTGCCCAACCTTGCCGGAGGCAGCATGATGGGAATGCATACGCAGCCGGGAGTGGGAACCGGAACGGACTCCAACAATTACCTGGACCTGCGCACCAACCGTAATTTCTCTAATCAAGGAACGCTTCGTATTGACCAGAATTTGCCCCATGGCGACGCTCTGTTCGCGCGCTATTCTTTCCTTACCGAACGTGATTTTACTCCGGAGAATTTGCCCGGGTTTGGGTCCTTTGACAACAACCTGTCGCAGAACGCGACCCTTCATTACTCGCACCTGATCTCTTCCACCTCGGTGAATGTGGCCTGGCTGGGGATGTCGCGCCTTACCATGCACCGCTACTCCCAGGACAATTTCAACGACGATTACATCACCCAACTGGGCATCCAGGGATTGGGTTTCGGCGGAAAGGGCGCCTGGGGCATGCCCTACACCACGGTTCAGGGTTACAGCGCCTTTGGCGATTCCTATATCGGGACGCCGGTACACGATTGGGACACCATTCTGCAGGCGGGTGACATCTGGAACAAGCAATGGGGGCGGCACTCCCTGAAGATGGGCGGTGACGTGCGGAATTACGACTGGCCCATGTGGGGTTTCTTCCAAAGCCGCGGCTACTACCAGTTCAGCAATGGCGCCACCACCCAGACGGCCACCAACGACGGCACGGGCGCCGCCCTGGCCAGCTATCTGTTGGGCCTGCCCATCGTGAAGCAGGCGCAACTCGGCGTTCCCGACATGCAACTTACCCAGTGGTATGCCGATGGCTTCGTTCAGGACGATTGGCGTGTGACCCGGAACACCACGGTCAACTTGGGTATCCGCGATGAGTATATGAGTGCGCTCACCGATATCCGGCCCGACAAGCCCGGCAGCAACCTGACCTGGCAGGATGGCGTCCCTTATATTTTCATCGGGGGGCAGGAAGGCACGCCCAAGGGGATGCTCTACACCCCGAAGGCCAAGTTCGCGCCCCGCGTGGGCCTGACCCATGCTTTCGAGGGAAAGTTTCCCTTCGTCATGCGCGCCAGCTACGGCATTTTCTTTACTCCCATCGATATGAACACCTGGTGCAATCAGCGCCACAACGTGCCGTTTGAGTTTCCCATAACCCAGCAGAGTGACCCCTACACTCCCGGCCTGACAGGCTTCAATTTTCCCTCGCCGGTTCTGGGCAAGACCGTGACCAGCTTCACGGGTTTTTATCCGCATAGCCCCTCGCAATACATCCAGCAGTGGAGCTATTCGTTGCAAAAGTCGCTTACCCCCAACACGGTGGTTGAGATCGGGTATCAGGGCAACGACGGGTTCCACCTCCAGCGCGCGCACTTGATCAACAATCCGCCTCCCGGCCCGGGCCTCCTCCAGCCACGCCGGCCTATCAAGTTCATCAATTTTCTTCACGGAACCGTTATTCCCGGCCAAAACGTGCTTCCCAGCGGCTTCACCGTCGCCAGCATGGATCAGCCCACATCCACCATCAACATGCTGGAAGACTCGGCACGCAGTTGGTACGACGCAGGCTGGGTGGACGTCCGCCACCGCTTCTCTCACGGGCTCACTTTTCTGAGCAATGTTACCTGGGGCAAGAGCATCACCAACGCGCCGGACTTCCGCTCCCCCATGGATGAATCCGCCCTCCCGCAAAATGATTCCGATCTCAACGCCGAGAAAGGACTGGCCTGCGACGTTCGCCTTCGCTACGTTGCCAGCTTCGTCTACAACATCCCCGGGCTGAGGCACCAGGGGTGGATGAGCCGGCTCACCTCCCACTGGGAACTGGCCACAGCCTATCAAGCGCAGACGGGAATGCCTTTCACCATTTCGGTATTTGGCGACACCGCGAATTCCGGCACCACGGTGGGGGAGAATCCCATCCGCGCCAATTACACCGGCCAGCCGTTGTTCCCTTCCGGCACCCACACAGCGGAGAAGTGGTTCAATACCGCCGCCTTTGCCGCACCAGCGCCATATACCTTCGGAAACGCGGGGCGCAACACCGTGCAGGGCCCCGGATTGCAAAATACCGATGTTGCCTTGTCGCGGGAGTTCCGCCTGCGGGAATCACTGCATATGCAGATTCGTGCGGAAATGTTTAACGCCTTCAACAACGCCGACTACGGCACTCCCAATCGCTTTGTGAACGAGCCGCAGTTTGGCACTATCACCATGACCATGCACCCCAGCCGCGAAGCCCAATTTAGCGGGCGCCTGACGTTCTGACGATTGAAAGCGCAGGGGGCGATTGGCGATGGCGGAAATGATGCGCGGTGAGGGTGGTAATCATCACGCCCAACCTTGATATCGGCGGCGGCCCAACCGGCTTTCTCCGATGCTTGTCACGCAGACTGCCGAATGCTCGCGTAGTGGGCAGGCGTACTCACATGCCCCGCAGCCTACGCAGCAATTAGGGTCAACGTGGGGTCGCTTCAGCGTCCGCGTGTTATCTTCCCGGTCCATTACGTGGGCGTTCTCAAAGTAGATCGCTTTGGGCTCGACCGGGCACCACTCCTCGCACACGAGGCACTCGGTGGCCATGGCCCACGGCATGCAGCGCGCGCGGTCATAAACTGCGGTTCCCAGCCGCACCGGCGTTGACGGCGCACGGTCCCCTGCCACCCAACCCTTTTGCCGGACCGTCAGCTCCCGGATTGCGCCCGTGGGACAGACCTCGGAACACAGCACGCAATCCGGCTCGCAGTAGCCGATCCGTGGGGTCATTAGCGGGCTCCACAACCCCTCCAGCCCCGCCTCGGCGAATGTGGGTTGCAGCGCATTATTCGGGCACACCCTCATACACTCGCCGCAGCGGATGCAGCGCGAAAGGAAATCGGTTTCATCCAGCGCTCCCGGCGGCCGGAGTAGCCGCTCGTTACGGCTTTTGCCCAACGCCGTTTGGGCGTGCAGTACGGGCGCGGCAGCCAACCCGGTCGTCATTGCGGCAAGCGCCCGGCGTCGAGTCAAACTCATCCCCACAACTTCCTGCTCCTTATGAAAGAAGCGAAACTGCAGGCTTCCGTGTGGGCAGGCGGCCACGCAGTTCAGGCAAAGATGGCACTCTGCTTTGCGCCACGGCACGCCTGTGATTGGGTCGTCGCCGCCTTGGCAGCCAACGAGGCATTGGGTGCATTTGTTGCAAGTGACGGCATCCTTGTGGAGCCCCAGAATCGACCAGCGAGCACCCATGCCCAAGAGCGCACCCAGCGGACACAGCGCCCGGCACCAGAAACGTGTCACCCAGAAATTCATCGCGAGTAGAGTGATAAAAGCAACGCCCATCGTTACGCAAAACAGATAGTGGGGCTGGTAGACGACATAGAACTTCTTGCTGGCGGCGGCCGGCAGAATTGAGATCCCCGCGGACCTTACGAACAGGCTGAATGGGTCGATCCAACCCACCATGCTGCTACGGCACAGTCCTGCCAGCAACCCGGCAATCAAGAGAAGATATTTCGCCGTTTGCCACTTCTTATAGCGATTTGAAGCGATCAACGTCTTGCGCCGTTTGGACTCCGAACGGATGCCGCTGAGAAAATGATTCAAGCTGCCTAAGGGGCAAATCCAGCCACAGAAAAACCGACCAAGAAAAAACGTTGGAATCAGGATGCCCAGCGACCATACCAGCCCACGACATAGAGCGTTCCCTGCCAACGCATTGATCAAGGCAGCCAGCGGATCCAGCTTGAAGAAGAAATTGACCGGGTACGCAAGCTGACCGGCGCTTGAAGAGTCAAACAACTTCGTGCGTGCCAGTAACCACGCAAATAATACGAAACATGCGATTTGTGATATCCGGCGCAGTCGCGTTGCCAATGCTCGGGCCTCGAAATCCGTATCTTGCCGCAGGTTATTTGCCTGCCGCCTGGAATGACATGATCGCACCCCACCGTCGACGCATCGATTACACGACGGTGGGGCGCCCAGGTTTCTTCGTTTCATGCCAGCGCAGCAGATCCATTAGGCGTTGCAAGAAGCGCAAAGCAAGTTGCGACCACTGCGAGTTTATGCCTCAAAACATCCTCACTCTCTAAAGTCCAATGCGGGCCATAATTTAATTCACACCGGTTCGAGATGCTTGGGCACTTTTCCGCATTAGACAATATGCGAATCCTTGCCTTGGCTACCCGAGGACTGCCCCAATCGTTTCAACAAAGAGAAAACCAGCCCACCCATAATCAGAGCGCCAAACATTGCAACCACAATCATTGTGACCTCCAAGTTCACAGCCGTTTGGCAAGATCATTCGTTGCGTGAGGACACTGGCCGGGGTTTGGTCCACCATTGTTCGAGATCGCGGGGCTGTTTTCCGTAGCCAAAAGCGTCGTCCATAGCACGGAAAAAATGATCGGCAACCGGCGTGATCGAGACTGTGGTCTCCACCATGTCGTGTACCCAGCCTCCGGCGGCTTTGGTGAAAGGGCAACTGGCCACACAGATGGCGCACCCGCTACCCACTTTTTGCCAGTATTGATAACACTTGTAAGAATCTTCGAACCAGGCTTTGTGGCCGGGATTGTTCCAAGGGCCCCGGACTTTGAAACTCGGTTCCTCGTCAAAGGAGAGGGCGCGCGAGGGGCAGGCCTCTGCGCATTTCTTGCACCGTTTGCAGAATTCCACAATCCCGCAGTCGATGGGTTTGTCGCAGGCCATGGGGAGGTCCGTGAAAACCTTGCAGAGTCGAAGCCCGGCGCCGAATTCGGGTGAGACCAGTTTATTCAGGCGGCTCAACTCCCCCAGGCCTGCATGCACCGCGAAGGGTATGCTGAGCGCCGTATCATTGACGGAAGGGATGGCCTGATAGCCAAGACCGCGAATGAATTCGGCCAGCGACGCAACCACAAAAGCGGAGTCGCTGTATCCGAGCGAGACCGCCGCATCGCCCAGGGCGGTCGGCGCCCGGCTGAGGAGGTCGAGATCCATGGGAATGGCAATAGCCACCACCCATTTCATCCTTCGGGGGATGACGAACTTCTCCGGCGTTACGCTGGGAATATCGACATCTTCGATCGAAATCTCCAAGCCCTCTTTTCCCTCTCTTGCCGTTTGTTTGCGGTTGATGTAAGTCTCGTTCATGGGTGCAATGCCGGTCATGCCCGCGCCATAGAATCGGGCGGCAGCTTTTACCGTAAGGGCGGCCTCCTCGGGAGATGCGCTGTAAGGCGGGACACCCAATTCTGCCGGTGTCTTCACGGCGACGCGCGTCCAAGAGAGCAGGCCCTCGCCCGCTTTCGCGTTACGGTTCACAGTTCCAGCGCCGGCACTCAACTGGCGGTCTCGCAAGCTCAACCCGGGCAGGCCCTTTCGTAAGCATTCAGCCGTGCTCTTGGTTTTGGCGGCCTGCTCGGCTTCGAACGCCCCACTGCCGTCACGAGCGTTTTTGAGCGGCCGATAGATCTCAAAAATGTTGGCTCCCGAGAACCGCTGAAACTCGGAATTCGTTTCACCCAGCGTCGGTTTGGCGACGGATTTCACCGACCATGCGCGCGGGAAAACTTCTCCCTCCCGCGAAGCAGCTCCCCCGCCCGGCGCGGCGATTGCCATAGGTCCCTTCATCGCGAATACGACTCCGGCTGCCTTCAGTAAGTCGCGCCGGCCGATCCTCCTCGATTTAGCTGCCATATGTAGTAATCTCCTGTGCAATTTGGGCGGGGGCGGATTGCAGCACCAGCGTATGCCGGAAGTGCGAACCAGCAATCCGCCCCATTTTCACGCGAAGTTAAAAGACGAACCGTGCGCTAAGCTGCAAGATTCTGGGGTCAAACGCCTGGGTGGACTTGCCGAAGTTGGACGTTGTCGAGTACGTCTTGTCCGGTTTCAGCGCCAGGGCCAAATTATCATTGGGTAGATACAGGTTTACGTTGTTAAAGGCGTTGAAAGCTTCGATGCGAAATTGCAGTTGCTTCGATTCTCGTACTTGAAATCCCCGGGCCAGCGCAAAGTCACTGTTAATCTGGTGCGGGCCGCGATAGACATCGCGCCCTAAATTACCGTCTGTTCCAGGAGTTGGTTTGGGAAAGATGGATGGGGCAAAGACTCCAGTCAGGAAGTCCTGCTTGCTGAATGAATCTTTGACCGCACCCGAGGCGGGAGCGTTGGGACGATCATAGTTGCTGCCGTCGGCGTTAAAGTCGCAGCCCGCCTGATACGATGCGGAACACCACGCGCCGAACGGCCGCCCGGACTGCGCCGTGATCAGCGTCGAAATCTGCCAATTATTGGTCAGCTTGCCGACGAAGCCCGTCCCTCCGACCCGGTGGGGCTCCCAAACGGCGGAGGCCGTAAAACGTTGCGGGATGTCGAAAATCGAGCGCCCCCGCTCATTGTGCAGGTTATTGGTGTCCTCGGGTCCAGTGGAACTTTCAGGTTGGTCGCTGAAAAAGCCGATGCATGTGTCGGAATTCGTATCCAGCCATTTCGACCAACGATAGTTGGCCTGCAAGGTCAGCCCGTGGCCAACGTGGTGGCGAATCTCGGCGGTCATGGCATGGTAAATGGAAGTTACACCGTTCGTGGCGTAGCTGAAACTGCTAAAGTTGGGATTGAGACGGCTCTGGGTGCCGTCCAGCAGGTCCCCATTGAAACGGTTAAGGTCGTTGCGGTGCAACAGATTGATTCCGTTGGTTCCCACGTAACCGAGTTCCACAATCCAGTTCTGCGCAATCTCGCGTTGCACATTGAAGAACCAGCTCTCACTGTATTCCGATTTGAAGTTCGGGTTTATAATCCATGGAGAGACACGGACGTAGGGCTGGCCAGGAGCGTGTTCAACACCTCCCTGGGCGTTCAGCGGCGTTTTGAATTGAGGATTGAATGGAACCGGAATACCATAGAGTACGCTGGTTCCAATCCCGACGTTCGGCTGGATGAGGGCGGAAATGACATCGGGAGAATTGGCGCCGGTTCCAAACGCGGACAACTCGTGCAGGGGCTGATAAGCGATGCTGTAGCCGGCACGAATGGAACTTTTGCCGTCGCCAATCGGATCGTAGGCAAGCCCGATCCGCGGCGAGAAGTTTAGCTTACTCGGATCGTACTGGCGTTTGACGTGACCTACCGAGGCGCCGGCTATCCGCTCGTCAAACGTATCCCCGGGACCCCAGATGATGTTCGACAAGTGGCCGTAACGCTCGCCGGAGGGGGTTCCGAAATAGTCATAGCGGACGCCCAGATTGACGGTCAGGCGCGACGTGGCTTTCCAATCGTCCTGGAAGAACAGGGCTGTTTCATAGAACGTGTAATAGCGGTTGGTTCTGGCTGCCTCCCCGGTGGCCGGATTCACAAACGCCGATTCCGCGTAGGGTTTGTCCTGCGCAAAGTCCAGCAAGTTATTGAAGGAGAAGGAACCGGCCCCCGCGGGCTCCAGATACTCCCCGATGAAGAGCTTGCGTATTTCACCGCCCGTGCGGATAATGTGCCTGCTGCGGCTGAAACTGACCGTGTCGCGTCCCTCGGAAGTGCGGATGCGGCTCGCGAAGGTCGACGATCCGGTGGTTACCGGGTCGCCAAATCCCGCCGTGAGGCCACTCACGCTGATCAGCGGGACCTGAGGATGCGTCTTGTCGTAACCGATGATGTTGTCTTGCAACGCGAAGTGAGCGTCATTCACCTTTTGCCCGAACACGTGGGTTTCCCCAAGATTGAGGTTTCCGAAAAATCCGGAGAAGGGATCGCGAAAACCGCGCATCGCTTGAGCAAGACCAGAACCGGTGGCGCCGTTGCTGCGCTCGTACTCCGAGATCCAGCGCCCGGTCAGCGTGTCCTTTCCGCCGTTGAAAGAGTGGTCTACTCTCGTGAGGTATTGGTCGTAGCGAAGAACGTCACCCAGATTGTAGTATGCCGTGCCAACGGCGGGAATGGTTTGTCCTTGCGGCGTGGTCAGATCCACTTCGCCCAGATAACGCTTACCTCCTGATCCGGCGGCCGGCGTTACAGCGGGAAACTGCTTCAGCAGACTTGCCGCAATGCCGGAGGGGTAGGCGTTGAAGACGTAGTTCCTGAACTCCGGCGTTTCGACCTGGGACGACAGCGTTTGCCCCAAGGCGCTGCGCGAACCCTCATAAGACACAAAGAAGAATGTCTTGTTCTTGATGACCGGCCCGCCCAGGTTGCCTCCAAATTGGTTGAAGACCAGCGGTGGTTTTGAAGCAGCAAAGAAGTTCCGGGCATCCAGCGCGGCGTTTTTGTGATATTCCCATGCCCTGCCGTGAAACTGGTTGGTGCCCGATTTGGTGCGAATGTTGACCACCGAGCCGTTGCCTCGCCCGTATTCGCTCGAAAAGTTACCGGTTTGGACCTGAACCTCCTCGACGGATTCCAGGCTGGGCACCATGGCGGGTTCACCTTCGTTCAGGGTATTGCTGTTCATCGCGCCGTCGAGCACGTAGTTATTGCCGCGATAGCGGTTGCCGTTCACGGTCACCGCCGGTGAACTGGTGAGTTTGTACGAGAACGTGTTGCCCGGTATATTCGTCGCCCCTGCACTGAGACTGGGAAGGATAAAGATGTCCCGTTGCGGAAGTGGGAGTTCACTGATCTGTTTGTTCTGCAGCGTGTCGGAAAGGCGTCCTTCGGTCGACACCGGCACCTTCGCCACTTGAGCGCTGACCTCAACGGTTTGCTTCGAGCCGCGGAGTTGAAGACGGATATCGATCTCCGTGACCTTTCCTACACTGAGTTCCAGATGAGATTGCTGGAACGTTTGAAATTGCGGCGCATCAACCTTGATGCTGTAAAAACCGGGCGCAATGTCTGGCAGGCTGAAATTGCCGGCTTGGTTGGTTGCGGTGGTACGTACAATTCCCGTACTCTCGTTCGTCACCACCACGGTCGCACGCGGCACAACCCCGCCCGAGGCGTCTGTAACCGTGCCTTTCATTGTTGCCTCGGTGAGCTGGGCAAAAGAAAACGAAGTTAATAAGAGACTGAATAGAACTGACATCACAAGTTTCATCAACAAACTGCGCTGTCTTTGACTCATTTAGAGTGCCTCCACAAGATGGTCATAATAATTCTGGCATTGCACCGTTAGATCAGAGCTAAGAACCAATAACCCGTTGAGCAGCGCATGAACACACCTCCGCGCCGACAATCCCATGCAGTCATGGGAGACACCAAAGCGGGCGCTCGCCTGGCTGGCTTTAGCGGGCCTCACTCTGAATTTCAATTCAAGGCAGACAGTGTTTCAAGACGGCTTATCACCGCCCCATCGCCAGTTCGCAAACTTCTCCCTGAGCCTCCCGGAAGGCATATCTTCGGCAACCGGAGGCTGCATGCGGATCCCGATCTAGCGAAGCAGGAGGGTAGGTCTTACACGCAGCAGGGTCAATAACGTATATAAATTAGTTGAGAGCATTCCTCATATATAGAATACGCAAAATATGGCTTGTATTTCTGAATCAGACTTTATGGCATCCACTTTATTTCGACGAAGTTGCGCGCGCGTCTTCAGCGATGAGCCGTTGGCTAGCCTTGTCGCCACGAAGGAAAAGTTAATTGGGGTCATTCAGCGGTTGACGCGCAGGCTCCTAACCCATCACTGCCGGGAATGGGACGCTCATCTTCCCATCATCGGTTGTTCTGGCTTCTAACTCGCGTGCGCACAAGCGCATGTGACATTTGTACCGGAGTATCGGTTAGGGATTGGGGGAGAAAGGATGGATTCACCAAACGTCACGCACGGGACTGGGGCGAGGACCGACGCCCCAGCGAATCGTCAACCCTCGGATATTGTTTGCCGACTAACGATGCCAGAATCATCTTCCATGATCAGCCGGTTGCCCAGCTCATAGTGATTGCGCTCGCGATATGGTTTTGAGTGAATTGGTGGGGGCCTTCGGTATTGGACCTCCTCCGGGCGCGCATACCACGGCACATCGCGCGACTCAAAAGATCGAAAGAGTCAGCCTGGCGACACCTGCTAAGGCCTGCGGATATAGACCGTGGTCTTCGGATTGTAGTTTCGCCAATCGAACCAGTAGTCTTTGATCGCCTCGATAGGTTCCAGGCAGAGTCCCGTGGCCTTGCCGGAGACCGCACAGCCCTGGAAATTCCATTCGCTTCCGGTGGCTGCATCCATTAGCATAGGCGCTCGTGAGGCTTGCTTGAGCCACGCGGCATCGCGCGGATGCGACTGCTTGTCATCCAGCGTGCGGTAGAAGGCCGGGTGGCCGCTCGCGCCGGGTATCTGGTCGCGGAAGACGCGCACCGATTCTCCATCCGGGCCCACCACCAGCAGAACCGGCTCCTCGCCCACGCGGTCGAGCACCAGCTTTTCCTGAATCACCGCGTCGTAAGGGAAAGCCCGGCTGGCCCCGAAGGCCTGAATTCCCAGCAGGAGCGTGCGCGGCTCAAGGCCCCGGGCAGGGTCGGCAAAGCTCAGCACCGTGCGCTTTTTCTTCATCTTCGCTTCCCAGTCCTTCTTCTCATAGTCGGAAGCGTACTGAGGTAGGGTCTTCAAAACCGTGCCGCCGGGCTCTTCCGCCGACCACAGGCCGAAGGACAATTCATCGGATGCCACCAGGGTCAGGCGCCGGCCTCGCAGCGGTCCGGACACAGCTTCGCCGGTAATCTGCTGCCAGTAGGACCCCGTTTGGTCGTCGCGCATCAGGAAATTCTGGTTGTTGATTCCGGCCAGATGAAAGGTCAGCACCAGACCGCCACTTTCGCGAGTCCACACCAGACCGGTGTGGCAGAGCGTTCAATACGTCGCGACGATCGGTTCCCGGCCCACCACATCGTTGATCACGTGATGGTAACCCATGCTGCGGATGGGATAGGCGTGGGACATCCCGCCCAGCTTGACGGTCATCACCATGTCTTCAGGGTCCACCTTGGCTTGCTGAATGGGGATGAATTCCGGATGAGTATCGGGATGGAACATCAGCTCAAAGATGTTCACCCTGGTTAAGATTGCAAAGGTGCATACAAGGAAAGCGCCGGCAGCCGCCAGCCTCCGCCGCGAAACCAGGGGCTGAACCTGCCAATACCAGACGAGGCCGATCAGCGCGAAAATCACGCACGCCAGCTCAATGGACGGTCGGACCTGAATAACCTCAAGCGCCGCCGCCAGCTCGCGCGGTCCTTGATGGCGGAATGGCCGGATCACATAAAGCGGGTAGGCGAGGGCGGCAAACGACACCACACCCAAGGGGATCAGGAACCAGGGGTACGCCACCGTGCGGCGCGAAGAGCCTTCCATTAGTAAATTACCTCCGTCATCGGGATTCTTCTTCTCTTTGCGTTGCGCTCCTGCGAACCCGTTCTCGATGGGCCACCCTGCCAGCTCGTAAAACGGCGGGCATACGGCGCACGGCCTCCAGGCCGGAGGCTACCGCTAATTTGATCTGGATCTGCTATCAGGCCTGGCGACGGCATACATTTCAGCGGCAATCCGATCGAATAGTGCGTACTTGTCGTCACCTTTCTGATACAGGTCGAAGTGCGTCCTCCCCGGAATAAAGGTGAACTGTGCCTGCCCATGCAAGCGGTCCAGCAAGGATTGCAGCCGGTGCGCCGCGCCGTCAAGATAGAAGGTATCGTCAGTCCCGACAAAGAGATGGATCTTGCCGCGCAGGTCGGGCTCGAGCATCGTCCAATTCGTCTCGATGCGGTGCGCGAGGTCGTAGTGCTCTCCCCAGTAGGCAATCACCTTGGGATCCACTGCCCCCGTGGTGCGGTTAAACATGGGGAGCGGCCGTCCGTCCGGGCCGCGTGGCGAGAAGACCCACTCGAAGGACGCAATCTGCCCGCCGTAGTCTCCCAGCACCGTCTCCATGTGCGCCAACTGGTCCATCGTTGCCAGCACCGCACCATGCATGCGGATCATCGGTTGCGCCGAGCCATCCGGGCGGCGGTACATGTTGGCGTTCGCCGCGTAGAGGTCGATTGTGCCAAACGCGTGGAAGTCGCTCGGGTCCGGAGAGGTGGACCATGTGCCACCAAACATTTTCGGATAGGCCGTCTGCAACCAGAGTGTCGCCCAGCCTCCGGAGGAGTGACCTTGCAAAAGCCGCCCGGAAACTCGCGCGTCCATCCGATAATGACTTTCCAGGTAAGGAATGAGTTCCGTGGTCAGTGCGGTGCCCCAAGGCCCGTTGTTCACGCCGTCGGCGAATTCGTGCGTGCCTGTAGGACTACTCTCATCAAGGAGTACCCATATCATCTCCGGCATTTCGCCTCTCTTCATCCTTTGGTATAAGGTCGGAGCGAATCGGGCGCGTATTCCCGCTAAACTCCCTCCAAAGCCGTGCGTGAAGTAGACGGTTGGGTAGCGTTCCCTGGCATGTGAGCCATAGCCCGGGGGCAACAACACCCAAGCCTTCAGATGGGTTTCCCGGCCCCAAAACTTGCACAGCACGGGGCTACGGAAATCGACAAGCTCCAGGGCAGAGACCATGTCCGGTGAGTTGCTAAGGGGATCCGTCGGTTCTGGCACGGTTTGGGTGAGCGTCAGTTCCGGCGGCGGTTGGCGCTCGGGATCCCACGCGGAGAGCGCAACGACATCGCTTTCCAGGTCGCCGGGCGAGCGGCCCGAATAGCTGTAGGTATGCGCAACATCCAGAACTACCTGTGCCTGGAAATCTCCCGGTCCTGCCCTCGGCAGGGGCGACGGAAAGACGGCGTCATCTGCATCAATCTCAATGGTCTGTCCGGGCGCAAGATAGGGAACCTCTCTGGCCGCGATGTAGGTTTTGGTGGGTTCCAGCATGTTCATGTCGACTACCTTATCGCCATGGCCGTGAGAGACGAAGAGAAGCAATCGGCCTGATACTGGCCCCTGGAACTGCGGGCCCAGAGTAACGCGAAAGAACAGGTGATAAGGGGCGCTTGCTTGTTGGCCCGCTGCCAGTGAGGCCAACACGCAGGCAAGAACGGCGGCAAGCGTTGAGCACTTTCTAAAACGTCTCATTCGCGAATGTATCCTTTTGCCGCCATGCGGGAAGCCAGCCTCTTAAAGGCTTCGTCGCTCACAGGATGCACGCCACTGGCTGAAATCCATCGGTTGTAGAAGTTAAAGAGGGAGCAAGCGGAGATGGCATAAAAGATTGAGGCATCGTCCCATCCCGCCTGATTGAGATGCTCCGTATCCGCGGCCGTTATCGAGGATGCGTCCAGCGTTACCTTGCCGACGAAGCGAAGCAGCGCTTTTTCCTTTTCCGGGAGGGACGAGGCCTCAAGATCCCGGATCACGCCCCAGACGAGGGGCTCATCCCCAAGAAGCTGCAAGGCGACTGCGGCGTGGGCCTTCATGCAAAACTCGCACTTGTTCAAAGACGATGTATAGGCCGCGATCAATTCTCGCAAACCTGCACTGATTGGAGAGGGCTTGTGCATCAGCGTGTGCGACAGCGCCGCAAGGTGATGGGCGGCGTCCGGATCAAACGCGAGCAAATGCCAGATTTGCCAATAATCGCCTCCTGAGGATTGCGCTGCTTCGATCAGATCGCGATAAGGACTGGGCTTCGGGTTCCGTTCCACCTCCGGAAGGAACATGGGCTCTTGCGTTGTCTTCACCGGATTCATCCGTCCTTCCTCATCTTGAATTGAATGGGATAAGAGGCCCAGCAGATTTCGCTACGGTCTGGCCACATCAGCATGGGGCGATCGGTGATCGTTTTATCATGGGGATGAGTGGCTGCTCGCTCCTCCGTGAGCCGTCTTGATATAAGCCTGCATTGCCTGAACATAACCGTCCCGAGCAACCGCGGCGGCTCGCTGACGGTAGGTATCAGTGTCATGCGGCGCCCAAGTCGCCAGACCGTCGACATATCGGTTGCACATGCAAAAAACCGCGGCAATCAGTACGGTGTCGTGTATCTCCAGGTCGGTTGCGCCCTCCTGCCGCGCCCGCTCGACGTCCGTTGCAGTCATCTTCCGACCACTTTGCTGCACCTTACCCGCAATCGCAAGAAGTGCCTTCAGTTTCGGTGAGACGTCCGCAGCTTCAAAACCCTACTTCACCTTTCGTACGAGATCCTCGTTGCCGTCCAGATGGATGGCGGCAATGGCTCCGTGAGCCGACTGGCAGTAAAAGCAGTCATTTTGGGACGAGACGTAGGTGGCGATGAGCTCCCGTTCCGCCATCGACAAGGTGCCGGGCGTGTGCAATAGCACTTCGACAAGTTCACTCATGGGCAGCGCGGTTTCTGGACGAAATGCAAATAGTCCTCGAATACCTGGCAACTTTTCGTCAAGCTTGATATGAGGCATGGACCCTCCCTTTTGACAAGAGGCACCAGACCACCGCTAACCCGCCTCACTCTCCAACAGACCTGACCGCGCGATATTGCTTCCGTCGAGAGTAACTCGGAGACCTCGCGGCAGCCCAGCACCTTACGGGGCTTGTGGGAGGTGGCATCCCTCAACTCAGTGTTCCCCACTCCAGCGATCCGTCTGCTGGCTGCCGCGACCTTGCTGCCCGTCATTCCTGAGAATGGGTAGCATTCTATGCAGCGCGACATATCCGCACAATAATCAAAAGGTAGTATTCATCAACCTGTTATCCATTAACCGGCTTAACGGAAGGCGGTTGATGTCATCAAGGTGGCCAAGCCTCTCGAGACGTATGCGGTACTCGGGAGGTACTCCCAAGTCGGCGCGGACGAATCTGTTCGCTCGTCTCATTGCGAGTTGTAGGCGCTCACATAGCTCTGGCGCTGGTGGGGATTCGGCATAAAGGCTCGGTCAGCAGTCAACTGGCCCACCGCTCCAGGGCGGATTTAGGTCGCAAAGGCGTTCTTCTACCACAATAGGGACCATTAGGAAGTCGCGGAGGGCGAGAAGAGAGCTCTAGCGATCGAGACCGATAGCAGGGAACTGCAAGAGCATATAGCGCGCTGTCGCAAAGCCGCAGGAGTGTGAGTGGGCAGCGCGAACCCGGTCCTCTAAACGACTGTGGCGTAGCGGTGAACCAGTTGGAATCGCCCGGGGCTGAGACTCTGAATTGCGGTGAGGTGCTCTTTGATTGCGGCATGAAGTTCTACCGGGGATGTTTGTACGCGTCCATTGAAGACGAGAGTAACCGGAGAATCCCCCCCCAATCTGGCCATGCAAGGTTGCTTTGCCTTTTGGACTCGTCAAATTGGCTGTCATCCGCAAAAACTCGGAGCGGGCGAAGATGTAACGGTTACACCACAGCTGCCTGAACAGTAATTTTCCTCTTTCCTCGTCTGGCCAGTGCCGGTGATCTCTGTAGACCCAATGTGAACAGAGGTGTTGGTAGGAACAGGTCCGACTGCCAGCGTGCTCCGCTGGCAGTCAAGCTCAAGATGCCATGTGGAATGAGGCAGATGCAGGGTCCTCAGTCTTTGTGAGTCCATTAAGACGTCGAAGAAGGAGTCGATCGAGGGCCCTAACCTATTGAAAAGATGGAGCGGGAGACGGGGATCGAACCCGCGACGTCCAGCTTGGGAAATTGATCGTAGATTGTAAATACAAAATTTAGCGTCTACGGTGTCGATGCTGACGATCCCAGGCTATTGA